>JADHED010000393.1_pt1 | contig 54198 bp, 54 predicted proteins | sample 8952041 | NCBI WGS metagenome assembly JADHED01 (sample SAMN16124423, study PRJNA663239) | bioreactor sludge metagenome | isolation source: sludge (control) | place: India:Bengaluru | collected 2018-09-08 | reverse complement strand
ACTCGAACCCCTAACCTTCTGATCCGTAGTCAGATGCTCTATCCATTGAGCTACGGGCGCATTGGCATGGCCGCAGCATGACCGCTGCGGCGGCAGGAACGACGACACTACTCCAATGCAGGGGCCGCCCGCAAGCATCAGGCGACAGCGCAACCGGGCTCGAAGCCGGCCGCGAGGCATGGTAAAGGGGATTGGCAGCGCGGCATTGATCCGATTGGCGGAGGGAAACATGGGCGGGCTGACGGCGGCGAACAAGGTTCACTCCACCTCCTGGCACGAGATGCACCGCGAGGCGACCGACCTCGGGCTGCGTCTGAAGCCGCTCGGGCCCTGGGCCGGGATCTGCGCGATCAGCCGCGGCGGGTTGGTGCCGGCCGCCGTCATCGCCCGTGTGCTCGACATCCGCAGCGTCGAAACGATCTGCCTTGCCAGCTACGACGGCCGCGTCAAGGGGCCCATCTCGGTTCTCAAAGCGGCGCCGGCCGCACTTGGTGACGGTGCCGGCTGGCTCCTGATTGACGACGTCGCCGATTCCGGCGCCACCGCCGAGGCGGCGCGGCGGATGTTGCCCGAGGCGCACTATGCCACCCTCTACGTCAAGCCGGCGGGTCGGCCGTTCGTCGACAGCTTCGTGCGTGAGGTCGCCCAGGACGTCTGGATCGACTTCCCCTGGGACCGCGATCCGGCCAAGCCGTCGAGCACGTGAACATTCGCCCGGCCGGGCAGCCCCATTGCAGGGCCGCCCGGCGCACGCGGTCTTCAGGAGGTTCCAAAGTCACCCTTCCCCCAGGGGAGCTCACCGGCTTGTTGACGCGATCGCGGTGCGATCACCCATTGCCGAACGCTTTGAGCGTTCCCGGTTCGCGCAGCATCTTGTCGACCTCGCCGGCATGCTGCTCCTCCTCGGCGATCATCGTCCGCGCGTACTCCTCGAGCATGATCGAGCGATCGGCAACGCAGCCGAGGAGCTCCTCGTACAGGCCGCGGGCGTAATCCTCGTGAGCCAGCGATTCCCTCAAGATATCGCCTATGTCGTGCTTGTGCGTCTCCAGGAGATCGCCGATACCGAGCGACGGATGCCCGCCAAGGTGCGTCACCAGCTCGCCGGCCTGATCGGCGTGAAGGAGCCCTTCCGCCGCCTGCTCCCGCAGCCACTTGACGATCGGGATCCGTCCAAACCCGAACACCATCAGTGAATAGTGCGTATAGCGGACGACGCCAGCGAGCTCGGCCTCCATGATCTTGTTGAGGATGGCGATCGCCTGATCTTTTTCGGCGCTGGTTAGCGGCATGTCGGCTTCTCCGATTATAGGTTGAGGAAGGAAAGGTGTAACGGCTGCGATCCTGGCGCGGGTGTCAGGGATGGCTGCGGCGGCGGCAGAGCGGCGCCGAGCCGCCAAGCGCGGTGTTGCCACGAAAGGGGGGCCGGACCGCCGGTTGCCGACGCAGCGAACGGCGCCGAAAGGTGAGCGATTCTGCCGCTGCCGCCAGAAGCTGGCCCAGCAGCCGGGGGTCAAGATTGCGCCAGATGATCATCGTCTTGATCTCCTCTATTGAGTCGGGGTCATTCGGCTGCGCGTGGCATCGCTTCCCACGCCGTGGCGCCTTCGAGCCAGGCCAGTTCGGATTCAAGCCGCAGCAGTTCGCCGCGCGCGTCCTGCAGCGCGGGGCCGGCCACGAACGGCGACGAGGCATCGAGGCGCTTCAGAGACCGAATCGCTTCCTGGAACAGGTGCGCAAGGGCCTGAACCTGACCGCGCCGCTCGGGCTGCGGCAAGTAGTTGAGCAGGCAGACCTTGGCGCTCATGCAGGCGCGGGTGAAGCCGCCGTGTGTCGGCGGGCACGGCTTGCGCAGCAGCCGACAGATCTGCAATCGGCCGGATGCCGTCGGCTCCCACGTCGCTAGACCGGCAACCGTTGGTTCGCCGGGCGCGAGCAGCCCTTCCTGGTGAGCGCGGTCGACGGCGAGGCGAATGACATCTCCGGTTGGCTGCCAATCCGTGGGCGCGATGTAGCGGGCGATGGCGACAATTTCCGCGACCGTGGCGGGGCCGCTGTCAGCTGAGCCGAGGACGAGGAGAAGGGAGAGGTCGGAGGGGGTCATGAGCAGGGCCGTATCGTTTGGAGTTACGATTGATTATCATTTTCATTATCACTCCAGATTCCCCTAGTTGTCAAGCGGGAAATGTCCGACTCTTTTTGTCAGACAACGAGTTAGCGGTCATGAACGCGGGAGTTGGAGGAGCTGTCGTGCTGCTTCGCGCCGCGGATAGTGCAGCGACCCAATCGGGCGATTCACGCCCGAGCAAGGTTGTCGCTGCACAACATATTGAATCGCGTGCACTTTCGGCACAAACAGGATGTACCCTCTGTTTGTGCCAGTGCACGTGTGGCGAAGGCGCGCGCTGCAACGCCCTAGGTCAAGCCGTCTGGCCTGCCTTTCGTCGACGGCTTCGCGTGAGCGGTCGCCCAGGGCGCTTGGATCGATTTCCCTGCGACCACGCCCCGGACGAGCCGACGAGCGCGTGAGCGCCGACCCGAGCGCGGAAGAGACCTCGCAGATCGCTTAAGCCGGCAGGTCCGGCACCGGCACGTTGTCGATCAGCCGCGTCCGTCCCAGCCACGCCGCCGCCAGCACCCGGCCGCGCCGCCTGCGGTCGGTCCAAGGCGCAAGCGTCTCGCCATCGCGGACGGTGACATAATCGACCCGGCTGAAGCCGGCTGCCGTGAGGTCCGCCATCGCCGCTTCGGCCCGCTGGGCGCTATCGGCACCGGCCGCGACATCGGCGGCGAGCCGGCTGATGACGCGATAGAGCGAAGGCGCGATCCGCCGTTCATCGGCCGAGAGGTAGGCGTTGCGCGAGGAGAGCGCGAGCCCGTCCGGCTCCCGGATCGTCCGTCCGGCCTCGATCGTGAGCGGGAGATGCAGATCGGCCGCGAGACGGCGGATGACCAGGAGCTGCTGGTAATCCTTCTCGCCGAACAGGGCGACATCTGGCTGAACGAGAATCAGGAGCTTAGCGACGACGGTAGCGACGCCGGTGAAGAAGCCGGGGCGGAATTCGCCCTCCAACACATCGCCCAGTTGCGGCACGCTGACGCGGGTCAGGCTCCTGTCCGGATACATCTCCGCCACTTCGGGCGCGAACACGGCCGCGACGCCGGCGGCTTCCAGCTTGGCCAGGTCGCCTGCCTCGTCGCGTGGGTAGCGATCAAAATCCTCGCCCGGCCCAAACTGGGTCGGGTTGACGAACAGCGTGACCAGCGCCACGGTCGAGAACGCGAGGGCGCGCTCGACCAGCGACAGATGGCCGGTGTGCAGGGCGCCCATGGTCGGCACCAGCCCCACCATCTCCCCGGCCTTGCGCCAAGCCTGGCGCTGCTCCCGCAGATGGGCGATGGAGCGAATGACGATCATGGCCATCCCCGTCCCCTTGTCGTTTGCGCGATATCCTGCACCTCAGCCGCCGCTGCTCGGCTCCTTCGCCGGCTGCCGGGTCCCGAAGCAGTGTTCGAGCGTGGGAAAGCGCCGCGCGCGCACGTCATCGGCGTAGGCCTTGCCGGCCTCGGCGATGCCCCGGCCCAACTCGGCATAGCGGCGAACGAACTTCGGCTTAAACTCGGAAAACAGGCCGACCATGTCCTCGGTCACCAGGATCTGGCCGTCGCAGGCCGGCGAGGCGCCGATGCCGATGGTCGGGATCGGCAGCGCTGCGGTGATCTGTGCCGCGACTGGCTCGACCGTCCCTTCGATGACGGTCGCAAAAGCGCCCGCATCGGCAACGGCCTGACCATCCGCGATGATATCGGCCGCCTCCTTCTCGCCGCGGCCGAGCGAGCGGAAGCCGCCCGCAGTATTGACCGACTGCGGCAGGAGGCCGATGTGGCCGAGAACGGGAATGCCACGTTCGGCAAGGAAGCGAATGGTGTCTTCCATCTCCGTACCGCCCTCAAGCTTGACGCCGGCACAGCCGACCTCCTTCATGACGCGGGCGGCATTGCGAAACGCCTCCTCCTTCGACTCCTGATAACTGCCAAACGGCATGTCGACGATCACGCAAGCCCTGCGCGAGCCGCGCATGACCGCCTTGCCGTGGGCGATCATCATGTCGAGCGTGACGCCGAGCGTGCTTTCCATGCCGTAAAGCACCATTCCGAGCGAGTCCCCGACCAGCAGCAGGTCGACGTTCTCGTCGAGCAGGACCGCGGTCAGCGAGGTGTAGGCGGTCAGACAGACGACCGGCGTGTTCCCCTTCATCGCGCGGATCTGGGGACAGGTGATGCGCTTCGGTTTCGTCGCGACACTCACAAGCGTGCTTCCTCAAAGGCTGGGGTGGCTGCCGTTCGCAGCGGCGGACTTTACTCCCTCGCCGCCGCCAGGGCCAAGGGCTTCCGCTGCGCAAGCGACGCATGGCGGGTCGCGATTGCCGGCAACGTGGCTTGCTGTTAGGACGTTTGGCGGAATCACGGTGCCGGCGGGCCTTGTTTATTGGTTGCTTGCCGGCAGGGAGGATCGATGGGGACGCGCGACGACGCGCAAGCGCCGCAGCCGGCGGCAGCGGAAGCGGACCGGGGACCATTGGCGGCCCGCAACAGCGGCCTTCTGCCGTCGCAGGAGATCCGGGCCCTGGTGACGGCCGGCGCGATTGCCGGCGTCGAGCCCATTGGCGAGGATCAGATCCAGCCGGCAAGCCTTGACCTTCGCCTCGATGCGGTGGCGCATCGGGTGCGCGCGAGCTTCCTGCCGGGAAGCGGGGCCACCGTCCTGCAACGCATCGACGAGTTCGGGATGCATCGCTTCGAGCTCGGCAGCGGCGCGGTGCTGGAGAAGGGCTGCGTTTACATCGTACCGTTAATGGAGAGCCTGAACCTCAAGGGCCGGCTCTCCGGCTTTGCCAATCCCAAGAGCTCGACCGGGCGCCTTGATGTCTTTACCCGGCTGATCGCTGATCACGGCGCGGTGTTCGACCAGGTCCCCGCCGGCTACCGCGGTCCGCTTTACGCCGAAATCAGCCCGCGCACCTTTTCCATCGTCGTCCGCCGCGGCAGCCGGCTCAGCCAGCTGCGGTTGCGGCGGGGTTCGGCCGAAACGGGCGATAGCATGCTGAAACGGCTGCAGCGGGAGGTTCGCGTCGTCGATGCCGCCGAGGGCGCGGCCGACATCGACCAGGGGATCGCGGTCACGGTCGATCTGTCGAACGGGATCGGCGGCGGCATCGTCGGCTGGCGAGCCCGGCACCATACCGGCCTGATCGACTTGAACCTCATCGACCATTACGAGGTGCGCGACTTTTGGGAGCCCGTTCGCGCCGACACCGACGGCGCGGTCGTACTCAACCCCGGCGACTTTTACATTCTCGCGTCCAAGGAAGCGGTGACCGTGCCGCCCGATCACGCCGCCGAGATGCGCGCCTACGATACCCGCGTCGGGGAGTTTCGTGTCCACTACGCGGGCTTCTTCGATCCTGGCTTTGGCTTCGCTGCGACCGGCGGCACAGGTTCACGCGCCGTCCTAGAGATCCGGTCGTTCGAGGTGCCGTTCGTCTTGCGCGACGGGCAGCTGGTGGGACGGCTCGTCTACGAGCGGATGACGGAAACGCCTGATAAGCTCTACGGTACGCCTATCGGCTCGTCCTATCAGCGGCAGAGCTTGGCGCTTGCGAAGCAGTTCCGCCGTCCCGACATCGGCTCCTGTTCTTGAAGGGGGGTCGATGGCCGGTTACAGCGACAGCGACTCCGGTTACGATTACGGCAAGGCTGCCAAGGGCTATACGTTGTAAGGGCTCGATTGCGGCCCGCGGGGGCATTGGACTCTCCTGTCTTCTGCGTGCATCTGCGAGGCACCAACCTGTCGGTGCGTATTAGACGCCTTGTGGTCGACTGAGCATTCGCGATGGAACCTGTTTTTCTCTGTTTTGCGGTGGCGAGCGTAGTGTTGGGCCTCTTTCAGCCCGCCCTCATCTGCGCGCTCTCTCTCCACTCCTACAACTACGAGTCATACTTCGGCGGCAACGAGTGGATTGGCGCTCTTCTGATCACGCTGACGCCGGCAATCGCGGTCATCCACCTGGTACTCAAGCAACGTCTGCGCCTGCATGCAGTTGATATCTTGTTCGCGCTGTTCTCCGTCTGCTTCGTGATAATGGTCCTGCGCTCGTCGGATCCGGCGATCGGTGCGCCCCAAGTGTCGACGTTCGTGGTCGCGATTGCCGGTTTGTACTTGGCACCACGCGCGTTCTTCGGCCGGACGGAATCGTACAAGAAGTTTATGATCCTGTTCGTCATCTCTTTTGTCGTCCAGGCGCTTTTGTTCTCGACCGTCGCCGAGCCGACGATCGAGGGTCACCTGGAACGGACGTCGATCGGCGACGGCAATCCCGTCGGCTTCGGCCTGACGTTGAGCACCGCCTTGTGCCTCACGGTGTTTTGGATGCTATCGGAAAGGCCATGGTCGTTGCGGATACTGCGCATCCTCGACTGGCTGCTCGCAGCCGCCGCCTTTGCCGGCCTGATCTACGCTGCCAACCTGAACGGGACACGCGGCATCTTTGTCTCGGTGATCGGAGCGACGGTCCTGTTTCTGGCCTACCGGGTCTGGCGGCGGGTGGCCAGCCGATCATTGATGCTCGGATTTGGGGGCGCACTCGCCGTGCTGGTCCTTGTCGGTGGAACGATCGTCGGCATCGGCGAGATCGTCGCATCCCTTGAGCCGGAAACGATTAACGACCGCCTGCGCCATTTTGTGCTCTCGATCGCCAACAACATCTGGCCGACGGAGGCCAATGAGGTCACAGGCGAACTGTCGGAGAGCCGAGAACACATCTTGGGCGTGGTGTGGGACCTCATCCGCGAGCAACCCATCCTGGGCGTCGGCCTGAACGGCGTTAAGATGGCGACAGTGGAGCGCGTCAATGAGGAGGCCTTCGCCCACAATCTGATCCTGGAGATGTGGGCGGAAGGCGGCGTCGTAACGCTCGCCGTCTTTCTGGCGATGGTGGGTTCGATCCTCCTATTTGGCCTTCGCCAAGTCACCGAACCGCGCACGGCGATGCCGTCAACGGTGTTTCTCGGCATGGCGACGGGCGCACTTCTGCATCAACAGGTCAGCGCAACGCTCCTGTTCGGCAAGGCTGCCTTTCTGGCATTGGGAGTTTTGGCGGCTGCAGAAGCCGTCCGCGCGCATCGGCTGAGCCACCACGAGCGCAATCGCACAGGTCGACGGCGGCACAAGGGGCGCCATCGGAGCAGGCAACCGCAGGTGGCAGTGGCAACGGCGGCGGCCGTTGCGCCGGAGCGCCCCGCCGCGGGCCCGGACGATCCTGCCAGCTCGCCCGGGGTCCCTTCGCGATAGAAGCTGTGCGAAGCCGGCGTCGCCCACGCCCTGGCGCGCCATCGTCGCCGCTGGTGCTGCGTGACGGCAAGCGCACTGCCCCAGGGCCGAACAGCGACGCCCGCCGATCCGGCCGCCCGATCAAGCCGCCCGATCAAGCCGCAAGCGCTCCGCCTGCGGCGCCTGGGTTTGGAATTACTCCGTCAGCGCGTGATGGCGCTTGGTTCGCTGAGGCCGGCGCCGATTGTGGGAGCGCCGCCGGCAAGGGCCCGGTCCTCTTTCGCGCCCGTGGGACGCTTCACGTCCTGCTTGGTCTCCGGCGCCGTCTTGGTTGCCGCCGTCGGTTCGGTAAACCAGTCGAACGGCCACGCTGCGGCCACGCCGAAAAAGAGACTTATGAACACGACCGGCAACACGAATTCCGTCAACAGCTGTTTGCAAGAGGCCTTATTCACGGCTCACCTCTACCACCCGCAAGACGGCGCAACGCCGACCATCCTCACCCTTGATACGCGACCGCGCGCGGCCACGCTGTGATTGGCGTTACACTCGATAAGAAATAGCAGCAAAGTCGAGCATTGCGCAGTCCCCAACAGGGCCGCACCCACATCCATGCATCGCTGTTGCGGAAAAAGCTCAGAGACCGCCGGCGATAACCACACTCAGCCGATCGGCATCGAACAGGCGGGTAGCCACCCGGTTCGCATCCGCCAACGTCACGGCCTCGATCAAGCCGTTGCGGCGGCTGATGTAATCCACACCCAAGCTTTCGAGCTGAATAGCGACCAGCATCTCCGCGATTGAACCGCTGGCGGTAAAGCGCAACGGGTAGGATCCAGTCAGGTAGCGTTTTGCATCTGCGAGCTCGGTCTCGGTCAAGCCCTCACGGGCGAGCCGCCGCCACTCGTCGCGAATCACCGCGACCGTTTCGCCAACCCGTTCGTTCGCGGTACCGGCCGCGCCCAGGATCAGCGCGCTATGATCGAATGGCAGCGGCGTTGTGTAGATGCCGTAGGCGAGACCCCGCTTCTCACGCACTTCTTCGAACAGGCGCGCAGTGAGGCCCGAGCCGCCGAGAACCTGGTTGACCACCGTGAGAGCGATGAAATCGGGATCGTTCCGCTTGAGGCCCGGCTGCGCAAAGACGACAGCGGCTTGGCGGGCCGGCATCGTCACGACGGTCTCCGGCACCACAGCAGCGGTAATATCGGCGATCGCGGGCCGGGTTCCCGCCACCGGCAGATCGCGCGCCAAAGCATCGAGCAGCGCCTTGACGTCGGCGGCTGTGATATCGCCGACAACACCGAGCACGAGCGCATCGCCGCTCAAGTGCCGCACCGCGAAGCCGCGCAGGTCGTCGGCTGTGACCGCTGCAAGGGTGTCGTGCGTCCCTTCGACCGGCCGGCCATAGGGATGTTCGGGGAATACCGCGGCGAACAGGCGGCGCTGGGCGCGGGTGCGCGGGTCTTCTTCGGCGCGACGAAGGCCTGCCTGGAGCTGGTTGCGCATGCGCTCCATCGGCTCAGCATCGAAGCGCGGGCGGCTTAGCGCCAAGCGCAAGAGGCTGAAGGCCTCGTCACGGTTCTCGGCGAGCGTTCGCAGGTGGCCGTAGAAGGCATCGCGATCAACCTCGAAACCGAGCTCAACGGCAAGATCATCGAGCCGGCGCTGAAAGGCCTGCGAGTCGAGATCGCCCGCCCCTTCGTCGAGCATGCTGCTCGCGAGCTGGGCCAAGCCCTCCTTGCCCGGCGGATCGAGGGCCGCGCCACCGCGGAACGCGAGGCTCAACGAGATCACCGGCGTCGCGTGGTCCTCCACCAGCCACGCCTCCAGGCCACCGCTGACAATGCGCTGAATGTCGGTTGCAGCGGCTGCCGGCCCCGCGCCGATGAAGAGCAGACCAATCAGCAGCGAAAGCGTTCGGAGCAGCCCGCTCATTGCACCGCTCCCGTGGTCCGCGCCGCCTGATCCCGTTCGCCGTCTTCACGCCCGGATGCCGGCAGAAGCGCGGTAACCGCGTGCGCGTCATCAAGGACGGCGCGGGCAGCGGCAATGACTTCGTCCCGGCTGACAGCCGCGATCGCCTGCGGCCATTCCTCGACGTACGCAATCGGCAGGCCGACGCTGAGCGCTTCGCCCAGCGCCTGCGCGCCATGCGAGAGCGAGTCCCGCGCGTAAACGGCCTCGGCGATCAAGCGCTTCTTGGCTCGCTCGATGTCTTCCGCAGCGAGATCGCCGTCACGCGCCGAGCGGACGACCGCCTCGACCGCGGCCTCGATTGTGCTCAGCGCTACGTCCGGCCGCGGGCTGGCGCTGATCGTGAAGCGCGACGGACCGCGCAGGGTTGGATCATACATGGCAGCGGCGGAGACCGCGGGTCCACCGTCGACGACGAGCGAACGGTAGAGCCGGCTCGTTGCGCCGTCGCCAAGCACGGCCGCGAGGACCTCCAGCGCTGCGACCTGCCGCCCGTCGCCCGAGCGCGCGCTGGGGGCCAGATAATGGCGGCTCCAGGCCGGCTGGGCGACGCGGGGATCCTCCAAGCGCAGCCGCCGCGCCGTAAGCGGCGACGGTTCGTCAATCAGCGGGCGTTCCGCCGCTACGGCGGCGGGAATTACTCCGTAAATGCGCTCGGCCAGCGGCCGAACCTCGTCAACGCTGACGTCGCCGGCAACAACCACAATCGCGTTCCCCGGTTGATACCAGTGCCGGTAAAAGGCCAAAACCTGCGAACGCGTCAGTCCACGGACTTCATGCTCCCAGCCAATCACCGGCCGCCGGTAGGGACTGTTGAGGAACAGCAGCGCGGAGGTCCGTTCGCCCAGCAGCGCCGCGGGGTTGTTGTCCACCCGTTGGTGCCGCTCCTCCAGAACGACGTTGATCTCGCCCGCGACCTGGGCGTCGGAGAGCGTCAAGTTGCGCATGCGGTCGGCCTCCAGTTCCATTACCAAGCCTAAGCGATCCTTGGCGATGTTCTGAAAATAGGCCGTGTAATCGTAGCTCGTGAACGCGTTGTCCTCGCCGCCGTTGCGGGCCACCTGTTGCGAAAACGCGCCGTCGGGGACGGTGGGCGTGCCCTTGAACATCAGGTGTTCGAGCAGATGGGCAAGGCCGGACTGGCCGGCCGGCTCATCGGCGGCACCGACCTTGTACCACACCATGTGGCTCACGACCGGCGCGCGCCGGTTCGGAATCACGACCACCTGCAGGCCGTTGGCAAGCGTGAAGGTTTCCGGGCTGAACACGGCGGCATGCGCCGCGGGCGGCCGCACAAGCGGCCAAAGCAGCGCCACGGCGAACATCAGCGCATAGCCGGCGCGCAAGCCAACGGGCGCGCCGTGCGAACTGTTTGCTGTCACGAACGGTCCCTCGAACCGATGAAGAGCCCCCTCAACACGTAAGGCTGCAGCGCTCGACGTACCAGAGGCCGCGGTCAGCTGATGAAGGGCGCGCGGCGACTTTCAGTCAGTTGAAAATGCCCTCGAGCAGCGCCCGCTTGCGCCGTGCAATCGTCGGCGTCCGCCCTTCGGTAACCGGCTTGCCGAGAGCCTGATTCTCGCGGATGCGCTTCGCCTCCTCGTTCGGATCGACGACCGTCCCGTACTCCGAGGGCGTGCGCCAGAACATCAGGCGGTCGGTAAAGCTCTGATCGACTTCGGCGAGGACCGTCGTTTCGCGATTGATCCGGGTGCGAATGGCCGGGTCGGCGTTGAGACCACCGGTACGCTCGAGCAGCGCCATCGTGCCGCCCGAAAATCCCTCAGGCCCCGCCGATGGCGCCGCCGCGACGCGCCGGCCCGGCTCGCGCCCGAGCAGGACGTCCTTCGCCTCACTGGTAGGCGATCCCGGCTGGCCGGCAACGGGCCCGGCCGCCCCCGGCGGCCGCATGCCGTATTCGGGCGGCATGCTCAGCGGCACCCGGGAATAGACAGCGTACTCATCCGGGGATCGTTTGCCCTGACCCAGCAAGCTCTTGGTGTTTTCACACGCAGTGAGAGTTGCCGCAATAGCGATACCAAGCAAGAGACGCATTCCGCGCACCGTGTTCATTCCTTTCTTTCTGCTCGTTCGGCGCTTTTCTTGATTCTTGTACGCTGCTCATTGTCGCCGAACAAGGAGCTCATGATCATCAACGCGGCTCCGATGGTAATGCCGGAGTCGGCGACGTTGAACGCCGGCCAATGGAAGCCAAAGGCGTGGAAATCAAGGAAATCCACGACCGCACCCAGCCGCAGCCGGTCGGTGATATTGCCGATGGCGCCGCCGATAATCAGGCCGAGGCTGAGGCCAATCACAGGCGTCCGCGCCCGCAGGAGCCAGTACGTCACCAGCATGACGACGGCAGCCGCCAGCACAGGCAACACCCAGGCATTGAGCGCGCCGTCGCCACCGAACAGGCCAAAGCTGATGCCCCTGTTCCGGCCCAGGACGAGGTTGAAGAACGGGGTGATCTCGATCACCCGTGGCGGCTGCATGACGATGGCAAGGATCCACCACTTGGTCAGCTGATCGAGAACCAGGACGGCCAGCGCGCTCAGAAATCCCAGCCGCGCCGGCCCGATCAAGGCCCGCTCCACCACCGCCGCCGCCCCTATTCGGCCGCAGCACGGTGGCGCCGGACGGCGTCCGCGCACCGCCCACAGAGGCCGGGCGCTTCCGCAATCGTGCCGACCTCGGGCAGAACCTGCCAGCAGCGCTCGCACTTTTCCCCCGGCGCGCGCTGGACGACGACGGCCACGCCCTCCACATCGGGGAGCCGATAGGCGGTCTCCGAAGCCGGCGCGTCCGTCAGCTCGGCCGCCGACGTGATGCACAATTCCGCCAGATCGATACCCTGGGCGGCCTGCCTGAACTCCTCGCTGGCGTAGATCACCGGGTGCGCCTGCAGGCTGGCGCCCAGGCGGTTCGCCGCACGCTCAACCTCGATCGCCCCGGTCACCACCCGGCGCAGGCGCCGCACGGTCCCCCACTTGGCGGCCAACGCATCATCGCGCCATTCCTGCGGCAAAACCGGGAACAGGCGCTCGTGTACGCTGGCGCCATCGCCGCCGCGTGGCCGCGTCAGCCAGGCCTCCTCGGCGGTAAAGCAGAGGAACGGCGCCAGCCAGGCGGTCAGGCAGTCGAAGATGCGATCGAGGACGGTACGGGTCGCGCGCCGGCGGACCGAAGCCGCCGGGTCGCAGTAGAGACTGTCCTTGCGGACATCGAAATAGAGGGCCGACAGATCGACCGTGCAAAAGGCATGCAGTTCGGCGAACAGCGGGTGAAACAGCAAGTCATTGCACGCTTGGCGCAGCGCGGCGTCGAGCTCGGTCAGCCGGTGCAGGACCCAGCGCTCAAGCTCTGGCAACTCTTCGTATGGGAGCCGTTCCCATTCCTGGAAACCATCCAGGTTGCCGAGCAGAAACCGCAAGGTATTGCGGATGCGGCGGTAGATGTCAGCCTGCTGCTTCAGGATTTCCGGGCCGATCCGCAAATCGGAAGAGTAGTCCGAAGCCAGCACCCACAGCCGCAGCACGTCGGCACCATGGCTCTCGATCACATCCTGCGGCGAGACGACGTTGCCGAGCGATTTCGACATCTTCTGGCCGTCTTCGGCCATCACGAAGCCGTGCGTCAAAACCGCATCGTAGGGTGCACGGCCGCGCGTGCCGCACGATTCCAGGAGCGAGGAGTGGAACCAGCCCCGGTGCTGGTCGCTGCCCTCCAGGTAAAGGCTGGCCGGCCAGGCGAGATCCGCCCGCTGTTCAAGGACGAAGCTATGGGTGCAACCGGAATCGAACCAGACGTCGAGGATGTCGGTGACCTGCTCGTAGTCGGCCGGATCGTGCTCAGGCCCTAAGAAGCGGGAGGGATCCGACGCAAACCAGGCATCGGCGCCCTCCGCCGCAAAGGCGGCAACGATGCGGTCCATGACCGCGGCATCGCGCAGCGGCTCACCGGTCTTCTTCTCGACAAAGACGGCGATCGGCACGCCCCAGGCGCGCTGGCGCGAGATGCACCAGTCGGGCCGGGTCTCGATCATGCCGCGCAGGCGGTTCTGTCCCGTTCTCGGCACGAAGCGGGTGGCGTCGACCGCCGCCAGCGCGCTCTCGCGCAGGCCGGTCCGCTCCATGCTGATGAACCACTGCGGCGTGTTGCGGAAGATCAGCGGCGCCTTCGAGCGCCAGGAGTGCGGATAGCTGTGGACGAGCTTGCCGGCGGCGAGCAGGGCCTTCCCCTCGCCGAGCGCTGCCAGCACGGCGCCGTTCGCATCCCCGTCCTTGCCCGCCGGCGTCAATACCGTGCAGCCGGCGAACAGCGGAACGTGTTCGAGGAACACGCCGTCGCCGCCGACCAGGTCGGGAACGGGCAGGCCGTGCCGCTGGCCAAGTTCCCAGTCGTCGGCGCCGTGGCTGGGGGCGATATGAACGAAACCCGATCCGGTCTCGATGTCGACGAAATGAGCCGGCAGCAACGGCACTTCGAAATCGTAGCCGCGGCCGGCCAGGGGATGGCGGCAGACCGTGCCGGCAAGCGCGCTGCCCGGAAGCGTGCCGAGGCACGACCATGCGCCGATGCGCGCCTCCGCCTGCAGCCGCGCCGCCAGCGCCTCGGCAACGACCAGGCGGGTGCCGGCCACAGCCGCGGCGCACGCACCGGGGTCGCTCACCTCGAATACGGCATAGGGAACGTCGTCGCCGTAGGCGATCGCCCGGTTGCCGGGGATCGTCCAGGGTGTCGTCGTCCAGATCACGACCGAGGCGTCGGCGAGCAGCGCGCACGCCGGCGTGACGACCGGAAAGGCGACAAAGATAGTGGTCGAGGTATGGTCGTGGTACTCGACTTCCGCTTCCGCCAGCGCGGTCCGCTCGACCACCGACCACAAGACCGGCTTGGCGCCGCGGAACAGCGCGCCGCTCATCAGGAAGCGGCCGAGTTCGCGCACGATCGCAGCCTCGGCCGCGAACGTCATCGTCGAATACGGTTGCGCCCAGTCGCCCTCGATCCCTAAGCGCCGGAACTCCTCGCGCTGGATATCGATCCAGGTTTGCGCGAACTCGCGGCATTCGCGCCGGAACTCGACGACCGGGACGGCGTCCTTGTTGCGCCCGCCCTCGCGGTAGCGTTCCTCGATCTTCCACTCGATCGGCAGCCCGTGGCAGTCCCAGCCGGGCACGTAAGGCGCGTCCTTGCCCAGCATCTGCTGTGAGCGATTGATGACATCCTTGAGGATTTTGTTCAGCGCGTGGCCGATGTGGAGGTGGCCGTTGGCGTACGGCGGCCCATCGTGGAGGATGAACTTGTCCCGGCCGGCGGACTGCCGTCGCAGCTGCCCATAGAGGTCCGAGGCCTGCCAGCGGGCGAGGATTTCGGGCTCGCGCTTGGGCAGGTTCGCCTTCATCGGGAAGTCGGTCCGGGGCAGGAAGATCGTCGATTTGTAGTTCACGGGGATTTGCTTCTGTTTCAAGTCATGTGCTGCCGGTCCGCGCCGGCGCAAAGTCCACCGCCGCACCGGTCAGCACCCGCCGGGCGGCGACGACGTCGGTCTCGATCTGGCGCTTGAGGGCCTCGATGCCCTCGAACTTGCGCTCGTGGCGGAGGAAGGCGATCAGCTGGACCCTGAGCGTGCAGCCATAGAGATCCGGCTGGCAATCGAACAGGTGCACCTCGAGCAAAACCGCATCACCGTTGAATGTCGGCCGCCGGCCGATATTGGCAATGCCGTCGATCCAAGCCGGCACTGGCGCATCGGCGCGGGCCGCGCGGACGGCATAGACGCCTTTCGCCGGCCGCACATAGCTGCCGAGGCCAATGTTGGCGGTGGGGAAGCCGATGCTGCGGCCGCGCTGGTCGCCGGTCTCAACCACCCCTTCGATTTCGAACGGCCGGCCCATCAGGCGGGTACAGGTGGCGATATCGCCCGCCCGCAGCGCGGCGCGGATCCGAGTCGAGGAATACGTTTCGCCGTCGCCGTCACGCACTTCCTGCACGCAAGTGAAGCCGAAGCCAAGCTCGTCACCAAGCCAGAGCAAGAGTTCGGGCGTCCCCTTGCGGTGGTGGCCGAAGGCGAAGTCGTGGCCGCAGATCACGTGCCGGGCGGCGAGGCCGCGGACGATGACCGCTTCCACGAACGCACGCGCGCTCAACTGCGAGAAGGCCCGGTCGAACGGAACGATGACAAGCGCATCCGGCCCGACCGTCGAGATGACACGCGCCTTGACGTCCGCCGGTGTCAAACGAAACGGGGCATCATCGGGGCAGAACAGCGTGCGCGGGTGCGGCTCGAAGGTAAGCACGACCCACGGTACGCCGTTGGCGCGCGCGATCCGGCCTGCCTCGCCGATCACGGCCCGGTGGCCAAGGTGGACGCCGTCGAAATTGCCGACCGCCACCGCCGCGCCGCGCACGTCGGACGGCAGGTTTTCGTAGTGACGGAACAAGCGCATGGCCGGCATGGCAGATAGGTGCGGCAAGCCGTTCCCCGTGGTCAAGAGCTTTCTCCCGGACGCACGGCACCGGCCCGATCGCGCGATTGCCCTGCTTGCCGCAGGGCATGCCGCGCGACCGGCTGCCGGTGATGGGGATCCTGACCCCCGAAGCCGGCCCCGAACGCGGCCTAGCCGCGCGAGGGCACCATTACGATCGCTTCGCCCTCGATCACCTTCTTGTCGCCGATTGTGCAGACCGTTTCGCACTCAGCGAACTTCTTGTCGGCGATCAGGCGCTTGATGGTGACCCGTGCCATCAGCGTATCGCCGATCCGCACCGGCGCCCGGAACTTGAGCGATTGCGAGACGTAGATGCAGCCCGGTCCCGGCAGCTTGGTGCCGAGAACTGCGGAAATGAACGATGCGCCGATCATTCCATGCGCGATCCGGCCCTTGAACATCGTTGACTTGGCGTATTCCTCGTTCAAGTGGACCGGGTTGGTATCACCGGAGACACCCGCGAAGGTGTAGATGTCGGCCTCAGTGATGGTCTTGCCGAAAATGGCGGTCATGCCTTCCTTGAGGTCTTCGAAGCAGTACCCTTGCAGCTCTTTCATCCCTTTTTCTCCCCTGCGCGATGGTCCGGTGATTGGTGCGCCGGCGCAATCGGTCGCACGCCGATTGCGCGAGTGTAGTCTCCCCTCCGTCGACCGGCAAGGCCAAGCCCCGGTTCCTGCTCGGTAACACAGCGCCGATATTGCAATGCAATAAGTTTTGCAGGATACTGTCCGGCGAAATCATGTTCCAGTTATATGGCCCAGAGACAACAAGCGATGGACCAACCGTCCGAGAGCGAGCAGCGGCGAGGCGCCAAGGCGGGCGCAATCACGATCAAGAAGTATGCTAACCGGAGGTTGTATAATACCGCCACCAGTTGCTACGTGACGCTCGATTATCTTTCTCAATTGGTCAAGACGGGGGCGGAATTTATCGTTTACGACGCAAAAACCGGCGAAGACATCACCCGTTCGGTTCTTACGCACATTATTGTCGAGGAAGAAGCGAAGGGGCACAGCCTGCTTCCGGTCAGCTTTCTGCGCCACCTCATCAGTTTTTACGGGGATAGCCTGCAAGTTCTCGTCCCCCGCTACCTCGAGCAGGTCATGCATGCCTTCGCCATCAATCAGCAGAACATGCGCGATGGGATGCGGGATACGTTTGACGGCCTTTTGCCGTTCGGGCGCTTCGAGGACATGAGCAAACAGCAGATGGCGCTTTTCGAGCGCGCCATGCGGATGTTCAACCCATTCTTCGGGGAAGAAGCGCCGGCGTCGGGAAAGAGCGAGACGATCGACACCCCGACAGCAGAAACCCAGATCGAAGAACTTCGAGGACGGCTCAAGAACATCCAGAAAGAGCTGGATGAGTTGGCGGTTCAACGGGCGCAGAAGTCCGAGCACTGAGCGCCGCCTTCACGTTGGGCGGCACAGGCGGTGTGAAAATCCGGTGCGGTTCAGTTCAGCGTCAACAGCCGTTGCACGTCGAGTGTGACCAGCAGCCCGTCGTCCTGGCGGTAGATGCCGGTCGCAACCTCGGCCCACGCCGCGGAGAGGCTTGACGGCTTCTCCTGGAAGCGGCTGGCCGGCAGCGACAGGACATCACCGACACGATCGACGAGCAGCGCATAGAGTTCGCCCTGGTTTTCGACCGTGACCCCCATGCGGCGCTCGCCGCTTTCGCCGGCCGGCAACCCCAGCCGGGCACGCACATCAACGACGGTCACGATCTTGCCCCGCACATTGATCGAGCCGCGCACCGCCGGGTGGGCCAGCGGGATCGGCGCGATACGATCGGGCAAGAGAATATCTTGAACCACGAGCACCGGCACGCCGAATGCCTGGCCGGCGATCATGAACGTCACGAAGGTCGCGGCTCCCGCCACGCCTGTTCCCCCGCCGCTGCCGGCCTGCTCGCAGCCAGTGTGCCCGTCGACCCTGCTCGCCTGCATTCCTGCCTCCGTTGCGCCTGCGCGAAGCTCAGCTTGGTGGCGGCGAGGCTACCGCACGGGGGATGGAGGAACCGTTAACCAGGTTCACCATGGCGGACGCCGAGCAACGGTGGACGCCGAGCAACGGTGGACGCTGGGCAACGGTGGACGCTGGGCAACGGTGGACGCTGGGCAACGGTGGACGCTGGGCAACCGGGACGCCACATCTCCAAGAGGTGCGAACGACGCGCCGCCGGCTTGTTTGGCGCCGACACGGGGAGGTGAAATGGCAGCCACCGATGCGACGGACAAAGCAACCCTCCCTGGCGATGCGCAGGCGATCAAGACGGTCATCCGCCCGCGGCCCAGCGACTTGGGCGGCCTCGTGGTCCGCCGCGCCCTGCCCAACCGCGCGCTGAAGGCGGTTGGCCCGTTCATTTTTCTCGATGAGATGGGTCCGGTTGCGTTTCCGCCTGGCCAAGGCATCGACGTCCGCCCGCATCCGCACATTGGCCTGTCGACGCTGACCTGGCTGATCGCGGGCGAGATCCTCCACCGCGACAGCTTGGGCTCGGTCGAGCGCATCCGTCCCGGCGCGGTCAACTGGATGACGGCCGGCGCCGGCGTCGCCCATTCCGAGCGCACACCGCCGGACGTGCGCGCCGCCGGTTCCACCCTGCACGGCATCCAGATGTGGCTGGCGCTTCCCCGCCCGCACGAGGAAGTACCGGCGTCGTTCCAGCACGTCCCCGCCCACGACCTGCCGGCATGGAGCCGGGGCGGTTGTCGAGTCGTGCTGATCGCCGGCACCGGCTGGGGCGAGCGCTCGCCGGTCCGCGTCTACTCCCCGACGCTGTGCGCCGATGCGACGCTTGAAGCCGGCGCCACGCTCACGATCGAGGCCGAGCACGAAGACCGCGCGCTCTACCCCGTCGCCGGCACGGTCACGATCGCCGGCACCCGCTTCGGCACCGGCCAGTTGATCGCCCTGCAGGCAGGCGTGCCGGTGGAGGTCCGTGCCGAGAGCGAGGCGCGGGTCATTGTCATTGGCGGCGCGCCGCTCGACGGGCCGCGGCATCTGTGGTGGAATTTCGTCTCCAGCCGTTTGGAACGGATCGAACAGGCGAAGGCCGATTGGGCCGCCGGCCGCTTCGCCAAGGTCGCCGGCGATGACGCCTTCATCCCGCTGCCGGAGGCTTGAGCCTGATGCCCCGTACGGGCTGCGCCTTCAGGCGAGCAGCCACGAGCGGACGGCCTCGATCTGCAGGCTGTCCATCAACATCGGCGCGTGGCCGATGCCGGGAAACTCGATCAGTTCGGCTTCGGGTCCGCGGGTCAGCATCTCCTCCGCCGTCTCTTTGAGCAGGAGGTCCGACTCGGCACCGCGCAGGACCAGGACCGGGCAACCGACCCGCTCCCAGACCGACCAGAGATCGAAATCGGCCTGTTCGCCCTCACGCAGCGGGTGCGCGAGCTTGGGGTCGTAGTTCAGCTGCCACGTTGACGTCGCTGCATCGAAGCGGCTGCCGTGTTCGGCGAGCCGTCGCCACTGCGCGTCCGTCAGCGGCCCCGAGGGGCCAAGGGCAACCCGCAAGTGCGCTTCCAGCGCTTCGATGCTGGCAAAGGCGTGCGCGCTGCCGACCTCGCCGCTGATCCGCTGCACGCCGGCCTTCGGAATAAAGGCGCCAATGTCATTGAGAACCAGCCTGCGGATCGGCGTGTTCGGTTGTGCCGCCAGCATCATGCCAAGGACTCCGCCGAGCGAAGTGCCAATCACGTCGACCGCATCGACGCCCAAGCGCGCAATCAACGCCGCGAGGTCACTCAAGTAGCGCGTGAAACCGTACTCCGAGGACTGCGCGAGCCAGTGGCTGCGGCCGGCGCCGGGCAGATCCGGGCAGGCCACGCGGAAGTCGCTCTCCAGAGCTTGGGCGATCCAGTCGAAATCGCGGCCGCTGCGGGTCAAGCCGTGCACACAGACGACGACCCGCTCGTTCGCACCGGCACCCCACTCCGTGTAGGCGACGAGGTGGAAGCCATGCGTGCCCAGACCGAGGAAACTGCGCTCCATCATCGACATGCGCTCAGGTCCTTCGTTCGAGCCGCCGCTGCCGTTAGAGCCCCCGCCGTGGCCAGCGCGCTAAAGCTCGCCGCCGATGCGCCGGTAGCGGCCGGTGAAGCGCAACAACGGCAATCCGTCATCGGCGTATGCCATCTGATCGACGCGGCCGACCACGATCAGGTGGTCACCGCCCTCGTAGGTCTCGACCCGGCTGCATTCGAGCGTGGCGAGGCAGCCTTCGAGGATGCGGCAGCCGTTGCCGCCGACCGTAAAGGCGACATCCGCGAACTTGTCGTGCTCCTTACGCGCGAACACGTCCGAGAGGTGCAATTGCTGTTCGGAAAGGACGTTGACGGTGAATGCGGCACCGCGGGCGCAGGCCTCCAGTCCCGACGTCTTCTTGCCGATGCAGAACAGCACCAGCGGCGGATCAAGCGACAGCGAACAGAAGGAGCTGATCGTGACGCCATAGGCCCGGCCGCCAGGATCAGTCGCCGTTACGACGCAGACACCGGAGGCGAAACGGCTGAGGGCCAGGCGGAAGTCGGTTCGAGTCTCAGTCATGTCAGGCACTCCGGGAGCGGGCGGGCGACGCAGGCGCTCATTTGGATTTCGTTCATTCTTGTTAACAACTCGTTATAGTTGCGTTGGCGCGACTTAAGTGCTACTTTATGCTGCATCACGCACTCGCCCTCAAGGCGAGTACCTAAGAGAGGCTATCTCGTTCCGTCAAGGGAGACGAAGTTCCGACCATGCTGTTTGCAGTCGGCATGTTGGTCGTTCTCGGCAGCGTCGTCGGCGGCTACCTTGCTGCTGGCGGCCATCTGGGCGTCCTGTTCCAGCCGTTCGAGTTCATCATCATCTTCGGCTCCGCCATCGGTGCGTTCATCGTCGGCAACCCGATGGAGGTGCTGGTCGGCACCGCGAAATCGTTCGGCAAGCTGCTCACCGGTTCCAAGCACGGCAAGGCCAGCTACGTCGAGCTGTTGAGCGTGCTCTACTCGGTTTTCAAGATCGCCCGCAGCAAAGGCGATCTGGCGCTTGAGAGCCACGTCGACCGGCCGGGCGAGAGTCCCGTCTTTCAGAAGTACCCTGGTTTCCTCAAGAACCATCACGCGGTCGAGTTCCTGTGCGACTACCTGCGCCTGCTGACCTTGGGGTCGAGCAAGTCGCACGAACTGGAGGCGGTGATGGACGTCGAGCTCGATTCCCATCGCCATGGCCACCACGCGATCGCTGGCGCCCTGCAGAACGTAGCCGATGGCCTGCCGGCGCTCGGCATCGTCGCCGCCGTGCTGGGCGTCATCCACACCATGGGGGCGATCACCGAGCCGCCGGAGGTCCTGGGCCACCTCATCGGCGCGGCTCTGGTGGGAACGTTCACCGGCGTCCTTGCGGCCTATGGCGTCGTCTCCCCGATCGCGCGCTCCCTTGAAGCGAAGTTCGAGGAGGAAACGCATTTCCTGGAGTGCATCAAGATCGGCCTGGTCGCGCATACGCAAGGCTACGCACCGCAGGTTTCGATAGAACTGGCGCGCAAGACGCTGCACGGCAAGCTGCGGCCGAGCTTCGCCGAGATGGACCAGGCAATCCAGAACATTCAGGTGTAGGCACGGTTTTCGGGCGACACGGGCTATGGTCATCATCAAGCGCATCAAGAAGGGCGGGCACGCCGCGCACGGCGGCGCGTGGAAGGTCGCCTATGCCGACTTCGTCACCGCGATGATGGCGTTCTTTCTGCTGCTGTGGCTCCTGAACGCGGTTTCGCAAGAGCAGCTCGAAGGTATCTCCGACTATTTCGCGCCGATCTCGACGCAGAAATCGACCAGCGGCGGCGGCGGCCTGCTGCAGGGCCGTACCGTTGACGCCAAGGGCGTGTTCAACGCCGTCGAAAAGCGCCACCACACCTTCGCCCAGTTCGATCAGCCGGACAGTGACGGGGAAAACGAGGTGCGCGGTTCGGAGCGCGGCGACCAGCCGGCCCCGCGTGGCGCCCGCTCCAGCGCCGGCAAGAAGGATGTTCCGCCGGAAGCCAAGGCAGACGAGGACCCAGCCGCGGCAGAAGCTGCCAACGCCGCGGCTCTTGCCCGGGCCGACGCCGAAAAGCGCGAGAAGGCCCAGTTCGAAGGGGCGGAAAGCTCGATCCGCCAGGCGATCGAGGCCAACCCGGAGCTGAAGCGGCTTGTCAACAGCCTCCTGATCGATGAGACGCCGGAAGGCTTGCGGATCCAGATCATCGACCAGGAGGGTTTGGCGATGTTCCCGCGCGGCTCTTCGGTCATGCATGTCCACACCGAACGGCTGCTGGAGCTGGTCGCCAAGGTCATCATGCAGATGCCGCAGCCGGTGGAGATCGCAGGCCATACGGATGCGACGCCGTTCGCTGGTTCCAGCGGCTACACCAACTGGGAGCTTTCGGCCGATCGAGCCAATGCGGCGCGGCGCGCGCTCATGCAACTGGGCGTCGGCGAGGCACGATTCTCCCGCATTGTCGGCATGGCGGCGACCGATCCCCTGTTCCCGCAGGACCCGAAAGCGCCCGGCAACCGCCGCCTTTCGGTGCTCTTGTTGCGCATGGCACCGCCCGCCGCATGAGCCGTGCCGCCGCCGGCGGCGGCGCTGGCCCACCCTCAAGCGGGCGTTTTCACGCTCAGGAAACGATGGTAGTCTCCCCTTGACCAAGGGCGTATCCGAAGGGCTCGGAACGTGAAGCATCAGGCGATGCCGCATGTGCGCTATTTCTTCGCAACGGCGCCCTTGCCGTGCCCTTACCTTGCCGGCCGCACCGAACGGCGGCTGGTGACCGAACTGTCAGGCCGCCAGGCGGGCGTTATTCACGATGTCCTGTCGCAGGCCGGCTTCCGCCGCAGCCATGGCCTTGCCTACATCCCGATCTGCCGTGATTGCTCGGCATGCGCCGCGGTCCGGGTCTGCGTGCCGGACTTCGTCGCCAAGCGCGCCCATCGCCGCATCTTGCAGCGCAACGCGGAGCTGGTCGCAACGAACACGCCACCGATCGCCACATCCGAGCATTTCGTGCTGTTCCGCGAGTACGAACGTGACCGCCACGGCGACGGCGAAATGGCACGGATGACCTTTTACGACTACCAGGCGCTGATCGAGGAAACGCCGGTCGATACCTACCTGCTCGAGATTCGGACCCCGGCGGGGCATCTGGTCGGCGTCTGCCTGACCGACCGGATGAGCGACGGGCTGTCGGCCGTTTACAGCTTCTTCGACCCGCGGCTGGCGCGCCGCAGTCTCGGTTCCTTCATCATCCTCACCCTCATCGAGCAGGCGCGCCGTGCCGGTCTGCCGCACGTCTACTTGGGCTTTTGGATCGCCGAGTGCCAGAAGATGGCCTACAAGGCCCGGTTCCAGCCGCTGGAAGCGTACACGCCGGACGGTTGGCAGCCGCTCGACCCCACCGATTCGGAGACCATGCGCCACTTCGCCTCGCACGCCTGACGTGCGGGCAGATCTCGCAAGCGTGACGTGCGGGCAGATAAGGCCGGCAACGCCGCAGGCGCGTCAGAACCCCGGCACCGCCGCAGGCGCGTCAGAACCCCGGCACCGCCGCAGGCGCGTCAGAACCAAGGTGCCGCCGGCAAACCCTTCGGTGCCGGGTGCCCGCCCTGGCCACGCCGGCCGAGGCAGCCGCGCAGGTGCACATCACCGCGCAGGAGGCGCCCTGAGCGCAGTGGCAGCCCCTCCGCATAGGTGAAAGTCCGGATGTCGGCCAGTGTCGCGTCCCGGTAGCGCTGCAGAATGACACCTTTGCCGCGGTTCAACACCGGCATTTCGGCCAGCGGGAACAGAAGCAGGCGGCGGTTGCTTCCGATCACGGCGACGGTATCGTCGCTGGGCGCAATGAGCGTGCACTTGAACAGACGGTCGGTCTCGTTATCGAGCGTCAGCACCGCCTTGCCGGCCCGCGTCTGGCCAATCAGCGACGCCATTTCGGCCACGAACCCACGGCCCTGCGCCGATGCCAGCAGCAGGCGGCTTTCGGGTTCGCTGACGAACACCGCAATCACGTCGTGATCGTCGGCAAGATCGATCATCAACCTGAGCGGCCGGCCGAAGCCGCGGTCGCGCGGCAGGCGATCGACGGGGAGCGTGTAGAAGCGCCCGTTCGAGCCGGCGATCAACAGGCGGTCATCGCGGCGCGCGTTCAGCACCAGGCGCGGGCCGTCGCCCTCCTTGTAGCGGATGTCGTCGGGACTGACCGCGCTCCCCTCGATCACCCGCAGCCAGCCGCGCTCGGAACAGACAACGGTGCAGGGCTTCGCGTCCACCCGCACGACTGCGCTCGCAGCCGCGCTGAGTGCGCTCTCGGGTGTGAGGCCGATCGTGGTTCGCCGGGCTCCGTTCGGAGCGTCGCCGGCGAAGCGGGCCGCGGTCTGCGTGAGTTCGTCCTCAATCGTTGCCCAGGCGCGGCTGTCGTCGGCCAGCAGCGCCATGAGATCGGCGCGGGTAATTTTGAGCGTCCGCCGCTCCGCCTTCAGCTCGATCTCGTTCAGCCGCCGCAGCTGCCGCAGCCGCATGTTGAGGATTGCCTCAGCCTGGGCATCGTTGATCCGGAAGTGCGCCATCAGGGCCGCCTTCGGCTCGTCCTCCTCGCGGATGATACGGATCACGGTGTCGAGATCGGCCAGCGCCAGCAACAGCCCGACCACGATCTCCAACCGCGCCTCTGTCTGCTTGAGCCGGAAGCGGGTGCGCCGGCGCAAGACCTCGAAACGGTGGTCGAGGAAGATGCGCAAGAGCTCGCGCAAACCGGAAAGCCGCGGCGTCCGGCCGTCGACCAGCACGTTCATGTTGAGGCCGATGCGCACTTCGAGGTCGGTCAAGCGAAACAGCTCCGCCATCACCGGCCCCGGTTCGCCCTTGCGATCCTTGAGCACGACGACGAGGCGAACGCTGTCGGTCGATTGGTCGCGGATGTCGGCAATGGCGGCGAGCCGCTCCGCCCCGGTCACCAGAGCGGCGATCTGCTCGATCAGCCGGCTCTTCTGGACCTGATAGGGAATCTCGGTGATGACGATCCGGTTCTCGCCGCCGTCGCGTTCGTGGTGCCAGCGAGCGCTCAAGCGCAGGTTGCCGCGGCCCGTGGCGTACGCGTCCCGGATCACTTCGTACGGTTCGGCGACGATGCCGCCGGTGGGGAAATCAGGCCCCGGCACGAACGCGAGCAGATCCTCGACGGACGCTTCGGGATGGTGGATCAGATGTTTAAGCGCCAGGCACAGCTCGCCGACGTTATGCGGCGGGATGCTGGTTGCCATGCCGACGGCGATGCCGGTCGCGCCATTCGCAAGGAGGTTGGGAAAGGCCGCCGGCAGGACGACCGGCTCTTCCTCCTCACCGTCGTAGGTGGGGCGGAAGTCGACCGTCTCCTCGTCGATGCCATCCAGCATCGCCTCCGCCACGGCCGTCAGCCGGGCTTCGGTGTAGCGCATGGCGGCGGCGCCATCGCCATCGATGTTGCCGAAGTTGCCGTGTCCGTCGACCAGCGGGTAGCGCAGCGCGAAATCCTGCGCCAAGCGCACCATCGCATCGTAGACCGCCACATCGCCGTGCGGATGGTATTTGCCGATGACATCGCCGACCACGCGGGCGCACTTCTTGAACCCGGCGGCGGGATCGAGCTTGAGCTGGCGCATCGCATAGAGCAGCCGCCGGTGCACCGGCTTCAAGCCGTCGCGCGCATCCGGCAGCGAGCGGGCGACGATGGTCGACAGCGCGTAGGTGAGGTAGCGCTCCGACAGCGCACTCGCGAGCGGGACATCACGGATGCCGGCAGCGGTTTCGGGATCGCCTGAATGACTTCCACTCATGGGCTCGCGCAAATCGGTCTATGCTGCCACCAGGGTTCCGCACAACGGCCGTCTTGGCAAGAGACCGCTTCAGCCCTCGCTCGCCGCATTCGTACCCCCGCCATCCGCCGCGGGAAATCGCTCGGCCAGACGCCTCCGCGCAGCCGGCAAACCCTGATGACGCACGCCATAGACGTAGCGCTCAAGGAAATAGCCGGCCAATGCCATCCCCTGGCCGATCTCGGCCGCCGTTGCCGGCGCCCCCAAGGCGGTCAGGAACGGCGGCAGGGCGAGCAGTTTGGGACGATAAGGCGCACCGACCGTGCGCGTCACCGCGCGGCCCGTGCGCGGGGAGACGTAGGCCAGATCCTCGGTGGCACCGGTCACCGCGCACTGCGTAAGGTCAAGCCCGTAGCCGAGTTCTGCCAGCAGGGCGAGTTCCCAGCGGACGTAGTCAGCAGCCCAGCGCTCGGCGAGCGCCAGCACCGCCAGCAACGATTCGGCGGTGAGGAACACCGCGGTCATCGGCTCCCGCTCCGGCAGGGTGGTTTCCAGCACTGCACAGGCCGCAGCGAGCGCATCGAGCCGCGCCCGGTCGGCGAGGACTGCGGCGGAAACCGCGGTCTTGAGTTCGCACGTGTAGGAGCCAAGCGCATCGGCCAAGCGGCTGCGCCAGGACGCGCTCACGGTGGCGCCGGGCTGCAGGAAGCCGCGCCGCAGCCCGCCTGAGGCACCGCGAACAAGGCCCGGATGGCGGCCGTGCGCCCGGGTCAGGAGGCTCAGGACCGCTGAGCCTTCACCGTGCGGCCGGGCTGCCAGGACGATTCCGTCGTCGCTCCATTCCATCGGTTTGCTCGGCGATGCCTGCTCATTGTGTGCGCATAGGGGGCTGGCAAAATTGCCTTAACAGATTGTTTACCAATTATTTACAGTTTGTTAACGAACGTCTCTCACAAAACAGTCTTATGCGTCTTATCAACTCATTAGGAATCATGTGTTTATATGCCATTTGCCCAAAAAACAGGCTTACTGGCGTGTTTTGCGTGGTAACGAAGTGTGCTAGAAGCAGGGGGTCACTGAGCATACATGTGCAGATCGTAGCGAGAGCATATTGTCTCGGAGTGCGAGAGGGTTACAACCGTGGCTGTTCACGACATCATGATTACTGAACCGCATCCATGTCGCCGTGGTTTTTTTCGGCGCATCTATGCGCGGGTTCAGATTTCGAATGCCGGGGCCTATTGGATCTGGCGCCAGATTGATGAGCATGGCCTGCCGCTGACCGATGCCGAACGCCCGTTCGACAGCGAGGACGCGGCTCTTAACGACGCCATTCGGCAACTGAACGGCAGCGCGGTCGCGATCTGAGGCCGCAGATGCCCCGATCGAAGCCCAGTGGCTGCGGCCGGCTCGGCAGCAGCACAGGCTTATGGCTTCGGCGGCTCCAAGCGGTGCCATTGCTGGCTCAACGGTGACTCGCGCCATTTCTCGCGGACCTGAACGCGCAAGAACAGGTGGACCGGCCGGTCAAGGAGGTGCGCCAAGTCCTGCCGCGCCGCTTCGCCGATGCGGCGCAGCTGCTGGCCGCCCTTGCCGATCAGGATGCCCTTCTGGCCTGACCGCTCGACGATAATGGTCTGTTCGATGCGCAGGCTGCCGTCCGCCCGCTCCTGGCAGAGCTCGGTTCGCACCGCGCACGCATACGGCACCTCCTGCTGCAGCTGCCAGAACAGCTTCTCGCGGGTAATCTCCGCAGCGAGGAAGGAGATCGGCGCATCGGAAACCTCATCGGCCGGGAACAGCCACGGGCCTCCCGGCAACCGCTGCACCAGATAGTCGGCCAAGTCGTCGACGCCGTCGCCATGCAGTGCCGAAACCATGAGGATCCGCTCGAACACGGCCATCGCCTGCAGTTCGGCCGCAAAGCCTAAGAGTGACGGCTTCGCCACCGCATCGACCTTGTTGAGGACGGCAATCCCGGCACGTCCGGCTTGCTTCAGCCACTGCGCCACCTCTGCGGTTGCCGGATCGATACCGCGATTGCTGTCGAGCAGCAGCGCGATGACATCGGCATCGCCCATGCTGCGCCAGGCGGTGTTGACCATCGCCGCATCGAGCCGCGAACGCGGCTGAAAAAAGCCAGGATTGTCGACCAGGATGATCTGGCAGCTGCCGCGCATGACAATGCCGAGGATGCGGCTGCGGGTGGTCTGCACCTTCGGCGAGACGATCGAAACCTTGCTGCCGACCAGCCGGTTGACCAGCGTCGACTTGCCGACGTTGGGCGCGCCGACAATTGCGACGAAGCCGCAACGGCTTTCCCCCGGCGGACCGTCTGGCGCCGCGCGCCCGTGCGTAGCCTCGCCCGCGTCGCTCACGATCGGGCAGCTCCCGCTTCCTGCAAGAAAGACAGCGCGCGCTCCGCAGCCGCCTGCTCGGCAACCCGTTTGGACGCGCCACTGCCGCGCACGGGCGGAATGTCCGGCACGACCACTTCGACCACGAACGTCGGCCCATGCGCCGGCCCGTCACGGCCGACCTCGCGGTACACCGGCGGTGGCAGGCCGCGCCCCTGCACCCACTCCTGCAGGGCCGTCTTGGCGTCCTTGGGCGCCGTCACGTGCCCCTCGATCATCGGCTGCCACTGACGGCTCACAAACAACAGCGCCGCCCCCAGACCGCCGTCGAGGTAGATGGCCGCGATCAGGGCTTCACATGCATCGGCGAGCAGGCCCGGGTTGTCTCGGCCGCCGGTTTCCTCCTCGCCCCGCGACATGCGCAGCAACTTCGGCAGGCCAATGCTGCGCGCGACCTCGTTGAGCGCCTCGCGGCGCACAAGCGCCGCGTGCCGGCGGGCAACGCTGCCAACCGCTTCGGCCGGAAAGCGCTCATGCAGGAGGTGCGCGATCGCGAGGCCCAACACCCGATCGCCGAGGAACTCGAGCCGTTCGTTCGAGTCGGCGCTGCCGCGGTAACTGGCATGGACCAGCGCCTGGCCAAGCAATGCACGATTGCCGAAGGAGTACCCCACGTCTCGCTGCAGCCGCGTCAGATCGTCGTCGTCGGGGCCGCAGGGCAGGCTCATCGGATCGCTTTGAAGAAGCGGTTTACCCTCAAAGTGCGCGGCCATTCCCAGAAGCGCAGCGCATCGCCGTTGACGGAGAAGAAGATGAACTCGGCCCGGCCGATCAGGTTCGCCATCGGGACGAAGCCGACCTCCGACAGAAAGCGGCTGTCGCGCGAGCTGTCGCGGTTGTCGCCCATGACGAAGAAGTGGCCCGCGGGAACGACATAGGCGCCGGTGTTGTCAAACGGCCCGGTATCCGAGAGCTCGATGATCTGGTGCCTGCGGTCGTTGGGCAGCGTCTCGATGTAGCGGTTGTAGGCTTGCGTCATCCCGAGGCCGTTGCCGACCACAAAATCACCGTCGGGCTCCCTTCGGACCGGGGCCCCGTTGATGTGCAAAATGCCGTCAATGACTTGCACGCGGTCGCCGGGCAGGCCGATGATGCGCTTGATGTAGTCGGTCTTGTTGTCGGTCGGCAGCTTGAAGACGACGACGTCGCCACGTGCTGGCTCGCTCGCGAGCAGCCGGCCCGGAATCAGCGGCAGGCCGAGCGGTAACGAATAGCGGCTGTAACCGTACGAGAACTTGGACACAAACAGATAGTCACCAACCAGCAGTGTCGGAATCATCGAGCCGGACGGGATGCTGAACGGCTCATAAGCGAAAGTCCTCACCACGAGAGCGATCAAGACCGCGTAAAAGATAGTCTTGAACAGTTCCCACAAGCCGTGAGCTTTAGTTTGTGTCATGATCGCTTGGATATTTACCTAAAAGAACCGTTTGGCTGCTGCCCATGCAGCAACGCCAAGCGATTGCGGCGTCGCCGCATAGAGCCATCGACACGCACGCCGTGTCAAGGGATTGCACGGGGCTGCGCCGCGGCGCTTTCGGCCCAAATGAGGACGATCGCCTGTGCCAGCGGGTACTCGTCGGTGAGCGAGACGTCAAGTTTAGCCACCATCCCGGCCGGTGTCATCGCGGCCAGGCGGGCGAGCGCCCCGGCCTGCAAGCGGATGAGCGGCTTTCCCGACGGCAGGACCACGACCTCAATGTCGCGCCAGGCAACCCCTTGGCGGAACCCCGTTCCAAGCGCCTTGGCACAGGCTTCCTTCGCCGCATAGCGCTGTGCGTAACGGGCGGAGCGGTTGATATGTCCCTCGCAGCGGGCCTGTTCCTGCAGCGTGAAGACGCGTTCGAGGAAGCGCCCGGCAAAGCGCTCCAGCGTCCGTTCGATCCGGCGGATGTCGAGGAGGTCGGTACCGACGCCGAGGATCATGATTGCAGCGCTGGCACTGCGACCCGCCGCCATTCGTCCATCACGGCGCGCATGCGCTGCATGCTCGCCTCGAGGCCACAGAAGATCGCCTCGCCAATGAGGAAATGACCGATGTTGAGCTCGACGATCTGCGGGATCGCAGCGATCGGACCGACCGTCTCGTAGGTGAGGCCGTGACCGGCATGGCACTCGAGCCCCAGCCGCTCGGCCAGCGCCGCTGCGGCGGCGATCTCGTTGCGGCGGCGCTCGCGCTCGCCCGCAATCGCGTTGCAGTAGGCGCCTGTGTGCAACTCCACAGCGAATGCCTCGATCGCACTGGCCGCCTCTATCTGCGCCGGCGCCGGCTCGATGAACAATGTCACCTCGATGCCCGCTTGCTTCAGCACGCGCACCACCGAAGCCAACCGGTCACGGCTCGCAACGACATCGATACCGCCCTCGGTGGTCCGTTCCTCGCGCCGCTCGGGAACGATGCAGACGGCATCGGGCCGATGGCGGACGGCGATCGCCACCATCTCGTCGGTTGCCGCCATTTCGAGATTGATCGGTGCCGGGATCGTCTCAACCAGGGCGGCGATATCGTCATCCGAGATATGCCGCCGGTCCTCGCGCAGGTGCGCGGTGATGCCGTCGGCGCCGGCGCGCACGGCGAGGTCCGCGGCCCGCACGGGATCGGGATGACCGCCGCCGCGGGCGTTGCGGATGGTTGCCACGTGATCGATGTTCACCCCGAGACGCAGGTGGCGCTTAGTCATCGCGTCGGTCCCTTGCTGTTCGACAGCGGACGTTTGAACCACTAACCGCGGGCGCGGTCGGCGGCACTGACCGAAGGCGCCGCCCGCAGGGCAGCAAGGATGTCGGTCAGGTGCTTGAGATCCCGCACCTCGATATCGACGATGATATCGAAGAACTGCAGGCTGCGATTGGTGATCTTCAGGTTGGTGATATTGCCGCCGTTGCGCGCAATCACCGTCGTCAGCGTCCCCAGCGCTCCCGGTTCGTTAACAACGGTAACCTGGATCCGGCCGACATGCAGCGGCGCCAGATCGTCGTCGACTTCCCACGACACGTCGATCCAGCGTTCCGGCGTATCGGCAAACACCTCCAGGCTTTCGCAATCGATTTTGTTGATGGTCACTCCCTTGCCTTTAGTAACAAAGACGACGATGCGGTCGCCGTGAAGATGATTACAGCAGCCTGCGAAGTGGACCGCCATGCCCGGGATCAGCCCCTTGACCGGCACGCCCGCCGTCTTGCTGGCGGACCGGCGCTTGGCGCGCGAGAGCGGGACGACCTTCTGGTAAAAGCTCAAGCGCTTCTTTTTTGTCGCCGGATAAACGGCCTGCACCACCGCGCTGCCGGTGACGTGCCCCGCCCCAACCTGCGCGCACAAGTCCTCAACCGAGGTCTGCTTGAAATCGCGCAAGACGTTCTCGACCGCCTTCTCGGAGAACTGGTAGTCCTCCTCCTTGAATGCGCGCTCCAGGATCGCGCGGCCGAGCTGGCAATATTGCTCACGCTCGCGAAGGCGGACGAAGCGGCGAATGCGCGCCCGCGCCTTGCCGGTGACGACGAAGCGTTCCCAGGTGGGCGACGGCGTCTGTGCCTTCGAGGTGACGATCTCGACCTGATCGCCGTTCTTCAGCAGAGTCCGCAGCGGCATCAGGCGGCCGTTGACCTTGGCGCCGACGCAATGATCGCCGATATCAGAATGCACGGAGTACGCGAAGTCGACTGCGGTCGCCCCGCGCGGTAGGTTGATGAGGTCGCCCTTCGGTGTGAAGCAGAACACCTCATCCTGGAACATGTCGAGCTTGGTGTGCTCGAGGAACTCTTCCGGCCCGCCGGCGTGCTCCAGGATGTCGAGCAGGTCGCGCAGCCACCGGTAGTGGTGACCGTTGGCGATGTCGATGCCCTGCTTGTAGCTCCAGTGCGCGGCCACGCCGTTGTCGGCGACGTCATGCATTTCGCGGGTGCGGATCTGCACCTCAATGCGCTGGCGTTCCGGTCCCAGCACGCTCGTATGCAGCGAGCGATACCCGTTCGCCTTCGGCGTCGAGATGTAATCGCGGAAGCGGCCGGGAATTACCGGATAAGCCCCATGAATAATTCCCAGCGCACGGTAACAATCATCGACCGTTTCGACAATGACCCGAAAGGCCATGATGTCGCACAACTGCTCAAAGCTTAAGTTGTCGCGCTGCATCTTCTGGAAGATCGAGTACGGTGTTTTCTCTCTTCCGTATACTTCGGCATCGAGGCCGCTGCTGCGCAGGGTCGACCGCAGCCGCTCGATGATGCGCCGGACAAGGTCGCCGCCTTGGTCCTTAAGGAAGCTGAGCCGCGCCAAGACGGAGTCGCGCGCGTATGCGTTCAGTTCCGTGAACGCCAGATCCTCAAGCTCGTTCTTCATCTCCTGCATGCCGATGCGTTCGGCAAGCGGGGCGTAGATATCCATCGTCTCGCTCGCGATCCGCCGCCGCTTCATCGGATCAGCGAGATAGGACAGCGTGCGCATGTTGTGCAGCCGGTCGGCGAGCTTGACGATCAGGACGCGGATGTCCTCCGACATCGCGAGGACGAACTTGCGAAGGTTCTCCGCCTGTTTGGAGTGCTCGGACTGCAGATCGAGGCGATTGAGCTTGGTTACGCCGTCGACGAGACAGCTGATCTCGTCGCCGAACTGGGTACGCAGTTCGTCCAGCGTCGCATCGGTATCCTCGATCGTGTCGTGCAGGAGCGCCGTCACGATCGTCGTCATGTCGAGCTTGTAGCGCGTGAGGATGCCCGCAACCTCGAGCGGATGCACGAAGTACGGGTCGCCGTTGGCACGCTGCTGGGTGCCGTGCTTGCGCATCGTGAAGACGTAGGCGCGGTTGAGAAAGTCCTCGTCAACCTCGGGGTCGTAGGACTTGACGCGATCGACCAGCTCGAACTGCCGGATCATGACGGCCCCTCACGGCACCACCGCTGCCGCGATGCACCCCCCCACCGTTCAGACTCCGTCCCCGTCCTGCTCGTTCCCCTCATCCGGTTCGGCTTCGTCGTCGAGGTCGGCGTCAGCCACCTCAAGCTCATCTTCCTCGACAACCTGCAGGACGTCCGCCAGGATCTCGTCCCGCTCCGCCGCCTCCGCAAGCTCGGCGCCAAGCCCGATCGCCGCCAGTTCGGCGTCTTCGCCTTCAGGCTCCTCGATCTCGACGACCTTCTGCAGGCCGCGGATCAGGCCGCTTTCGAGTTCGCCCAGCTCAACCGTGCCCTCGGCGATCTCGCGCAAGGCGACAACCGGATTCTTATCGTTGTCCCGATCGAGGGACAACGGCGCGCCAGCGCCGAGGTTGCGCGAGCGTTGCGCCGCCAGCAGCACCAGTTCGAACCGATTCGGAACCTTAAGGACACAGTCTTCAACGGTAACACGCGCCATCCGATCGCCTCCGGAAAAACCTCACAGCCGGCGCAACCGAGCCTGCCGCCGACCAAGGTAAATGTAGGGTTTTGCCCGCCCCCGAAGCAAGCGCTTAACCGGGGGCGCCCACCACCCGGTCCTCGACCGGGACCGCCCACTGTTCGGCCGGCACTGCGGCCAGGAGTTCAGCGATTCCCCTCCCGCTCACCGGATGCCGCCAATCCGGGGCCAGTTCCGCCAGCGGCTTCAGTACGAAGGCGCGCTGGTGCATGCGCGGATGCGGCAGTTGCAGGCCGTCCGCATCCGCCCGCACCAGATCGCCGAAAGCAACGAGGTCGAGGTCGAGAATGCGCGCGGCATTGGCGGCGCCGCGGCGGCGGCCGAACGCCGCCTCGACGGCATGCAGCGCCTGGAGCAGCGCGTCGGGCTCCCGGTCGGGTGCGACCTCGAGCACGGCATTGGTGCACGGCGGCTGGTCCGAAGCGGGCACCGCGGCACTTAAGTACCAGCGCGAGCGGCCAAGCAGCGCAATGCCATGGCCGCCGAGAGCCACGGTCGCCGCGGTCAGGACCGCCACTGGCGGCCCCCAGAACGGGTCGGCAACGTTGCCGCCGATGCCGATGAAAACACGCATGATCCGTGCTCCGGAGTGCTTGCGACGGTGCGACGCATCGACTACCTAACTGACAATGTTCTACTCAGACAACCCTCATGGATTTGAAACGCGCGCAGTCCGCGCATTTTCATCAAGACAAGGATCGCTGGTGTTTTATCCGCAAGAACGAATTGGGCTGTTCATCGATGGATCGAACTTGTATGCGGCGGCACGCGCGCTCGCGTTCGACATAGATTACAAGCGCCTTCTCGAACTATTCGCATCGAAAGGGCAGCTCATCCGCGCGTTCTATTATACGGCTCTGGTTGAGGATCAGGAATACACGCCAATCCGGCCGCTGATCGACTGGCTCGATTACAACGGCTATACAATGGTCACGAAGCCGACCAAGGAGTTCACCGACTCCTCGGGCCGTCGCAAGATCAAAGGCAACATGGACATCGAACTGGCGATCGATGTCATGGAGATGGCGCCGCATCTCAACCACGTTGTCCTGTTCTCCGGCGACGGCGATTTTCGGCGCCTGGTCGAAGCCGTGCAGCGGAAGGGCGTGCGCGTCACCGTGGTCAGCACGATCCGCTCGCAGCCGCCCATGGTTGCCGACGAGCTGCGCCGCCAAGCCGACAACTTCATCGAGCTGCAGGACCTGCAGCCGCTGATCTGCCGTGTGCCGCAAAGCCGGGAGGACCGGCAAGGGTCGCCGCTGGCATCGCCGCCCGAAGCGACGCTGCCCGACGTCTAAGGCTTCGTGTCGGCGCCTTAGCCCGTGGCTGGTGCACCACCTGTGCTGATACCTGCGCCCGACTGCGCGCTGTGCCCACGGCTGGCGTCGTTCCGGGCCGACGCGCGTGCCTGCTTCCCCGGCTGGCACAATGCTCCGGTTGCCGCGTTCGGCGACTTAAACGCGGAAGTGCTCATCGTCGGGCTGGCGCCGGGACTGAAAGGCGCCAACCGCACCGGCCGGCCGTTCACCGGCGATCATGCCGGCGAACTCCTCTACCAGACGCTCATCAAGCTCGGCTTGGCGACAGGCGATTACGGCCGGGCACCCGATGATGGCCTCAGTCTGCAGCGCTGCCGCATCACCAACGCGGTCCGCTGCGTCCCCCCCGGCAACCGGCCAACACCGGAGGAAGTCCGCACCTGCGGCCGCTTCCTCGCCGCCGAGATCGCTGCCTTGCCCCGGCTGCATACCCTCGTGGCGCTGGGCACGGTCGCCCACGGCGCCTGCCTCGCTGCGCTCGGATTGCCCGCTTCGGCCTGGCGCTTCAGCCACGGCGCGCGGCATCTGCTACCCGATGGCCAGCGCCTGATCGACAGCTACCACTGCTCTCGGCAGAACACCAACACCGGCCGGCTGACCGCGGCCATGTTCGAAGCGGCTCTGGTGCAGGTGCTTCAACCCTAGCCAGCGCGCCGGCACACCCGAAATCCGGCCCTGAGCGCTCTAATCGTCGCCGCCGCGGCGGCTATGTAACAGCCGCGACTTCTGCCGCTGCCATTCGCGCGCCTTCACCGCTTCGCGCACGTCGACCTTGCGCTTGCCGCGGGCAAGGCCGAGCGACACCTTGGCAATGCCGCGGTCGTTGAAATAGATCGCGAGCGGCACCAGGGTCATCCCGGCGCGCTGGATGGCGCCGGTGAGCTTGTTGATCTGGCGCGTGTGCAACAAGAGCTTGCGCGGGCGCTTCGCTTCGTGGCCGAACGTCATCGCCGCCGCATACGGCGCGATATGGGCGTTGAACAGGAACAGTTCGCCGCCCTTCTCACCCGCGTAAGCCTCGTTCAGGGACACGTGGCCACGGCGTAAGGACTTGACCTCCGAGCCCTGCAGGACGATCCCGGCTTCGAGCGTTTCCTCGATGAAGTAGTCGTGACGGGCGCGGCGATTCTGCGCAACGGTGCGCTGCGCTTTGGCACGCTCATCATCTCGACCCGCCATGATGCCCGAGCGACGCCCGTCTTCAGCCGATCAAGCCCACGGCCGCCATCGCGCGCCGGACCGTCTCGCGGCCGGCATCGCTCAGCGCCACCAGCGGCAGCCGCACGTCTGGAGCGCACTTACCGAGGACGCTGACCGCATACTTCGCCGGTGTCGGATTCGTCTCGCAGAACAGCCCCGTGTGCAGCGGCATCAGGCGGTCGTTGATCGCTGCCGCCGTGGCGACATCGCCCGCCCGCCAGGCCGCCTGCATCTCGGCGCACAGCCGCGGCGCAACGTTGGCGGTAACGGAAATGCAGCCGTGGCCGCCGGAGGCGAGAAATGGCAGCGCCGTGCCGTCCTCGCCCGACAACTGGCGAAATTGCGGCCCGATCGCGAGCCTTGTCCTGATCGGACGCGTCAAATCTTGGGTTGCATCCTTCACCCCTACCACATTCGGCAGCTTGGCAAGCCTGGCCATCGTCTCGACGCTCATGTCGATGACGCAGCGAGCAGGAATGTTGTAAATGATCAGTGGCAGACCGGCTTGGTCGTGGATGGCCTTGAAGTGCTGGTAGAGTCCCTCCTGGGTCGGCTTGTTGTAGTAGGGCGTGACGACGAGCGCAGCGTCGGCGCCGAGTTCCTTCGCTTGGCGGGTCAGGTCGATCGCTTCCGCCGTCGCGTTGGATCCCGTGCCGGCGATCACCGGCGCCCGCCCGCGTACGGTCTCGACACACAGCTGGACGACGCGCAGGTGCTCGGCGTGGCTCAAAGTCGACGATTCGCCCGTCGTCCCGCAGGGCACGAAGCCATCGGTGCCTTCCTGCAGATGCCACTCGATCAGCGCGCGGTAGGCCGCCTCGTCGAACGCACCATCGCGAAATGGGGTAATCAGCGCTACGATCGAGCCTTGCAACATGTCTTTGCGTTCCTTCTCTGCCCGCAGTCGGCGCGGACCATATCGCCCGATGCGGTCGCTTGCCAAGCACGCTTCGAAGAGCTTGCACACAACCCGCCATTACAGCACCCTTTCAGCATCAACCCGTCACGGACCGATGACCTTGCGCAGCCCCATGCCCAGGAATGGACCGATGGTTAATCCCAGCCGACCGAAACGCGATATCTGCCGTGTCGCCGCCGCGGCGGTGTCGATCATGGCCGCCGTTCTGGCGGCGGCTCCCGCGCGGGCGGCTGGCTTCGCCGGTGACGAGTATTCGCTCGGCCGCCAAGCTCTCGCCGCTGCGCGCAGTGGCCGCTGCTGGGAGGCTTCGAGCCTAGCGAGCGGCATCACGGACCCGGTCGCGGTCAAGGTGGCCACATGGACCTGCATCACCCGATCCGATGGCGCCGCGAGCTTCTCCGAGATCGCCCGCTTCGTGAGCGAGAACCCGGACTGGCCTGAGCAGAAGCAGATGCGCCAGCGGGCTGAGGAGGCAATCACCCTCGGCTCGATGGCCGACGAGACCGTCGCCTGGTTCGGGCGCTTTCCGCCCGTCAGCGGTACCGGCCGGGTCCGCTACGTCGAGGCCTTGCAGGCGGTTGGCCGTGACGCTGAAGCCGCGGAGGTGGCACGCAAGGCCTGGATCGAGAGCGATATTCCGCCGGCGGACGAGCGCGCGTTGTTGTCCGGCTTCGGCTGGGCACTCGACAGCGAGGCGCATCGCCAGCGGCTCGATCGCCTGCTATGGCAAGGCAACGTCGCGGCGGCGGAACGGCTGCTGAACGAGGTCGACCCCGACACCCGCGCCCTGGCCAACGCCCGGCTCGGGCTGCGCCGGCTCAGGATCAGCCCCTACACGGCGTTCGACAGCGTCCCGGCGCGGCTCCAGGACGATCCTGGCCTGCGCTATGAGATGGTCCGCTGGTACCGAAAGCAAGGCCCGCAGTCAGAAGCGCGGCGCCTGCTCGCCAACTATCCCTCCAGCGGCGGTTATGCCGAACTGTGGTGGACCGAGCGGGCCGCACTCGCCCGCGATGCCCGCAATCAGGGCTCTTACGACGAGGCTTACGCGCTTGTGCGGCCGCACGGACTGACAAACGGGAGCGAGTACGTCGATGCCGAGTGGCTCGCCGGCTGGCTCGCGCTGCGCTTCCTCAACGACCCACGCACCGCGCTCGGGCACTTCACGAGTCTATACGACAACGTCCGCTATCCGGTCAGCCTTGCCCGCGCCGGTTACTGGGCCGGCCGCGCGGCAACTGTCATGGGCCGCGGCAGCACGGCCACGGAGTGGTACCGGAAGGCAGCCGAGCATCAGAGTGTCTTCTACGGTCAGCTGGCCCAGAATCAGATCGAGCCCGCCGCCGGCAAGCCGCTGCCGCCCGATCCGCAGCCGGCCGCGGCCGAGCGGCAGGCGCTCGCCGACCACGAGTTGGCCCGCGCCGCACGCCTGCTGGCCGCGTTGGGGGAACAAGACAGCCTGCGCGCGTTCCTCATCCGCCTCGTCGAAATCAAGGACACGCCGGGCTGGCGCCAAGCCGTCGCCTCGTTCGCGGAAGGCTTGAGCCGCGGTGACCTGGCCGTCCTCGTCTCACGCCGGGCCATCCGCGACGGCCATCTCCTGGTCTCGAGCGGCTATCCGGTCGTAAGCGTGCCGCGCACCCTCAACGGCTATCAGGACTCGGTCGAAGATGCGCTTGTCCTTGCCGTCATCCGGCAGGAGAGCGGCTTCGACGTCGGAGCCGTCAGCAGCGCCGGCGCCCGTGGCCTGATGCAGCTGATGCCGGCGACCGCACGCCAGGTCGCGTCCAAGCTCAACGTCAGCTTCTCGCCGTCCGCGTTGACGCAGGATCCGGAGTACAACGTCAATCTCGGTCAAACCTACCTCGCTTCCCTGCTGGGGCGCTTTTCCGGGTCCTACGTGCTGGCGGTTGCCGGCTACAACGCCGGACCGGCACGCGCGAGCCGCTGGCTCGACGAGATCGGTGATCCGCGGGTGAGCGTCGAAGAAGCCGTCGACTGGATCGAGAAGATTCCGCTCTCGGAGACCCGGAACTACGTTCAGCGGACGATGGAGAACCTCCAGGTTTACCGCGCCATCCTCGGCGGATGGGTGGTCCCGCCCGCACTTGCGAGCGATCTCGTGCGCTGACGGCGCTCGCCGCCGCCGGGCCGGTCAATACGGGGGCGCAACGAAAACAAGGAGCGAGGGAGGAGACCGTGGCCGCGCCATTGCACCGTGACAATCTGGACGCTTGCGTCTTCGATGCCTACGGAACGCTGTTCGACGTCCGCAGTGCCGCCGAGCGATGCAGCGAAGGCCTCGGCGCGCGAAAAGACGCGCTGCTTGCCTTATGGCGTGCCAAGCAGCTGGAATACAGCTGGCTGCGCAGCCTGCGCGGCGACTACATCGATTTCTGGCACGTCACCGGCGAGAGCCTCGACTACGCGATGGCCGCCACCGGAACGGCCGACCCGCTGCTGCGCAGCCGCCTCATGGCTGCGTATTTGACGCTGGAAGCGTACGCGGACGCGACGGATGCGGTCAGCCGGCTGCGCGCCAGCGGGCTCAAGACCGCGGTTCTGTCCAACGGCTCGGCCAGCATGCTGACCGCCGCGGTCAGCAACTCAGGCCTGCACCGGCTGCTCGACTGGCTGATCTCGGTCGACGAGGTCCACGCGTATAAGCCGCATCCCAGCGTCTACCGCTTGGCGACCGAGCGGCTGCAATGCCCTGCCAACCGCATCTGCTTCCTGTCCGCCAACAGTTGGGATGCCTCGGCGGCGGCGCACTTCGGTTTTCGCGTCGTCTGGATCAACCGCGCCAATACCACCTTCGATCTGCTGCCGGGCAAGCCGGAACGCGAGATCACGACGCTTGCCGCTTTGCCATGTCTGCTCGGCGTTTGAGGCGAGGCGATGTTTCCCGCAGCACAGATCCAGCTGGCAATCGAGATCCTTGAGCGGTGCCGAAGCCGGGGCTTGCGCCTTGCGACGGCGGAATCGTGCACCGGCGGCCTGATCGCCGCCTGCCTGACCGACATCGCCGGCTCCTCGGATGTTTTCGAGCGCGGATTGGTGGCCTATGCCAATCAGGCGAAGATCGACCTGCTTGACGTCGCGCCTGAGTGCCTCGCCCGCTTCGGCGCCGTGAGCGAAGAGACCGCGCGGGCCATGGCCGAGGGCGGGCTGGCCCGCTCCAAGGTCGATCTCTGCGTCGCGGTGACCGGCATTGCCGGCCCCGGCGGCGGCAGTACCGAACGGCCGGTCGGCCTGGTCCATTTCGCCACCGCCGGCCGCGACCAGCCGACCCGGCACGCGCAGAGCCTTTTCAGCGGCGATCGCCAGGCGGTGCGCCAGGCAACGGTGACGCGTGCGCTTGAACTGCTGCGGGCCTGCCTGTAGGCGCGGAACCCTGCGGCGCGTCGCCGGCGTAAAGGGTCACCGCGCGCCGTTCGAAGGCGTTCACCATCCGCTGCACTGCCTCGTTGAACAGCTTGCCCATCATCTTCTGCAACGTCCGCGAGCGGAACTCGAAATCGATATAGAAATCAATGATGCAGTGGCCTTCGGCGTTGGCGGCAAAGGTCCAGTGGTTGGTGAGGTGGCGAAACGGGCCGTCGTAGTAGGCGACGTCGATCCGGTTGGGGCTCGACAGCTCGACCCGGGAGGTGAACCGCTCGCGGATCATCTTGAAGCCAATGACGAGGTCGGCCACCAGCCGCTGCGGCGTCTCCCATCGGCGGATGCGGCAGGCCACGCACCAGGGCAGGAACTCAGGGTAACGCTCGACATCCGCCACCAGGTCGAACATCTGCTCCGGAGTGAAGGGGACGGTCCGCGTCTCGGCGTGGGTCGGCATGCTCCGGAAGCGTCTTTCGCCCGTTAGGCCTGTTGGAGCTGCTGCTGGCGGGCGCGCCGCAAGTCCTCGAAGTCACGGTCGGCATGGTAGGACGACCGCGTCAGCGGCGACGACGCGATCATCAGGAACCCTTTCGCGGCCCCGATCTGCCGGTACTCCTCGAACTCCTCGGGCGTCACGAAACGATCGACCGCGGCGTGGCGCGGCGTCGGCTGCAGATACTGGCCGATGGTGAGGAAATCGACACCGGCACAGACCAGGTCGTCCATGACCTGCAGGATCTCGCCCCGCGTTTCGCCGAGGCCGACCATGATGCCTGACTTGGTGAACACGTCAGGCCGCACCTCCTTGGCGCGCTCCAGGCAGCGCAATGAATGGTAGTAGCGGGCGCCGGGCCGGATGGTCGGATAAAGCCGTGGCACGGTTTCCAGGTTGTGGTTGAACACGTCCGGGCCAGCCGCGGCAACGCTCTCAAGCGCTCCCGGCTTGTTGCGGAAATCGGGCGTCAGCACCTCGATCGTGGTCGTGGGCGAGGCAGCGCGGACCCGCTCGATGCAGGCGACGAATTGCGCCGCACCGCCGTCGGCGAGGTCGTCACGATCGACGGAGGTAATGACCGCGTGCTTCAAGCCCATGGTGACGATGCTCGAAGCGACGCTCTCCGGCTCGTGCGGGTTGACCGCGCCGGGCTTGCCGGTGGCAACGTTACAAAACGCACAGGCGCGGGTGCAAATGTCGCCCAAAATCATGAAAGTCGCGTGCTTGCGGGCCCAGCACTCGCCGATGTTCGGGCACGCCGCCTCCTCGCAGACGGTGTGCAGGTTGTGCGCGCGCATCAAACGGCGTGTTTCGCCAAAGCCTTGCGAGGTCGGCGCCTTGACCCGGATCCAGGCCGGCTTGCGCGGCGACGGGTTCTCGGGCCGGTGCGCCTTCTCCGGATGGCGGACGGGGGAATCAGTCGTCATAAGTCGCCATATGTCATCCGCGCCGGGACCGTTCAAGGAAGTGCACCACGGCTGGCGCGCACATCAGAAATGCACCGCCCGGCCGAAGGCATCGAGCACCGATTCGTGCATCATCTCCGAGAGCGTCGGGTGCGGGAACACCGTCGCCATCAGCTCGGCCTCGGTGCTCTCCAGCGTCCGCGCGATGCCGTAGCCCTGGATCAGCTCGGTCACTTCCGCGCCCACCATATGCGCACCCAGGAGCTCGCCGGTCTTCTCATCGAACACGGTCTTGACCATCCCTTCCGGCTCACCGAGCGCGATCGCCTTGCCGTTGCCGATGAAGGGGAAGCGGCCAACCTTGATGGCGTAGCCACGCTCACGCGCCGCCTTCTCGGTCAGGCCGACGCTCGCCACCTGCGGCCGGCTGTAGGTGCAGCCGGGGATGCGGCTGACATCGAGCGGATGCACGCCCTTGACGCCCGCGATCTTCTCGACGCACAGCACCCCCTCGTGGCTCGCCTTGTGAGCCAGCCACGGCGGGCCGGCGACATCGCCGATCGCATACACGCCCGGCTCACCGGTGCGGCACCACTCGTCGATGACGATGTGCGCCCTGTCGACCTTGACCTTGGTTCCTTCGAGGCCCAGGTCCTCGACGTTGCCGACGATGCCGACCGCGAGGATCACGCGCTCGGCCTCGACCTCCGACTTCTTGCCGCCGCCCTCCAGCGAAGCCCGGACCTTGTCGCCGGTCTTGGTCAGCCCCTTGACCGAGGTGCCGGTGTGAATCGCGATGCCCTGCTTTTCAAACGCTTTGCGGGCAAAGGCCGAAATCTCCTCGTCCTCCACGGGCAGGATGCGATCGAGGATCTCGACCACGGTCACTTCCGCACCCAAGGTGCGGTAGAAGCTCGCGAATTCGATGCCGATCGCGCCCGAGCCCACCACCAGCAGCGACTTCGGCATCGCCGCCGGCACCATGGCTTCCTTGTAGGTCCAGATCAGCTTGCCGTCCGGCTCCAGGCCCGGCAGGCTGCGGGCGCGGGCGCCGGTCGCAAGGATGATGTGCTTGGCCTTCAGCGCCGTCGTCGTGCCGTTCTTGGTGCAATTGAGCGTGCCGGCGCCGGCCAGACGGCCGCGGCCATCGAACACCTGAACCTTGTTCTTGCGCAACAAGTGCGCCACGCCCTGGTTGAGCTGGCCCGCGATCTTGCGCGAGCGCTCGACCACCTTCGCAAGGTCGAAGCTAGCCTCCTTGACCGTGAGGCCGAAGGCGCTCGCGTGCTTGATCGCGTCGTAGACCTCGGCCGTGCGCAGAAGCGCCTTGGTCGGAATGCAGCCCCAGTTCAGGCAGATGCCGCCCAAGTGCTGCTCCTCGACCAGCGCCGTCTTCAGGCCCAACTGGGCAGCGCGGATGGCGGCGACGTAGCCACCAGGCCCGCCGCCGACAACAATGAGATCGAAGGAAGTTTCGGCCATTTCTGCCTCACCTAACCGTGGGACAACTGCGCGCGAAGCCGGCGCAAGATAACAGCGAGTTCCATGGCCCTCCGCCTGATCCGCTTGGCGTCTGATGCGGCCTCGCCGGCGCCGTCGAGGCTCTCTGCTAGCCGGAGCTCAATCTCAACCGCGGTTTCCGCCGAGCGAAGCAGGTCCTCACCCGCCTCGGACGCCTGTCGCTGCCAAACAGGGCGCGACACATCCCTCAACTCCCAAGCGGGAGTTGGCGCGCGTTCCAAGCTCGGCAGGCCGCGCCGAGGGAAGAACAGATCGGACATCTCCCTTCGGTAAGCCCAAACAACGAAAGCGCAGAGCGCCAATCCGCTCACGGCAGCGCAAAATGTGATGAGACCGAGATTCGACATTTGTTACTTACTCGGCAGGCTCCACAACAGGCATCGCACGATGAATGCCTCTAGAATCACGACGACGAGAAGCCCAACGGCACCTTTCACATCTAGCATCGCGACCGTCTGGCCGTGCGCAGCCCGCCCGTACCAAACGGCGCAAACAACAACTCGCAAGAAAATAAGAAGTAGCAAAGCGTATACTATGCTTCTTCTCCAATCCTTCTCGCGTGTTCCGCCCCAAACCAACTCTGACGCGTCGGCTATCGCCAGACCTCCTGTTGCAATACCAACGAACAGAACCTCTTTGTATTGAGAGAAATAGGTACTCCAGTCACCTATCGCCATAATGTGCGAAGGGCTTGTGACCGCCGCCAACATCAGCGGCACGATCATCATTGCGATGCCAAACCACCAGATGACAACCCTCAACAAGAGGCCCACGCAACAGATCCCCCGCGATCGGTGACAGCACCTTCATCGCTCACAACAGCATCGTCAGCGGGTCCTCGATCAGACCCTTGAACACTTTCAGGAAGCTCGCGCCCTTGGCGCCATCGACGGAGCGATGGTCGGCTGAGAGCGTGCAACTCATCATGGTCCCGATCGCCAGCGCGCCGTCCTTGACGATCGGCCGCTTCTCGGCGGCACCGACCGCGAGCAGGCACGACTGCGGCGGGTTGATGATGGCGGCGAACTCCTTGATGCCGTACATGCCGAGGTTGGAGACGGTGAAGCCACCGCCGACGTACTCCTCCGGCATCAGCTTGCTCTCCCGTGCGCGGCCAGCCAGGTGCTTGATCTCGTTCGAAATCGCAGCCAGCCCCTTGGCATCGGCGTTGCGGACGATCGGCGTGATGAGGCCGTTCGGGGCCGCCACGGCGACGGCGACGTCGACCGTCTGGTAGAAGCGGATGGCCTCATCGGTCCAGCTGCAGTTGGCATCGGGGTAAGCCCGCAGCGCCAGCGCCACGGCGCGGATGACGAAGTCGTTGACGCTGAGCTTGAACGCCGCTGGCCCCTCCCCAGTGCGCGCGTTGAGCTTGTCGCGCAGTTCCAACAGCGGATCGATGTTGCACTCGATGGTGAGGTAATAGTGCGGGATGTCGCGCTTGGAATCGCTCAAGCGGCGCGCGATCACCTTGCGCATCGTGCTGTTGGCGACCTCGACATAAGGCGTCTCGAACGGCTGAGGCGCCGCCGCTGGCGCCGCTGCGGGCGCCGGTTTCGCAGCCTGGGGCGCCGCTGCCGGTTTGGCCGCGGGCGGCGCCTGTTTCGCCGCTTCGACATCGGCCTTGATGATCCGCCCGCGCGGTCCGGAGCCCTTGATGGCGGCGAGATCGAGGCCGGCCTCGGCCGCCATCCGCTTCGCCAGCGGGCTCGCGAAGATCCGCGCGCCGGCAGCCTGGGCGGGGGCCGCAGGCGACGGCGAAGGAGGTGCTGCCGGAGCCGCAGCAGGTGCTGCAGGCGCTGGAGCGGCAGCCTTGGCCGGCGCGGGAGTGCCGGCAGTGAGCGCCTTCGCATCCTCCCCCTCGACGAGGATCATCGCGATCGGCGTATTGACGGCGACATGCTCTGATCCCTCGGCAACGAGGATCTTGCCGAGCACCCCCTCGTCGACCGCCTCGACCTCCATCGTCGCCTTGTCGGTTTCGATCTCGGCAATCACGTCGCCGGAATTGACCGTCTCGCCTTCACGTTTCACCCAGCGTGCAAGCTTGCCCTCGGTCATCGTCGGCGAGAGCGCCGGCATCAGCACTTCGATCGGCATGGCGCAAGGCTCCCGGGCTAGCGGTAACAGACGCTCTTGGCGGCGGCTACGATCGTCTCCGCCTGCGGCAGGGCGAGACGCTCGAGATTGGCGGCGTACGGTAACGGCACGTCCGCGCCGGTAACACGATGCACAGGGGCATCGAGGTAATCGAAGGCCTGTTCCATCATCAATGCCGCGATCTCCGAGCCGATGCCGCAGATCGGCCAGCCCTCCTCGACGCTGACGATACGGTTGGTCTTCATCACCGAGGTGACGAGCGTCGCTTCGTCAAGCGGCCGGAGCGAGCGCAGGTTGATCACCTCTGCCTCGATCCCCTCGCCCGCCAATGTCTCGGCCGCCTCCAGCGCCAAGCGCACCATGCGCGAAAAGGCGACGATGGTGACATGCTGGCCAACGCGCTCGATCTTGGCCTTGCCAAACGGGATCAGGTACTCCGGATCCGAAGGCACCTCAAAGCTCTGCCCGTACATCAGCTCGTTCTCCAGCACGATGACGGGGTTCGGGTCGCGGATCGCACTCTTGAGGAGGCCCTTGGCATCAGCGCCGGAGTAGGGCGCCACCACCTTCAGGCCCGGACAGTGGGCATACCATGAGGCATAGCATTGCGAATGCTGCGCCCCGACGCGGGCGGCGGCGCCGTTGGCACCGCGAAAGACGATTGGCGCACCGAGCTGGCCGCCGGCCATATAGAGGGTCTTGGCGGCGGAGTTGATGATGTGGTCGATCGCCTGCATCGCGAAGTTGAAGGTCATGAACTCGACGATCGGCCTTAAGCCCGCAAAAGCGGCGCCGACACCAAGGCCAGCGAACCCCATCTCGGTGATCGGCGTATCGACGACCCGCTTCGGTCCGAACTCATCCAAGAGCCCCTGGCTCACCTTGTACGCGCCCTGGTACTGCGCAACTTCCTCGCCCATCAGGAACACGGACGGATCGCGCCGCATTTCCTCGGCCATTGCATCGCGCAAGGCCTCGCGCACCGTCTGCGTCGTGGTCGGACCGGTGTACTCGGGCTCTGCCACCGCCAACGCCACTGCCGGCGCCGCAGCCGGAACCGGCGCCGCTGGCGCGGCCTGAGGCGCAGCTTCGGGTGCTGGACGAGCCGCTGGCGCCGCGAGTGCCTCAGCGCCTTCCCCTTCCAGCAACAGGACCGCGATCGGCGTGTTCACGGCGACATGCTCGCTGCCGGCGGCAATCAGGATCCGACCGACGACCCCCTCGTCGACGGCCTCGACCTCCATCGTCGCCTTATCGGTTTCGATCTCCGCCAGGACTTCACCCGACTTGACCGTATCCCCTTCGTTCTTCAGCCACTTGGCCAGCTTGCCCTCGGTCATCGTTGGCGACAGCGCCGGCATCAGCACTTCAACAGGCATGAAAGCCCTCCCGTGGCAGGCGATTGTCCCGCCGCCCGCGTTGTTAAGCCTCGATCAGAATGTCCGTGTAGAGCTCGGAAGGATCCGGTTCGGGATCGGTCTGGGCGAACTCGGCCGATTCGTTGACGATCGCCTTTACCTTGCGGTCGATCTCCTTGAGGGCACCCTCGTCGGAATAGCCGCCGTCCAGGATCAGCGCCCGCAGCCGCTCGATCGGATCGCTCGTCTTGCGGACCTCGCTCACCTCTTCCTTGGTGCGGTACTTCGCAGGGTCGGACATCGAGTGGCCGCGGTAGCGATAGGTCTGCAGTTCCATGACATACGGCCCCTCGCCGGCGCGCACCTTGGCCGCGACCTCCTCGCCTGCCGCCTTGACATCCAAGACATTCATGCCGTCGACGATCATGCCCGGAATGCCGAACGCATCGCCGCGACGGTAGAAATCGGTCTTGGCGGACGCCCGCTCGATCGCGGTGCCCATGGCGTAGCGGTTGTTCTCGATGATGAAGATGATGGGAAGCTTCCACAACGCCGCCATGTTGTAGGCCTCATAAACCTGGCCCTGGTTGGCGGCGCCGTCCCCGTAGTAGCAGTAATTGATGCCGCCATCGCCCGTGTAGCGGTGGGCGAAGGCGAGGCCGGCTCCCAGTGGCACCGAAGCGCCAACGATACCGTGACCGCCGTAGAAGCGCTTCTCGCGGCTGAACATGTGCATCGAGCCGCCCTTGCCCTTGGAATAGCCGCCGCGGCGCCCGGTCAGCTCGGCCATCACGCCCTTGGCGTCCATTCCGCACGCAAGCATATGGCCATGATCGCGGTAGGTGGTGATGACGGTGTCTTGCTCCTTGGCTGTCGCTTGCAGGCCGACGACGACCGCCTCTTGGCCGATGTAGAGGTGGCAGAAACCTTGAATCAGTCCCATGCCATAGAGCTGGCCGGCCTTCTCCTCGAAGCGGCGAATGAGCAGCATCTGCTCGTAGTACCCCAACAGCTCACGCGGCGCGATCGCCTGCGCGGTTGCCGTTTTCGCCTGGGTACCGGCTTCCTCCCCGGCCGCCGACTTGGTTTCCGCCGGCTTGGTTTCCGTCGCCATGGAACGTCCCTTCACGACTGGTCGTTGAGTTGCCCCCCGACACGCGCGGGGGCGGCTCCGCTCTGCCGAAGCACGCGCTCACAGGCAGATGCCATCGAAGATTATTGCTGACGCGACTTAATTACAAGCGCCGGGGGAACGGCCGAGGTGGCCTGGCGCGGCCGGCGGGCTTAAGGCGGCAGTGCCTACCGCAGTGCCTATCGATGCGTGGCGCCGGCATCAGCGCTGCTGCGGGCAGACGTCTCGCGCGGCCCCGTCGGTTCCGTCAAGATCACGATCTCATCGCGGGCGCCGAAGTTGAGGCGCCGTCGCGCCCATTCATCGAGCATATCGCGATCGAGCGCATCGGGATCGAGGAGGCGCACCTGCTCGTCCAGCGCCCTGCGTTCCGCCTCACTCTCGGCCAGGCTCGCCCGGGCAATCGCGATCTGCTCGCGAAAGACCTTCCACGCCAACAAGCCGCGGTCGCCCTGCACGATATGGTACGCCATGTAGCCGAGCCCGCAGACGCCGACGGCCGGCCAGATCACATGCCGCGCACGTATCTTCAGCGCATACAAGAAGCCCATCGCCTGCTGCCACCTCGCCCCGAGCGCAGCCGGCAGCGCCCGTGCCTGCCAGCGCCCTGCGCTCTCGCCGCTTTCGAGATAAGCTACCACAGGTCTACCATATAAGCGAGAACAAGAAGCAAGACACCCAACATAATGTGTCTGGCCAGGAGCGCCCTACGTCAGCGCCGCCGAACGAGCAGACCCATGACAGGCCCGCTCGCGAGCGGATGACGCCCGTCCGCACGAACAGAGCTTGCGTTCTGTTTGTGCCGAACGTGCATGCGGATCAACATGGTCTCCAGCGACAAGCGTGCTCGGGCATGCAACGCCCGATCGCTTCGCAGCGCTGGGGTTCCGACACCAACAGACAATTCACCCAACCCTCTGTCGTCATGGCCGGCGCAGGCCGGCCATCCACGCCTATTGCGCCCGAAAGCAAGTCGTGGATGCGCGGGCCAAGCCCGCGCATGACGGCATGTAAGGATCATAGGTTAGCGTCGTCTGCCCTAGCGCTGCTGCTTCAGCGCCAACCGGCCGGCAAAGCGCGCTGCCGAGCCCAGGTCCTCTTCGATCCGGATCAGCTGATTGTACTTGGCAATCCGGTCCGAACGGCTGAGCGAGCCGGTCTTGATCTGGCCGGCGTTGGTCGCAACCGCGATATCGGCGATCGTCGAGTCCTCGGTCTCGCCGGAACGGTGCGAGATCACGGCCGTGTAGCGGGCCTTGTGTGCCATCTCGACCGCTTCGAGCGTCTCGCTCAACGAGCCGATCTGGTTGACCTTGACCAGGATCGAATTCGCGATGCCGCGCGCAATGCCGTCCGCAAGCCGCACCGGGTTGGTGACGAACAGATCGTCGCCGACCAGCTGAACCTTGCCGCCCAGCTCCTCGGTCAGCATCTTCCAGCCGTCCCAGTCGTCCTCTGACATGCCGTCCTCGATCGAGACGATCGGATAGCGGCTGCACAGATCGGCGAGGTAACGGCAGTTGCCGGCGGCGTCGAGCAGCTTGCCTTCGCCCGCCAGATTGTACTTGCCGTCCTTGAAATACTCGGTCGAAGCGCAGTCGAGCGCCAGCATGACATCATCGCCCGGCTTGTAGCCGGCGGCCGAAATGGCCTTCATGATGAAGCTCAACGCTTCATCGGCGCTCTTGAGGTTCGGCGCGAAGCCGCCTTCGTCGCCGACGTTGGTGTTGTGGCCGCCGTCCTTCAAGCCCTTCTTCAAGGCCTGGAAGACCTCGGAACCCATGCGGATGGCGTCCGCCACCGTCGCCGCGCCGACCGGCATGATCATGAACTCTTGAATGTCGATCGGGTTGTCGGCATGCGCGCCGCCGTTGACGATGTTCATCATCGGAACCGGCAGCAGGCGGGCTTGGGTGCCGCCGATGTAGCGGTAGAGCGGCAGGTCAGACTCCTCCGCGGCCGCCTTCGCCACCGCCATGCTGACGCCGAGGATGGCATTGGCGCCCAACCGCCCCTTGTTGGCGGTGCCGTCGAGATCGATCATCGCCTGGTCGATCTTGATCTGGTCGGTCGCTTCCATGCCCGAGATCGCCTCGAAGATCTCGCCATTGACCGATGCCACCGCCTTCGTCACGCCCTTGCCGCCGTAACGGCTCTTGTCGCCGTCGCGCAGCTCGACGGCCTCGTGCGCGCCCGTGGATGCACCCGACGGAACGGCGGCGCGGCCCATGGCGCCACTCTCCAGGGTGACATCGACCTCGACCGTCGGATTGCCGCGGCTGTCAAGGATCTCGCGCGCCTTTACATCGATGATTTCGCTCATTACAGAGAAACTCCTCTCCCCTCGGAAAAAATTCGATTTGGTCTCAAGCCGCGGTGATGCTCGCGGCGGCACCTGCGTAGCCCCGTCGTCCGTCTTACCCCTTACGCTCCCGGCGTGGCAAGGGGGGGCAGGTCATGGCTGCTACGGCCTCAGCCGGACGATAACGCCTCACACCGCGACGGGATGGGCCTTGGCGACGCGGTCGATCTCCATCAGCAGCGTCACCAGTGCCGGCAAATCCTTGGTCGGGATCATGTTCGGCCCGTCGCTGGGCGCCTTGTCGGGATCGGGGTGGGTCTCGATGAAGACGGCCGCGACGCCGACCGAGACGGCTGCACGCGCCAGCACCGGCGCGAACTCGCGCTGGCCGCCGGACGCGCCGCCGAGGCCGCCCGGCTGCTGCACCGAATGGGTGACGTCAAACACGACCGGGCAGCCGGTGCGCGCCAGGATCGGCAGCGAGCGCATGTCGCTCACCAGCGTGTTGTAGCCGAAGCTGGCGCCGCGCTCGCACAGCATCACCTGGTCGTTGCCGCAGGCGCGGATCTTGTTGACGACGTTCACCATGTCCCAGGGGGCGAGGAACTGGCCCTTCTTGACATTGATCGCCTTGCCGGTGCGGGCGGCGGCAACGAGAAGGTCCGTCTGCCGGCACAGGAACGCCGGGATCTGCAGCACATCGACCGCTTCGGCAACGACCGCGCACTGGTCCGGCTCGTGCACGTCGGTAATGACCGGCAGGCCCAGCGTCGAGCGGATCTCCTGGAACACCGGCAGGCCGGCCGCCATGCCGACGCCGCGCTGCCCCTCCAGGCTGGTGCGGTTCGCCTTGTCGAACGAGGTCTTGTAGATCAGGCCGACACCCAGCGTACGCGCCATTTCCTTCAGGGCCTGCGCCGTCTCCAGCGCATGCGCCCGGCTCTCCATCACGCACGGGCCGGCGATGAGCGCCAGCGGCACATCGTTGCCGATGGTTATCCCGTCGACCTGAACGTGCCGCGCGCCCTGCTTGCCTTGCATCACCCTACCCTCCTCTCGAACGCTTTTGGCCGGCTTGTCGGCCGGCGATGGCGGAGCCAGCCCAGTCTCCAGCCCCGTCCCAAGCTCCGTCCCCTACCCTGGACCGCTTACACCAAGCGCGACTGCTCGATCGCCGCGCGGATGAAGGCTGCAAACAGCGGGTGCGGCTCGAACGGCCGCGACTTGAGCTCGGGATGGAACTGGACGCCGATAAACCACGGATGATCGGCGATCTCCACCACCTCCGGCAACAGCCCGTCGGGCGACATGCCGGAGAAAACGAGGCCGCAGCGCTCGAGCGTGCCGAGGTAGTTGTTGTTGACTTCGTAGCGGTGGCGATGCCGCTCGCTCACCCGGTCGACGCCGAAAATCGCCCGCGCCCGCGTATTGGGCTTCAACACGCACTCGAACTCGCCAAGCCGCATCGTGCCGCCCAGGTTGCCGCCGGCCTGACGCCGCTCCCGGAACTGGCCGCGCATCCACTCGGTCATCAGGCCTACGACCGGCGCTGGACAGGGACCGAATTCGGTCGAACCGGCACCGGGAATGCCGGCGAGATTGCGCGCCGCCTCGACGACAGCCATCTGCATGCCGAAGCAGATGCCGAAGTAGGGGATCTTGGCTTCGCGGGCATAACGCGCCGCTTCGATCTTGCCTTGAGCGCCGCGCTCGCCGAAGCCACCGGGGATCAAGATGCCGTCGGCGCTGGCAAGATGCTCGATGCCGCCGCCATTATCGAACTGCTCGGCATCGAGCCAGTCGAGACGGACGCCGACGTTGTTGGCGATACCGCCGTGAGTCAGCGCCTCGACCAGCGATTTGTACGCATCGATCAAGCCGGTGTACTTGCCGACGATCGCGATCGTCACCTCGCCTTCGGGCTTCAACACGCGGCTGACAATCGCGCGCCAGCGGTCCAATTGCGGTGACGGCGGATCGAGGGCGAAATGGCGGCAGACTTCCTCGTCAAGTCCCTGCTCATGGTAGCGCAGCGGCACGGCGTAGATCGTCTGCACGTCCTCAGCCGGGACCACCGCCTCGTAACGCACGTTGCAGAACAGCGCGATCTTGCGGCGCGCGCCCTCAGGCAGCGGCCGATCGGCGCGGCAGATCAGGACGTCCGGCTGGATGCCGAGACTCAACAGTTCCTTGACCGAATGCTGGGTCGGCTTGGTCTTGAGTTCGCCGACGGCGCCCAAGTGCGGCACCAGCGTCATGTGGATGTACAGCACCCGCTCGCGGCCCAGCTCGTTGCCGATCTGGCGGATGGCCTCCAGGAACGGCAGCCCCTCGATGTCGCCGACGGTGCCGCCGATCTCGCACAGGACGAAATCCTCATCGGTGAGGTCGCGCTGGATGAATTCCTTGATCGCATCCGTGATGTGCGGAATGACCTGAATGGTCGCGCCGAGGTAGTCGCCTTGCCGTTCGCGGGCAATGACCTCGGAATAGATCCGCCCCGTGGTAACGCTGTCGCTGCGCCGCGCCGGAACGCCTGTGAAGCGTTCATAATGCCCGAGGTCGAGGTCGGTTTCCGCGCCGTCGTCGGTCACGAACACCTCACCATGCTGGTAGGGGCTCATGGTGCCCGGATCGACGTTGATGTAGGGGTCGAACTTGCGCAAGCGCACGCGAAAGCCGCGCGCTTGAAGGAGCGCTCCCAGCGCCGCTGCAGTCAGTCCTTTGCCAAGGGAGGAGACCACGCCGCCGGTGATGAAAATGAACCGCGTCATGGGAGGCACGGTATAGCAACATCTGCCGGCTTAAGGAACAGCCTCCCGCGTTGTCGCGTCGTTGGACGGGACGTGACGGAGCGCGGCCAGCCGAGCGGCTGAATCGCGACCACGTTGCTGCTCTCAGCGCGCCAGCGGCGCGGTCGGTTCCGTCGGCTTGTCCGCCGGCACCGACTCCGCCGCCGGCATTTCCTGCAGAATCGATTTCGGCGCCCGCGCGGCACCCGACAGATTCGCCAGCACGAGGCTGGTCATGATGAACACGGCCGCCAGGATGGCGGTCGTGCGCGTCAAAAGGTTGGCGGCGCTGCGGCCGGTGAGAAAGCCCCCCATCCCGCCGCCGCCGATGCCAAGGCCGCCGCCTTCGCTGCGCTGCAGCAACACAACCGCGACGAGGGCAATCGCGACGACGAGATGGATAACCAGGATAACCGTGATCATGACCGCGCGTTCAAAGAATGGCTGTTTACTTCGGCGAGCCTTCCCCGACCGCCATGAAATCGTCGACCTTCAGCGCCGCGCCGCCGATCAGGCCGCCGTCGATGTCCGTCTGCGCCAACAGCTCGGCGGCGTTCTTTGCGTTCATCGAGCCACCGTAGAGGATACGATACTCCTGCGCGGCCGCAGCACCGTACCGGCCGGTAAGCTCGGCACGGATCATGGCGTGCACCTCTTGCGCCTGCTCGGGCGAAGCCGTGCGGCCGGTGCCGATCGCCCATACCGGCTCATAGGCGATCACGGTGTTGGCGGACGTCGCCGCATCCGGCAACGAGCCGTGCAGCTGCCGCCGGTTGACATCGAGGGTTTGGCCGGCATCGCGCTCGGCGAGCGTCTCGCCGATGCAGATGATCACCTTCAGCCCGGCGGCGAGCCCGGCCGCTGCCTTCGCCTTGACGATTTCATCGGTCTCGGCGTGGTTGGTCCGGCGCTCGGAATGGCCGACAATCACGTAACCGCAACCGGCATCCTTGAGCATCCAGGCGCTGGTATCGCCGGTGTGCGCGCCCTTCTCCTGCGCGTGGCAGTCCTGGGCGCCGACCGCGACGCCGCTGCCGGCCGCCGCCTCGACGATCGCGGGAATGAGCACGAACGGCGGGCACATGAGCATATCGTAGCGCGGCTGACCCGCGGCCTTGTAGCGGCTCGCCACCGCCGCTGCCAGGGCGACACCGTCGGCTTTGAGGCAATTCATCTTCCAATTACCGGCGATCAGTTTCCGTCGCGCCATTGTCTCCTCCTGAAATCTGGGTGATGCGCATCCGCGGGCGGGCGTCTCTTTAGCACACGCGTTCTGAGGGTCCAACCTTTAGCTCCCGCGGTGTAGTAAGCGCGAGATCTGTCCGGAGTTTGTAGCGCGAGATCTGTCCGGT
>JADHED010000392.1_pt1 | contig 54207 bp, 40 predicted proteins | sample 8952041 | NCBI WGS metagenome assembly JADHED01 (sample SAMN16124423, study PRJNA663239) | bioreactor sludge metagenome | isolation source: sludge (control) | place: India:Bengaluru | collected 2018-09-08 | reverse complement strand
TCGTCGAGAGGTCCACCCCGAGCCTCCGCGGAGCGCACGGTCCCCGCACCCGTCCGTATCGGCACCCGCCCCTTCAAACAGTAGGGGCGGGCCTCGCGCCCGCAGGGCGCGATGGTCCGCCCGCGCGGCCCGGCGACCGCGCCAGTCGCCCTCTTCTGGAACAACGAACCCCTAAAGTCCTATCCGCCCAGTCCGATGGGTTAGACGAAGGAGGTCCCGTGGACGTCGTGATCGGCCGCATCCCCGCCATCGCCGGCACCGCGGAGCGCCGCCCTGAGCCGGGCGCGCCGATCGAGGCGAAGGTGCTTCACGTCCGGCAGCCCCGCCGCAGCCGCGACCCCAACAAGATCAAGGGGAACCAGCGCCAGGCCAGCTCGGCCGCGGTCGATCCCCCCGGCGCGCGCGTCCTCGTGCTGCTGGTCCCGGACGCCTACAAGCTCCCGGACGACCTGATGGACGGGAACCACCGCATCTTCCTGCGCATCGTCAAGCGCTGACCATCCGTAGGGGCCGGCCTCGCGCGCGCAGCGCGCGATGGTCGGCCCGGGCCTCCTCCGCCCGCGCCGCGCGCGAGGGTCGGCCCGGACATCCCCCGCCCGCCGCGCCGGTCAGCTCATCTTGATCGCGACGAGCTCCGTCACGACGCCGACCTCCGCCGGCGTCCGCACCTCGAACCGGATCCCGCGCCCCTCGACGTACGGCCGCGCCTCCCGGATCAGCGTCTTGATCGCCTCCGGCAGCGCGCTGTCGAGCGCGCGGGCGACCGCCCGCTCGCCGAGCACGACGGCGACCCGCACGGCCCCGTCCTCGGGCGTCAGGTAGACCACCGTCCGCTTGCCCTTCTTGAGGGCGCACCACCAGCCGAACCCGGCCTTCGACGGCTTCCACATGCTGGCCAGCGGCCCGTGCGCCTCCTCGACCGCCGCGACGATCGCGTCCCACGCGTCCCGCGCGGACCCGAGGCGCCTGACCACCGACGTCCTCGTCGGCCCCGCCGACGGCCCTCCCGAACCCATCGCGTCACCTCCGTCCCTCGCGGCCGCGGGGGAGGCAGGACCGACCGGACAGGGAACCGGACTGAACCCGGTCGGTGCGTTTACTCCTACCCGCTTCTTCATTAACGCGACGCGGCGACCGAAACGCGTCCTGGTGTGGGGAGTCGCCACGGGGAGAGTCTCGCATGTACGCCCGCCGTCGCCGCCTCGCGGCCGCCGTGTCCGCGCTGTTCCTCCTGCTCGCCTCCGTCGGCCCCGCGGCCGCCGCGTACCCCTTCGCGGACGACGCGGAGTCCGGGCTCGGCCAGTGGGCCGCGGACCCGCCGTGGGCGGTCGGCGACGCGGCGCCGCACGGCGGCGCGCACACGTTCACCGACAGCCCGGGGACGAACTACGCGAACGGCGCGTCGGTCGCGCTGACGCTCGCGGGGCCGCTCGACCTGCGCGCGGCCGTGCGGCCGCGGCTCGGCTTCTGGCACCGCTACACGCTGGAGAACGGCTACGACTTCGGGCGCGTCGAGCTGTCGCTGGACGGCGGCACGACCTGGCAGCCGACGCCGCTCGCGACGTTCACCGGGTCGGCCGCGTGGACGCGCGCGCAGGTGGACCTGTCGTCATACGTCGGCCAGGCCAACGTGAAGATCCGCTTCCGGCTCGTGGCGGACGGCAGCATCACGCAGGACGGCTGGACCCTCGACGACATCGCGATCGGCGACGGGCCAGCCCCCGTCGCGCTCGATCCTCCCTCGGCCGCGACCGCGACCTCGCTGACGCTGCACTGGAGCACGTCCGCCGCGGCGGACTTCGGCGCGTACCGCGTGATCCGCGGCGCCGCGGGCGGCGTCGACCCGGCGACGGCGACGACGGTCGCGACGATCACGGACAAGGCGGCGACGACGTACGTCGACCGCACGCTCGGCCCGAAGGCGACCTACGGGTACCGCGTCGTGGTGGCCCGCGCGAACGGGCTCGAGACCGCCTCCAACGAGGCGTCGGGGACGACGCTCCCCGGGACCGACCTCCCCTTCGTGGACGCCGGCGAGGCCGGGCCCACGCGCTGGGTCGCCGACCATCCCTGGGCGATCTCCGGCGAGTCCGTGCACGGCGGCGCCGGCGCGTGGTCCGACTCCCCCGGCGGGAACTACGCGGACAACCTCTCCGGCAGCGCGCTGACGCTCTCGTCGCCGATGAACCTCTCGGCGCTCGCGCGCCCTGTGCTCTCGTTCTGGCACACGTACGCGTTCCCCGGCAACGACCACGGCCTGGTCGAGGTCTCGACCGACGCCGGCCAGAACTGGACCGCCCTGCTCGACGTCACGAACGCGACCTCGGCCGGCTGGCGCTACGCGCAGGTCAGCCTCGCGTCGTACCGGGTCGCGAACGTGCTCGTGCGCTTCCGCGTCACGACCGACGGCGGGACGACCGCCGACGGCTGGCACCTCGACGACATTTCCGTCTCCGAGCAGCCCGAGACGGTGCCGGCGCCGGCGCTCTCGCAGCTGGCGCCGCGCTCCGTGCGCCTCGACTGGGCGGCGAGCGGCGCGCCCGACTTCGCCTTCTACGCCGTCCACCGCGCGCAGCCCTCCGGCTCGAACCCGAACGCGACGCTGGTCGCGACGCTCCCGGCGCGCGGGACGACGACCTTCACCGACACGGGCCTCGCGATCGGCACGACGTACGCGTGGCGGGTGTACGCCGTCAACGCCAGCGGCGCCTACGGCGTCGAGAGCCCGACGGAGTCGTCGGTCACGACGCCCGCATTCGCGCCGCCGTTCAGCGACGGGTTCGAGTCCGGCCTCGCGAACTGGAACGCCACGGGCACCTGGTCGATCACGGCCCTGACGACGCACGCCGGCAGCGGCGCCGCGCAGGACGGGGCGGGGGACTACGGCCCCGCGATCGACACGGCCCTCGCCACGCAGCTCGACCTGTCGGCCGCGCAGGCGCCGGTGCTGACGTTCTGGGACCGCTTCGCGTTCGAGCCGAACAGCGACGCGGGGCACGTCGAGGTCTCGACCGACAACGCGGGCTGGACCGGCGTCTACGCGGCGACGGGCGACGCCCTCGCGTGGCGCCAGCGGCGCGTCGACCTTTCGCCCTGGCGCGGCACCGCGCGCGTGTGGGTCCGCTTCCGCGTGCGGACGGACGGGGCGGGATTCCGCGACGGCTGGACGATCGACGACGTCGGCGTGACCGACGCGGCGCCGCCCGCGCGGACCCTGCCGTTCCGCGACGGCTTCGAGTCCGGGGCCGGCGCTTGGCTCGCCGGCAACTGGGAGACCACGGCCGACGCGCACGCCGGCGGCGCCGCGCTGCAGGACTTCCCGCGCTCCTCGCGCCCGTTCTCCGGCTGGTTCGCGGCCCCGATCGACGGGGCGTTCGACCTCTCCGCGGCGGCGTCGCCGCAGCTCGTGTTCTGGATCAAGGGCGCGACCGGCTACCAGCAGTCGGTCCGCGCGCAGGCCTCGACCGACGGCGGCCGCAACTGGACCGACGTCTGGGCGACCGGCGGCTCGTGGCCGGCGTGGACGCGCGTGCAGGCGAGCCTCGAGAACTTCCGCGTCGCGGGCGTGCGGCTGCGCCTCGCGACGACCTCCGGCTGCTGCTGGGACGCGGCCGGCGGCGTGATCGTGGACGACGTCGCCGTCGAGGACTCCCCGTCGGCGCCCGTGATGGGCGTGCCGGTGCCGCACCTCAAGAGCGCGGACCTCTCCTGGACCGCGCCGTCGCGGCCGGACTTCCGGCGCTACGACGTCTACCGCGCCGCCGCGCCGGGCGTGGGCCTCGGCTCCACGCGGGTCTGCTCGATCACCGACCCCGCGACGCGCGCGTGCACCGACACGGGTCTGTCGATCGGCCGCACGTACTACTACCGCGTCTACCTCGTCACCACGAGCGACCTCGCGACCCCCTCCAACGAGGTCTCGACGACCACGACACCGCTCGCGCTGCCCGTGGTGGACCCGATGGAGAGCGACGCGAACTGGGTCGTCGAAGGCCCGACCGGCGCGTGGGCCCTCGACGGCACGGCCCCGCACGGCGGCGCGTCGTCCTACAGCGACTCGCCCGGCGGCGCGTACGTCAACGGCCTCGACACGAGCCTGACCACCGCCGTCAACCTCTCGGCCGCGACCTGGCCGGTGCTGACGTTCTGGGACCGCTTCGGCTACCAGGTCAACGCCGACGTGGGCCACGTCGACGTCTCCGTGGACTCGGGCGCGAGCTGGACCGGCGTCTACGCGGCGACGGGCGCGTCGCCGGCGTGGACCGAGCGGCGGATCGACCTCTCGCCCTTCGCGGGCCGCAGTTCGGTGATCCTCCGCTTCCGCGCGTACGCCGACGGCGCGACCGTGGACGAGGGGTGGTCGATCGACGACGTCACCATCGCCGAGCACGCCGCCCCCGCGCGGTCGCTGCCGTTCGCGTCGGGCTTCGAGACCGGCGCCGGCGACTGGCTCGCCGGCAACTGGGAGGCGGGCACGGGCAACGGCCACGCCGGCACCCGCGCGTTGAAGGACTTCCCGCGCAGCGCGATCCCGTGGACCGGCTGGTTCTCGACCGCGCTCTCGGGCACGTTCGACCTGTCGGCCGCGGCCTCGCCGCAGTTCGTGTTCTGGCTCAAGGGCTCCGTCGGCTACCAGCAGTCGATCCGCGCGCAGGTCTCGACCGACGGCGGCCGCTCGTGGGCCGATCTCTGGGCGGCCGGCGGCGCGTGGGCGACCTGGACGCGCGTGCAGGTGGCGCTGACGTCCTACCGCCAGCCGGGCGTGCGCTTCCGCTTCGTGACGACGTCGGCCTGCTGCTGGGACGGCGCCGGCATCGAGCTCGACGACGTCGCGGTGGTCGCGTCGCCGTCGGCGCCGACGCTGGCCGTGCCCGCGCCGCAGCTGAAGAGCGTCGACCTCTCCTGGTCCGCCCCGACGATCCCGAACTTCAAGCAGTACGAGGTCTACCGCGCGACGGCGCCGGACCAGGGGCTCGCGGGCACGCGGGCGTGCGTCGTCACCGATCCCGCGATCACCTCCTGCACCGACACCGGCCTCGGCATCGGCAAGTCGTACTGGTACCGCGTGTACCTCGTCACCGACGAGGACGCGTACACGCCGTCGAACGAGGTCCAGACGACCACGAAGGCGAAGGCGCTGCCGTTCGGCGACGCGATGGAGAGCGACGCCAACTGGGTCGCGGACGGCACGAACGGGGCGTGGACCGTGAGCCCGACGACGCCCCACGGCGGGACGGGCGCGTTCAGCGACTCGGCCGGCGGCGCGTACCAGAACAACATGGACGCGACGCTGACGACGGCGGTGGACCTCGCGTCCGCCGCGTGGCCGGTGCTCACGTTCTGGGACCGCTACGACTTCCAGGTCAACGCCGACGTCGGGCGGGTCGAGGTCTCGACCGACTCGGGGGCGTCGTGGACCGGGATCTACGCCGCGAACGGCGCCGTCGCCGGCTGGACGCGCCGGCGCGTGGACCTGTCCCCGTGGCGCGGCTCGAGCTCGGTGATGCTGCGCTTCCGCTCGCTGTCCGACGGCGGCACCACCGCCGACGGCTGGTCGGTGGACGACGTCGCCGTGACCGACGAGGCGCCGGCGCCGCGCGCGCTGCCGTTCCACGACGGCTTCGAGTCGGGCGGCGGGAACTGGTACGCGTCGAACTGGGAGCCGCTCTCCGGCGCCGCGGCGCACGGCGGCGCGGGGTCGCTGAAGGACTTCCCGCGCGGGGCGGTCCCGTACACCGGCTGGTTCGCGGCGCACCTCGCCGGGCGCTTCGACCTGTCGGCCGCGGCGTCCCCGCAGCTGACGTTCTGGCTGAAGGGCTGGGTGGGCTACCAGCAGTCGATCCGCGCGCAGGTCTCGACGGACGGCGGCCGGACGTGGGCCGACGCGTGGGCGGCGGGCGGGGCGTGGGCGGACTGGACGCGGGTCCAGGTGTCGCTGGCCTCCTGGCGCGCGGCCGACGTCCGGCTGCGCTTCGTCACGACCTCCGGCTGCTGCTGGGACGGCACCGGGATCGCGCTCGACGACGTCGCGGTGGACGACGCGCTGCCCAAGCCGGCGCTCGCCGCGCCCGACTCGATCACGCAGGACACGCTGCGCCTGCGCTGGGACCGCTGCGACGACCCGCGCTTCAAGCACTACGCGGTCCACCGCAACCGGACCGGCGGCGTGACCGAGGCGAGCGAGCGCGTCGCCCTGATCACGGACCGCGGCACGACGTCCTTCACCGACAGCGGGCTCGACACGCGCGGGCGCACCTTCTACCGCGTCTTCGTGTCCACGACGGCCGACGTGACGACCGGCTCCGACGAGGTCTACGGCGTGACGCTCGGCGCACCGCTGCCGTTCGCCGACGCCTTCGAGGCCGACACCGGCGCGTGGACGTTCACGGGCGCGTGGGGCCGCGAGGCCGGCGCGGGGCAGGGGGGCGGCGCGGCGCTGACCGACGGGCCCGGCGTGACCCCGCCGAGTTCCGACACGGCGGCGCAGTTCGGCGTGGACCTGACGGGCACCGCGTGGCCGGTCCTGTCGTTCGTCGAGCGGCACACGTTCCAGGCGGATGCCGACTTCGGGCGCGTCGAGGTCTCGTCCGACTTCGGCGCGAGCTGGACCGGCGTCGCGGTCCTGTCCGGCGCGCAACCCGGCTGGGTCGCGCGGCGCATCGACCTGTCGCCGTGGCGGGGCGCGTCCGCCGTGTGGGTCCGCTTCCGCGTGATCACCGACGGCGCCGTCAACGAGGACGGCTGGTTCGTGGACGACCTGCGCCTCGGCGAGAACACGCTGCCGGCGACGCGGCCGCTGCCGTTCGTCGAGTCCTTCGAAGGCCCCGGCGGCGGGACCGGCGATCCCGCCGGCGACGCCGCGCTGGCCGCGTGGCTGAACGGCCAGTGGACCGCCGTCTCCGGCGCGGGCGCGCACCGCGGCAGCGGCCGCGTGGACAACAGCCCCGGCTACTCGAACCCGTGGAGCGGCTGGATGGCGCTCACGCTCGGCAGCGCGCTCGACCTGACGGGCGTGACGTCGCCGGCGTGGACGTTCCACTACCGCGGCACGACGGGCTACCAGCAGTCGCTCCGCGCGCAGGTCTCGACCGACGGCGGCGTCACCTGGATCGACCTCTGGGCGACCGGCGTCAACGCCGCGGCCTGGACCCGGGTGTCGCTGCCGCTCGACGCGTACCGGCAGGCCGGGGTCCGCTTCCGCTTCGTGTACACGGGCGGCTGCTGCAACGACCAGCCGGGCGTCGAGCTGGACAGCGTCGGCATCGGCGCGCCGGCTCCGGGGGCGCCTTCGCTCGCGTCGCCGGCCGAGGGCGCCTACGTGCCGCTGCTGCGGCCGACGCTCGTCCTCGCGAACGCGGGCGATCCGCAGGCGGACGCGCTGACCTACGCCTTCGAGGTCTACGACGACGCCGCGCTGACGCACCTGGTGGCGCAGGTGCCGTCGGTCGCGGAGGGGGAGGCCACGACGTCGTGGCTCGTGGACGTCGACCTGCTCGACGACCACGTGTACTGGTGGCGCGCGCGCGCGTCCGACGGCGTCGCGACCGGACCCTACATGGCGCCGGCCACGTTCGTCGTCTCGCTGCAGAACGACGCGCCGGCCGTGCCGGCGTTCGTCGCGCCGCCGAACGGCGCGCTGCTGTTCGGCCCGGAGGCCACGCTGACGTGGCGCGAGTCGGCCGACCCGAACCCCGGCGACACGGTCACGTACGACCTGACGATCGACGACGACCCGGCGTTCACGACGCCGGTCGTGGACGAGCACGGCATCGCGCCGGCGCCGGACCCGGCCGCCGCGGGCGGCGGCATGCCGGAGCTGCTGGGGGCGCCGGCGCAGCCGACGCTCACGGTCACGCTCGGCGGGCTCGACGGGTTCGCCGGGATGACGCCGGGCACGCTCTACTACTGGCGGCTGCGCGCGGTCGACGGGCGCGGCGCGACGTCCGGCTGGACGACCGAGGTGCGCTACTTCCACTACGGCCAGGACCTCGACCTGCCGACGCTCGCGTGGGCGACGCCCGCGCCGGACGCGGTCCTCGCCGACACGCCGATCCTGCTCTCCGGCACCGCGCAGGACGTCGGCGCCGGCATCGACTACGTGCAGGTCTCCACCGACGGCGGCGCAACGTGGCAGCTCGCGTCGGGGGCCGGCTCGTGGAGCTACAGCTTCGCGCCGGGCCAGAACGGCGACGTGACGGCGCTCGCGCGCGTCGCCGACCGCGCGGGCAACGTGTCCACGCCGGCGCCGCGGCGGTTCACCGTCGCGCTGCCGGACATCCCGCGGGAGCCGGTGGCCGTGCCCGACGACTCCGTGATCAGCGTCTCGTGGCGGCCGCCGGCGCTGCCGGGCGCGGCGTCGTACAGGGTCTGGCGCGCGACGGCGAGCGGCGGGCCGTTCACGCCGGTCGGGACCGTGGATGCGCCGCACACGTCGTGGCGCGACGTGGGCGTCGAGGACGACACCACGCTCTACTACGTCGTGACCGCCGTGTACGGCGGGGGCGCGGCCACCGAGAGCGGCCGCTCGCCGCAGGTCGCGGCGCACACGATGACGACGGGACGCCCGCCGTTCGTGGACGACCTGCAGGTCGTGCCGAGCGGCGCCGACCTCGTGCTGAGCTGGAGCGGGGTGACGTGCTCCGGTTCCGGCGGAGGCGGGGGAGGCGAAGGAGGCGCCGCGAGCTGCCCCGGCTATTGGGTCTACGAGGGCGGCACGCCGTCGTTCACGCCCGACGGCGGCAGCGCGCATTACGTCCCCGGCCTGACGACCTACACGGTGCCGGGCGGCGCGCCGCCGGCGGGAGGTCGCCGCTTCTTCCACGTCTCCGCCGTGAACGGCGCGGGCGTCGAGGGCTTCTACACGCGCTGGTTCCTCGAGGAGGACGACGCGGCGTTCGCGCCCGGCGCCGGCTGGACGCGGGCCGCGCACGCCGGCGCCACCGGCGGGCACGCGCTCGTCGCGACGGCGGCCGGCGCGGCGACGCGGGTCACGTTCCGGGGCACCGGCGCGAGCCTCAGCCTGCGCCGCGGCCCGGACCAGGGGATCGCGCGGATCGACCTCGACGGCACGCCCGTCGCGACGCTCGACCTCTACGCGCCCGACGACGCGTGGCTCACCTGGCCCTACAACGTCCGCGGCCTCGCCGACGCGACGCACACGCTCGACGTCGTCGCGACCGGCGACAGAAACGCCGCGTCGTCGGCCGCGACCGTCACGCTCGACCGCCTGCTCCACGGCCGCGCCGCCGGCGCCGCCGAGCGCGCGCTGCTGCGGTCGCGCGAGCCGAAACCGACCCCGGCGCGCGCCGAGAACCCGAAACGCAAGAAGAACCCGTAACAGGGCGTAGGGGCGGGCCTCCCGCGAAGCGGGATGGTCCGCCCTCCCCCCGGGGCGCATCCCGGGAAACGGCATCGACCTTGCCAAGGCGAACCCGCAGCGTAATATCAGCGGTGCGCAGCAACTCCGTGGGGGCGAATGGACTCGACGGGGAGCGGAAAGCGCAGGTGGCACGCCGAGGTTGCTCGGACCCTCGTTAAACACCGGGTCGCTTACACAAGCGCCAACACTGAACTCGCTTTCGCTGCGTAATTAAACGCAGTGCGTCCTCCCGGATGCGCCCGTGCGTCCGGTACAGGGCGTCAATTCACGCGGGCTGGTCAGCGGCGGTTGGCCCAACCGCCTATGACGAGACTTAAGGGCTGGTGGCTCCCGTCCCTGCCCTTCGGGGCGGATAGCCACGAGATAAAAAGAAGCGGCTAAGCGTGTAGAAGCCTGTCGTAGACCTTCCTCGGACGCGGGTTCGATTCCCGCCGCCTCCACCACCTATCTCACTCTACGTGCTCACCTTGTCTTTCGAGGGAGAGCCCGTCTCCAATCCGTCTCCAGGTCCGCGACCCGGCGCCGGCCGGTCGAGCAGCCGAATCGCCCCGTCGATCGCCGCCGGGCTGAGGTGCATGTAGCGCTGCGGCGTCGACAAGTCCTGGTGCCCGGCCAACTCCTGGATCGCCCTGGCCGGAGCACCCCGCATCGACAGATGCGAGCAGAACGTGTGCCGCAGGATGTGCACGCCCTGGCGCGCGAGCTTCGCTCGCCGTGCGGCCTTCTGGACCAGGACGCGGACGATCTTCTGCGTCAACGGGCGTCCGTCGTCGCGGCAGAGCACCCGCGGTCCCCTGAGGTGCCGATGGGCCGAAAGGGCCGCCGCCAAGCGGACCGTCATCGGCACCACCCGGGTCCTTCCGCCTTTGGGCGACGTGACGCGACCCTTCCATTCGGACCGCTCCACGCGGAGCTGGCGCTTCGCGACGTCAACGTCGCTCCATTCCAGCGCCATGATCTCGCCGCAACGGAGCCCGGCATCGCCACCCAGCAGGACGATCAAGTGCGCCTGCCCGTCGACGAACTTCGCCGCTTCGATCAGCCGCTCGTACTCGTCGAAGTCGTGGAAGGCCGCCTCGCCTTGCGACGTGCGGAGTAGCCGGATCGTGCACGGCATCCGATTGACCACGCCCCACTCAACCACGGCCCGCAGCAAGGTGTTGAGGACCGTCAGAGTGTTGTTGACCGTCTTCGGCGCCTTTTGCGCGAGCTGGGCCTTGAGACGCTGAACGTCCTCGTTGCTGATGGCGTCCAGCGTCTTCGTGCCCAGCGACGGCACCACGTGGACCCGCAGCGCCGTCTCCTTCGCCGCGATCCCGCTCGGCTTCTGCCGATTCGCGCGGGCGTAGCCGTCGAGGAACCTGGGGACGAATTCCTGCAGTTTGGGCACCTCCTTCTTCGGTTGTGGCAGGCCGTGGACGACCAGCTCGCGTTCGCGAGCCTAACCCCAGCGCGCGGAATGGCCGTGGGCGCGGCTGCGCCCACCAACGAACTTTTGAACCGAGCCCTTATGCCCACCGAGTCGAGGAGGTCGCCCGGCCTCCGCAAGTTCATCCCTCAACCCGACCGCTACGCCGAGCGCTACGGTCGCTTCACGCTGACCGCACGCGACTTCGCGATCCTCGAACTGATCTACCGCTACCGCTACGTCGAGGCGCGCCACGTCCGCGCGCTCGTCAGCGGATCCGACCAGCAGATCACGCGCCGGCTCCAGGGCCTGTTCCACAACCGCTACCTCGGTCGCTACGGCCGCCGCGAGCGGATGCGAGTCGAACTCGACCCCGGCACGCCGCTGATCGCCTACGGCCTCGAACTCGAGGGCGCCCGCGCCCTCGCCGAGCACTTCGGCCGCCGCGCCGCCGAGCTCGGCGTTGAACCCGAAACCGTGCGGTGCAAGAGAGAGTACACGCGCCGCACGGAGTGGTTCCTCCAGCACCACCTGATGATCTCGGACTTCCGCTGCAACCTCGAACTCGCGTTGCGCGCGACATCCGACACCGAGCTCGTGACCTGGGACCAGAGCCAGGACACTTGGTTCCGCGTCACGATCCCGGACAAGCGCAAGCGCATCGCGCGCGTCGCCCCCGACGCGCATTTCGTGCTGCGCGAGGCCGGCCACCTCCGCTACTTCTTCCTTGAGATCGATCGGTCCACCGAAGAACACCGCCGGCTCGTCGACAAGTTCACCGCGTACTGGTGGTACCTGCAAGAACCCGCGCTTCACGGAGCCCCGCGGCGGCCGGCCACGCGTGAACGTGCTGCTCGTGACGACGGGGGAGCGCCGAATGCGCAACATGATGGAGACGCTGGCGCGCCTCCCGAGACCGAATCGTCCCCACCATGGCGGGAGAGGGACGTTTCGATTCCTCGAGTGGACTGGCGCCAATCCAGGGGACACCGTCCAACACATGCTGCAGACAGCTCTCGCGCTGGCCTGACCTGCCGCGTCGCGCCACGCCGAGCGCTGCACTTGGCGCCCCGCGTCGGCGCCAGCTGTGAGCGGAGTCCGCGGTCACCTCTTGCATCGCGAGACCGGACCCGCGCATAGTTACACATCGGCGTACTGATTCTGCCCTCGTGGCATGTACGCAGGGTAGTCCGGAGGTCGAGCGGCCCAGGAGGGGGCGGGGACGTTGCACGCATGCGGTTGTAGTGTCTCGTACGTCGGAGTCTTCTGCCCCATGTGCGCTCGCAACGGTGACGGGTCGTAGCAATGTCGGCTGCCGATCAAGCGCTGTCCAACGAAAGAGAGCGCTCGCCAGAGGTATTGGTGCTGCTGAGCGGCGGAGTTGATTCTTCCGCATGTATCGACTTCTACTGCAACCTCTGTCGTCCCGTAGTCGCTCTCCACGTCGACTATAGACAGGGGGCCGCAGAGCAAGAACGCGCCGCGGCCGAGAGAATAGCGACCTTCTTTCAAGTGCCGCTGCTCTTCCGCCGCCTCGACTTTGCCCGTGCCAAATCTGTAGGCGAGATCGAGGCGCGGAACGGCTTCCTGGTGCTTACGGCGGCCATGGAGTGCCCGCCGTCGATCAGAGCGATTGCCGTCGGAATCCACTCCGGGACTGGATATCCGGACTGTACGCCAGCGTTTCTCGAAGCCATCAACGGAGTTCTCCAGATCGAGCGACGTCGCATCGAGGTTCTGGCGCCCTTCCTTGACTGGTCCAAGGCGGATATCCTGTGCTACTGCGAGGAGAGGGGCGTGCCGCTGCATCTGACCTACAGCTGCGAGGAGGGCGGCGTCATAGCGTGTGGTCGATGCGCCTCGTGTCTAGACAGGAAGCGCCGCGATGCTCGCGCGTAGGTCACAGATTCGCCTGCCCGACGGCTCGAGCTGCGATCTGCCGTTGCTCGTGCCGTCGTTTTCAAGCAAAGGATTCGGATTCTATCAAGCGAAGCGAGGCAAGTTTCGCCATCCCGCTTCAGTTCTCTCGGTGGATCTCTTCGAGTTCGGGCAAGCTCCGAGTCCCTCGGTGCTACTCAGCGGCTTCGACCTGCACTTCAAGCACTTCGCACTATCCGACGGCGCTCCGCGGAACTGCCTCGATTCGGTTCCGAACGCCCGCATCATCTTCTTGGACAGCGGCGGCTATGAGCTGGCTCCCGACTTCGACTCCTCGGAGCCGAAGACCCCTCCGTACAAGCCGCGAGATGGCTATGGGCGCGCCGAGTACGTCTCCGTGCTCGATGGACAGCGGGAGAGGTTCAGAAAGCAAAATCTTGTGGTATCGAATTTCGATTGGGGCACTCGGGGCCAGCCGCTGCAAGCCCAGCTTGCGGACGCCAGAGCGATCAAACGTCGTTACGCGAAGACACTTCACACTTTCATCATCAAGCCGTGGTCTCCGGCGATGACGACAGTTGACCCGCGCAAACTGGGCGCGGTAGGTTTCGAGGACCTCGCCGGGTTCGACATCATCGGCGTCACGGAGAAGGAACTGGGCGCGGATCTTTTGGAACGATTGAAGCGCGTGGCGCTGCTCCGAGCAGGCCTCGACCGGGGTGGAATTGCCGCCCCGATCCACATCTGGGGCGGTCTGGACCCGATGCTGACACCGCTTTACTTCTTTGCCGGCGCGCAGATCTTCGATGGAGTGTCGTGGCTGAGGTACGCATTCGTCGAAGGGCTGGCAGTGAATCGTGAATGCGCGGCGACGCTCGACCAAGGGCTCGGTGTGGAGGCGCCCCGCCGCTTTGCCTATCCGATGATCGCACTCCACAATCGCAGCTACTTGGAGCGGCTGACCGGTTGCCTACAGCAGTGGGTCGACTACGACGGCGCAAATTTCTCGATGTTTCCGCGGGCGACGCGGCACCACCTTGAGCGAGCCTACCAGACGATGCTCACGAAGATCCCGGAGCTCAAGGGAGTCGATCATGGGCGGTAGCGGTGGCGGTTCCCGCAGAACGAGCCATGACATCGCCAAGCGCATCGAAGCGGCTCGTGAGCAGGAGATTGCGCGCCTTAGCACCGATGTGAACGAGTACCTTGCCGAACTGCTGGCCAAGTTCAACGCGCGCGACCCGGCGCTGGCGAACAGCCGCCTGGACGCAATCGCCGACGTCTTGCGTGACGTGGCGGAGATCGAGGCCGTACTTCTTGGCGGCTCCGTCGCGAAACACACCGCCGTCGATGGGATCAGCGACGTTGATGCGCTTGTTGTCCTCAATCGAAAGGACCTCGAGGGCAAGACGCCGGGTGAGGTGAAGGACGCCTTCTTCGCACAGCTTTGTGACCAACTTCCACGGTCAGAGGTTGCAGATGTGAGCAAGGGGGAGATGGCAGTCACCGTCACCTACAAAGACGGCAACGAGATCCAGCTGCTGCCGGCGCTTCGATCCGGCACGAGGGTGCTCCTGGCGACGCCTGCGAGTGGGACATGGAGCGAGATCAACCTCAAGCGATTTCAGTCTGCTCTGACTCGAGCCAATGAGAAGGTCGGCCGCACCTTGGTCCCAGCCATTAAACTGCTCAAGGCGATCAACGCAGATCTACCGCCACAGAAGAGACTGACGGGATATCACATCGAAGCACTCGCCGTGGATGCAGCCCGCACCTACTCTGGCTCGAACGTGCCGCGCGAGGTTCTGATTCACCTGTGCAAACACGCAGCCGAACGAGTTCTCAAACCCATTGCAGATCCCACGGGCCAATCCCATTGCGTCGACGACTACTTGGGAGCCGCAGACGGACCACGCCGACGAATCGCAGGGCAAGCTCTTTCTGGCATTGCGCGCCGCCTGGAGACGGCGGGGTCGATCGGGGAATGGAAGGCAGTATTCGGGACCGATGAATGACCACGTCGACGAGCATTCCAGCTAGCGTCTTGAGAGCTGGAAGAGTGGCGAAGCGAGAAGAGGCAGAGCTTCCGCTGACATCGTTGATCGAAGGTTATCTTGAGGCCTTGACCGTCGTTGTGGAATCTGGATTCGCACACGAAGTGGACTGGCAGGAGAGCCGACGCCTCGAGAACGTCACGGAGCCGATGTTCCTGCGGGAGACGGCCTGGGTGATTCTCTCGTCGGGCATGCGCGAGCGCATCATTCGTGACCGATTTCCTGCAATCTCACTCGCGTTTTTCGATTGGGGATCCGCGCAGGCAATTGACCAGGCGCGAGACCAGTGCACGGAGGCCGCGCTCCGGGTGTTCCGTCATCCGGCGAAGATCAACGCGATTGCGTCGGTGGCGACGATAGTTGCACACTCGACCTTTGCCGCGATTCACTCAGAGCTTGCGGAGAGGGGGGTCGCCGCACTCGAAGAGTTACCGTTCGTGGGCCCCGTCACGAAATTCCATCTCGCGAAGAACTTGGGTCTCGACGTCGCGAAGCCGGACCGCCACCTCGTCCGCCTGGCACATGCGGCTGGCGCCTCAAGCCCCGAGCGCCTGTGCCGTCTCATCTCGGAGGCGACCGGTGATCGTGTGGCAACGGTGGACCTCGTGTTTTGGCGCTACGCGACGCTTGACGGCGCGTACACGACGCTCTTCTCCAGAGTGAAGCAACCGCGAAGGTGCCTCAGTTCAGACTGAAGGCCGCGCAACCGCGACAAGTGTCAGATTGTCACTCAACGATCGGCGGAAGATCACCAAAGCGATCCAACCACTCCCGGTACTGTGTAGTGCCGTCGGCGGGCGACCGGGCGTCGTTCCACACGAAGACCGGCAGCTTATCCGAATCGAACGGAAGTTCCGTGCCCTTCTTCGCACTGATAAGGACGGCGCGCCGCCGGGCAAGGGCATACCCGAGCTCCATCATGCAGTTCGGCCGAACGCCGGTGAGGTCGACGGCGACGAGCCCAGCGCGATGGAGGGCCTCGAAGATCTCCACATTCATGAAGGCGACCTCGGGCTGCGAGCGTCCCATCTCGCGGGGTGTGAACCCGCGCTCGACAACAACGACATCGACGACCTCGCGGAAGAACCGCTCGACAGAGGCGAAGTCGGGATGATCGGTTGCGAGTAGACGGACGTAAAAGGCCGTCCTCGGCCTCAAGTCAGCGATCAGGGAGATTATCTCTCCAGCAAGGGTCTCGATGTTCGTGGAAGCGGTGAGGCGTAAACTTGAGAGCCGCGCCGCGGCGCTTCCCGCTTCGTCGCGAAGATGAATAAACGCGCCCACGTCAGCGAGGGCGCGCTCATGCAAGAAGCGGCTTCCACCGTTTCCGTCGTTGGACAGTGCGCCTATTTCGGCATGAATCGGGATGACCGGTTTGCCATCGTCGCGGTACAACGCGGCAAGGTGCTCCACTCCCGCGCCGCCACCGACAGCGAGCAGGAGATCTCCACGACGGACTTGGCGCTCGCGAATGACTCCCGCCATCCGCCATCCGGCCGGCGTGGACTCAAGATCGAAGTCCGTCCGACGGCGGCACATATCCCAAACATCCCGACGCGGCGCCGGTACCTTTTCGAGTCCTCGCTGGCTGGCCACAACCACGAAGCGTGCTCTCCGATTCGCCGGCCACTCCGGTCCCGGGTCCTCTGTTGCAGCGACGACTTCAAGCGCCGTCCAGTCGAAGATGCAGGGATGGCCGCCGCTGCCTAGGGGCTCTCCACCTGCGCCTAGCACGAGACCGCCGCCGCGGCGGATCAGTTCACTCACCAAGAAACGCACCAAACCATGCGACAGCGAAAGAAGGTTCCCGTCGCAAGCGGTGGACGCGCTGCCGCTGATATGGACCCTTAGCCCGCGCATCACTTGTGGTCCCGATGGAAGACTCGCATGCGGCGCAGCGTGCGCGCCGTCCAAGCATGGACGCGAAGTTCATCGCGCAACCAGCTTCCCACGGTCGCGCAGACAGGAGCAGCAGCGATGGCCATCGTTACCCTTAGGTTCCGTAGGCGCCAGGACCACTGGCGGCGGCCAAGCGTCCCGCGCCTCGAGATATCGATGCAGTCGATCCGTGTAAGACCCCAATCGCTACTCGCCCTCGTTACGGGACACCTGCTGCTCATTGGCCGGCCTGAACCGACCGAGATAGCTGGTCGAGGTCCAGAGGATCGCTTTCGACGTACTCCCGCGCGGTCACGTCATCCAAACCGATCACGATTCCACCGACGGGGGAAAACCGCCCCGACGGAGGCACGAGGTTTAGCCACGCCGTCAGGAGCGCATCCCAGCTCTGACCGCTGAAGTCGGGCTGGTCGTCGTTCCGTATAAACAGGAACGTCAGCGCTACTTGATCGGCGGCCCAGTCCGGTGCTGCTCGAACTCGAATCTCGCGAAGCGACCGGAGGGCTTTTCCCTCCTCGCTTTGCCGGTCGTGTTTCTCTTGTATGCGCCTCTGAAGTCGTGTTGCGAACTCGTTGAAGTCATTAGGAAAGGCGAAACGAGCCCGCTTCCGAGCTAATGCCCGACCGAGATCGCGGGCCTCCTCGTCGGCAACGCAACCGGCGACTCGCATCCATTGGGCGACGACCGGCTTCTCCACGGTCATAATCCGGTCAAGATCCCCGACCAGGTTCATCGACCTCACTCCAGGCACGAAGAGGTATCGCGGTCGGCGACCGCTCGCGACGCTCCCGATCTCGTTTGACTCCACCTCGACGAGCGTCGCAATCTCGACGAACGGGCGGTCTCTCGATGGTCGAACGATATCGCAGGTCTGCGAGACCACAACGAAACCCCTGACTTCCGTCTCCGCCAGATCCCCGCCTGTGGCCGCGAGGCTCTCGGTTTCCGGAGTCACCGGAGTCGCCGGGAGAAATCGATGAACAAACCACTGGGGACCGATGACGCAGTCGCCTTGGCGCCAAGCCGAGAGTTGAAGATCGACGGCATCGGGCGGTCCGTCATCGCCGTTCGCGGTCACGGCTCTCGACTCTCGCAGCCCGGGCAGACCGAGATCTACCAGTCTCACGATGAATGTTGTCTTGGAGCGCCCCGACCAACGCACCTGGCGGCGACGGTAGTCGACTCGTCCACGCCGATCTCGAGATCGGAGCCAAGGCCTGCATCGGTCGCTGCTGCCCTGGACCAAGTCTCCGCATCACCTCGTCGAACTCGTCGTTCACCAAGAGATCGAAGGGAATCACGCCATCGGGAAGCGAAGTGATGAACGCTGATCTCGTCGCTTGCGCGCTGCCGCGATCGACAAACCTCACAACGGCCAGGAGTCGTCCTAGGCGCTCCCCGTTCGCCGCGTTCATCGGTTTGCCGGATGCCCAGAAATGGACGCTTCGTCGCGCGACGCCAAACAGCCGCGCGAGCTGCTCCCAAGTGAATCCGCTCCGTCGACGGAGCTCAGAAATGACCACGCTCGACGCAGCTGCGGAGGCAACGAACACGACACCGCTGCTGGTCTGATCGACAACGGCACAGGAGCCAAGCCAGACTTTCTCCGGGTCCGCGACGGTCGTGCCTTGGGCGACATGTGCACTGCCGATCCGGATTCGCGATTCGAATGCGCGAAGCAGTTCGCCGCCGCCAGACGTTCCAAATGGGACCAGAGGTCGAATGAGATCATCAGCGACGTGAGCGATCATACTTGCCCCCCATACAAACGGAGGAAGTCATCTGTCACGGCCCAACGGAAAAACGTATAGATGCGCTCGGCAAACTCCCTCACGTCTGAGACGACCGCAGCGGGCTCAAACGTGCCAGGCTCGGCTCGAAACATGTCGAGATCGAGAATCCAGCTGGGAGACGCAATCGGCTCGATCGCTGCGGGATCGACAGTGCTTCCCTCGGGCAAGAGCCCCCAGCGTGCGAGGAGTTGGGTCCTCGTGTCCGGAACTGTGAAGAGGCTCTCGTTGAGGCTATGACGTACGTGATTTGCAGCGGGAGTTGCCACAACCCCAAGGACTTCGGGGCGCACGAGGCGATCCACCTCTCTCGTTGCATCGCCAGTGATTCGGTCGATATAGCGAACACCAAGGCGGTCGAGAACCCTCGGATTCACATGCTCGGCGAGCGCGAGCACGATCGCCTCGAGCCTCTCGAGGAAGTCTTGTCGGCTCGTGTAGGCAGTTGTCTCGATCGCGGCGAAGTCGGGGGCTAAGGATACGCGCCACGCTCCATCGACATCGCCAAAGCGCCAAACGATCTGAGGCGGCAAGGTGGAGGTGCCGTGAGGGCCGACGACGACGCTCTGCGATTGCTCCGCGCGGAGGACCGCGTATCTCGCTCGGATCGCCTCCTGAAACGGTGCAACGAACTCCCGCTTCTCGATCGACAACACCTGCGGGAATCGCACCTGCGCAACGACGCGGATCAAGGGGGCGCGCGGGAGCGGCACCTCCGTCGGGGTGGCAAGGGTCAGCGGATCTCCTTGGTCGGCCATGGCGAGAATATATGCCTGCAGCCTGTAATATGCGAAGAGGAATGTGAAGTTGAAACTCGCTGATCTCTAACTATCTGATAATGCTAGCTATACGGGGGGGCCGAAGACACCTGAACACCAGTTGGCTGTCCGCCAAACCCAACCCCCTCGACGCCGAGGTGAACGGCGCGGCGTGCCGAGCGGCCACCGGGGATCAGGACCTCACGTCATGAGCGGGGCGATGGGAGGAGTCAGGGCGTGAGACAGTCCCGTGTATTGGCCCAACCCCGTCTCCAGAATGTCTCCAGGACTGGGGTGGACTCCAGGGGACTGGAGGGGACTCCAAGGGACTCGAAAGGGCAACGGATTCGGCGGAACATCGCGCCCTGACGGGGGAAGTCGTGTGCCACCGCCAGTTTAGGGGGGATCCCAGGTACGGGTTCGATTCCCGCCGCCTCCACCACATGAAAGCCCCCCGCCTGGCGGCGAGGGGCTTTCTTCATTTGTGGGGGCGTGTGCCTCGCGGACAAGATCGATTTGGGGCTTTCGCGGGAAGACGGACATCCTAAGAAACGAAATGCCTCGACTCCCTCCCTTGCGCCAGCCGTTCCAGTGTTCGACGGGCAGGTGCTGTCCAATCTATGAGCGGTGAGGAATGGCCATCAGACCGCAGGTGGACCTCGATCGCCCGAACCAATGGGTTCAACTTGTCATGCCAGCTCCAGTTGTCGGCCACCGTGGCCCGAGCCTTCGCTCCAAGAGACGAGCAATCGCGCCGGCTGCCAGCGAGCTTCTTCAGAATTCGTACGAAGCCGTCGACATCGCCAGGCTCGAGGGAGTAACCATTTTCGCCGGGAACCACGACTTTCGGGACGATCCCGGTCCTCGTTGCCACTGCAGGCGTCGCGCACGACATCGCCTCCAGCAAAGTGGCCGGCCCAGCTTCGTTGCGTGAAGTTATCAGCAGCACATCCAATGAACTGTAGAAGGCGGGCATGCATTTCCGATCGAGGAAGCCCATCTGTCTGACCGTGGCCCCACGTTCGCGCATGTCGCGGCACCAGCCATCCCAGCCCTTGCCACATATGACGAGCTCGACCTCCTCTCGAGACAATGCGGCCACTACTCTCGCGAGCGTTTCGAGCCCCTTTCGTCCTCCAGAATCGCTCGACGCCTTGCCCACGAACCCGACCGCCAGCTTGCGCGAGTCGAAACCAAGTCTCCTTCGGCATTCCACGCGATCCAGGGGCCGGAACTCTTCCAGGTCCACCCCGTTCTCGACCAGCAGGACCTTCTTCTGCCCTTTCCCCATTTCCAATAGACGTCGTTGCGAATCCTCACAGGCGGCAATGCACAGGTCGGCCTCAGCCACGCAGACCGCGTTAGGATCATTCTCGTTGAAATGGTGAATCATCGACGCCCAAAGCGTCCGATGTGCCAACCGACTCATCTCACGCACCGCTGCTCCCGCGAACCAGGGGTCGAGATTCAACACGACACGACTGTGTCGTGCCAACCAGCGAAACAACGCGGGTCGCCGGCGAAGCAACCAGGACGGACATGTCAGCGATCGATGGGGCGCAAGCTCTCTTCTCAACTGCTCCGCCCAACGCCCGGTGATCCAGCCCAAGAAGTCAGGAATCAGCAAGACATCGTTCAGAATGGCGCGGCTCATGACATTGGTTCCTGCTGATCGGGTCCCGCCCTCATGGTGCAGATCGCAGCGTGACGACGCGATCGTTGAGTTAGCCCGGTAGCCGTTCACGCCCATCTGGTTGGGCGCGGTCCACTCGTCCATGTTGCCGAGTCCGTTCCGGTGCGTGTCCACGCCGCTCGGCAGCATCGGCAGCATCGACAGCATCGACCGCGTGGGCGAGCAGCTCGCGTGCGTGTAGAACGTGTTGAAGCGCACGCGTTCCTTCGCGAGCGAATCGATGTTCGACGTCCGCGCCCCGCCGATCGCCTTTCGTCCGTGGTCGCGCTCAGCGTACCCCGACTCTGTTCACCGGACCGCCGGCGTTCCCGACACCGGGCCCGGGCGCGCCCTTTCCGAGCCCGGGGTCCCTGTCGGGCACGACGCCCGGCCCCGGGGCGCCTTTCCCGAGTCCGGGGTCCCTGTCGGGCACGACGCCCGGCCCCGGGGCGCCCTTCCCGAGCCCGGGATCCCTGTCGGGCACGACGCCGGGCCCCGGGGCGCCCTTCCCGAGCCCCGGATCCCTGTCCACGGTTGTACGGCGCGCCACTCCCGCGTAGCTGACCGGCGTCGCCGGAGCTCCGACGGCCGCCTCGGCTGGCGAGGCCCAGACGAGAGCCCAGCCGGCCGCGGCGAAACCGAGAATCCTGAGGGAACGAACGGCGGCTCGGGTCATTCGGTGCCTCCCATCGGCGCGCCCTGGGGCAGCTCGTCGAGGTCGATGAGGGCGTCGGGCGCCAGCTTCCTCGCTCCCGCGGGGGGAACGAAGCTGAACGTGCCCGGCGCCGGCGCGACGCCGGTCTTCCAGGCCTTGATGCGGACCGTGTACTGCGGCGCGGCGGCGAGGGTCTTGCTGGTGATCACGATCTTGCGGGGCATCGGCTTGTCGCCCGCCTCGACCCAGAGCTGCCAGTCGGTCTCTCCGTTCCGGAAGGCGAGGTGCTCGCACGCGACGCCGTCGATGACGCCCGGGCCGATGCGCTTGGCCTCGAGGACCCCCGCGACGAGGACCTCGTACGCGCGCGACAGGAGGAAGTCGCCGGCCGGCATCGCCACCCCGTACCCGTCCCTCATCGCCGTGAACATCTGGTCCAGCGTACCCGGCATCTCGATCTGCGCGTACGCGTTGATGTTCTTCCCGAGGACGCTCACCGTCTTGCCGTCGAAGACGAGCTCGACGTCCGCGTAGCCGCCGAACCGGTGCCCGCGGTACTTGTCGGGGCGGACGAGGACCATCGAGCCCGAGCTCGTGAACTGGATCTTCTCCAGCTCGGGCGTGATGATCTCGATGTCGCTGTCGAAGGAGAGCTCGATCGACTTCTGGCTCCCCAGCCAGTCCGAGGCCGCCTTCAGGATCGCCTTCGCATCCGGCGGCGCGACCGGAGCCGCCGGCTCGGTCGCGGCAAGCGCTCCGGAAAGCAGAAAGGCGGCTCCGAGGAGAAAGGCGCCGCCGTGCCGGATCCGCGCCACGCTCCTCACGGGCCCACCGGCGCCGGCGGAGGTGCGGATTCCCGCTCTTGCGCCAGGGCGGATCCTGCGCCCAGCGCGAAGAGCAACGTGGCGGTGGTGGAACCGGCGAGCATCATGTTGTCTCCTGTCGGCCATGATCTGCTGCGGGGGGCGCGATCGTCGGCCAGCGGGTGCGGCGAGATGCCTTCACCTACGCGTTGCGGTTCGGCCTACACCTTCACGGACGTGAACATCCCGCCACATCCCAAGCGCTCGCGCGCGCTCAAGGATGGGGCGGGTCGCGCCGAACGGTCTATCGGAAATCCGCAAGCAGCGTCCGCCGGTGACGCCGCCGGCGACGCCGCCGGCGACGAAACGCCGGCCGTGCGGGAACCCGTCGAGCCCGGGCCTCGCTAAGCGTCCCTCGGCGTGCCGCACGAGGTGCAGAAGCGTGCGGCGGGCTTGAGGGGGCGGCCGCAGGCGCCGCAGGTCGCGGGGCGAGGCTGGTCGCCGCCGGTGAAGCAATGGTCGCCGCCGGTGAAGCAACCGAGGAGCGCGAGCTCGACCTCCTCGACGGTGGCGTCGCGGACGCTCACGTGGGGCTCGGTGCTGCCGATTCCCGCGAACTCGAGGAGCAGCAGTCCGCCGAGGCCGCGGAGGGCCGCGACGTGCTCCTGGGCGCGGCCGCTCCCGTCGCAGGAGCGTACGTGGAGGGCGGCGTAGCCGACGGGCGCGCCGACCCGCGCGGCGAGTTCGAGCAGGGCGGGCCGCGGCTCGAAGCCTCCGTCGCGGCGCGGCGCGAGCAGGCCGAGCCGGTCGAGTCGAGCGAGCCCGTCGGCGCAGGCGCGATCCGAGGTGTCGACGTCGAACGGCGCGATCGCCTGGCCGAGCGCCGCGAGCCAGCGCAGGTCGCCCGTCGCGCAGCTGCGTCCGAGCGCATCCGCGACGGCCGTCGCGTCGAGGACGCACGCGCGGTCCGGCAACCGGGCGAGCAGCGACTGCAGTTCGTGCTCGCGCAGCGCGTCGATCGCGCCGACGAGCGACGCGAAGGACCGTGCGTCGAGTTCGAGGGCGAGCCTGCCGGGCGGCGCCGGGACCTGCAGCTGCAGGCTCGCGCGCACATCGGCGAGCAGCGCGTCCTCGTCGGTCCAGGCGAACCGGTGATCGCCGTCCGGCCCGCGGCCGTAGGCCGCGAACGCGACGCCGGCGTCCCGCGCGCGATAGAGCCACTCCGGGCCGGCGTCCTGCCCCGGTCCGCGCAGGACGCCGACCTCCAGCGACGGCGCGGCGACCCAGCCGAGCAGCCGCGCGAAGCGCGGGCCGCGGTCGGGGAGGTGGGCCGGCCCGGGTCCGTGCGCGGCCGTCGGACCGGAACCCGCGGCCGCGGGACCTGCGTCCGCGACCGGAGGCAGCGCCGCCAGGGGAGACTCCGACGTCGGCGCGATCGCGCGCCGCGCGATCTCGCGGACCAGCTCCGGCGTCGTCAGGCACCACGCATCCTGCTTCATCGTCAGAGCCCCAGGGCGGCCCTCGCCGAGGCGAAGTCGCCGGTCTTCATGGCGGCGGCGGCGGCCACGGCCCGCGTCCGGATGGGTCCGGCGGGGGACGAGAGCAGCGCGCCGAGGCGTCCCAGCGCGGTCCTGCCGAAGCTCTCGGCCGCGGCGGGGTCCGTGTGGCCGAACGCGGTGCCCAGCTCGTAGTGCAGCGAGCCGAGGTCGCCGTTGAAGTACGCGTTCTGCAGGGTCTTCGCGCCGACCACGCGCTCGAGCCCGACCGCGACCGCCTTCTCCACCCGGTAGTGCCCGGTCCGGTCCCACTTGACGTCGCCGGCGAGGCCGCGCGCCTGCTTGAACCGCTCGACCAGCAGCTCGGTGCACCCCTCGTTGAGCTTCGAGCCGAGCTGCTTCCGGAAGTCCGGGTCGGTGTTCGCGTGCAGCAGCTCGTGGAGCACCGTGCCCTCGCGCCGCACGCCCACGCTGAGCCTGGGATCCGTCACGTTGAACCCCGCGACCCCGCTGCCCGGCCCCTTGCCGCGGAGGGCCTTGTACTGGTGCTCGAGCTCCTCCCGTGTCGACACGAGGCGCAGCGTGCCCGGACGGGAGCCTCCCGGCACCTTGAAGGTGTCGCGGAGCGCCGCCTCGTAGGTGTCCTTGACCCTGCACTCGAATTCCAGCTGCGCGCGCAGCGCGAGGCTCGCGTCCTCCTTGACGCCGATCGCCTGGGCGCGCGCCTCGATCGACGCGTCCATGCGCCGCAGCGCGTCGTCGACGCGCTGCCGGGCCGCGTCGTAGTCCGCGCGCCGCCCGGCGCTGGGGTTCGCCTTCCACGCGGCGAAGAGCCGTTCCGACTCGTCCTTCGCCGCGGCGATCTCGCGCGCCGTCCTCTCGACCGTCCCCTCCGCGGCCCGCAACGCCTTGTCCGCGTTGCGCATCTGCAGGCGGACGTCGTCCGCCGCGCCGGCGCCGGGCACGCTGCCGTGCGTGAAGAGCCCCGCCTCCTCGGGCCGCGCGGCGCCCGCGCCGGCACCGGCAGTGGCACCGGCACCGGTACGGGCACCGTCGCCGGCGCCGTGGCCGAACCGTTCCGCGGCCGCGCCGGTCGCGCGGAACGCACCCTCGACGAGCCACCCGAGCGCCATGTTCGCCGTCGCGCCGCGGACGATGCCCGACTGGTCCTCGCCCGCGGTCCACGCGTGCACCCCGCCCACGAGCGCGTTGAAGGCGCTGCCCTCGACCGAGAGCGGCCGGAAGAAGCCGGACGCGCCGCCGATCGTCGCGCCCAGCACGACGCCGCCGGGATCCGCGCCGGCGAGGTACCCGGTCGTCGCCCCGAAGCCCGCCTGCACGAGCGCGCCGGCCGCGGACAGCGGGTTCACCAGCCCCGTCGCGAGCATGCCTTCCGCCTGCACGGCGGTGTCGCGGATGCCGGTCGCGGTCCCTTCCCACGCCTCCGCGTCCGCGGCCGCATCCGCGGCGGCGTCGATCGCCCGCTGGCCGCGCGCGCCCACCGTCTCGCGGCGCAGGTAGCGCAGCACGCGATCGAGCTTCGCGGGGTCGCCGTCGACGCCGCCGCCCGCCTCGCGCCGGACGAACCGGTCGGCGAGGCGGCGCAGGAAGCGGCGCCTCTCGGGGTCCAGCTCCTCGGCGATCACGTCGTCGATCTCGCCCGCCTGGTGGAAGAGACGGGCGTCGCGCTCGTCGTCCCGCCGCGTGCGCGCGGCCTCCTCCTCGTTGGTGCGGACGCGGTCCCGCATCCACTGCTCCGACCGCGCCTGCGCGTCGCGCCAGAACCGGTCGGTCTCCCGCGCGCGCTCCGCCTCCGCCGCGAGCCCCTCGGCGATCGCCTCGCGCGCGGTGTCCGCCGGGACCCAGCGCCCGTTCCACCACACGTCTCCCGCCCGGCCCTCCTCGCCGTCGGAGCCGGCGCCGTACCGCCCGGGCTCCCAACGCACCAGCGTCTCGCGGCTCCACGGGTCCACGATCTCGGGGCCGGCGGAGCCCGCGGGACCCGCGCGGCGCACGGGATCCGCGGGACCCGCGGGATCTGCTGGAGCCGCAGGACCCGCGGGCCCCGCAGGACCGCGCGGGACCTCCGGGCCGGGACCGCCGGGCGGCGGCACGAGCCCGACCACGCCGCCCGCCACCGCGCCGGCGCGGGCGCCGACCGGCGCGCGGCCGCGCAGCCACTTCTCGACCTCCACGCGCAGGCACGAGTGATCGGGGTCGGGCCGCCACATGAACGCGGGCCGTTCCAGGCGCGGCGCGAGGGTGTCCATCGTCAAGTAGCCGCCGTAGCCGCCCGCGACGACCGCGGCGAGCAGCTCGACGGCGGGGTACTCGGGCGCGCCCCCGAGAAGGAAGGCGTTCTCCGCCCTCCCGAGACCATCAGCCGTCGCCGCGCGCCGGCGCGCGAACAACGCGTGCCACGCGAGGCGCGCCGCCGCGCGCGCCACGCGCGCCAGCGCGCCGGGCAGCACGCCCATCGCCATCAGCGACGTGTACGACACCGCGTAGCCGCCGATCGCGGACCAGTAGTTGCTGTCGCGCCAGCCCGCGGCGCCGAAGATGTCGGGCTGGACGAGCTTCTGGAGCAGGTCGCCGGCCCCGAACGCGAGGCCGCACGCCAGGCCGAGGCAAGGGTTGAAGCCGGACACGACGGCGACGAACGGGTAGATCATCGGATCGGTGCCGATGTGGCCGAGCTCCGTGACGTGGAGCCCGCGCCAGGTGACGTACGCCAGCGCCAGCGCGAGCGGGACCGGATGGCGACGCGTCAGCGAGCGCAGCTCGAGCAGCCACTCCAGGCGGGTGAGGAACGGGAACAGGTGGAGCAGCGCGCGCGCGAACGCCACCGCGGGGGAGACGGCGATCCGTGCCAGCGACACCAGCTCGGGCCAGAGCGGGACGCGGGAGAGCGCCGCGTCGAGCGCGGCCAGGCTCCGGCCGACCGCGTCGCGCAGCCTCCCGACGGGGTCGCCGCTCATCGGGAACCTCCGGCGCGGCGTCGCGCGACCTGCATGTCCCGCGGCCGCTCGAGGTGACAGGCAGGGCATCCCTGCGCCGCGCGTCCCTTGCCGCGCAGCAGCGCGTCCACCTCGTCCGCCCAGGCGCGCGCGAGCGCCACGGCGTCCTCGGGCGCGGGCTCCGCCGCCGCGCCGGGCGACACGACGCGCGCCAGCACGACCCCCGCGTGGAGGACCGCGACGCGGTCCGCGCCGTCGCGGCGGACGTCGAGCCGGCCCGCGTCCGGCTGAAGGAAGAGCGCGTTGAGGATGGCCGCGGCGCGCTCTGCACAGTCGACGCACGCGGCGCCGCGCTCGTCCGCGGCGTGGTCGAGCACGCGCCCCTCGAAGCTCAGCGCGGCGCATCCCGCGCCCGCGGGCGCGGCGCGCGCGAACGGGCGCGCCGGCGCGGGCGCGAGGGTCCGCGCCAGCCGGTCCATGCCGCCGCAGAACGCCACGCTCACCACGGCTGCGAGCACGAGCGCTCTCCCGATCGGCCGGCGACGCGGGCAGCGGCCGCACCGCGCGACGCCCCGGGCGTCGATCTCCTCGACGCTGCGCGCGGGGCGCATCACGCAGCCCGGGGTCGCGCAGTGCCGGAGCCCGTCGAGGTGTCCCCGCTCGTGCGCGACGACGTTGGCGATCCGCGCCCCGGCACGCGCCGGCTCGCGTCCCAGCCGCAGGCGCGAGGTCGAGACGACGGCCGTGCGACGCCGCGCGTCGGCGTAGCCGAAGAGCGGCTCCGACGCACCGACCACGACCGCCCGCGAGGTCAGGACGAGCACGGGTGCCGGACCGCGGTCACGCGCGGCGTGGCGGACCAGCGAGGCGACGTCGAGCGGATGCGGCGCGGGTCGCGCGCGCCGCGGCGGCGGGAGGCGCGCCGCGCCCGCCGCGCCCATGCCGGCAATCGCGAGGAGCGCCCCGTCCGCCTCGTCGACGAGGGCGACGCGGGCGAAGCTCTCCGTCGCGTCCACCATCCCTTCTCCCCTCGCGCGCGGGCCGTCGTGTGCGTCCCGCGCCGGGTGCGCGATCGGCGCGGCGCGATCGGCGCGCCGCGATCAGCGCGGCGCGATCAGCGCGCCGCGATCCGGGCGAGCGTCGCGCGGGCGCCCGGGTGTCCCTGGGCCGCGGCGGCGTTCAGGAGCTGCAGCCCGCGCGCCGGATCGACGGCCAGCAGGCCGGGGCGTCCCTCGAGGCACAGCGCGCCGAGCCGGTACTGCGCCTCGGGGTCGCCGAGGGCCGCCGAGCGCTCGAGCCACGAGACCGAAACACGGTAGTCCTGCACGACGCCGCGCCCCTGCTCGTACATGTCCGCGAGGTAGAGGGCCGCGCGCCCCTCGTACCGCGCGGCGATCTCGAAGCAGGTGCGCGCACGGTCGAAGTCCACGGGCGCGCCGCGCCCGAGGTAGAACGCCTCGCCCTCCTCGAGTTTCTGGCGCGCGTTGAAGCGATCGAAGCCGTTCGCCTCCGCCCAGCGGAGCGCGTCGTCGCTGATCAGCGGCGCCGGCGCTCCTTCGGCGGACGGCAGCGTCGGTGCCGGCTCCGGCGCCATGGCGAGGCCCGGGGGCGCCGCTTCCCGCGCCGCGACGGGACGCTCCGCGGGCGCGCTCGCCGGATCTGCTCGTGGAGGGGCGGCGCTGGAGCCGCCCTCCGGCCGTGCCACAGGGGCCGCATCGCGTGCGGCGAGGTACTGCACGACCTGCGGCGCGGCGGCCAGGACGGCGAGCAGGAAGACGAGCACCACGAGCGAACGCAGCCGCGAGCGGCGCGTGGTCGCCGGTCCTGTCGCCGGCCCTGCCGGCGGTTCGCGGACCGGGGGTTCGCGAGCCGGCGGTTCACGAGCCGGGGGATCGCGGGTCGGCGGTTCGCGAGTCGGAGGTTCGCGAGTTGGTGGTTCGCGAGCCGGGGGTTCGCGAGCCGGGGGTTCGCGAGCCGGTGGTTCGCGGGTCGGTGGTTCGCGAGTCGGAGGTCGCGGAGGTGCCGCCGCGTGCGGGTCGTGCGCGCGCTGTCCGCACTGACCGCAGAAGGACTCGCCCGCGTCGAGGGCGGACCCGCACCGGCCGCAGCGATGGGATGACACAGCCATGGGTCCCCCGGCGGACCTGGCCCGATCGCTCCTGGATTCGCGTCGATGATCGCATTTCCGTCGCCATGTCGGAGGACCCGGCGACATGACATTTCCAGACTTACGGAGGCGCGCTCCAGAATAGGTTGCGCGCGGCGCGCGCGCCGCACTTCTGGTACGCGTCGTAGCGGCGTGCCGCCGCGTCGCGGATGTTCGCTGCCGTTCCGCCCTGCGCAAAGGCGCGGATCACGGCATCCAGGGTGTACGCCTCCGGCGCCATCAGCCCGTTCGTGAGCAGGACCGGCCGGGAGCCGGCGTCCTGCAGCCGTTCGAGGAAGTATGCCCGGCTCGCGCACGCGAGCACCGCGCTCGCGCCCGCCGACGTCCGCCTCGGCGCCGCGGCACGATCCGGCGCGGGGAAGTCCATCAGCCCGTTGTGCCCCACGAAGGCGACGAGGTGCGCCGCGCCGCCCGCGGGTAGGGCGACGGCGCCGGATCCCGTGCCGCTCCGCACGTCCTCGACATCCGCGCCGGCGGCGACCGCGAGGAACGCGCCGATCGTGGCGCGGATCTCCGCGCCGTTCCAGGCGTCCGCGACGACGTACACGTGCGCGGTCCCGTCCGCGCGCGGCACGTCGGCGCGCAGCAGCAGGCGCTCGAGGATCCGCGGATCGGCCGGCTTGACCGTCGGCAGGCTCGTCCAGCCGGCGTCGCGCGTGAAGAACGTTCGCAGCCCGAACCGGGCACCCCAGTAGAGGTTCGACCGGGGGTCGTCGCCGACGCCGAGCGCGCGCGGAACGGGCACGATGCCTTGATGCTCGTTGTCGCACAGAGCGACGAGGACGTGGACCACGATCGGCCGGCCGGCCGCGACGTCGCGCGCGACGCGCGCCTGGACGTCGTCGGTGCCTGCGTCCCCGTCCGCGCCTCGCGCCGGGGCCCCCGCCACGAGCGCGATGACCGTGGCGAGCACGACGGCCGCGACGGCCGCAACGACCGCAACGACCGCGGAGGCCGCGGCGGCCGCGGAGGTCGCGGCGGCCGCAACGCGGCGGATCAAACAAGAACAGGGAGATCGGCTGCCGGGCACGGCGCCTCCGTGGCTCCATGATAGGCGACAGCGTAAGCGAGCGGCTCGCCCCGGAGCGGATGCGCTCGTCCATCACCCACCGCCTTGGCCTCGATCGAGGCCGTGCCGCCGCATTTCAGTGTTCGTGCGCGGCGGCGTCGGCCGCGAGTCTCGCTCTCGATCGCCTGGACTCGCGCCCGATACGAGCGTCGCGCATCGCCTCCGTTGCTGCTGCGCAACGACACCTTCCAGATACGTGACACACGGGGTTCGGACGGGCAGATGGTGGACACGTCCAAGATGAGAGAGAAGGTCGAGGCGCTACTGTCTCCGTGATCGACACTCCGGCATGACCACTCCCAACGCGATCTCGTATTCGGCCAGCAGCTGGCATGCCGACTCACGCACGGCAGGATCCAGCATGAGCCTTTCCGCGACGCGCTGCTTGAGCCACGAGTTCCGCTCGGTGTCGCCGGCCAGCTTGGCGAACTGTGGTGAGGCCATGGCGTTCGACATCTCGTCCGCCGCGGCCTCCCGTACCGCTCCGGATCTCTGCGCGATGAACAGCCCCATCCGAAGCAGATCGATGTCGGCGCTCGGTATCTGCGCAGCGGCCTCGGTGCCGCTGCAGATCCTGAATCCGCCGTCGACCTGTCCGTCCTCGTGCGTGCGCACGTGCGGCACGACGAACGCCGAGAGGTAGGAGGACAGGTCGCTCCATCTCACCTCTCTGAGGGTACGAAGAGGAATCGGTGGACAGTCTCGGCAGACGGCCCGCGCGGCCTTCAGCGCCACGTGGAGCCGCGGGAGGAACGCCCGCATGAACTCCGCGTCGGCAAGAAGGCTCTCGGCTGCAGCGGAGTGTCGTGCGCCCTGGTCCTCGAGGCGGCAAGCGTCTTCCACGCCTGCGGGTTGATAACGGTAAATCGGCGGAATCGACAGGAAGAGGCCGATGATGTCCCGCAGCACCGGATCAATCAGCTCGTCCACGGCGCCGCTGCGCGGGTTGCGACAGAACTGATCCCCGAACGCCACCCCGCAGTTCGCGCCGAGGCACACCGCCGTCGTCACGGACGCCCTGATCTCACCCCAGCCGATGGACCGAACGGCCGACGAGCCCGCCGCCGCTTCGAGAGTCGCGGCGGAGGCGGGAGCGGTCGATGGCCCGTTCCGGCGTGGCACGGCAGACGGTTCAGCAGGCGCGCCGGGCGCGCACGGCAGAAGAGCGAATACCGTCAGGAAGATGGCCGTGAAGCGGCGCGCGCACGGGTTCGTTCTCATTCTCGTGTCCCCGTTCCGATCGCCGGAGGAGTGCGCCTGCGCGGAACGGTGGGCCAGTGTGCGCGGACGACTCGCCCCTCCCGCCGAGAATGAGACCAGCACTTCTCGACCGACCGCAAGGGGTCGGCACCCGCATGTCCGCCGTGCAGCGCTGGACGAGTGTCGATTACATGCCGTGGCCTGCGTTGTTAGCGTCTCCAGAAGCCGAGGGACAGGTCGCATTCATGCGCACCTTCTGCCGGCGACGTTTCGCGGCGGCAGCGCCAGCTACTCCTTGATCCCAGATTAGAACCGGGACATCTTCGTCGTACGGCAAACACGAGGACTGCACCATGCGTCGACTCGCCGCTGCGCCCGTGCCGAGGACCGTCGCCCTGCACGCGCTGCCCGCCCTGCACGCGCTGCCCGCGCTGCTCGCGCTACCCGCGCTGCTCGCGCTACCCGCCCTGCTCGCGCTGCCCGCCCTGCTCGCGCTACCCGCGCTCGCCCAGAAGCCCGCGTCGTCGGAGTGGATCCACGTGGAGCGCTGGACGGGGTCGTTCACGATCGTCGTGAACGGGAGCGAGGAGTCCAAGACCAGCGGCGCCGCCGGCGAAGGAATCCTCTTCCACAAGGGGCACTGGAGCGTCGGCGGGCCGTTCGACGTCGTGAGGCAGCGCGAGCCGGAGGCCGGCGACACGGCGGCGTCGTGGTACGGGGAGACGCGGGCGTCGGGCTCGCTGGTCGGCGAGCACGGGGCCGAGGCGAGCGAGGTGACGTACGCCTACATGGCCCACGGCTCGCCAAACGGGACGAACCGCGCGTCGTTCCAGCTGTCGACCGAGACCGGGACGTACGACCTCGGGATCCAGGTGGCGTTCGACGGCTGGCGGGTGGTGGACACGTCCAAGCTGAAGGAGAAGATCAACGGCATCAAGTGGGACGAGCTCGAGGAGCTGGGCCCGGTCCTGCGGGCGTTCATGGAGGGCGCGCTCCCGCCGGACAAGACGCCGGAGCGGTTCCACCTGGGGCCGAGCTTCGACGACATCCCGCTTCCCGAGAAGTTCGGCCCGATCAAGGGCAGCCGCGAGTTCACCTTCCACACGGACTTCGGCCTGCCCGGCCCGTCGCTGACGGGCACCGTCTCGTGGGAACTCTCGCCCGCGCCGCCGAGCCGGATCGAGGTCCTGCTGGAGCCGATGGGCTACGACGCGTGGGTGCCGGAGGGGGACATCGAGAACCCGTCCGGGCCGGCCAACAACTTCGTGCTCGAGGCCAAGGTGGTGAAGAAGGGGACGAAGACGCCGACGGCGGGGAAGGTCAACCTGACCTACACGCTGGTCAACGTGTCGAAGGAGCCGGGCGTCTGCACGAACTGGCCCGACAAGGGCGGGGGCAAGGACGGCGCCGGCAAGGACGGCTCGGGCAAGGACGGCTCGGGCAAGGACGGACCGAGCAAGGAGCCCGATCTCAGGTTCCTCGCCGACCGCAACACGGAGGTGACCGTCACCGGGGACGCCGAGGCGAAGACGCCGAAGCCGGTCGATCACGCGCAGGTCGTCGTCACGTCGTTCGACTTCGGCGCGCGGGGCCAGCTGCAGGTCACCGCGACGGACGAGACCGACATGCCGGTCCCGGTGGTGTTCGAGACGCGGCGCGACGCGCCGGTGCCGATCCCGAAGGACGAGGACGAGAACGGGATCGCCGATGCGTGGGACGAGGAGCACGGCTCCGCCGGCCACGAGGCGGAGTGGGACGAGGACGCCGACCCGCCCGGCCAGCGTCGCAACGGCGACGGGTTCACCGCGTACGAGGAGTACCGCGGGTTCCGGACCCTCGACGACGACCGGACCACGAAGGGGCACGTGCGCACCGAGCCGAAGAGGAAGGACCTCTTCATCTACGACCCCGACGGGCTCGCGAAGGAGTACTACGCGCCGCACAACCCGGCGAAGCTCGACCTGCACTTCGTCGAGCCGCCGATGATCCGCTTCAGCGGCGTGGCGCGGGACCCGGACAACCGCTGGGTCAACTTCAACAGCAGCGACGCGATGTACGCGCGGCAGTACGCGCTGTACCTCAAGTCCTGGACGATGATGACCGACGAGGCGAACTCCTCGCCGATCGCCGGGGAGGCCAACGACAAGGTCCTGTCGGACCAGCTGACCGGCGTGTACCCGAACAGCTGGGCGCAGCCGTTGAAGTGCATCTACATCGTGAAGGTCTCGCAGAAGGTCGCCCGCAAGATGGCACGCGGCCACTCGAAGGACGGCGGCCAGCAGCAGAACATGTACGACGTGGTGATGGAGTCGACGGTCATCCACGAGATGGGTCACGCGATCGGCATCCGGCACCACGCGCCCGACGCGACCGGCGGCATCGGCGACTGCGCGATGCGCTACACGAGCGCCGAGGAAGACGCGCGCGGCCAGCTGCCGAACCAGGTCCGCTTCTGCACGAAGGGCGAGAAGGTCCGCACGCCCGGCAAGACCGGCGGCACCGAGGAGAACCCGCAGTACACGTGGAAGGAGACGCCGGCGGACGACTGCTTCGGCCAGATCGACGTCAAGTCCGACCCGGGGCCGTGCCCCACGAGGAAGTGACTACGTCGGCAGGCCGAGCGCTGGGAGACGGAACACGAAGCCGGGGAGCGCGGCCGGGCGAAACTCGTCGTCCGCGCCGGCGACACTGCGGACCCGGTAGACGTCTCCCGCGAGGACGTATTCCTCGATCGAGCGGGCGGCAAGATCGACGATCCAGTAGTGGCCCACGCCGTGGCGCGCGTAGAGCTCGAGCTTGCGGACGCGGTCCAGCCGCTCCGTGCCCGGCGAGAGGACCTCGATGCAGATGTCGGGAGCGCCGCGCACGTTCGTCGCCCGGATGATCGACTCGTGCGCGGAAGAGACAAAGAAGACGTCGGGCTGAAACACGATCCCGTCTTCCAGAACCACATCGAGGGGAGCGACGAAGACCCGCCCGCCGCCGTGGCGCTCGACGTGCTCGCACAGCCGGTGATGAATCGCCCCGACGACGATCTGGTGTTCGCTGGTCGGCGACGGCGTCACGACGAGTTCTCCCTCGACGAGCTGGTAGCGCTGCCCGTCGTCGGGGAGGGCCGCGTAGTCCGCGTACGTCAGACGACGGCGCGGCGCGTTCGCGGTGGGCTCCGACATCGGCTTCGCTCCTCGCATCGTGGAGAGATGACGCCCCGCGCGCGGCGGGCCGCCGCGGTGGGACGGCCGCGGCGATGGCGACGCTCTGGCGCGCGGGAGGCCGCCATGGGCGAGCATAACACCCGCGGACGACCATGAATCGCCGGCGCCTGCGGGCGCCTGGCGCGCGCTTCACGCCCCGCCTCGTCCGTCGGCGCGGGGGCGCGACCTACGACCGCAGGATCTTCTCCAGCGCCTTCCCCTTGGCCAGCTCGTCGACCAGCTTGTCGAGGTAACGGATCTTCCGCATCAGCGGGTCCTCGATCTCCTCGACGCGGACGCCGCACACGACGCCCTTGATGAGCGCCGCGTTGGGGTGCATGGCCGGGGCCTCGGCGAAGAACGTCTCGAAGTCGCTGTGCCGCTCGAGCTGCTCCCGTAGTCCCTCCGGCGTGTAGCCGGTCAGCCAGCAGATGACGCGGTCGACCTCGTCCTTCGTCCGGCCCTTGCGCTCCGCCTTCTGGACGTAGAGCGGGTAGACGCTCGCGACGTCCATCCCGAAGATGCGGTGCGCGTTCATCTCCCCTCCTCCGAAGGTCAGCGGTCCGTCGGTCAGCGGTCCGCCCCTCGGCGGTCCGCCCCCCGACGGTCCGCCGGGCCGTCGATGCGGTAAAAAGTAGCAGACGCTCCCCAGCGCGGCGCCGGGGTCGACCCGCGTCCGCTCGGAGAGCCGTCGGAAATCGTCGGGACAGGACCGGCCCGCCCTCTTCGACGCGCGTGTTAACATCCGCCGCCCGCTGTGTTGCGACGATCTGACGAGGGGCGTCGTCGTGCGGCGCACGAAATCCGTTTCGGTCCGGCGGGTCGCGCCGGTCCTGCTGCTCCTGGCCGCCGTGGCCGGTACGACCGCGTGCGGGCCCTCCTCCCATCTAGACGCGCCGGCGCCGGCGGCCACGGCCGCACAGCCGAGCGTGCTGATCGTCGTCGTGGACGCGCTGCGCGCCGACCGCGTCGGCGCCTACGGCTACCCGCGCGACACGACGCCCACGCTCGACCGGCTCGCGGCCGACCCCGACGCCGTGCTCTTCCGCCGGCACTACGTCCAGGGGACCTGGACCAAGACCTCGACGGCGAGCCTGTTCACCGGCCTGTTCCCGTTCCAGCACGGCGCGATGGAGGGGCACGTCCCGGTGCAGAACGGCGGCGGGCGGAGCGGCGGCGGGCAGGACGGCGCGGGGCGGGACGGCGGCGGGCGGTTCTTCACGACGCAGGTGCTCGACGGCGCGTTCGAGACGCTGGCCGAGCGGCTGAAGGCCGCGGGCTTCTCGACCTTCGGCATCCAGAAGAGCCGCCACCTGCTGCCGCAGTTCGGGTTCGGGCAGGGCTTCGACACGTACATCGGACCCCACGAGATCTGGAGCGAGCGCGCGCGCGTCGAGAAGACGCTGGAGCTCGCCGCGCGGCTCCCCGGCCCGTTCTTCGGCTACCTGCACCTCGCCGGGCCGCACCACCCGTACCCCGAGGAGATGCGCGACGAGACGATCATGCGCGCGCGGGACTTCCCGTACGACGAGGACGCGCGGATCGCCGCGGGGGTGAGCTTCCGCACGGCCGAGATCAAGCACCGCATCAACCGCGAGGGGCTGCGGCTCGAGCCCGAGGACGTGAAGTTCCTCAACCTCGTCTACGACGCCCGGGCGCGCAAGGTCGACGCGACCTACCTGGCCGAGCTCGTCGAGGGCCTGAAGTGGCTGGGGGTCTACGACAACCTGCTGCTGGTGGTGACCGCGGACCACGGCGAGGAGCTGTACGACCACGCCGGCTACTCGCACGGCCACGCGCTGTGGGAGGAGGTGATCCACGTGCCGCTGGTCGTCAAGTTCCCGCGCGGGCGCCGCCCGGCCGGGTTGCCGTCGCGCGTCACGTCGCTGACGCGGAGCATCGACCTCTATCCCTCGATCCTCGCGTTCGCCGGCCGGCCCGTCCCGCCCGAGCTGCCCGGGGAGGACGTCTTCGACGGCGGCGGACCGCGGTTCGCGCTCGCCGAGCGCACGGCGGAGTGGGCGCTGATCGAGGGCGGTGACAAGCTGATCGAGGCGAAAGACGGCCCGCGGCTGTACGACCTCGCGCGCGACCCGGGCGAGACGCGGAACCTCGCGGCCGGGAACGCGGCTCGCCTGGCCACGATGCGCCTCATCACGCAAGGGGTCCGGCACGCCGCCGCCGTCCAGCCGCGCGACGCCGACTGGATCGGCACGGAGCTCGACGAGGAGGACGTCGAGGCGCTGAAGGGCCTCGGGTACCTCCGCTAGTCTTACGCGTTGCCCATCGGCAATCCTACGGGCAGTCTCCCGCGCCGTTCACGACGCGCGGCCCGGAGGTCGCGTCCCCGGCCGGCCCCTCGAGCGGTCCGTTCAGGCCGGTGACGAGGTACCAGAACCCGGCCCCGGCGTCGCCGCCGCCCCCGCCGGGCAGGTCGGCGTCCGTCGCGGACGTCGCGCTCCCCGCGTAGCGCACGCACGAGTCCACGCCCGCGTCGAGCAGGCGCGGCAGGTCGGCCGGCACGCCCCGGTACAGCTTGTACGACGTGACGCCCGCCAACGGCGGCCACGCGATCGTCGTCGCGCCGGTCCAGTGCAGGCCGGACTCCGGCCCGCCGCCGCCGGCGGCGACCTCGCCGGGCGGCAGCGCGGGGGCGCAGGGGTTCATCGTGCAGCTGCCGAACGGGGTGTACGTCAGCTGCACGTCGTCCACGTGGCAGTCGTTGCCGTAGACGCTCTTGCCGAGCAGCGCGACCTGCACCGTCTGCCCGTTGTAGCCGTCGAGCGGGACCGTGTGCGGCTTCCAGCCGGTGGACCCGTCGTAGCGCAGGACCGCCGCGCCGGCGTCGGCCCACGTCGCGCCGTTCGTCGAGACCTGCACCTGCACCGCGTCGGCGGCCGTGTAGCCGGTGTCGTGGTACATCCAGAACGTCACGCCCGCGGCGGCGGCGTCCGGCGGGATCGGCGTGCCAATGAGCCGGTACAGCCGCGTCTGGCTGCCGGAGGCCGCGGAGTACGAGTTGAAGTACGCCAGCCCGGCGCCGCCGTGCGTGCCGCCCCCGCCGGGGTGGACCGTGTTCGTCGCGCGCGCCCAGTTCCCGGCCGTGCCGCTCGTGTCGACCTGCGCCCAGCCGGCCGGGGGGAACGTCGTCCCGTCGAACGTCTCGCCGAGCAGCGGCACGGGCGCCGCGACGCTCGTCTGGCCGACGGGGACCGTGAACGTGTCCTCGAACGACCCTTGCGCCGTCGTCGTCGACAGGCGGAAGGCGATGTTCGTGCCGCACGCGACGCCGGCGCCGACCGTGAAGCGGAAGTGCGGCGGCAGGCTCGCCGCGCTCCCGCCGCCCGCCGGCACGTCGGGGAACGAGGCCGTGTCCCCGGTGATCGCGATCCCGGGCGTCGTCGTGCCGAGCGTGCCGACGACCGACGTCGCGTTCGCCGCCCCGGCGTTGCGCAGCGTGACCTGCAGCGTCGCGTCCTCGCCGGCGTCGAGGACGCCGTCGCCGCCGTGCGCGCCGCCGCCGGCGCAGGCGTCGGCCGTCGTCGACGACGCGTAGGAGACGAGCGCCTGCGGGGCGAGGGCGCAGCCGGCGGTGGTGCGGGCGTCGGCGGCGACGACGAGGCCGGGGACCGTCGCCGGCGCGTACCCGGGCGCCTCGCAGAGGATCGTGTACGTCCCGGGCTGGAGCACGCGGTGGAAGTCGCCCGCGACCGGGTCCGTGTAGACCGCCTTGTACTCGTGCGGCACCGGCAGCGTGGGCGAGGCCGTTGCGGTCGCGGTCACGGTGCCGTCGAGCGGCAGCCCGGTGTCCGCGTCGGTCATCACGCCGTGGATCCCCTGGAAGGCCTTCATCATGTAGTTCAGCACCGCGGGCCGGTGCTGCGCGCAGTACGTCGGGATCTGCGAGGCCGGCGGCGTCTTGGCGGCGTTCAGCTCGATCGTCGTGTCGAGCGCGGTCCACGCGCCGTACGACCAGTCGTTGGTGTCGCCGAGGGTCTGGTACCAGTCGTAGCCGTTCGTGTACCAGAAGCCCGGCGTGGTGCAGCCGTCCTTGTAGGCCTGCGCCAGCCCGTGCGGGGCGAGCGTGACGTCGCCGTTCACGCGGGAGGACCAGAAGATCGGCTCGTCCTCCGGCGCGGCGCCCGTGTAGTTGTAGACCGAGTTGAAGCAGACCTCGCCCTCGTGGAACGAGAGCGACACGGTGAAGCGCTTGCGGGGGTGGTCCGCGGTGGCCGCCTCGGTCAGGTCCCGGATCGCCTGCGTCTCCTTCTCGGACCACGCGGGCGGCTGGTCGGATCCCGCCGGCCCCCAGAAGTTCCGGTTGAGGTCCACGCTGCGGCTGTTGTAGCGCGTGCTGTGCGCGTTCCCGTAGGGGTTGCCCATCGGGATGAACCACAGCTCGCTCTCGTCGACGAGCTTCTTCGCGATCGCGTCCGGCGGGTTCGCGGTGTAGCCGGACAGGATCGCGTCGAGCACGTCGCTCGCGACCATGCAGCCGCCCTTCTCGTCGCCGTGGATGTTCCCGTAGACCCTGATCTTCGGCTCCGGCTCGAGGACGTCGGGGTTGCGCGTGATCTTCATCGCGAGGATGTCGTACGCGCCGTCCTGGGAGGCGCCGAGGTTGTACAGGCGCACGATGTCCCGGTGCGCGTTGTACTGCGCGAGCAGGTGCTCCATCAGCGTGCCGGGGGCCGGGTTGACGAGGTTGAACTTCGACGCGGTGTAGTACGCCGGCGCGAACGACGCGCCGTCGCCGGCCGCCCTTGGCGCCGCGTTCGCCCCCGCATCCGCCGCCGCGTCCGCCGCCGCGCGTGCCGCCGCGGCGGCCGCCGCCGCGCGCTCGTTCTCCGCCCAGCGCTCGCGGTCGGCCTGCATCTCCTCGTACTCCGGCCTGACGTTCAGCCCGCGGTCCAGCAGGAGCCGCAGCTGCGCGGGCGTGACGAGCGCCTTGTACACGTCGCCGCGCCGGCCGACGACGTCGACGTGGTGCTCGCGCAGGAGCTTCAGCTGCGCCTCGTCCGTCAGCACGATCGAGACCAGCGTGTGCGTGTCGTAGGTGTCGGCGAGCGCCTGTACCGCCGGCGCGAGGAGCGCGACGAGCGCGCCCAAGGCAACGCCCGCGGCCAGGACGACCGTCCGGAACAGCTTGCCGACGTTTCTCACGACGTCTCCTCCCGGGCTCGGGGCACCGCCGCGGAGTGTGCAGCGCGAGGGCAACCCATGCGCGGCGGTGTGCGGCGTGCGCGTGCGGCCGACGCGCGGCTGTTCCCCGCCGGGCGCGACCGCATCAAAATACGACGAGTGCGGGCTAACACGTTTCGAGTCAGTCATTTCGGACGTGGTCGGCCGGGCGGCGTCAGAAAACTTGCAAGTCCACAATCGCAAGAGTATGTTCCCGCCATGAGTTCTGCAGGTCCAGAGGCGGCCGAACGTCTCTCCCATCGCCTGATCGGTCAGCGGGTGAAGGCTGCGCGCGAGGCGGCCGGCTGGACGCAGGAGAAGGTCGCTACCCTGCTCGGGTTGAACGACCGGCAGAGCGTCTCGGACCTCGAGAACGGCAAGCGCCGGCTCCAGCCCGATGAGCTCGTGCTTCTCTCCGACGCCCTCGGACGCGAGGTGGATTACTTCCTCAACCCCTTCGCCGTCGCCGGCGAGGCGCGCTTCTCCTGGCGTGCCTCTCCGGGGGTGCCGCAGGATGCGCTCGACAGCTTCGAGACGCGGGTCGGCGAGTGGATCGGCCTGCTGCGGTGGCTGCGCGAGGGTGAGCGCGGGCGGGTGAGCCCGCTCAAGTTCAGCCTGCGGCTGACGGTGCATTCGTCATTCGAGGACGCGACGGCTCGTGCAGAGGACCTCGTTACGACGCTGGATCTCGGCCGCGTTCCGTCCGAGCGCCTGATCGAGAAGATCGAGGACAAGCTCGATATCCCGGTGCTGTTCGTGGACACGGTCGAGATTCCTGGTCAATCGATCTCAGGCGCGGCATGCCACCTGCAAGAACTCGGGGTGATCCTGGTCAACCGGCAGGAGCCCGAGGCCCGGCGCTCCTTCGACGTCGCACACGAGCTGTTCCACATCCTGACCTGGGACGCGATCAGCCCGGAGCGCCGCGAGCCCGACTCCACGGCGTCGAACGGTCTTGCGCGGCGGCGAGCCGAGCACCTCGCCGACAACTTCGCGTCCGCCCTGTTGATGCCCACGAGTTCGCTGCAGCAGATGGTCGACAAGCGCCGGCTGAACGACGTCGTTCACCTGGCTGACGTGGCGGCGGAACTGCGTGTGGCGCCGGTCGCGCTTGCGTGGCGGCTGTTGCACATGCGCTGGATCGACGGAGCGACGCGCGAGAACCTGGCGCGCGAGCGCCAGCGGTCGTCGTCGGGTTTCGTCCCCAAGCGGCTGTCTCCGAGCTACGTGGAAATGCTGCATGGCGCTATCGACCGCGGCCGGTTGTCGGCCAGGAAGGCTGCGAGAGCCATGGGCATGAGCCTCCCGCAATTGGCTGAACTGTTCGCGGAGCACTCGCTCTGCGCGCCGTTCGAACTCTGACCGCCTCGAATCGATGCCCAGGCATCGCGTGTTCCTCGATACCAACGTCATCCTGGAGGCGTTCCGCACCGCTTGCTGGTCGGCACTGTGCGAGCATTTCGCCATCGAAACGGTCGAGAAGTGCATCGAAGAGGCCCTGACCGGCGACCCGGACGACGCGCGCCGAATCTCGGTCGAAAGCTCGGCTCTGCTTGGGGGTCTCGCCGCCAGACACCCTGTCACTCCGCGCGACCTCGCCAAACTCGTGCTGGACCATCCGGCATGTCAGGGACTCGACGCCGGTGAACAGCACCTGCTCGCCTTTCTGCACGCGAAAGCACTCCTCCCCCATGTCCAGGTCGTCGTCTCGACCGCGGACAAGGCAGCCATCGTGGCCACCGAACGGCTGGGAGGACTCGACGCGCTGGTTTCCCTCGAGCGACTCGCCGAGCAGGCCGGCGCGACTCGCGGCCAGGCGGCCGACCTGCGGCGCCAATATCGCCAGGGTTGGCTCGACGAGGTCAAGCTGAAGATCCGGCTTGGCCTGATCCCCTGAAGGCACTTGCGGCTCGGGCTCGGCATTCCTTCAGCGAGCAGTGGCGGTGGCCGTTTCACGCACGTTCAGGGCTGGCGCGTGTCGGAAGCGCCGGACGTCGCGGCCCTTGAGGGCGCCGACGCCGACGACGCCCTCGCCGCAGGTATCGCCGCGGCGAAGAGCAGCGAGCCCGCGGCCACCGCGGCGCCGACCCAGAACGCGGGGTCGAAGTGGCCGGTGAGGTCGACGATCGCGCCCGCGGCGAGCGGGCCCGTGATCGCGCCGAGGTCCGACGACATCCAGAACGCGGCGACGAGCGGCCCGCTGCGGCGGCCGCTCGCGACGTCGCCGACGATCGCGGCCGGCGCGGAGCCGAGGAACGCGGCGCCGAGGCCGAGCACGGCCATCGAGGCCAGGAACGACGGCGGGCCGGAGGCGAGGGCCAGCAGCGCCATGCCGGCCGTGGTGAGCGCGGTGCCGGTGACGAGCGCGATCTTGCGTCCGACCCGGTCCGCGACGCTGCCCGCGGGGAGCAGGAGGGCGGCCTGGAACGCGGCCGCGGTGAGCAGGCCGTAGCCGGTGAGCGCGGGCGTCCGGCGCAGCGCCTCGACCACGAACAGCGGCACGAGCGCCGCGCGCAGGCCGAAGGCGGTGAAGCCGTTGGCGAAGCTCACGGCGAGCGCGGCGCGGTACGCGCGCGACGCGACGGCCGTGCGCAGCACCAGCGAGACGCCGCCGCGCGCGCCTTCGGCGTCGGCGGCGGCGGCGGCCGCGTCACCTTCCCGCCGCGCCGGCGCCGCGGGCCCGCGCGGCATCAGGAGCCTCACGACGACCAGCCCGAGGCCGAGCGTCCCGGCGTAGACGAAGAACGGGAGCCGGATCGAGATGGCGGTGATCGCGCCGCCCAGCGCGGGGCCGACGACGACCCCGAGCAGGAACCCGCCGTTGAAGACGCTCGTCGCGCGGCCGCGCTGCTCGGGGCCGACGGTGCGCAGCAGGAGGCTCGTCGACGAGACGGTGAACATCGCGGAGCCGAGGCCGCCGAAGCCCCGGAGCACGAGCAGCTGGGTGTAGGACGCCGACAGGCCGGCCAGCGCCGAGGAGACCGCGACGACCACGAGGCCGCACGCGAGCGTCGTGCGCTCCCCCAGGCGGTCCACGAGGGCGCCCGCGGGCGTGGCGCCGACGAGGCGCACCAGCGCGAAGACGCTCACGACCGCGCTCGCCGCGGCCGCCGAGACCTGGAAGGAGCGCGCGAACACCGGCAGCGCCGGCGCCACGATGCCGTAGCCGAGCGCCACGCAGAACGCCACGCCGGTGAGGACCAGGACGTCGGAGGGGAGGCCGAAGACGAGGCGCCCGGAGGACACGCCGTCAGGCCCGGCCGGTATCGACGGCGCGGATCGGTCGTCGCCTGCGCGCACGGTCACGCCCGCGCGGCGGCCGCGCGGGCCCAGGGGACGTCGAGGGCGGCGCAGAGGAACTTCATCAGCGGCGCCGCCGCGGTGAAGCGCTCCGCCGCGAGACCCACGAGCCCGGGGCCGATCATCGCGGACCGCGAGGTCTCGCAGACCGCGACGAGGTCCTTGCGCTTCAGGTCCTCGATCGCGGGGTGGTCGGCCGCGAAGCCCTGCGGCGCGCGCGCGAGGCTGTCGCCCGACAGGCTCCAGTGCGCGGCGAAGCCTCGCTGGTCGCGGACCGCGAACCAGCGCTTCGGTTTCTCGGCGATCGCGCCGCGCATCCTCGCCAGCGCGTCGGGCTCGGGGTGCCAGCAGCCGGCGCCGAGGAAGCACCCGTCCACGGCGAGGTGCACGTAGAAGCCCGGCGCGTGCACGTCCTTGCCGGCGGCGTGCCGGAACTGGATCCCCACGTTGGTCTTGTAGGGCGTCTTGTCACGCGAGAACCGCGTGTCCCGGTGGACGCGCATCAGCGAGCCGCCGACCTTGAGCGGCTCCGCGCGGAACGCCGGCGCGAACCGCGCGAGGGGCGCGCGCATCGCCGCGATGAACTCCAGCGCGGGTTCGCGCACGAGCGCCTCGTAGCGCGGCTTGTTGTCCTCGAACCACGCCCGGTCGTTGTGGGCGGTCAGCTCGGCCAGGAACGTGAAGGTCTCGCGGGTGAACATCTCCGTCCTCGTCCGGCGACGCCCCTCGTCCGGCCACGCGTCGTCGTCCGACCGATTATGAGGGGAGCGGGGAGCGGCGACACGGACGACCTGCCGCGCGTCGCTTGGTCGCGGCGCGCGCCTCGGGCATCCTGCGGGCGTGATCGTCCACCTCGTTGACGGGACGTACGAACTGTTCCGGCACTACTACGGGCGGCGCCGCGTCGCGACCGTCGCGGAACAGAAGCCGTACGGGGCGGTGGCCGGCGTGCTGGGCACGGTCCTCGCGCTGTTCGAGGCGGGGGAGACGCACGTCGGTGTCGCCACCGATCACGTGATCGAGTCGTTCCGCAACGGCCTCTGGCCGGGGTACAAGACGGGCGCGGGCATCGACCCGGCGCTCCGCGCACAGTTCGGGCCGCTCGAGGACGGCCTCGCCGCGATGGGCGTCGCGGTCTGGCCGATGGTCGAGCTGGAGGCGGACGACGCGCTGGCGTCCGCGGCGCGGCTCGCGGCCGAGGACCCGCGCGTCCAGCGGGTCTGCATCTGGACGCCCGACAAGGACCTCGCGCAGTGCGTCCGCGGCGACCGCGTCGTGCAGGTCGACCGCCGCGCGAAGGCCGTCCGCGACGCCGCCGCCGTGCGCGAGAAGTTCGGCGTGGACCCGCCGTTCATCCCGGACTACCTCGCGCTCGTCGGCGACGCCGCGGACGGCTACCCCGGTCTGCGCGGCGTCGGGCCGGCGACCGCCGCGCGGCTCGTCCACGCCCACGGCCACCTCGAGGACTTCCCGCCGCAGGTGCTGGGCACGGACCGCGACCTCGCGCTGCTGTTCAAGGACCTCGCGACGCTGCGCACGGACGCGCCGCTCTTCACCGACGTGGACGAGCTGCGCTGGCGGGGCCCCACCGCCGCGTTCGCGGCGTTCGCTGCCGGGGCGGGGGAGCTGCGCCTGCTCGAGCGCGGCGTCGCCGCACGGCCGCGCCCGCCGCGCGATTGAGGGCGCGGGCCGGCGCGGGCGGCGTGCGGCCGGCGCGGGCGGCGTGCGGCGCGCGCGGGCGTCGTGTCACAGGTTGCCGCCGCCGTCCGTGCTGCCGGGGCCCGGCGCGTAGTTCCCCCCGCCGTTGCCGCGCGACATGTTGCCGCGATAGACGGCGTCGGGTCCGTTGAGGGCGATGCCCGTTCCGGAGTTCCCGTCGCTGTGATTGCCCTCGACGAGGTTCCGGCGGCCGGTCGCCTCCACTCCGTGGGAACCCGAGTGGCTGACCAGGTTGCCCACGATGCGATGGCCGTCCGACGGCACCTGGATGCCGACGCCGGCGGTGTCCCGGATCACGTTGCCCTCGATCGCGTGCCCGCCGTCCCCGCCGGCGTAGATCCCGGTCCCCGCGCCGGTCGTCACCGTGTTGCCGCGCAGCGCGACCCCGGAGGAGTGCCCCAGGAGGACGATCCCCGCGTCGGACTCGGTCGAGATCCGGTTGCCCGCGATGAGCCCGCCGCGCACCGACCGGTCCCCGTCGACGCTGATCGCCCGCCACGTGACCTGCAGGACGCTGTCCGAGATCCGCAGCTGCCCCGGCCGGTGCCGGGAGACGAGAGCGATGCCGGCGGACGACCGGATCGAGCAGTTCGTCACCTCGAGGTCCGCCAGCTCGGACGCGTTTATCGCCCAGCCGGCCATGCCGCGGAACTCGACGCCCGAGATCGCCACGCGCAGGAACGCGTCGGGCGTCCCGTACACGGCGAGACCCGTCTGGCCGCCGCTCACGAAGCCGTCGCTCAAGCGGAGCGTTCCCTCGTTCCTGACCTCGATCGCGGAGCCGAGGCTGCCCGTGACGGTGTGCCCGTTCAGGTCGATCGACACGTTCGCCCGGTCCACCACGATGGCGCCGGTGGCTCCGACCGCCGCGACGTCGCGGGTCAGGACGTAGGTCCCGGACGCCGTGATCGTCACCGGCTTCGAGATCGGGATCCGCGACTCGGCGGCGCGCGCGACCGGGACGGCCGCGCCGGCGCCCGCCACGAAGGCGGCCGCGATCGCCGCGGCGGAGAAGGCCCGGCGGTTCCTCGTCGAGGTGCTCGTTCCGGTCATCACAGGTTCCCGCCCGCGTCGGTGTTGCCGGTCTCGACGCTGTACTGGCCGGACGCGTTCCCGCGCGCCGCGGTGTTGCGGTAGATGTTTCCGCCGGCGGGGATCGCGAGGCCGTAGCCGGCGTTCGACGTGCACTGGTTGTCCGCGAGCACGTTGTCGTGCCCGGTCACCTCGATCCCGTGCAGCCCGGCGCCGCTGACGACGTTGCCGGCGAGCCGGTTGCCGTGGGACGGCACCTGGATGCCGCTGCCGGCCGTGTCCCGGAGGACGTTCCCCTGGATGTGATGGCCGCCGCGGCCCGCGGCGTAGATCCCGGTGCCTACGCCCGTCGAGACCGTGTTGTCGTGCACCGACACGCCCGCGGCGCCGCCGGCCAGCACGATGCCGGCGTCGGTCTCGGCGCGGATGACGTTCCCGGCGATCAACCCGCCCGCGTGCGACGCGCTGCCCTGGAGTTCGATCGCGCGCCCGGTGGTCTCGAGCGCGTTGCCGGTGATCCGGACCAGCGCCGGCCTGCCGGTCCCGTCGACCCAGATACCCTTCCCGTAGGCGCGGATCGTCGAGTCCGTGACCGACAGCGCGGCGGCGTTGAATGCCTCGACGGCGGCGAGGCGCGCGCCGCTGATCGTGACGCGGCTCAGTGTCAGCCGCGGGGCCGCGTCCGCCGCGCCGCCGACCACGACGGCGCGCGCCCCGCCGAGGATGTGGCCGTTGACGACTTCGGCCGTGGCGCCGTTCCTCACGACGATGCCGTCGGCGAAGTTGCCCAGCCGGACGAGGTGACCGTTGAGGTCGAGGGTGACGGTCGCGGCGTCCACGACGATGGCCGTCGCCGTCACGTCGAGGTCGCGCGTGAGGACGTACGTCCCCGACGTGCCGATCGTGATCGGGGCGTGGATCGGGAGGCGGGACTCCGCGGCGTGCGCGGCGGCGCAGGCCGCCGCGAGCAGCAGGACGACGGCGGTGGAGCGCGGGGTGGTCATCGGCGGAACGCGACGGGTCATGAGCGGGGCTCCTTCGTGAGGACTGTGGCCAAGCGGAGACGGGCTTCAGGGGGACGGGCTTCATGGGGACGGGTTTCACGGGGACGGGGTCAGGGACAACCTCCCGCGAACGCGCGCGGCGCGCAGGCGGACGCGGCCGCGGGACGCTCGCGGCCTTCGGAGTCGGCGCCGAGGCTTCCCTCGGCGAACGCGTTGCGCGCCGCGACGAGGTAGTACGCGTTCCCGGCCGGCAGGGGAAGGGTCGCCGTCGTGAGGCCCTCGGTGCTGCAGAGGCGCGGGGCGTGGCTCGTGAAGTCCCCGAGCCGGCCCTCGTAGACGGCGTAGTCGACGTCGCCCGGCGCGCAGGAGGCTCCCCAGGCAAGCGTGATCGGCGACGCGCCGGCGGCGGCACGCGTCACCGTCAGCTGCGGACCCGCGACCCGCCACCCGTCGGGGACCTCTCCGGCCGCGGGCGGCAGGGCGAGATCGGCCAGCATCGAGCCCGCCGGCCACGCGGGGTCGTGCCCGAACGGCGCGTACAGCGTCTCCGGCGCCCAGCGGATGGTGTCGCCGGTCGGGTAGTCGAGGCCGCCCCAGGAGAACGGCACGTCGACGCCGAGCACGAGGCCCCCGCCGGGGGCGACCGCGACGCCGACGACGTCGGCGCCGTAGCCGATCCCGTTCTGCACGCCGCTCCAGAACAGCGTCGCCGCGCCGTTCGCGAGCCGCACCAGGTCCGCGGGCATGAACTCCAGCGGCGCGGGTCCGCCCGCGCCGTCCTGCAGCGAGGTGACGCCGTCGAACGAGACGATAGCCAGGCCCGCGTCGTCGAGCGCGACCGCGTCGATCCGCAGGCCCTCCGGGACGCCGAAGTCCGCCCCGCGCAGGAACGGGCCGCAGTTCGCGCCGAGGCACCACACGAGGTCGCGCGGCTCGTAGGCGACGCCGCCGAGGACGACGGGGACATCGGGGGCGAACACGATCGAGCCGTCCGCGCGCAGGTGGAACGCGGCGATCGACACCGCGGGATCGAGCTCCGCCACCACGGCGTAGCGGCCGTTCCAGCGCCGCACGACCTGGTGCGGCAGGACGTCCACGCCGTCGAGGCGCGTGGGCACGTCCACGGCGAGGTAACAGGCGTCGTCCGCGCGACCGGTCGAGTTGGCCGGACCGGCGAACAGGACGGTTCCGGCGAGGATCGCGGCAAGGACGGGAACGCGGCTCATGCGGTGCCTCCCTTCTCGAAGACAGTCCGGAGAAGGAGGGCGCGACCCGTCACGGGCGCGGGAAATAAATCGCCCGCGGAACCCGGCGCGGCTTACCGACCGATTTGTTCGAGCAGCGCGCGCACCTCGACGGCCGTGGGAGACCCCGAGTCCCCGCTGCCCGAGAGGATGGTCTCCGCCCGGCGCAGCAGCGGCCGTGCGGCGGAGGGACGGCCCTGGCGGACCGCGACCCGCCCGAGCCGCAGCAGGGACAGCGCCACGGCGGGGTGGTCCGGGCCGAGCGTGCGCTCGCGCAGGGCGAGCGCGTCCCCGTGCAGCGCGATCGCGCGCGCAAGGCCGCCGGGCGCCGCCTCGGCGAGGTCGCCCAGGTGCTGAAGCGTCGCCGCGACCAGGTAATGGTCGGGCCCGAGCACCTCGCGCTCGACCGCGAGCGCGCGCTCGAGCGTGCGCTCCGCCTCGGCGCGCCGGCCCATCCGGACGTAGAGCGCGCCGAGGTTGTTGAGCACGTACGCGAAGTTCGGGCTCCGTTCGAAGCCGTGACGGTCCACGAGGCCCACGGCCCGCGCGAACGCCGCCGCGGCCTCCTCGTCGCACCCGAGGAAGTACAGGGCGGCCCCCAGGTTGGCCAGGCTCTCGACCACCTCGACGTGACCCTCGCCGTGCGCGGCGACCCGCAGCGCGAGCGCGCGCTCGTGCAGCGGGACGGCCTCGTCGAAGTGGTCCGCCGCGACGAGCGTGATCGCGAGCAGGTTCAGCGCGCGCGCGCGGTCCACGTCGGTCGCGGTACGCTGCCGCTCGATCCGCGCGAGGACGCGGCGCGCGATCCGCAGCGCCTCGTCCAGCTGGTCGCGCTGGCGCTGGCAGTCCGCCAGCTCCTCGAGCGCCTCGGTGATGGCCGGGTCGTCCTCCGGCAGCCGCGACGTGCGGATCGCGAGCACGCGCTCGAGCAGGGGCCGCGCGTCCTCGTTCAGCCCCAGGTGGCTGTAGGCGCGCCCGATCGCCAGCAGCATCCGCGCCTCGGTCAGCGGCTCGCCGCCGAGCCGCTCGTGCACGTGCGCGACCCCGGCGGCGAGCAGGCGGCGGGCGCCGGCGCTGACGTTCGGGTCCGGCTCGCGGTCGGGGTCCGCGTAGCCGAACAGGTCGACGAGGTAGGTCGCGACCGCCTCCGCGGCGCGGGCGTTCTCGGTGGCGCGCCGCTCCGCCGCGCGCGCGCCGAGCAGCCCGACCACGGCGGCCCCCGCGCCTGCCAGCAGGGCCACGGCGGCGACCGCGGCCCCCAGCACCGCCGCGCGGTGGCGCCGCACGAACTTGCGCGCGCGGTACGCGCGCCCGGGGGCCCCCGCGAGGACCGGCTCGTTCGCGAGGTGGCGCCGCAGGTCGGCCGCGAGCTCCGCCGCGGCCCCGTAGCGCCGGTCGCGTTCCGGCGCGAGCGCGCGCAGCGTGATCCAGTCCAGGTCGCGCGCCAGCGCGCGGGCCAGCGAGCGCTCGTCCGTGTCGCGGCGTTCGGCGCGGGCGCGCACGTCGTCGGCGGATCCGCCCGAGCGTGCGGCGCGGCTGGGGCGCGGCGTCTCCGCCGCGGCGGTGGGCCCGGCCCATCCGGCGCGGCTCCAGGGCCGGCCGCCGGTCAGCAGCTCGTACAGCAGGACGCCGAGCGCGTAGACGTCGGTCCGCGTGTCGACGTCGTCGTCCCCCGCGAGCTGCTCGGGGCTCATGTAGTCCGGGGTGCCGAGCACCTGGCCCGCGAGGGTCAGCTGGGCTCCGCGGCCGCCCGGCTCGTCCACGGCCTTCGCGATGCCGAAGTCGAGCACGCGGACGCGCGGGCCGGCGACGTCCTCCTGCACGAGCAGGTTCCCCGGCTTCAGGTCGCGGTGCACGATGCCCTTCTGGTGGGCGTACTGGACGGCGTCACAGACCTCGCAGAACAGCTCGATGCGCCGCCGCAGCGGGAGCCGCCGCTCGTCGCACCAGGTCGTGATCGGCGTCCCGGGAACGAAGTCCATCGTGAAGAAGGGCCGCCCGTCGGGGGTGACGCCGGCGTCGAGCACGCGCGAGACGCTCGGGTGGTCGAGCCGCGCCTGCATCCGGCGCTCCGCCTCGAAGCGCCCGAGCACGCGCCTCGTGTCGATCCCCGGCTTCAGGATCTTGAGCGCGACCTCGCGCTCGACCGGCGTCGACTGGCGTGCGAGCCACACGTCGCCGTAACCGCCCTCGCCGACCTGCCGCACGAGCGTGTACGGGCCGATGACGAGCCCCGCGACGGGGCCGCCGGCGCGTGCGCCGGCCTCGTCGCCGGCGGCCGGCGCCGCGGCGACGGCACGCGCGCCGAGAGTCGGAACGGCCGCCGCGTCGTCCATCGCGAGGAGCCCGAGCGCCTCGTCGCGCACCGCCGGGTCGGGCGCGAGGTCCGCCAGGACGCGCTCCCGTTCGCCGGGCGGGACGTCGAGCAGCCGGAAGAACAGCTCCTCGGCGCGGCGCCGCCGGTCATCCATCGGGAAGCTCGGCCGTCCCCAGCTCGCGCGCGAGCCAGGCCCTGATGTAGCGGCACTCGCGCTCGATGGTGGACGTGGACACCGCGAGGACCTCGGCGGTCTCGGGCACCGTCAGCCCGGCGAAGTAGCGCAGGGCCACGATCTCGCCCTTGCGCGGGTCGTCCCGCTCCAGCCGCGTGAGCGCCTCGTCGAGCGCGAGCACGTCCGCGATCGGCGGCGTGATCGCGACGGCCTCTTCGTTCAGCTCGTCGGGACGGACGCCGCCGCCGCGCTTCGCGGCCCGCTTGCGGCGCGCCTCGTCCACGAGGATCTCGCGCATCGCCTGCGCGGCGGCGCCGAAGAAGTGAGCGCGGCCGTTCCACCGCGGGTCGCGGTTGTCGGCCAGGCGGAGGAACGCCTCGTGCACGAGCGCCGTCGGCTGCAGCGTCTGGCCGGGCGGACGCCGGGCGAGCAGCGAGCCGGCGAGCCGCCGCAGTTCCGAGTACAGCAGCTGGACCAGTTCCTGGGCGTCGTCGGGCATCGGGGGACTCCGGGCGACGGGGCATTATGCGGGCGGCGCGCGCGTGCTAGCATCCGGCGCCCGGTGACGCGACCGCACCCAGGAGACCCCGTGGTCAGGCCGCAACCGCCCCTGCCGCAACTTCCCGCGCTCGACGGACGTCGCGTCCTGCGTCTCTCCGCCGCGCCGGCCCTCGTCGTGGCCCTGACCGCCTTCGCCCGGACCGCCGCGGCCCTCGTCGCCGCCGCCCTGATCGTTGCGGCCACCGGGTGTGGCGCGGCGGGCTCCCGGCCCGCGCCCGCGGCCCACGCCGCGCAGCCCAGCGTGCTGATCGTCGTCGTGGACGCGCTGCGGGCCGACCGGGTCGGCGCCTACGGCTACCCGCTCGAGACCACGCCCACGATCGACCGGCTCGCCGCCGACCCCGACGCAGTTCTCTTCGAGCGGCACTACGTCCAGGGCACGTGGACGAAGATCTCGACGGCCAGCCTGTTCACCGGCCTGTTCGCGTTCCAGCACGGCGTCATGGAAGGGCACGAGCCGGTGCCGGGGCAGCAGGAGCGCTACTTCACGACGCAGGTGCTCGACGACTCGTTAGAGACGCTGGCCGAGCGCCTGAAGGCGCTGTCGTACGCGACGTTCGGCGTGACGAAGAGCCGGCACCTGATGCCGGAGTACGGGTTCGCCCAGGGCTTCACGGAGTTCTACGGCCCGCACAAGGAGACCAGCGACGCGACGCGCGTCGCGCGCGTGCTCGAGATCGCCGGGCGCGTCGAGGCGCCGTTCTTCGGCTACCTGCACCTCGCCGGGTCGCACCACCCGTTCCCGCCGTCCGTGCGCGACGAGGCGTTCATGCGGCGGCACGGCTTCGCGTACGACGAGCGGGCGCGGATGGCCGCCGGCGTCAGCTTCCACACCGCGGACATCAAGCACGCGATCAACCGCGGCGAACTGCGCCTCGAGCCGGACGACGTGCGGTTCCTCGGCCTCGTCTACGACGCCCGCACGCGGAAGGTGGACGCGGAGTACCTGGCGGAGCTGGTCGAGGGGCTGAAGCGGCGGAAGGTCTACGACAACCTGCTGCTCGTCGTGACGGCCGACCATGGCGAGGAGCTGTACGAGCACGGGGGCTACTCGCACGGGCACGCGCTCTGGGACGAGGTCGTCCACGTCCCGCTGGTCGTCAAGTTCCCGCGCGGCCGGCGGCCGGCCGCGCTCCCGCGGCGCGTCCCGTACCTGACGCGCGCGATCGACATGTACCCGTCGCTGCTCGCGTTCGGCGGCCACCCGGTCCCGCCCGAGCTGCCGGGCGAGGACGTCTTCGACGGCACCGGCCCGCGCTTCGCGCTCGCCGAGCACCCGGGCGAGTGGGCGCTCGTCGAGGGCGGCTACAAGCTGATCGAGGGCAAGGCCGGCGCGCGGCTGTTCGACCTGACGAAGGACCCGCGCGAGACGATCGACCTCGCGTCCTCCGATGCCGCGCGGCTCGAGACGCTGCGGCTCGTCCACCGCGGCCTGCTCCACACGGTCGCCGTGAAGCCGCGCGACGCCCGCTGGATCGAGACCGAACTCGATTCCGAGGACGTCGAGGCCCTCAAGGGCCTCGGCTACCTCAAGTGACACCCGTTGCAGAGCCCAGCCCCGGCGCCTGATCAAGGCAACTTGAACGTCACCACGACCGTGAAGAAAACCGGCACCGGCTTCCCCTGCAACGTCGCCGGCTTGTACCGCCACTGCCGGACCGCATCGACGACAGACTTGTCGAGCGACGGCGCCTCCGACTTCAGGATCTTCACCCGGCTGACCGTCCCGTCCTCCTCGATGACGCACTGCACGATGACCTTCCCCTTCTGCGCGGCCGACCGGGCCGCGGCGGGGTAGACCGGCTCGACCTTCCGCACGAGGACCGGCGGCGTGACGCCCGCGGCGACGAGCATGGGGTCCCGCTTCTCGGCCACGGGTTGCTCGCCGTACTCGAGGGGGGCCGCCTCGGCCGGACGCTCCGCATCCGTTTCCGCCCGCCCCGCGACGTGCGCGAGGGCGCCGCCGCCGAGCGAGACGAGGTGTCGCCAGCCGCGCTCGAATGCGGGGCCGGGTTCGAGCGTGACACGGTCGGGGTAGCGGGTCACCGTGATCACGGTCCGCAGATCACCGTGCGGCTCGGCCCGCAGACGCTGCCGCCGGACGACGACCTCGGACGACGTATCGCCCGCGGCGTTCGTCACCCCGGGGGCGTCCGACTCGATGGAGTGCTCGAACAGCGCGCTGTAATTCACCGGGGAGGTGGCGGCGACCCAGGCGAGCCAGCGCTCGGCCACGTCCGCGTTCGGCAGCGCCATCAGTTCGTCCATCGTGTGCAGGCCGAACAGGTCGAGGTAGGTGGACAGCTGGTTGCGTTCGCGCCACGCGAGCGCGTGGCCGCGCACGAGCGCCGCCAGTCGAGCGAGCTGCGGCGCCGGGAACACCGAGACCACCCGCGCCACGTCCCGGCGCCGCGCCGCCTCCAGCCAGCGCTCGACGGCGCGCCGCGGCGGGTCCGGGAACTCGATCGGGGCCTCGGTGCAGCGGACGGCCACGACGAGGCGCACCTCGCCCTTCCCGTGCCGCGCCGGCCCCGCGAGCTCGATGCGTTCCGGCACGCCGGTCGAGGGGTCCAGCAGGGCGCGGCCGCGGCCGTCCAGCGACACGTCATGGCCGCGCAGCCTCACGACGGCGTCCCACGCGACGAGGTCGAGGGCGACGCGCTCGCGCCCGTCCGCGTCGCGCTGGAGCCCCGCGAAGGTCAGCACCAGGCGCGCGCCGCTCGCGTCGGGAAGCTGCGGGAACCAGCGGCCGATCACGCGCTGCGGCAGTTCGAAGCCGTGTCCCGGCTCGATCGCGATCCCCTCGACGGGGCGCAGCAGCAGGGCGACGTCGGGACCCAGCGCGATACTGGACCGCGTCCTGGGGGCCGGCTTGCGCAGCGGCTGGCCCCACTCGTTCCGTTCCCGCCACGTCTCGCCTGCGCCCATCAGCACGAGGTTGTCCTCGCCCTGCTGCCGCCACCACCACGTCACGTTGCGGCCGTCCGTCGCGAGCGCCGTCCAGCGGGCGGTGAGCCGGTCGGGGGACCCGTCGGGGACGCCGGAGACGGTCCCGTCCACGATCTCCGTGACCTCGCACGAGCGGCCAACCGGGAGCGGCTCGGGCGTGAACGTGAAGGCGTCCGCGCGAACGTCAGAGGCGCCGGCGGCGAGCAGCAGGAGGACGAGGGACGCGGGAGACCCGGAGCGCAGGAGGGACGGGCTCATGCGAGGGACCATAGCACTCGCGCGACGGCGCGGGGGCGGACCATCGCCTTCGGCGAGGCCCGCCCCTACGGTTCGGCGAGGCCCGCCC
>JADHED010000391.1_pt1 | contig 54235 bp, 44 predicted proteins | sample 8952041 | NCBI WGS metagenome assembly JADHED01 (sample SAMN16124423, study PRJNA663239) | bioreactor sludge metagenome | isolation source: sludge (control) | place: India:Bengaluru | collected 2018-09-08 | reverse complement strand
ACAAACATCCGTCCCGTTCGCACTAATGGCACCCAATTTGAGCTAAACTGTTACTGATACCCTCCACCACCATCGGGGTCAGGCCTTGCTTATTGACATTTTTTCCTGCGTTTCCCTCCCCTTCAAAGACTTTTTGACATCCCTCAAGGAATCAGCCACAAAGCAGCCATGCTTCGCGCCATTGGCCATTCGCTCCTTTTTTTGGCGATGTTTTCCATCATCGGCGGCCATTGGGCGGTGCTCCAGAGTGTGGCCTGGACCGGAATGCTTTTGGAGTATTCAAAGGACTCCTCCGTAAGCACAGCGCTGATCAAAACATTCGGAGGCAAGGATCCCTGTCAGATGTGCCGGACCATTGAAGAGGGGCGCCAAAAAGAGACCCGTCTGCCGGCCTCGCTCAAGGCCGACAAAAAAATCGAAGTTTTCCTTGCTGCCAAGTTGCCAACGGAACTTCTTCCTCCCTCCGAGGACTTTTTCTATCCTCCCCTTTCCGACGACTTCGCCCCCGGGCGCTTTGCTTCTCCTCCGTCACCGGTCCCCATAGCGGCTTAAGCCCTTCTGTGTTTGCCGCATCCGATTGCCGGATGCCGAATTGACAACCGCGTGGAAAATCCCGTCCGGCCATACCGGACATTGCTTCGGGATTTTCCGAGGAAGAACCGAACACCTCCCCTGCGCCAACCGTGCAGGGGCCTTTCCTCCATGCGCAGAAGCATCAAAACAAAATTATTTCCATGAAAAAACTTTTCTTCTTCACGATTCTCACCCTCGCCGCACTGGCCCAGACCGTGCGCGCCACCGTTCTCACTTCCATTCCAGGTCCCGATGCACAACCTCCGGGTGAAAGCGGAATGATTATGCCCATGGTGATGCTGGATGAGGGAACCAAGACCCTCTCACTCATGTTCGATCCTTACACACCGCCGCTTCTGGCCCCCCTTGCCTACTACAGCCCCGGTGATTCCTTCGCTCCCGGAGCGGCATGGTACTCCCTGCTCAATCCCTCACCGGGTGGCGCAGCAGCGCTGTTCAGCAATCGGTTCGGATTCTCCAGCATGTCGGTGACCCTTCCATCGGATCGATCGCTCGCCATCCGCCTCGTATCCATCAGTTCCGGACTTATGGATGCCTGGAATTATGTGGATGGAGACACTTTCTTTGATGAGGTTTTCACAGGCTCCGGAGATCAGGTTCTCTGGGATGGCGTGATGTGGCACAACTACTTCACCCTGCCAAGCAATGCCGCCCCCGGCACCTATACCGCCTCCTTCGAGGTCTTTGTTGCAAATGCCACCTTCACCGGCGGCACAGGCCATGCAGATTACACAGCCGGAGCACTCGCCGCTTCCCGTGACACGTCCTACAATACCGTGACCATCAACTACTCCTGGCAGGCCATCCCGGAACCCTCCATTCCGTTCATGCTAATCGGTGCCGGAGTTGCCCTGTTCCTGCCGAGACTTTTCCGGACAAAGCAGAGGAAAGCCTGATTGCCATTCATGACAACCCCACTGGGGCACAATATCGTCTGGCGGAGTTTCCCCGCCGCCAGACGAATGTGCCATGGCTTTACTTTGGGCGAATTGCTCGCAGCCCTCGCCATCGGAGGACTTCTTGTGGCTTTGGGAAGCGCCTTTGCAGCACGGTCGTTCCAGAATGCCCGGGGGCTCCGCTGCCTGGAGCAAATGCGCACCCTGGGTTCGGGTATCCGCCTTTATGCACAGGATAACGACGCCAATTTTCCGAGAAGCATCCACTCCGGAGGAGAATGGAGCATTTCCATTCTTCCCTATCTCGGATATCGCGAAAATCTGTCCGACGGGGAATCCTTGGGCCGCTTCAATTCCTCCTTCCGTTGCCCGGCGCACAAAAGTTCGAATTCTTATATTTGGAGCTACGGAATCAATGTGTTCTTCGAGCTTGATGCGGGTGATGGCTACGAGGGCAAACCCGCCACATGGCACAAACTCATCAACATCGAACGGCCCGGCTCCACCATTCTTCTGGGCGAGTTGAAAGGCACCACCGCCAATCTGGACCATTTCATGTGCCATCAATGGTCCTCCACCGCCACCGCAAAAAGCGCCATTGCCCATGACAGACATTTGAAAAAATCCAATTATCTCTTCGTGGACGGCCACGCAGAGTCCCTTTCCGTGGAAGCTTCCTTCAATCCCACAAAAAACATCAACAAATGGCACCCCGCAAAGGCATGGTGATCCTCCAGAAACAAGGAGCGCGGGAAGTCAATTCAAGGGGCGATCCCCCGGATTCAATGGCTGCAAGCCCTCTTCCTGGGGATTGAAATTGAGAACCAGCATTTCCGGAAGAGAGAGCGTCTCCACTTCCTTCAGCTCTTCGGCACAGTTTTTCATGAACGTGGTGAGTTCTGTTTGAAGACTGAGGGCTTTGTGGGTGTTGCGGGCGGCGATGATCGAAAAAGAGATGCGTTTGTTGGCCGCATTCAGTTTCTTCCGTTGCTTCTCCAGAGTTTCAATGGTCCATCTCGCCCCGGCAATGGTCTCCCGGCAGGTTCGGATGTTTTGACCCAGAGCCGCCGTGGCCTGCGCATTTTCCAGGGCCTCGCTGGAGAGAAGCGCGTCCTGGGCTTCCTGGATGGTCTTTTGCGCTTCTTTGATGAGGGAGTTCGCGTAGGGAATATGGACGGCCTCGATTTTACTGATGTAATTCTTCTGGATCTTGTCGAGAGCCATCAGGAGAACGGTATAAGTAGCGTAATATTTCCGCGCCAGGTTTTTGTCCGGCTGGGCCAGCACCATGAGTTCGAGTTCTTTGGTCATGACGCGGATGCTCCGGAAGCTTTGTGCCAAACCAACAATGTCGTTTCTATCCGGAGCGGCGCAGAGACTTTTCACTCCCTGGACGTCGATTGGAAAGCCTTGTTTCTGGAGAGCATGTGCGATTCTTTCGGCCAATTCGGCGTTTTCCACTGTGGCCGATTCGATTTGTCTGTTGGCTTCGACCGTGGAGTCCATGCTCCGGGCCTTGGAATGGGCAATGGCCTCGGCTGCGGCAGGGTGCGAAGATTTCATTTCTTCCAGATCCCCGCTGGAAACTTTTGCGAGTTCCTCGTTGTTGGCGATCTTCTTTCTCGCGGAAGCAATGATTTCCTCGTTCTCCCTGTAAGTTTTGATCAGGGCATAGAGTTCGGAACTTCCCAACTCCACAGCCAGCACCTCCAGCATCTGGGAAATCGTGTTCTCATTCGACAACCGATCCTCGCGAAGCAGGGAATGCTCCGGGAGAACCGAGTTCCTGTCCAGGCGGTCGGCCAACTGACGTGCCAATTCGATTTTTTCCGGCGTGGGCACCTCCCTGTCGGGGGAATCCGGCAGCACCGTCACCGTGGTGCCATCCGGTTTTGTGACCGCGTGAGATTCCCCCATGCCCGGCAGGAATCTTTCCCAGTGGAGCAACCTGTAAAAGAGATCCGAACGGGCAAAGATCACCCCCAACGCGACGAAGAGCAGACCAAGAATGACCGCGCTGGCCAGAGCGGATGAGGGGTTGCGCCGTCCGGGCTCGTCAGACAATCGTTTCGTGCGGGCCATCGTCAAAAGGCGAAAAATCCGGTTGGAGACAAGGCCCGGCGGCCTCGCGAGTGTTCATGTCCTATGTATCGCCAATTTCCTCCCGGGGCGGAAGGAAAATCATTGGGCCATCAGCTCCCGCAACTCTCCCACCCGGCGGGCGAAGAGATCCAAGGCGGCCTGCACCGGGACCGGGCTGCTCATGTCCACTCCGGCTGCCGCGAGCGTCTCGATGGGGAAACGACTGCCCCCGCTTCTGAGAAAGGTGAGGTACGCGGAAGGATCCCCTGTCTCCAAAACTTTTGCGGCCAGTGCGGCGGCGGCGGAAATGCCCGTGGCATATTTGTAACATAGAAGGCATTGTAAAAATGCGGAATGCGCAGGCATTCGAGTTCAAGCTCCGGATCCAGAGCGAATCGCGGACCGAAGTAGTCGGCAAGAAGCCCGCGATAGATCCGCTGGAAGGCCTCCAGAGTAAGGGCCTCTCCCGCTTCTTCTGTGGCATGGATGTCGCGTTCAAATTCCGCAAACATTGTCTGCCGGTAGAGAGTGCCCCGCAGATCATCGATCTGGCGGTTCAGGATATAGGCCCGGGTGCGACGGTCTTCAGTCGTTTTCAACAGATGTTCGGTCAGGAGAATCTCGTTGAATGTCGAGGCCACCTCCGCCAGGAAGATCGGATAGTGGTAGTTCTGGTAAAGCTGTTCCCGCTGCGAATACCAGGTGTGCATCGAGTGCCCGGCTTCGTGGGCCAGGGTATACACATCGGAAAAGACGTCCGCCTTGTAGTTCATCATAATGTAGGGCGGGCTCGTGTAGGTGCCATAGGAAAAGGCTCCGCTGCGTTTGCCCTTGTTCTCGTAGCGATCGCACCAACGCCCTTCCCTCAGACCGTGCCCAAGCGTTTCCACATATTCCCTGCCCAAGGGAGCAACGGCCTCCAGCACACGACTGACGGCCTCGTCCCACGGTACATCGGCCTGCACGCTCTCCACCATGGGAACGTAGGTGTCGTAGTGGTGGATTTCCTCAAGTCCGAGCACCGTGCGGCGAAGTTCGAAATAATCGAACAGGGCATCAAGATTTTTGCGGACGGTCGAAACAAGCCCGTCGTATACCGCCACCGGCACATCGTCACCGAACAGCGCCGCTTCCCGTGCCGAGGGATACTTTCTGGCGCGGGCATAAAAGACATCCCCCCGAACGGAACTCGCCAGGCTGGCGGCCAGTGTAAATTTGTGGTCCGAAAATTCCGTGTAGAACTGATGAAATGCCGCCTTGCGGACGGCGGGATCGCGCTGTTGGAGAAACGACGAAAACGAGCTTTGCGTCAGTTCCCGTTCGTTGCCATCGCCATCGCGCAGTTTTCCGAACTTCATGTCCACATTGGTGAGCTGGGAAAAAGTCTCACTATGTCCGCGCAGGGCGGAAGAACCGAGTGCCAGCAGTCGTTCCTCGCCGGCGCTCAGTGTGTGGGTCCGCAAACGCCGCAGTTTGCGAAGCGGAATCGTCCATTCGCGCAGGACATCCGAAGCCAGGAAGGCGTCAAATTTCTCGTCCGACAGGGCCTGAATCTCGGGGGCCAGGAAGGAAAAAGCCTCTCCGACCCTCACCAGCAGGCTCTCCAACCGGGCCTCACGGTCAAGTGCCGGGGCATTCGAACTGTCCTCGGTCACCCGAAGCGCGGCAAACTGGTTCAGACGCTCCACGCGCAAATCAACGGATTTTTCAAATTCCAGACACTCCCCCAAGATATCGGCGGATTCCCCAAGACGTCCGCGAAAGCGGTCCACCGTGGAAAATTCATTTTGGAGAATGGCAAAATCCTGCTCCCAGGCTTCATCGGAGGGATAAAGCGGAGAGAGATCCCAGGTGTCGGAAAGAGCAACGTCGGAGCGGAAAGGAATGGCGGACATGGGTCGCGACAATACACAATCCCGGGTTCGCTGCAAACAACGCAACATATTTGCATTTGGGGGCGATTGTGAGACACTCCCCGCATGACTCCTCTCGTGCTGGTGGTGGGTTTTCTTGGCGCCGGAAAAACCACTTTTCTGAAGAACCTGATGCCGGAGCTGGCTGCCGCGGGGCTTCGTCCCGGCCTCCTGATCAATGACTACCAGAATGCCCGTGTTGACGCCGAACAGTTTCGTGATCTTGTGGAGGAGGTGAAGGCCTTGAGCGGGGATTGCGTGTGTTGCGGATCCCGCGATCAGTTGCTTGCCGAGCTTGCGGCTTTCGAGCATTCCGCCAACCGGGTCCTTCTTGTCGAAACCAATGGAACAACGGACTCCGAGCAACTTCTCGAAACACTTTCCCTTGAACCCGGCCTGCGGAAGTTCACATTGCCGATCCAACTTTCCATCATCGACTCCCAACGCTGGCAAAAACGTTTCTGGCACAATTCGCTTGAGAAGGAACAGGTTCGCACGGCCTCGCATTTTTTCCTTTCAAGGACCGACACCGTTCCGATTCCACGCCTGGAGGAAGTCCAACTTTCCCTGGAAAAAGCGGGCGTGCGCGGTGTTCCGACAACTCCCCGGGACTTTGCCGCCGAGCTGGCCCAACTCTGTCGGGAGCCCGGTTCCGAGCGGGAAGTGGTTCACCTCTGTCACAGCGGGTGCGGGCATCATCACGAACATGCGCACGGGGAAGATCATGCCACACACCATTTCTCCTCCTGCGAATTTGCGCTGCCGGAGATTGTTTCACAGAAAGCCTTTCGGGCGATGCTCCGCGAACTGCCCCGGGAAGTGATCCGTGCAAAAGGCCTTGTCCGCTTCCTGGAAACTCCGGACGATTTCTATGTCTTCCAAAAAATGGACAACGACGTGCAGTTTTTTCCCGTGGGCCCCTCGCCGCGAGTGAACACGCCGCTCATTCTCCTCATCGGCCCGCGTCTTCCCGAGGACGAACTTCGCGAAAAAATCGCCTCGCTCCCGGCCTGAGATTTCCAGCCATCACTTTTTCCCAATTCCCGAACCCGGGAAACGGAAAATGGCGGAGATGATTCGATGAAGAGCAATGCCCAGCAGCAGCGAATACACCGCCAGGATGAGGAAAAACACGGGAGAGAGAAATGCATCGTCCCCCAGCCACGCCAGACACAAGCGCGTGACGGGATAGGCGTAGACAAGCGCGACAAAGAACAATGGAGCCGTGACCACCGCATACCAGGGCATGGCACCGTCATAAAACAACCCCGTTGCCCGCTCGATATGGGGAATAATCAACAGAGCAAAAAAAAGCACTCCGGGAAGAGCCGAGACAGCCATCCGAATGATCCACAAAATATATTTCATAGAAAAAAAGGCGTCATGTCGTGATTCCTGCCAGCCATTCATGCAACACGCATGCCTCGGCGGGCTGCGATCTCAAAGCCACATATTGATCGGGGCGGATCAGGTAAAACGAGGGAAGTTCGGCACCGAATTTCCTGTGGGCGGCGGCTTCCCTGTCCAGGAGCCATTCCGGTGAAGGCGGGGTGGAACCGTGCCAGACGCTGACCACACGCACCAAATCTCCATACCCGGCCGCCACCAGACGCACCGCTCCCAGGCGATCCACATCGCGGTAAATCGGCTTCCTTCCGGAAAAAAGAACGAGAGTAAAAAGCGGTGAATGCATTTCCCGGAAAAGAGACACAGGCGTCCCCTTTCGGAAAACCAGCACATCCCTCGGACGGCTGCCGGGGCCGAATCCGTGCGGACGCCAGTCTTCCTGCCAATGCCGGTCGTCCGCAACGAGTGCCCCCTGGCCATAGGAAATATCGAGCCCCGAGAGGGAATGCATCAACGTTTGCCTGAGCTTTCCGGAACGCCCCGCGACACGCACAATCCCGTCCCGCAGGAAGCGCGTCACCGGATTTTTCACAAAATTCGACCGGATCATCTGCCCGGACATTTTCAAAACTTTCTCCGCAACCGGAGACCGTTCCGCATGGTAACTGTCGAGAAGAACTTCTTCCCTCCCATGTCCGGAGGCCGTCAGGGAAAGCTTCCAGGCCAGGTTGAAGGCATCCTGCATGCCGGTGTTCATCCCCTGCCCGCCCGCCGGACTGTGAATGTGTGCGGCATCTCCGGCGAGGAACACCCGTCCGTGCCGATACTGTGACGCCTTGCGCTCGCTGATGCGGAACTTGGACAACCACGTGGGATTGCGCAGCGTCCACCCACCGGGTCCCCGCTTCTCCAACAGAGCCTGCAACTCGGACAATTCCGGCTCGGCCTCCCCCCTGTCGGGCGAACGCGTCGAGATAATCCGCCAAAGGTTTTTCTTCACGGGAAAAATCGCCAACAGGCCTTCGTCCGCCCAGAAAAGATGGAGAAAACCGGGAGCAATGGTTCCCTCGATTTCCGCATCGCAAAGCACGAACAAATCCTCCAGGGCTCCCCCTTCAAATTCCGCTCCAAGCAGATGCCGAACAGTGCTGTGCGCTCCGTCACAGGCCACGACCCACCGGAAGGAGTCCTTCCCCGCATCCCTGCCACCGCTCTGAAAACCCGCTGTGACGAAATCCGGCGATTGATCCAGGGAAATCAACTCCACCCCCCTCTCGACATTCACGCCCTTTGCAGCCAGTGCCTCCGCAAGGATTTCCTCGGACTCGGATTGCGGAAGGAGGAGCATCTCTGGAAAAGGACTGTCCAAGCGGTAGCCCGCGGGAACTTCGACCAGAACATGCCTGCCGTGCGACAAGCGAACGCCCCTGCCCCGGATCGCCCTTTGGAAAAATGGCGCAACGACTCCCAAAACATCGAACATTTCCAGCGAGGCACTCCAGATGGCAAGTGCCTTGGAAAGTCCGGAAGGAGCAGGCAGGCGGTCAATGATGCGGAAAGAAACCCCGTAATGGCTGCAAGCCAGAGCCATGGTGAGCCCCACCGGTCCCGCCCCGACGATGAGAAGATCGCTCATGTGCACAACCCATCTCGGGAAACCCCTCCCAAGTCAATTTCCGAATGCAGAACCGGGAGCGGGCCGGTGCAATGACCGAATCAAACTGCGACCGGCTGCGCGGCAAATTCTTCTTTCCCGTGCGATTCCCACTTTTTGGCGACAACCGTGTAGATTGCGGGAACCACAAAAAGAGTAAAAAAGGTTCCGATGATCATTCCGGAAACCAACACGATGCCGATGCTGTTGCGGGCTCCGGCACCGGGCCCGTTGGCGATCACCAAAGGAAAGTGTCCCATGACGGTGGCTGCCGTGGTCATGAGAATCGGGCGGAGACGGGTGACGGCAGCCTTGGTCACGGCTTCAAATTTTCCCAATCCGGAACGCTGGAGGACATTTGCAAACTCCACGATGAGAATGCCGTTTTTTGCAATGAGCCCCACCAGGGTCACCAGTCCGACCTGACTGTAAATGTTGATGGTGGTGAAACCAAGGAAGGTGAAAAGCAGGGCGCCTGACAGTGCCAAAGGCACGGAACCAAAAAGAATGATGAAAGGATCCCGGAAACTCTCGAACTGCGCGGCGAGAACAAGGAAGATGAGAATGAAGGACAGGAACATCGTCACCACAAGTTTGTTTCCCTCTTTGCGCAGTTGCCGGGATTGTCCGGCATAGTCGATGGAAAAACCGGCAGGCAGGATTTTCGCAGCCTCGGTTTCCAGCACCTTGAGAGCGGCGTCCAACGAGACTCCGGGAGGAATGGCCCCCTGGATGGTCGCCGAATTCAACTGCTGGAACCGGCGGATGTCGCGGGGTTCCGTCGTGGAGTTGATGGTGGCGAATGTGGAAAGCTTCACAAGTTTTCCATCCGTTGCCCGCACGTAGAGATTGTTGAGCTGGTCGGTTGTGAGGCGCTCGTTCCGCTTGACCTGGGGAATGACCTTGTAGCTCCGGCCCTGGATGCTGAACCGATTCACGTAATCTCCGCCGAGGAGGGTGGAAAGATCCGCGCCGATCCGGCGAAGGTCCAGGCCCTGTGAAGCCACCTTGTCACGATCAAAGACGACTTCCGCCTGGGGTTGGTCGAACTTGAGATCCGTGTCGGCGAACATGAACATGCCGCTCTGGAAAGCTTTGGCCACCAGCTTTTGCGCGATTTCCACAAGCTCACGGGGCTCTGCCGTGGAGGCGATGACAAACTCCACATCAAAGTTGCTTCCCCCGGGCAATGGTGGCGGGGTTGTGGGAATGATCCTCACTCCCGGCACTTGTGCCGTCAGAGGGAAAAGCCTGTTGGCGATCTGCTCGGCCGTGCGTTTGCGCTCGCTCCACGGCTTTGTCACCATTCCGGAAAAACCGAAGGTGGGATTGATGATCTGGAACGTGGCAGCACACTCCGGCTGCGATTGGAAAATGTCGTTGAGTTTTCCGGCAAACAGCGCGGACTGGTCGAGGGTGGCATTGGGCGGGGATTGGACGATGCCGAAGACGACCCCCTGATCCTCTTTGGGCGCCAGTTCTTTCATGCTGAACATCCCGAAGGGCAGGATGAGGAAAATCACAAAACCGGCGACAAACATCACAATCCAGCGGTTGCGAAGCGTCACGGTGAGTGCCGAAGAGTACTTTTCCCGCAGCCATTCAAACCGGTGGTTGATCCACCCCGCAAAACCCTTTTCGTCATCCCCCGGACGGAGCAGGCGGGAGGACATCATGGGCGACAGGGTCAGGGCCACGACCCCGGACACCAGAACCGCACCCGCCAGGGTGAAGGCAAATTCCCGGAACAGCGCGCCGGTCAGGCCGCCCTGGATGCCGATTGGCGTGTAGACCGCCGCCAGCGTGATTGTCATTGCAATGATCGGTCCGACAAGTTCCCGGGCTCCCAGCAGGGCCGCCGCAAGAGGACTTTTCCCCTCCTGCATGTGACGTTCGATGTTTTCAACAACCACGATCGCATCGTCCACGACCAGACCGACGGAAAGCACGATGGCCAGCAGGGTGAGCAGGTTGATCGTGAATCCGAAAGCCAGCATCAGAAGCACCGCCCCGATGAGCGAAATCGGAATGGCCGTGATGGGAACCAGCACCGCGCGCAGGGATCCCATGAAAAGGAAGATCACGAGCATCACGATGATCAGTGTCTCGACGAGCGTCTTGATCACTTCATGGATCGCGTCGTTGATGTAGGTGGTCGAATCATAGGGAATGCCGACCTTGATGCCCGAGGGCATGGCTTTTTCAATTCCCGGAAGGGCCTCGCGGACAGCCCGGATCACATCAAGTGAGTTTGCCGTGGGCAGAACCCAGATGCCCATGAATGTGGCTGTCTGTCCGTTGAAACGGACTTCCTCGTTGTAATTCTCGGCACCGAGAACCACATCGGCAATCTCCCCGAGGCGAACAATCGTCCCATCGGCCTGCTTGATGGCAAGCTTCCGGAATTCTTCCGCCGTACGCAGGTTGGTGTTGGCCACCAGGTTGACGGAAATCATCGACCCTTTGGTGCTGCCGAGGGCGGCAAGGTAATTGTTGGCCTGGAGGGCTTCCCTCACATCACTCGGAGAAATGTTCAACGCGGCCATGCGGTCCGGCTTGAGCCAGATCCGCATCGCAAATGTCCGGTCCCCAAGAATGTCGGCCCGCTGGACACCGTTGATGGCCGAGAGCTTGGGCTGGACGACGCGGGTCAGGTAATCCGTGATCTGGTTCTCATCGAGTTCGCTTGAATAAAATCCGAGATACATGGCGGCAAACTCGTTGTCCGCCGTTTCCAGTTCGATGATGGGGGCTTCGGCCTCGGGGGGCAGATCGTTGCGAACCTGGGCCACCTTTGCCTGGACCTGGGTGAGCGCGGCATTGGCATCGTAATTCAACTTGAGATGAACCTTGATCGTGCTCAGGCCCTGCGCACTGGTGGAATCGATGTAATCGATACCATCGGCACTGGCAATGACCCGCTCAAGAGGAGTCGTAATGTAACCCCGCACCAAATCGGCATTTGCCCCGATATAGGCGGTTGTCACCGTTATCACCGCCACATCACTCCGGGGATATTGCCGGACGGTGAGGATATTGATGGAGATCAGGCCGCCGAGAAGAATCAGCAGATTGATCACAAGCGCCAAAACAGGACGCCGGATGAACAGGTCGGTGATTTTCATTTTACCGATCCTCGGGTTGCGGAGACAACTCGCTGGGCGGCATGGTCTGGTTGTTCACCATCACCGCAGCCTTGGGCCGCAATTTGAAAATTCCGGAGGTCACCACTTCGCTGCCATTTTTGATGCCGGAAAGGATCTCCACCTGATCTCCCCTCGCCTCCCCCAACTTGACGAAATGCTGGGTGACCCCGGTGTACTTTTTCCCGGTCTTCTCATCTTCAAGTTCCTCCACAATGAACACGGAATCCCCATAGGGGGCATAGCTGACCGCCGTGGAGGGCAGTGCCAACACACTCTTCTCTGAGGGCAACACCACTTCCACACCGACAAACATGCCCGGACGAAGAACCTCTTCCGGATTTTCCAGGGTGGCCTGCACGAGGAAATTCCGGGTCGCCTCATCCACAACAGAATTCACCGCCGTGATTTTCCCTTCGCAGGCTTTGGCGCCCAATCCGGGAGCCAGAACCTTGACCACGCTGCCGACATGAACATCCGCCAGGTTCTGCTGCGGAAGGCTGAAATTGACATAGATCGGACTCATGGACTGCAACGGAACAATCTCCTGCCCGGGTTGCAGATATTCCCCGATATTGACCATCCGGATGCCCGCCATTCCGTCAAACGGAGCCCGGATGGTTTTCTTGTCAATAACGGCGCTGATCTCTTCGCACCGCGCCTGGGCTTTGAGGTACTCGGCAGCCGTCTGATCATAGTCCGACTGGGAGGAAACTCTCTTGTCGAGAAGATCTTTGAAGCGCTTCAGATTGGCTTCGGTAAATTGCTGGGCGGCCTGGGCGGCACGAAGTTGAGCCTGTTCTTCCGAGACATCCTGCTGGACCAGAAGATCACCCTTGCGCACTTTCGACCCCGATTCAAACCCGATGGACTCAATATTCCCCGCCAAATCCGCCCGAAGTACCAGACCATTCACGGGTTTCAAGGTTCCCACAGCGGTCAGAACACCGGGCCATTTCTGCTCTTCAACAACCACGGTCGTCACCGCTTCCGGCGGCATCGAAAATGCCATGTGAGCGGCAATGGCCGAACGGATCTGGAAAAACTTGATCCCCGCAAGCGCTGCAAACACCACCATCACAGCCGCCACGGCAATCACCCATTTCCAAAAAAGCCCCCCGCCCTTCTTCTTTTTATCAACATCGTGCGACATATACTTAAGGCATTTGATTGTTAATGAAGTTGATTATATGGAAATGTTATATTGTCAAGCGGTGAGCATGATTCCGGAAAATGGATTATGCTTCCCATGAACCGCCCTGTTGCAGGATACTTTCTGCATGATGTTCGCCCTCAAACGTCTGCTGATCCTCCTCGTGATTGTCGTGGCCGTTTATTGCTTCTGGCCGAGATCATCTTCTCTCTCCCGATTTGATCCCCAACGCATGTCGGAACTTCAGATGACTGTCTGGAAACAGGCCCTTGCCAAGAAGAAGTCGGAGATGATTTTTCCCCTCTATGAAATTTATGAACGGCAGTACCATCTGCCACCGATCTCGTCTTTGAAAATGGCCTTGGATACCGCCCGGGCGCTGAACCTGTTTTACACCGCGCCGGATGTTGCCGATCAGGAAAAGGCTCTTCTGCCACTGCAAACAGTTTTTGTCACACTCAGGTCCAACACCAAATCATCCTTCGATCCCGCTGCGGCGGCCCGGATGGAGTTGATGACATGGATGCTCCGGGCAGATCACGCCAAGCGGGCCCAATTGACATCCGCCTCCTCGGAACTGCTGGGGCTCCTGTATGGACGCTCCTCTGCGGAATGTCTGCCGGCGGCCAGGCAGTTTTCCGTGACGGCAAAACTCGTTGAAGAAGGAAAATGGGACGAGGCCCAGGCCAGTTCCCTCCAAGCCTGGCAGGAAGTCAGGAAGCTGGGGGCGGCGGAGAAGTAGGTTTCTCCTCCCATCGCACGGGGATCGGGGAGGAACTGCGCAGGTGGAGATCCCTCTGGGGAAATGGGATCTCGATTCCTGCCGCCCGAAAGTCCCGATCAATACGGCAGCGCAATTCGCTGCCAACCTTGCGGGCATCCACTGCTCCCGAAAGATCAATCCAGTAATAAATGCGGAACACAAGAGCACTGTCTCCGAATGCCTCGAAAAAGACTCCCGGCACCGGCTCCCGAAGAATCTCCGGCTGACGCTCCAATGCGGACTCAAGCAGGTCCGTCACTTTTTCCACCGGAGATCCGTAGGCCACCCCGATCGTAAAATCGTAACGGTGCTGGGGATCCGCCAATGTCCAGTTGGTGACCTCTTTCTCCAGAAACATGCTGTTGGGAACCAACAACTCCACTCCGTCAAATTTCCTGATCCGCGAACACCGGCTCCCCAGGTGGGTCACCTTCCCGGTGCTGCCGGCCACTTCAATGATGTCCCCGACCTTGATCTGCCGCTCGAGCAGGAGAATGATGCCACTGATAAAATTGTTCACCAGATTCTGCGCTCCAAATCCAAGGCCGATGGCCAGCGCGCCCCCGAGAAAAGCAAACACGGTCAGGGGAATGTTCAACCAGTAGAGAACCGTCAGGACCAGGGTGGCCGCCACGGGAACAAAAACACTTTTCTCCAAAAGGCTTTTCTGGTCCTCCACCATCTGAAATCTCCGTCCGGCTGTCCGGGAGGTCCACCGGGAGACCCCCCGGGCGGCAAGAATCGCCAGCAACAACCCCAGAACAGCCATCAGTACTTTGCCTGTGGTTATGCGGGTGTCGCCGATGCCAAACAACTCGAACTCCCAGATTCGGGAGACCATCCGGGAAAAGCCGCTCCATGCACGGGTCATTTTTTGGAGTGCGCCCTCGCGACCGAGCAGAGACTGGAGTTCCCCCAGAAACTCTTCCTGGGTGGTGTACATCTGGTCGGATTTTGTCAACAGGGCACCAAGCGAATCCACCCGCTTCTGGGCCGAATCAACCGTGCGTTCCAGAAGTGACTTCGTCACGGAATCGGCCACACCCGCGGACAGTTGTTTTTGTGCGGAGTCAAGACTCTCTCTTGCCTCCAGAAGGCGGCGCTCGATGCTCGGTCGCAGTTCTTTCTGTCGCCGCAAAGTTTCCCCCGTCTTCGCAATTCTCTCCCGAAGATCTTCGGAATTTGGATTTCCCGCGAGGGTCTTCACCGCAATCCAGTGTTTTTTTTCCTCATCAAGAAAAAGCAGACCGGCCTGCAGGGCGGAAACCAATCCCTGGGTACTGTAAGACAGTACGTCCGCAGCCGAAGCCCGGATCAGGGCGGTTGGAGAATCGGCCTTCTCTCGCAACGACGCGGCTTCCGCGAGCACCCGGCTCTGTTCTTTGGTGGCCGCCGCCACCTCTTTCTCAACGGCGGAAGTCTCCAGTTGAATTTTCGCCAACTGGGAATCGGCCCGGCGCACATCGAGCTGCCGGTCAAACCCTCCGGCCCGCAGTGCCATCCGAAGCGCATCGGCTTCGCCCGAGGCTTTTTGCGCAGCCGCCTCCTGCTGGGCTTCCTTCCACTTCCCGTAGAAGACCGTCGATGCGGCAGCCCGGCCTTGAAGTTCAGCCAGTTCCAGAAGAACTTCCGCACGGACTTTCGCCTCGGGACTCCTGGCAGTGTCCGCCTCCTCGCGAAGTTGCCGCACTTCCCGCTCGGCGTTCGTTTGGAGTGCCTGATACTGGGAAACCCACTGCCGGATCAGGTCCGTCTCGCCGTCTGCCGATTTTTCTGCAATGACAGCCCGTCGAAGAGAATCCCGCATCGCCGAAGCCTCCTTCTCCGATGTGGGAACGGGCACGGGACTGCTCTGCCGGGCATCTGTTGCCGTAAAGGCGGAGATGATATCGAGACTTCCCTGATAATTTCGCTGGATCTCGCGGTTTGCCGCCAGAAAGTCCTCGATCCTCGCCGCAGGCAGTCCGGCTTCGGCAAGTCGGATCCGGAAAGCAGATTCCGCCTTTCCCATTTCCTTGGCCTCCTTGAGTTGCAATTCAGCCCACTGCAACTGCTCCGCAGGCGTCTGCTCCGGCGCGGCCTGGGCACTGCCGGCACCTCCGAAAGACTCCATCAGAGACTTGATGCCCTGTGCCGGGGCAGATGCGGTCAGGGCAAACAAAAAGACCAGCACCGGAAAAGACACGGAGCGGAGTTTTCCGGAAAAGGCGTCCAAGATGGAAGGCATGGGAAAAATCAAAGGCTTTTCACTCCGTTCAATCAAGCTTCGCGAAAGTCATTCCGCGCACAGAGCAGCCGACTTCAAGGAACAGATCTCGTCCCGGTTCTGTTTTTTTTCTGAAAGTTTTCCACCGGAACGATCTCCGGGGGCAGCTGGCTGAAATCCGGTTCGGGAAGTTCCACATACAGGGAATTGAGCAAGGCCGCTTCCGCCTCCGCCCGGGCCCGCGCCTCGGCCTCCATTTTCCGAACCTTGATGGTTCTTCCCGCCAGCTTGGTGCCGGCATTTTGAAAGCCATCCTCTTCCGTCGCACATCCGGACAGCACCACTCCCAGCAAAAGAGCGAAAACTCCCGTGCAGAAAGGCCGGATTTTTGAACAAACTTTTTTCATTTCAAAGAAATCCATTTCGGCTTCCTGCCGGTTTCCGTGGCAAAGTAGGGCGTGCTCGCTTCCAGCATTCTGGACAAAAAGCTCCCTTGAAAACCCGCAGGTGCATTGCCCTTGGCCGTCACGGTCCACACCGCCGGAATCTCCTCACGCGTGGAGATCCAATCGTCCTTGGAATAGGCCGTCACGGTCATGACAAATTCCGGAACAGAGGCTCCCCGGGAAAAACCATCGAAATCGCTCAGGGTGGAAGCGACATACCCCGAACGGACTTCTCCATACGACAAAGGCAGAGGTTCCCGGTCCGGTCGGAGGCGGGACGTCTCCTCTTTCTCCGGCAAATCGCGTGCCGCGAAGACAATCACAACCAACTCTGCTTTCTCCATGGCAGGGGCCATTTTGAAACCGCTTTTCTCCAGGCGTCCCTTGAGAAGCCCGGCCAACTTTTCCGCTGCGGCCGCATTCGCCATTGTGGCATCCGGGGTGACAATCACCGGTTGTTTCCCAACCAGTGCCGGATTTTCAACATGCGCCTTCAACAGAAAACCTCCCGTGCTGCACCCCGTCAGCCCGAAAAGCACCAATACCGACAAAATTTTCCAATGAGAGATCATTTCCAATTCGTTTCTTGTGACAATATCCGGTCCCGCTCATCAAGACCCCACAGAACACCGGCCAGGCAGAGAACGTAAAGTTGAAGCGAAGCGATTTGAAGAGGAAAGTCCACCCCGGCATGAAGCAGGATTCCTGCCAAGGAAAAACAGGCCGCAGTTTGAAAAAGAAATCCTTCTCTCCCGCGCCCGGAGAACAAAAGCATTTTCCCCACTCCCCGCAACAACGCTCCCGGCAGGACAATCATCCAAAGCACTCCTCCAATCCACCCCCATTCCACCAATGTTTGCAAATAATCCTGATGTGCCGTCGCCCAGTAACCTTTGAGGGCTTTTCCCAGATGACTTGTAAAAAACGGGAAAGTGATATGGAAGGTTCCAGGGCCGAATCCCCAAACCCCTGACTCTGGAATCATCCGTTCAGAAATAGTTTCGTAAACCAAGTAACGACGATTCTCGAGAATGCTCTTTTTTCCAAACCATGCATGCTCCAGCTGGCCGTATCCAAATGCCCACGCCAAAGCCGCAACTATGGCCAAACTTCCCAGGACAAAAGCCACTTTCCGCAAGAAACATCCTCCCCGTCTCAGGGTATGCAACAACCACCAGACAATCATCCCCAACAAGAGCAGACATCCAATCACGGACGCCGCACGGGAAGCGTGCAAAAAGACGCAAGCTGCCGCAATAAAGGCCAGGAGCAGCCAAAATACTTTGCTGCGTTCTCCCTGGTGGAAAGCCAGATATGCCCGCCCCGCGATCAAGGGCAAAACCAAGTTTACAAATGCCCCGGCATTCGCGTGGTAGCGATAGGTTGCGAAGAACGTTTTTCCCGTGGTTTCCCCCCATTCCCAGAAAATCGCCTTTGCTCCCGTGACATGCTGTGCCAGCCCCAGCAGCAGAATGGAGCCCCCCGTGAACGCCATTGTTGTCCAGAGCCTCTGAAGCCAACGCGGATTCTGTCGAAGATCCGCACAAATCCAAAACACCCCCAGCAGGCCGGTAAAGAAAACCATCTGGGACAGGGAATTCGGACGATCCATGGTTCCCGGCAGCCAGGCAATCCGATGAATCAAGTCATAATACACACCGCGGGCAGGGTCAAAAAAGCACTTCGGATTCAAAGTCATGATCCATCCCTGCGCAAGAAGCAGCACCGTGGCTCCCGCGGCAAGAGGGTGAATGCGCGGCCTCCGGCGCACTGCAATCAGGCTCGCAACAAACATTCCGGCAAGCAAAAGCAATGCCCCTGCCAGCCACATTTTCGGCTCCGGACGCGTGCAACCGTACGCCCAAGGCGCCGCCACCAAAGCTCCCATCAGTCCCCATCGGGTGGCCTCCAAAAAAAGACGGTTGCGGGAAGAGGTTCCTGAACTTCCTTTGACGGAAATGGACGCCTCTTCGGATGTCTCGGGTGCAGGCATAAGCGTTTCAGAGCGATGAAAGACCAATCTGCGGAAACTCCCGCTGGAAAAATGCCCCGATCTCACTGCGAAATCTTTCCGCACGGAACTTTTCCGCATTCAAGCGACAACACAGAGAACTTATTTCTGATCCATTTTCAAAATCCCGCAAAGCCTGCCGCAAAGAATCTGAGCTCTGCTCATCAAAGAAAACCCCCGTTTTTCCCTCCACAACTGTCTCCAGTGCACCTCCCTTGCGGAACGCTATCACGGGAGCCCCCGCTGCCTGAGCCTCCACCGCTGTGATGCCAAAATCTTCGATCTGTGGATAAAGAAATCCCCGGCATGTCTCAAAATGATCCTTGAGAACGCCAAAGGGTTGCCGTCCCAAAAAACGCACATTCGGGGGAGCTTCCCGGCGCAGTTTCTTTCCCTCCGGTCCGTCGCCAATGACCACCAAATGGGAGTCCATCCCCCGGAAGGCATCCACCGCCAAATCCACCCGCTTGTAAGGCGTCAACTCCGAAACAAGGAGATAGAAATCCTGCCTCGGCCGGACGGCCTCAAAGCTCTCCACATCCACCGGAGGGTGAATCACCTCCGCATCCCGGCCATAACAGTTCCGGATTCTCTCCCGAACAAATCCGGAGTTGGCAATGAAGTGCGTCACACGTTGCGCGGCCCTGCGGTCAAAGTCCCGAACAAAAGGCACCGCCATCCGGAACACCAACCGCGCCGCCGCGCCCATGGCTCCGGATTGCTCTTCATAGGTTTTTTGAAGATCCCAGAGATAACGCGGCGGGGAATGACAATAACAAACATGGGGAACCCCTTGGGGAATCCGAATCCCCTTGATGACCGAGGCGTCGGAACTCAGAACCAGTCCGCCCGGCCAGCCGACTTTCATCAACGGAACGACCAACGGAAATAACGGCATCATCTGTTTGTAAAATTTCCTTCCTCCCACCCGCTGAAGCGGCGATGTCCGGATCACATGAGCCCGCAATGTTGTGGAAAGCTTTTCCGGAGCCGCCACCAACGTGGAGATGGGAGCCCCCGGAAACAGCAGACAGAACTGCTCCAATACTTTCTCGCCCCCGCGCATCCCCACAAGCCAGTGATGGGCCAGGGCCATTTGGAATGGTTGTTTCATGGGCGCTTTTGGATTTCCGAAATGGAGGGGAAATGTCGCGCAACATGCGACGCCATGCGTGCATAGGTTCCGGCCAGATGCGGACGCATCGCGCCTGCGAACTGATAGACATCACAGCCGTACAGATGCCTGAGGTAAAAAAGCGAAGTCGAGAGGGCTCCAACGAAGACCGGCATTTTCGTCATGTGCTCCACCGTGATTTCAAGCGGAATTCGCGAGGAAATCGGATAGGGCATGACCCGGTCTCCAAATTCCCTTTGAAGACCGGGACAAAACGGCTTCAAGGACCGGGGATGTTCTTTCCAAAGAACCCGGAACCCGCTTTCCAGCAAAATACGCACCGATTCCCGATAAACCCCGCATTCAGTTTGACGGTCCAATTGATTGCCATCAGAAAAATTTTGCGCAATCACAATGGCGGAATCGTCCGGAAGGGCGGCGGTCAGTTCCCGATCTGTCCGGGTCACAAGCTGCCCGGCCAATGCCCGTGTCACGTCCCTCACTGCGGACGTCGGCACCAGATGGGTCCGGTTCCCTTCCACTGCGGTGTTCGGTTTCAACCAGTTTGCCAGGTAAAGATATCTGGCGGAACAACGATTTTTAAGACGACGGGCTTCCCTGGCGGCCCTCCAGATCACCAGAGGATTCAAACAGGGCAGGTAATTTTTCAGCCGTCTTTGCAAGATTCCAAATTTCGCGACAGAATTGCCGGATGCGTTTCCGGGATCCTCCCCCTCGAAATAACTGCTCAATCCATCTTCATATTGGACAACCCTGGCCCCGGGAAAAGCAGCCGCCACGGCCCCTTCGGGCCAGTCGGCAATGGACGTTGCCCATATTTCATCGATTTCCCGGGACTCCACCCGTGTTCGGATGGAATCCAGAACGGAAGACCAACTCCAACTGGATTTCAGTCGACGAATCGACAGAACATCGTTGAAAAGAAAGCGCTTGTCCCAGTTCACAAGGGGAAGAGAACGAATTTCATCCATCAACCCAATCAATGGTTCGGAAAGCGAACGATGGTAGTAGGCCAGCAGGTTGCGATCCCCCCCCGCGGAAGATTTCTCTTCCAGGCTTCCCAATGCCGAATAGAGCATGATCAGTTGCCAGGGGCCGTTGGCGATGCAAAGACGGGTCATTTCTGGTCTCCTTCCGGTGTCGCTTCCACTCCCCTTGCTGGCACAACGGGCTGCAAAGCACTGGAATTCAGATTGCCTTCGGAATGAAGCACGAGATTTTTCCCCACCACCAAGGCACCACTGGACACATTGTCCCGCAGCAGCAATTTGCCTTTCCCTTCCCCACCGGCGGAGAGACTTGTGGTCCAGCCTTCGATGAAATTCTCCTCCACTCTCTTCAGGCCTTTTTCGGAAAGACGAAGTGAAACAGCCGGCACGGGCTTCCCGCCGTCGGGTGAAGGGATCGCTTGCAAGTCGGTTTCCTGTGAAAAGGAATTTCCGGAAAGCAGAAGATCCTTAACCACGTCCGTCAAATCGACAATCGGGGCAGGATGCGGCAGAAGGCTGCGAAATTCATTGTCCCGAATCGTCAGACGTCCAATTTCCCGACGCCGGCTCTCTATCCGCCCATTGAGAAAACGATTGTTGGAAATGGTAACTCCCCGGGATGCCTCAATCCCAACCGTTCTCAGGCGGTCTTCTGCACGGGAGGAAAAAACATTTCCTGTGATCAGAATCTCCCCGCTTCCGGATTCGCTGGGACTTCTGCCGCTCTGGGAATGAAGTCTGATGAAATCTCCCGCAAATTCGGGATGCTCGGAGGGATCGGAAATGATGATGTTGTTGGAAATCACGACATTTTCCGACCAGAAATAGCAGCCGATTCCGGCCGCACGGGCGTTGATTGAAATATTGCTGGAAAAAACAACTTTTTCCGACCCTTCCGTGTCATAGGCCATGTCGCTCATGAAACGTGCGATATTTTCGGAAACAATGACATCGCGTCCCTTCGATCCCCAGGCCAGCGTACGTCCGTGCTCGGCGTAATTGTTGGCGACAATAATGTCAAAGGAACCCGCGGTATTGGGATCATACCCCGGCTCCGTGTCCGGAACGCCCCTCTTCACTTGTGTTGCCGATCCCTTTTGAACACCTTCCTTGCCATCATTTGCATCTCCCCCCCACCAACATACCTGGTCTGTGACATGGGAACTCCAGTTTCCCGTGTGCCTGAGATATTCGCTTCCATGCTTGAAGCCGGTGATATAACGCCCGTCCCGCACTGTGTTATCCCGGACACTGAGATTTGACGTAAAGGTGCTGTGAACGAGTGCCACCATGTTTCTTGCCGTGCACTCAGAAACGCTCACATCACGGCATCTCACAAGATTCACTGCGACAAATCCAGTTGTTCTGCCCTGCTCTTCCCAGGGCAGGGCACAGGAAAAACCCACATGCCGCACTTCCAAGCCTGCCACGTCGGATGCCTGGATGACATTCACCAACTCATCGCGGCGGATTTCCTCTCCGTCGGCATTTCGAAAATCAAAGTGCAACCCTTCCAAAACAACCCGGTCGCCACCTATTTTCAAAAGGGTTTTCTCCCGGATCTCTTTTGCATTCACCCGCCATACTGCTCCCGGGGCAAAAGAAATCCTTGTGTTTGCGGGGATGGTGAGCGATCCGACGAGGTACGTCCCGGGAGGAAAGAACAAGTCGGCGGGACCTTTCGCAAGAATTTCTGACAAACCTTTCGTCTGATCCACCGTTTCTGAAGGAGCGACTCCCATCCGTGTCACATTCAGCCCCGCTTCTTCCGCCCGTACGATGGAAGAGAAAACAATAACAAGCAGACAGAACCGCAGAAATTTCCACCACTTCATGATCCCGGATTTTCCATGGAAGGGCGCGCCCATATCAAAGCCGCAAGAAACCAAAAAAAGGCCATGACCGGAATCAACAGAAAGGCGCCATCGGACAAAGACACCGCATAGTAGCCCGCACAACCAAGCGTTGCAGAAACAAGCAACGGGGAACGATCTTTCGTTGTCAACGCCCCAAGAAGAGGAGACACCATGGCCATGGCAAAGAACAAAAATCCAAGCACCCCAAAAGTCTGGAGAATCGACATGGGAAGCATCTCCGTAATGCCATCGAACGGCAGATACGGCAAAAATCTCAAGTCATCCAGAACGGAAAGCTGCCCCTGGCGCCCTCCCAGGGAACTGTCGGCAAGCCATGAAACATCCCGGCCCATGGTATTGAGAAAAAACACCACCAACACCGCGGCAAAAATCATGCCAAACATCGTGAACACGATCGTCTTCGGTCGTTTCCGCTGTTGGAAGACAAGCATGAGAACCTCACAAATGAAGAGACCAAACCAGGCCGTGCGCGAAAGCGTGAGAACGATGCTGGCTTTGACAAGCCACTGCCGCCATACGCGTTTTTCCAACAGACAGTAAAGCGGCAAAAGCATCAGAATCGAAACGGCGTAAATATTTCCGTTGTTGTAGGTGGAAACAAGTTTCTGAAATTCCCCCCGCCGGTTGTCTTTTTTCAAAAGAGAGTTTTGATCCGCCGCATTCACGGTCAGATAGGGAACTTCAACGGCCTTCTTTGTGACAGTGAAGAATCCAAAGACAAAGATTCCATAGACCGCAGCAAGAAAAACACACCTTCGAAGTGTCGCAAGAACCAGATCAAGGTTGCCCGCATCCTGAAACCATGGGGCAACGACCAGCAGAAAAATGACCGGAAACACGGTCGTCACCACAAAAAGAGCGATTGTGAGCCCGGGGGAATTTGTTCCCACAAAGAGAACAGAGACACTGGAAAACAGGGCAAACGGAACAGTGGGAAGATACCCCAAAAGGCTTCGGGCCGGAAGTCGCACCTTTCCCGGAAGAAGCCAAAAAATCACGATCAAGGCCGCCGAAAGGCTCAAAAACAGATAGCCCCAGGTCAAAGGAATGCTGCCCACTTTGATTCCTCCCTTGGGAAGCAACACCATGAAGATCACCGTGAGCACAATCCAAAAACGACCAAGAAAAATGAGCTTTCCCCTTTTCGGATGAAAAAGGGGGCCTGTGGAATTTGGGGAAATATCGCCTCCGGAAGAATGCATCATATTTTCCATGCCATTATTTTGTGGCCGTCAGGCTTTGAAAACTCCCCATTCCCCACTTTCCCCGCAGACCGTCAAAAAGTCCGAAGAAAAGCAGACGGAGACGTTGGGGAATATTTTGCTTCCCTTGGAGAACCCAAATGGCATGGCGCACCATTCTGGCAATTACATAGACATAAGCCATCGGGCTGAACGTTCCTGCGCGCCGCAGGGCTTCAAAAATTACAAAGTGATTCCTTGTATCAAAGTAAAGAGTCACATTGGAAACCCGCCCGCTGGACTCCGGCACCAGCTTTTCAAAAAAAGGTTCTTTCGGAAGGATGACCTTATCAACCCGGCTCGCCTGGAATCCATAGAGGATATCCTCTCCCCAGATAAATGTACGCCGATCCGGAAAACCAATCTTTGCAATGAGCGAACGGGGAATCAGCATTCCTTCGAAGTGGCCGAAATTCACCTCCTCAAATGACCCGGGTGGAACAGGACGATTTACCTTCCGTCCGGTTTTTTCACACAGGTGATTTGCAAGCGGAATCATGCGTCCGGAACGAAACTTGTGTGAAATGACGACATTTTCGCCTCCTGCAAATCCCATCTGCCGCTCGAGTGCCTCCGGGATCGGGCGAACATCGTCATCCATGCACCAAATCCAGTCAAATCCCTGGCGCTCCGCCTCGGCCATCCCTGCAATGAAGCCCGCGCTGGCTCCGTTGTTTTCCTGGTCGATCACCTGCAGACCGCTCTGGCTGCGAAGCCACTCGGACGTGCCGTCGGTGCTGCCGTTGTTGACAACAATCACTTTGTTCGGAAGCCATGTTTGGGATCGGATTCCGTCAAGACATTGCTTCAACAGCTCCAGGCGATTGAATGTGACAACCACCGCACAGGCAGTTGTGGAATTTGGGACGATGTTGTTCATGGCTGTCAGAAATTTTAAGCGGGAAAACACCCGGAAAAAAAATTCTCCGGCGGTGGGTTGGCTGCACTGCAGTGGAAATCCTCCCACATTTTTGCATGGAGCTGATCCAGTCCGGGTGTCATCACAAAAGAAACTCCCCGTCGAAAGGAAGCTTCATCCTCAAAGAGAACATCCACTGGAACACGACTCCAAAGTCCATGGGATTCGTAACGAAGTTCTTTCCAAACCAGCGGGATGCGCCCCTTCCGAACAATATCCCCGATTGCTCCGGAAAAAGTCGACACGGCGGTCCCACAACGGACAAGACTGTCATCCAAGGTTCCTTCAAGCTCCAACTGGTATTTGTCAGGATCCAGGGTGTTCATGATCTCCTGAAGCAATGGTGACCGGCGCTCCGAAGGGTGCGGACGCCAGACAACGGTGGAGTTGGGCAGACAGGACACCACCTGCAGCAGCCGAAGCAGACTGGCGTGACGGAAGGCCAGCGGAGCCTGATGGTGGGTGTGCAGGAAATTTGTCAGCAAAAGAATGTGTCCCTGCTCTCCGGGACGATAAACCGACGTCTTCAAAGGATCTCCGGGCAGCGTCACCACCTGGGAATAGGTGGAATGTTTCCGAAGCAAATCAGCATCCGCCAGGGTGGGAGTCACGCACACAGAACTGTCCCCAAGAAACTTGTGCCGGTATTCCACCGTTCCATGCAGCCAGTGCACGGTTTTTGCTCCGCGTTCACGCAGCCCGGCATCCAAATAGGCGGCATCCATTTGAAGATGGGTGCAGACATAGCACTCATTGGAACGATCCGTTGAACAGGCCCAGTGCCAATAAACGGCACCGCGGGCAACATGTCCGAAGAGAACGGAAAGCTGCCGGGGAGACACCCTGAGGACGCCCTGTCGGGCAAAGGAACGAAGGTGCCGGAAAAGAAAGAATGCGTGCCGACAGAACAGGCCCAATGCCACCGGCCAGTCACAGAGCCGGGCGGGACGGATCGGCCTGATTTCAGGGAGAATTTGTGAGGTTCTGTTTCTTGGAAGACAGGAAACAATCCCGGGGGTCATATTTAGAAAAGCACGTGTACGAACTTTCAAACTCCGCAGATAGCGGACGGCTCCCGATGTTGTGGTATCCGCAACATCCTTGAGAATGAATGTCTCCTCCTGTCTGGGGCCTTTGCTTCTGCTCCAGCAAACCTGCCCCTGAAGAAATCCCCCGACCAACAGGCCTGCCTGAAGAAAAAAGCCCCTTAAAAATGAAAACAGGAAAGCAACATGCCAATCCAACCCGCCTCCAAGAAACCGCCCTCCTTCCAGCTTGTCGGAATGCTTCAGTGCTCCGTTCACGAGATTCTCGACCACTGCAACCTGAAATGCGGAAACCGGCTCGATCCCCTCGGCGGCACATCGCTCACCGAACTTCCGGATCAGAGAATCGATCAACTGAAAACGCCGCTCATAGAACTCTTCCATGAAATGATCTTTGTTCAAAGGAGTCCCCAAAACAGCGCTTTGCTCCAGAGTATTCATGTTCAACCAAGAATTTGACATATCCTAGCTGCATAGCCCTCTGGAGAATAATACTTCTCGTAAATCGCACGATAGGAAGCAGCCATTGGTGGACCATTTCGCAGAATTTCTTCGAGACGAGCCTGCATTTTATCTGCGCAAAAAGGCTCAATAATGTCTTCTTTGGCAAGAATGGTTGAAACTCCGTCCACGTTAAAACAAACAACGGGAATCCCTCGTTCCAATGCCTCTCCCACGACAAGCGGCATCGGATCGTCTCGACTCGTCAAAAGAAAAACCGATGTTCGTTGGAGGAGTGAATCTAACGAATCTTGATGACCAGGAAAATCAACGAATGGCTCATTTTCCAAGGCAACTGCTGCAGAGAAGCATCTTTGAGCATAATCTGCCTCTTTTTTCCACACTGAGCCAGCCCAGATAAACTGACAATCCAAACGATTCAACTTGGAAAGACGTGCAACTTCCACAAACAAATCCACTCCCTTTCGGGGAATAATGGATCCTGCTCCCAACACCAGTGGTCGTGCATCTCCATTTACCTCGCTTGGAGAACTATTGCCTTTGGAACGTGGAATACATTCGTAAACGAGAGCGCGTTTTCCGGGAAAAAAATCCTCGTCACGAAGAGAAGCCTCAAATGATATTTGAGATGCAAATAGTTGTAAATCAATAAAATATTTTAAAAGAAATTCCCAAACCATCCATTGAACTCTGTGCTTACGAAATCGAACTCCCACTTCTCTTGCATCGTGGCGTTACAGGATAAACTGTTTTCGGGTCAACCGTGAAAACGAAACCGACAAGAGGACTAATAAGCTCTTTTTCCAAAAGAGAATGTGTCCAACATCATTGATAATGAAACCTGAGGCTCCTAAAAGATTTCTTATCAGCGTTACAAAAGAGCCTGGACGGTTAGGAACAAAATCAAGAAAGATTCCATGTCGTCCCAATTGATGGAAAGCATACTGAAGTGCACGGTCCATACCTCCGGCATTTGGAAGGAGATCCATTACCAAGACGGTTATTCTTCGATCTGATCGACCTTTAGCTGCCCTGTTAGGTTCTATCATGGGAGTCACTTAGAGGGTGTCATGAACTTTCTGGAAAATAATGCTGTACAATGTAATTACATCCGGGCATTACGCTTGGGATGGTACCAAAAAAGTTCAAGCAAGGCAGTGGTCGGATCGGTTATCCCAGCGACGTTACCGATGAAGAGTGGGCGTTCTGTGCCCCCTATCTCACCCTGATGAAGGAGGATGCGCCACAACGAGATCATCCGATGCGTTCCATCTTCAACGCTCTGCGCTACATGGTGAGAGCGGGTTGTCCATGGCGTATGATTCCCAATGATCTGGCTCCATGGTACACGGTTCAACAGCAGACCCAGCGCTGGATCAAGGCCGGCTGCTTTGAGGCAATGGCGCATGACCTGCGCAAAGTCTTGCGACTGGTAGCTGATAAAGACAGCCGCCCTTCGGCGGTGATTTTCGATGGCCGCACCATTCAATCGACCCCGGAGAGTGGACATCGTGCGGGTTACGATGGCTACAAGCGTAAGAAAGGGTCTAAAGTTCATGCGGCGGTTGACACGCTTGGAAATCTTCTCGCCCTGAAAGTCACTGCGGCCAATGAACAGGAGCGAGCCCAGGTGGCCGATCTTGCAGCAGATGTTCAGAAGGCCACCGGCGAACATGTCGAGATGGCCTTTGTCGACCAAGGCTATACGGGAGAGGAACCGGCGGCAGCGGCAGCAGCCAATGGAATCCGATTGGTTGTGGTAAAACTCGAAGAGGCCAAACGCGGATTCGTGCTCCTGCCTCGCCGATGGGTGGTTGAACGTTCCTTTGCCTGGGCCTCGCGCTTCCGCCGACTGGCCAGAGACTACGAACGCCTGCCTCAAACCGTAGCTGGGCTCCATTGGCTCGCTTTCCTCACTCTCATGCTTAATACGTTCTTTCATCAAAGTGCATGACACGCTCTAGAAATCTGCCCATTGTTCGATGCTGTTTTCCTGCCCGAGGATCCAATACAATTGATTTCGGAAATTGAACACAGGGATGAAAGAAAAGCCCACTAATGATCGCACTCAAAATGGTTGGTAGGAACCGGATATTGGGAAGACCTTTTATTTCAGAGATAGTGTAGTGTAGAAGTCGAGACCATCGTTTCCACAAATTTTGTTCCTGGCAAATCAGGAACGTCCTGTTTCGCCATTTGAAGCGGTGCTTGAACAGAGTCTCTGGCGAAACATGAGTTCCAGCGACCCCGGTGTTAAGTTTTGTCTTATGCACCACCGTGCTCGATAGAACACCATAACATGGAAAAACCGCGCTGACTCGTTGTGTAAATTCCACATCATCGTACCAGATAAACATTTCACGCAACGGCAACCCTACTCTTTCGACGGCTTCTCGGGAGACGAGACACGAAACATACGAGCTTGCCCGGATCGGAACGATGGGGCGTTCCATAATCGTACGCATCCAACCATTATCGGGAACTACTTGCAGTGGACACATTTCGTGGAGATTTCCATCCGTCCACAAGACAAGACTTGCCAAATAGCCGATGGGTGCTTTCTCCAAATCCGCAACCTTGATCAATTCATCAAGGCATTCCTCGTCTGGAATCGTGTCATCGTCCATAAGCCAAAACCAATCAAATTTCTTTGAAAATGCTTCGCAGATGCCACGGTAAAATCCGCCGGTCGCCCCTGAGTTGCATTGGCTTACTACGCAAAGATCCTTCTGTTCCGATAACCAGTCGTTCGAACCATCTGTGGAATCATTGTCTACAACAAGGATTTGATCAACCGACCTTTTCTGTGCCCTCAACGCGGCGATGCACTCCTGCAACAGGGCAAGCCGGTTGTGGGTTACTACGATTGCACAGACAGTTTGAATCTTTTGTATCATGGTTTTGAAAAAGCTTCGTCATTTCCGAAAAGAGCCACTTCGATAAAGTAGGATCACTCAATTCCATAAATGTCAGCGTATCCTGTTATTGTCGCGGCATGGCCATTAATGGAACCTGTTATACGCAACTCTTTTTCAAGAAAGGAACGCGCTAAAAACGCATAAGATTCATCTGCATCATTAAAATGAATGTCTAATTGATATTGACCTGGTTTCAAAGACATGCCGCTTATTTTCAATACAAACCGATTTTTTCCAGAAACAAGACTGAGACAGATTCCTTGATTTCGTGAATTAAACTCGGAAACCATCGCCCCGGAAGAGGAAAAAAAGACTACTCGAAATGCAACATTCTCAAGGTTTTGAGATGATGTTATTTCGAAGGGAATTCTGATTTGTGCACTATAGGGAACACTTTCGATATCGTCTATCCTTATGTCGGTAAACGGAGCTGCAATCATTGGCTTTAGAACATCCCGATGTGCAATTTTTTCGTCGTTGATTGTGTGGTAAGCTTCAATTGCTTGAGTAGCTGTTCCATTCATCAAAACCGTTCCAGAGCGAAGAACGATGCCGCGGGAGCAAATTTCTCCGATTTGTTCCATACTGTGACTCACAAAGATGACAGCACATTTTCCGATCAATTTTCTGATACGGTTACTGCATTTGAAGCGGAAAGCAGCATCTCCAACGGCGAGCACTTCATCAAGGATAAGAATGTCTGGTTCCATTGCTGTAGCTATGGCAAACCCTAACCGAACCGTCATGCCCGACGAGTAACTTTGAACTGGAGAATCAATGAACGGCTCAATACCGGAAAACTCGATGATTTCATCAATTTTTTTATCAATTTCCTTTTTGGAAAGACCGAGAACGGACCCATTCACATAGATGTTTTCGCGTCCAGTGAGAATGGGGTTGAACCCTGCACCGAGAGCAATGAGAGCACCGACGCGTCCGCGCATGGTAATACGACCTTGGTCAGGACGGATGAGTCCATTGAGCATTTTGAGCAGCGTTGTCTTACCGGCTCCGTTACGTCCGATTAGGCCGAGACATTCCCCTCGTTTGAGACGGAAGGAAATGTCCTTGTTAGCCCAAAATTCGCCGGGGCGAAGAACGTGGGGGTTGTGATGCTTCCAAGGAGCGAATTCGGAGGCAATATCGCAAACTCCATACCAGAGCGATTTACGGAGATTTCGACAAAAGCGCTTGCTTACGTTTTCGACGATAACGAGGTCTTCGTTCATAAATACGAAGAATGGAAAAAGTGAATGTTTGTTGTTATCAAACACGAACTAACTGCTAAGGGATACCACAGGATATCCTGTCGAAACTCTTTGACGAAACAGTTTGGAAAAACAGGAATCATGTTTTCAAGGAAGTCAGCTTCCGATGCGCGCAATAAGTTGGGGCATGGCGACGTGGTAGAGAACCCAGCCAAAGAAGAGCAAAAAGAAACCGACGAAGCCGGAGACCGCCACGAAGGGAACGTGTGCAACAGGAAGCCCGCAGATGAGGGCCCGGGTGGAATCGAGGGCAGCGAAGACAGGATTCCATCGCCCAACGAAGGAGCCAATGCCTTCCGAGGGAAGCGGAATAACGGCTCCACTGATAAGCATGAGGAATGGGAGAAAAAGGGGGACAGCTTTTTCTACATCCTGATAAAGCAGGGCCAGTGGTGTAAGGAGAAGTCCGCACACTAATCCGATTAAGATCAAAACGGTGAATGGAAGGGGAAACAAAAAGATTCCCCAGCCTGGTTTGAGATCAAAAAAGGGCAGGATTAGGACAAGGATAGCGGCACGAATAAGAAAATTAAACAGGACTTCACCAACTCCTGCGAGTAAAAGGGCTTCGCGAGGAAAGTTAATCTTGATAAGCATGGCTTTTGATTGGGCAACAAGTCGGATTGGGCTGTTGAGCGAATCGGAAAAAGTTTGCCATATGAATGCCCCGGTGAGGACCCAGGCAGCGTAGGGAATAGTAATCAAAGAGTCGTGCGAGACAACACCTCCCTTGCGGAGCATGATGAACGTTGCAGCAGCCAAAAGCGGTGGCAGGAAAGCCCATACATAGCCAAAAATAGTCTGACGATATTGAGCGCTGATATTGCGCACGAATAAGCGCCATGCGAGTTCGCGAGAGTTCATGAGATCTTGAACCATGGAACGAAGCATACGTCCGGGATTTTGGAGAGCCGGGTCCGTAGTATAGATAACTTCAGTCATAAAGATGAATCATTTGAAAAGGGAGTCAAAGTCTACTCTTTCAAAAACTTTCAATTCTCCTCCCCGAGAGGCATTATAAACTTTAAACCCATATTGTTCTGAGTGCCTCTGAGCTGCTATATAAGCCATTTCATTTTCTTGCGGTTTGTGTCGAAAAAACTTGTCGCCGGGAAGATGATAGTCTGGAAGAAAATAGTTTTTCTCTGTCTTGGTTTGATAAAATTCTAAACCAGAAGCTTTTCCTGCAGGTGAGTTGCCTGCAGAAATGGAATAGTTATGATCCACTCCAAGCAGGTAAATTTTCTCAAACCCCATAAAGGCTGCCAACTGGATGGCAATGTATGTTACGGTATACCCTTGATAAAATCCAAAAAATGCATTACCACTGAATCTTGGCCAAGGCTTCGCCACTTGATCATCCAATATGCGGATGTAATTGACTTTAAGATTTTTTTTTCTTCGAAAATAAGTAGGAGAAAATACGTCAATCGCATATTGTTTAGCAATATCAAAAGTTTCTTCCTCTAGAAGCTTATCAACACTCAAATAGTACAATGGTCGCCAAGTCGTTTTACTAAACGCCTTGAACACCCGATTCGACCCCATCGAGGATTCCTCTCTGGAGTGAAGCGTGTCAAGATCCTCCAACTTCAAACTGGGACCATTTCCAATAATAAAAACTCGCTGGCCCTTGTGCTTATTCCTGAACGAAGCCAACTTTTTGTGATCTGGAAACAAAGGAAGTCCCAACTGGGCAGAAAAAGCTGCTATACCCATTGCCCGTGAACGCACCCGTCCCCTCGTTTTCAAATATCGAAAAGCAGTATTGAAAAGCATTGTTTAGAAAAATCTGGTTGCAAGTATCCCTTTACTTCAAAATTACGTTTTGTTTGTTTTCCGAGCAGTGGCCATTCTGTTCAATTATTCAGCAAAGACTCTTAGCATTGTTACCCTTAGAGGCTGTCTGAAGTTGGAGAACTCCGGGCCGCTGAATCCTCCGTCGGCCCATATTTTGCCGAGTCGATGAGCGCGAAGGATGGGCTGAAGAAGTTCCTTTGCTCCGGCTCGTTCGGGCACATTGGCCGGCGTGATGGTCACTCCCAGAAGCAGACCCAGAATGTCGACGCAGACAAATCGCTTGCGGCCCTTGATTTTCTTTCCGGCATCGTAACCCACCGTCCCGCCATGTCCATTGGAACGCACGCTTTGGCTGTCGATGATTCCCGCGCTGGGATGGGTGCTTCTGCCCTCCAATCTGCGCACCATCTTGCGCAGGCGAGCATTGATGGCCACCAGGACGCCCGAGCGAGACCAAGCTCGAAAGTGATGATAGACCGTTTTCCATGCCGGAAAATCTTTTGGCAGCAAGCGCCAGGGGCATCCGCTTTTGAGCACAAACAATACCGCATTGAGCACCCGCCTCAGGCAGGTGCGGGGTCGGCCCAGACGCCGTGCCTTGGGAAGCATGGAAGAAAGGATATGCCACTGGAAGTCCGATACGCAGGTTGGATATTGAGCAATTTTCATCGCTCAAAAACCGCTGCGCGTAAGGGTTTAGAACTTGCTCGCTTTTCAAAGTCAACTCCTTTTCAGCTCACTCTTCATTTTCAGACAGCCTCTTATCGATTTTCGGAACTTTTCATCTGCAAAACAATTTGCGCAATTTCTCTCACTACCCCCCCTCCACCCGGGGCATCCGCCAGGTGGTGAACAATGGAGCGAACCTCGAGAACAGCATCATACGGACAGGCGGAAAAACCCGCACGTCGGAGCACGGGGATATCGGCCAGATCATCCCCAATGTAGGCCGTTTCCGCGGCAGAGACACCGGCCTTGGCAAGCAAATCCTCAAAGGCGGGCATTTTGTCAATCGCACCCTGATAGAGATAATCGATTTTCATCTTCGCCGCCCGTCGTTCGACGATTTTTGTGTTCTCGGAGGTAATAATCGCGGTTTTGATTCCCGCATGGCGAAGCAGTTCAAATCCCTTGCCATCACGGGTGTTGAATTTTTTCAACTCGTCTCCGGTTTCGGAATAATACATTCCCGAGTCGGTCAGAACGCCATCCACATCGGAAACAACCAGCTTGATCGCCCCCAAAGCGGACTGCGGGCGATTCGCTTCCACAGGACTCTTGTCAGAGGTTCGCTGGAGGAGCAACTGCTCAATGATTTTCCAATCGGCGGGTTCGTCCAATTCATAGAACGTTTCCTCCGGCATGACATGGAGTGCGACCTTTCCGGAAATCCGGCATCCTGTCCGTAGCAGATCGGCTTTCGTGCAAATATAAAAAGCCCCGTTCTCAACAAAAAAGGGCTCAAAGTCCTGTCGGCGCGGACGGCGCAGAGGATCATAGTTTTGAGGAATGGCCACTCCATCCGACTTGCGGCTCCAGAGAAACCTTTTCTGCTCGACGCCGGAAAGCAGACTGTCGGCCCCCGAGCTTTCCAACAAGGCAATGCCCTGCGAGAGATCTTCCGAAGTCAGGAGCGGAGAAGTCGCCTGGATGAGAACCATGCGGTCGAAATCATGATTCCTTGCATACTCCAGCATCGCCGATTCCGTGGTTGCCGTGTCACTGGCAGTCTCCGGGGAACGTCCCACCGCTTCGACGCGGGGATCTCCCAGCATCCGCACAGCTGCCGCAATAGGCTCATCATCCGTGCAGACAATGACACGGTCGATTCCCTGACATCCTGCAGCAGCCTCCACAACCCATCCGAAGAGCGGCTTGCCTGCGATGGGCCTGCGATTTTTCCCGGGAATGGACTTGCTTCCTCCGCGCAGTGGAATGAAGGCGATGGTTTTCATTGTAAAAACGATTTCCCGTTGCAGGAATTCAAGCTGGTCATGAATGCCCGGATACTACATCTGCAGGCAACGGAGAAAAGCTCCGTTGTCATGCGGCGGCAACGAGGCGTTTGAGTTTCTTGCGCTGGACCTTCTCCACATCCAAAACTTCCTCTTTTTTGTATTCGATCGCGGCGGCGACATGGTTCACATCCCGCACAAGTCTCCGCAGCCCGTCCGGTTCAAGCGAAGCCGAATGGTCGGTTCCCTTCCAGGTACGATCGAGAGTGAAATGACGCTCAATCCACGTGGCACCGAGAGTCATCGCGGCAACGTCGGCGGCAATACCAAGATGGTGTCCCGAAAAACCGATTTCCTTCACGCGCGAACCAAAGGTTTCTTTCAACCGGGTGATCTCACGCAGGCAAATATCCTCAAAGGCCACGGGGTATCCGGACGTGCAGCTGTAAAGAACCAGATCCTTTGCCCGGCCCTTGTTTTCGAAAAACTCCACCACGGCCAGTTCCTCTTCCTGCGTCGTCATTCCAAAAGAAAGGTGGATTTCCCCCCCGTAATTGTCGGCAAGGTAACCGAGAAGATCGAAATGGAGATTGCAGGCGGAGGGAATCTTCAGAAGCTCCGGAGCCAGAGGAACAATCTCCTGGGCAGAGGTCAAATCCCATACAGAAGTGCTGTAAATACTGCCAAATTCCCCACACCAGTCCTTGAGCTGGCGGTGTTGGTCGGCGGTGAACTCCAGGAATTCCCGATGTTCTCCATAAGTGGCCCCATAGGCATGCATCGCATTGGGATGAGGGGCATTGTATTCCTCTTCGCTCAACAACTCGCGGGGATTCCGCTTCTGGAATTTGACGACGCCTGCTTTGCAAAAAAGCGAGGCAACCATGATCATTTCTTTGGCAATGGTCATGTCTCCTTTGTGATTGCATCCTATTTCTGCAATGACTTTTGGTGGTTTCATAGGGTGTGTATTCAGATGTTTGTGGTTTCTTTGACTCGTGTCTGGTGGTTTTCGTAAGAAGCGGCGAAGTTTTTTTTTCAGACCTTTTGCGGCAAGACACTCAAGGGCTGCGGCCAAAACCTCCTCAGGAGACTTGTCCTCAACGAAGATGACCTCTGCGTCCTCCGCAGGCCGGAGAGGGGCGAGCGTCCGCTGCCGGTCCGTGGCATCCCTTGTCTCCAGGTTATCCTGGTCTCCCTCGGCGTTGCGGCGTTGCTCACGCACTCCACAGGGAGCATCCAGATAAATTTTGAAGGGCGTCTCCGGAAAAACAACCGTGCCAATGTCCCGTCCTTCGACAATGCAATCGGAATCAGCGGCAAAGCGGTGCAATTCCCGGCTCACACAATCTCTGACAAAGGGATGCATCGAGACCTGCGCCACACAGGCGTTCACTGCGGCGCTTCTCAGCACATCCATCCCCGGAATTCCCTTCAAAACCACTTCCGGCGTGTTTCCTTTGCATTCCACGGCAACCTTTGCTCGCGCAACAATCTCCCGGACTTCATCCGCACAGGCAGGATTTCTTCCCTCCTTTACCACGGACCAGGCAAAGGCCCGGTAAAAAAGTCCGGAATTGACGGCGGGAATCTTCAGTTCTTCCGACAACAAACAGGCCAGGGTGCTCTTTCCAGAAGCAGCCGGTCCGTCAATGGCAATGATCAAACGCTGTTCAGACATGGTAAAAGGAATGCTCACTGGGCATTGTCCCATCGGAAAAACGTCATGAGCATGATTTGGAAATCCAGAATCACGCTCCAGTTCTCAATGTAATACAGATCAAAGCGAATTCTTTCGGAGAGGTCGCAATCCCCCCGCAAACCATTGATCTGAGCCCAGCCCGTCATGCCGGGAATGATGTTGTGGCGGGCATTGTAGAACGGGATGGTCTCGCGAAAATCCCGGATCAGTTCAGGGCGTTCCGGACGGGGTCCCACAAGGCTGAGATCTCCCCGGAGAACGTTCCAGAACTGGGGCAGTTCATCGATGTTGGTTTTGCGCATGAAGGCCCCGACTCGAAGGCGTCGATCATCATTTTTGACCGCCCAGCGCGGACCACTCTGGGCCTCGGCATCCGGCTTCATGCTGCGAATTTTTAAAATATCGAACTGGTGCCCCTTGCGTCCGACACGACGCTGACGGTAGAAAACCGGCCCCGGTGACTCAATATAAACCAGGATGCAAAAAATGGCGATGAGGGGTGCCGAGAGAAGGAGACCAACAATCGCTCCCACGATATCGACGAGACGCTTGATCAAGGCATTCACCGGATGATCCAAGGGAAGCTTTGTGATCCCCAACAGTGGCACACTGCTCACTGTGGTCAGATGCAGCCCGGAAAGAAGAATCTGGAAACCACTGGGCATGACCATGAAATCCACCATGGTCTTCTCGCACAGGCGTGCAAGATCCATCACGTTCTGCTCGGTACGCTGGTTGCTGTCGGCGAGAATGACAATATCCACCAGTCCCTTTTCGCAGAGATGCACAATTTCCTGATGGCTTCCAAGAGAAGGAATCTCCACGGGGGGAGCCTGAGTAAAGCGATTGGTTGCATTTGGGGCACACCCCACCAACTCGTAAGGATGCCAACGGTCGCGGATGGTTGCACGCGCAAGACGAGCTGCATGGTCGGTCCAATCCACAAACAGGATACGCTGGCGAAACGATGTGGTGGCACCTGAAAAAGCAAAAAACCGCTGGAGCAAGAACCGCCCGGCGAGGAGGGTCACTCCCAGCGAAAGAAACCCGACCGCGACATAAATCCGGCTCAATTTCTCATCGAGTTCAAGAATGAAGGAAAGCCCGGGAAAAGCCAGCAGCCAGATTCCAAGTGCCTTGGCAATCACCGGAATCGCCCGTCGAAAACGCAATGCCGCGTGGGCTTCATAAGCTCCGCAGAGAAACAACAGCACAAGTGCAAGAGCACTTCCAAAGTAAATTCTGTGCCAGTAGGAGGAAAGGGTTTTGCCCGCCAGGGCATCCGTGGGGAAAAGAGCCTCAGGCAACTCGAAACGCAAATAAAAGGCGGCAACCAATCCCAGAAAAATCATGAGGGAATCACTGAGAAAAAGAACCCACCGGCATCGCAGGGCATCTTTTTCCCTCTCCGGGCGCTTTTTCAGATGGTGCCGGGATGAATGTCCTTGCGACTCTCCCCCGGGAGTTCCGGCTGTTCTTGCAGACATGCCAGGAATTTTTCTCCTGTGAAGAATCGAATGGCCTGAGGGAAACGTAATCGACGGGGTGTAGGCCATATGTTTTTGGGGATCAGCTAATAGTCGGCTCCCGGGAGTTTTCCGCACCGTAGACACTGTCCTTTGAGTAATCGCCGCCGTAGTAGTAATAATAATATCCGGAACCACGTCCGGGTGGCAGTCGGTTCATGACAAATCCCCCGAAACGGGCCTCTGCCTTCGCCAACAACTGAACAGCGCGGCGCACAGCCTTGCGCGGAGGCCCTCCGGCCCGGACAACGAGCACAACACACTGGGTCGCACGGGCCAGGAGAAGTGTGTCACTGACCGCATTGATTGGCGCGGTATCGACAACCACACGATCAAACTTGGCGAGCAATTTGTCCACCAACCCCTGGAAGTCGGCATTGGACAAAAGCTCCGCCGGATTCGGACACCGGCTTCCCGCGGGAATGACCGAAAGGTTTTCGATTTCTGTCGGACGGATGACCTTATCCCATGCCGCCTTTTCGCAAAGAATGTCACTCAGCCCGGTCGGAGACTGTACCACGTTGAGAAGATCCTGATGCAGCTTGGGACGGCGCAGATCGGCATCTATGATCACGGTTCTGAGTCCCATCTGGGCAAAAACCACTGCGGCATTGAGGCTGGTGAAACTTTTTCCCTCCGCGGGAACCGCACTCGTGAAAAGGAACGAACGCCGGTCTTTGTCCGGTCCCAAAAGAGCCACTGATGCGCGAAAAGTGCGGAAGGCTTCCGCTGACGGCGAATTGGGCGCACTCAGCAGAACAATGGGATGCTCGCTCTCGGTCTTCTTTCGATTCAGCAAGATTTCGCAGTCCGGCAAACGCCTTTCCTGAACAAACTCTTTCAGTTCACCCATCACCCGATGCCGGTAGCGTTCGAGATCAGGCACCGCGGCCAGCGAAGCCAACCCCAGAAAGCTTTCCGCATCGTCCACGCTCCGGAGCGAAGAATCCAGCATATCCCACCCAACGACTCCCCCGGTTGAAACCATCAATCCGAGAAATGCGGTGATGAAAAGGATCAGGAAGACCCGGGGCTTGCTGGGTGCAGTCGGGACAATCGGATCTTCCAAAATGCGGAACGGCGTTTGATCAGCTCCCTGCATGACGCCAGTCTCTTTGAGTCTTTTGATGACGGAGTCATAAAGAGCCCTGTCCGATTCCACGTCACGTTGCAGAACTCCATAGGGTATGGCAGTCTGATTCAGCTCCAGAGCCAGCTTCTCCTGTTCCCGGAGGGCCGTCTCGACTTTTTCCTCGTTTTGCTTTGCAGAATCATACTGTTGCTGGAGGATCTCCCCCGCTTTGCCTGTTGAACTCCGCAGGGATTCACGAAGGTTTTCAATTTTTGTTTTTGCCGCAATGAACTTTGGATGTTTGGGCAGATACCTTTCACTGAGAGCCGCCAATTCTGCATCGGCGGTGACAAGCTGATCCCGAATTCTTGCCACCTGCGGGAGTTCCGCGACACTTCCTATGGCCAGCATTTGATCCACATTGCGAGTATCTGCTTTTTGCACCTGCTCCAGATCCGCTTCCAATCGGAGGCGCTGTCCCTTGGCCTCTGTCGCCCGACTGTTCAATTCCCGCAATTTTTCGACAATAATGTTCTGACGATCTTCCAGTGAAACAGCATTGTGGGTTTCCCGGTATTCCTGGAGTTTTTTTTCAGAAACCTCCAACTTGGCCTTCAACTTCTCGGATTCTTCCCGCAAAAACTCATTTGTCACACGGGAGAGCGCCAAACGTTGTTGAATGCTTTCTCTGAAAAACTCCTGTACCAAAGCCCGAGCAAGATCTCTCGCCCGTTCGGGCTCGGTATCATCAACGGAGATATCGACAATGCGGGTTCCTTTTCTGAGCTTGACCTCAATCCGATCCATAAGAACCGGAGCCAATTCCTCAGGCGTCCGCTTTCTTCCGGACTTTGTCGGAGGGGCAAATGTCTCCTGCTCCGCAAGATTCAGCGACTTGATCACACGGACCAGCACCGGCCGGCTGGTAATCGCCTGCATGATCGTGCTGATAAAGTCGTTCGATTGAAGATCCTCTTCGGAGATATCCTTCATGGCGACGACATTTCGTTCACTCTGCTCCACCTGAACCACAGCGCGGGCAGTGTAAAGTTTTGGCAGGCGCAGAACATAGGCGCCGACCACAAGCAACAACAGCGCGGTAATTGTAAAAATGAGCCAAAGCTTGCTGATCACCAAATGATAGAGTCTGGCAAAATCGATCAGATCTTCGGCGGTTGAATCGGAAATATTTTTGGGAGCAATGTTCATTCGAAGAGCATCCGGAGACTAGAAAAGGGATTCGCCAACAGTGATGACATCCCCGGGTTTGACAACAAACGAAGACCCCACCTGTTCCCGGGCCATGCGCTTGGCATTGAGCTTGAGAACAGATTCCACTCCCCCTTCGATCCGTTTGACAGTGATGCTTCCGGGATCGGCGATTCGTGTGTAACCTCCCGCCAGCCCAATGGCCTGCAGCAGAGTCACCACTTCATTCCCCGTCATGCTGTAAGCACCCGGCTTTTTCACCTGTCCGAGAACTGTGAATTTGCTGGTGGCGTATTCTCTTACGGTGAGACTGATCTGAGGGTTGACAAGATATCCGTCACGATAGCGGGCCTTCAAAACTTCAATCGCTTCTCCGATGGACTTTCCTCCCAAAGCAATGTTGCCCACCAATGGAAAAACAGCCGAACCGTCGCCCGCAATGCGAACGACTCCATCCAAATCAGGCTCCTGAAAAACCCGAAAATCCAAAAGATCGTTTGCAGTCAGCCGGTAATTTGCTCCGTCCTGGGCAGATGCCACACCGCCGATCAAAAGACAGGCCCCGAGAAGAACAAAACGAAAGATTGATCCCGTAAAAAAGCTTTTCATGCGCATCAGAACTGAGCCGACAGCTCGAACCCGACACGATTGTTGTAAAAACTGTTCCCGGCGTCAGTGGATTCGTTTTGGCGGAATTCATAAAACACTCCGGCGGAAAACCACTTGAAAAAGTTATAAGAGACGCTCGGACGCAGATAGAAGTAATTGTCCACCCGACCCTCTTCGTTTCCCGAAGTGTTGGAAAAATAGTTGTCGTTCTCATAGCCCACAGCAACCCCAGTGGTCACCTTTTGAAAAACAAGCTGGCGCAGGGAAAGTTCCACGCCGGTTGCGAGATAGCTGGCATCGGAAATGGAAGCCGAACTCTGCACATCCCCGTAGCCGGCCAATGTAATAAGCGTGTTTTCAAAGGGCCTGTATTCCCCGCGGAGGCTGAACACGGGATTGATGCGAACCCCGTCTTCCAAAGCACGAATCTCAACACCCACACTGGTTTTGAAAGCCAGCTTGCCCGTGGCATTGTAGATGGCGCGGCCCCGGAGCTGGGCGTAGTATTGGTTGGGACTTTCGTCCGCAACAGAAATGCCAAAAACGCTCTCTCCGCCCAGTGCGATCTTCGGGGTAATGTCATAGTCTCCCCCGAATTTGATCCCGTAATTATAGCTGTTCAGATATTGCTCGTAAATGTTGGCACGCTGGAAAAGCTCCAGATCAAGTCTGGTCTTGGGGCTCAATTCGTAGATGCCCCGAATGGCGTTCTTGAAGAGATTGCGCGTGGCAAAAGATCCGACTTCGCGCTCGGATCCCGTCAAATACTGATAACGGCTCTCCAATTGAACCGCCAGCTTGTTGAAGCGGTATTGTCCGATCAACGAAGCACTCTGGTTCACCGCATCCTGCTGCGGATTTTCAACATACACAAACCCGGTGGCAATGTATTCCGCCAAGAGATAATTTTCACGCAAGTTGCGATAGTCTCCCAACTCGAACGCCAACCCTGCGGAGAAGGTAAAGATCACATCCCCGACACGATCCGTTTCAGAAATGAAGATGTTGTCATCGTAGACCACTCCTGCGGAGAAGAGTGGCCGGATGCGCCAAAGATTGTCCTCTTCTTCCTCAATTTGCTTTCCCTCCGAAGCTCCCAGAAGAGATTCCGAGCCCCCCAATCCGGTGCGTCCTGTCAGTGAAAGAGCATCGGCTTCATTGGGATCGTCCGATGGATCGATGGGATCAACAGCCGCATCCAATGCCTCCTCACCCGCATTTTGAGAGCCCGTGCCCAAGGGCTGAAGCCCGGGAGACAACGGCACAATGGGGGCAGGGGCCTGCCCAGATTGGGGATTGACCGGATTGATCGTTCCCTCCCCCCACTTGCGCAATCGCAATGACGAAAATGGACAGAAAAATAACTGCGGCTGCCAAACCAGTTTTGTTGATCATATCAAGGTGTTTGAGTTTTGAACAACAGACCCCGGGGGCGGCCTGAAAGTTGTTTCGTCAATATTTGTCAAAGGGTGTTCCCAAATCGGATCAAAACGGTGAAACCGGGGTTGGTGTGGGAGTGGGTGTCGGCACCGGGGTCGCCGTGGGGGAGGCAGTGGGCCGGGGAGTTGGGGTCGGATTTCCATTGCCGTTGAAATTGGAAGGATTCGTGCTTCCGGAACCCGGTCCTGCACCAGTCAAAACAACAGCTCCTCCAGCCGCTTGGGCCGTGCTTTGTCCCTGCGAGACTCCAGCGGCGATCGCTGTGGCAAAGCCGGGCGCTGCAGCATTTGCCGCAGTTTGAATTGTTGACGCCATTCCTGGATTTGCCGCAACGGCGGCCGCCACCAAAGATTGCACTGTGGCCGCATCCGCTCCCGGGATGGCTGCAATGGCAGCAGAGATGACTGCCTGAACGGCCGCGCTATTGTTGCCCGCAAGGGCGGTCGCCGTGGAAACAATGGCCTGGGCCATGGCGGGATTGGCCTTGATGGCTGCCGAGACAGCGGCTGCCAACTGTGCCGCAGTGGCTTTTTTCGCACTCACCCCCGCCGGCAACTTGGCCGCAATGGCTGCCTCTGCCGGTGTGGGTGTTCGTGCAGCAAGCAATGGCTGTGTTGCAACAAAGAGCAGTGTGGCAAGTCGGAGCAGGGTGTTTTTCATGATTTAAGTCAATGGTTTGGTCAACGCGGGGGGAGCAATTACCGGGCCAATCTCCAGCTGTCCACCATTTTTCCGCTATTTTTTTTGACTCAAAATGCAAGCAACACCCTTTATACAACGCATCAAAGCAGTGCGCCCCAGACGAACGCGATTTAAAGGTCCTATGGATACTTTTCAAAAAAAACTCACTCCCGCGGAAAAAGTGAACAACCCACAGAATGCAAGGCCCCCATCAGCCTCTGTGCAACTCGCAGGAATGGGCGGCAAAGCCGGCACCAAATGAGGTCAGCCAGAAACTTCCCCCGTTCCCCGATGCCAAAGCCCTCTCCAGTGCCACCAGCACACACGGGCTGCTGATGTTTCCGCAATCCCGAAGAACCTCGCGTGATTCCCCGAGGAGGAACCCCGGAAGTTCCGCCTCCAAAGCATCCAGAACATCCCGTCCTCCGGTATGGGAGAGGATTTTTTCCGGATCACTCGAGCGTTTCGCAAACAGCTCTCCCACTGCCGTTGCGGCAAGTTTCGGGACAGAACGGTGCAGTTGGTTCTTCAATTTTCCCCCGGCATTCACAAAGCGGATTTTCTCCCGGTGTTCGGGTCGGTGGATGGTCTGGAAATGCTCCATCCGCAGTTGCCGTCCGGCATCGCTTCCCCTCCACAAAGCCGCCGCAGCCCCATCCCCGAACAGACAGAGACTGATCAATACCCCGGGATCATCATCCAGAAAAAAGGCCGCCGAACAGACTTCCACCGCCACCGTGGCGACCAGCGCTTCCGGATGCAGCGACAAAAATCCACGGGCAGACTCCAGCATGGGAAGAGCGGCCCCGCAGCCAAGACCAAGAAGATCCTGCAAATAGGTGCCGGGAGAGAGTTCCAGAGCCTCTGCCACGTAACTGGAAATGCCGGGGCAAAGATACCCGGTGCAACTGCAAACAAAGAGTGCATCCAGCCCGCGGGGATCGATGCCGGCTTTCGAGCAGGCAGCCTGAACAGCTTCGCTGGCAAGCCGGGGAGCAGCCGATTCAAAAGCCCTATGCAATCCCTCGGCATCCAGTGAAAGCACCCGGGGGAGGTCGTCCGAGGCAAACCGACGTGTCAGAATCCCCGAATCCCCCAGGAGAATCCTCTCCAACAAAGCGATGGAACGGGGTTTCAATCGGCTGGCCGCTTGGGTGGAGCGAAGCATCTCCCAGCAATCTTTCTGGGAAACAACCTGCCCGGGAAACGCACTGGCGATGGATTGGAGATACATGGTCAGCGCAAAAGAGAAACCAACAGTTGAAAAGGGAGTACCCCCCGGCGTGCCAGCGCGGTCACCAGGGACGATTTTTCGCAGAGCAAATCATGCAGCACTCCCGCCACACGCATCCGGCGGGAAAACCTCCGCCTTTGAGCCCAGGCCACGGATTCCTCCGCCTGCTGCCAGGTGATTTTTCCGGAGGCGTATTCCAGCAGAGGATCCAGGGCACACTCGGCGGATTCCAATGCCATGGTCATGCCATTTCCCGTAAAAGGTGGAATGATGCGGGCCGCATCGCCGATGGAGAAGGAAGGCCCCGCCTGCACTCCCGTGCGAAATCCCGCCACGGCGCAAAAGGATTCCGGATCCGGGGAGGCAGAGGCGATCCTCTCCGCGAGGGCGTCCAGTCCCCCCGCCCGCAGGGATTGAAAAAGGGCATCCCGACCTCCGATGCCCTTTCCGGCCCGGAAAAGTCCGCAAACATTCACCCGATCCCCCTCCACCCTGGCCAGGCCTGCGTACCCGTTGGAACCCATGTGCATTTCCAGATCTGCTCCCAATGGCAAACGGCGGACATGGCACTTCAGTCCGATCCATTCACTTCCGGCCCTCACTCTTCCTGCGGCCCAGACCACACCTTCGCCAGGAGCCGCACGTGATCCTGTTCGCAAATCTCCGCCGGAATGGGAAAAATCTTCCTGCAATCGACTGTCGAGCGTCCATCGCGAAAGCCCCAGCCCGGGCACCCGGATTTTGCAAAGAGGCCCCTTTGCATCGAACCACATCGACGTTTCCAAAGTCCGGGCATCCCGAAAATGTCCGGCGATCCCGAGTTTTTCCAATGTTGATTCCCTGACTCCGCTGAGAAATTCCCCACAAACCCGATGCCGTGGATAACGTCCCGCCTCGTGCAGGGTGACCATCGCCCCGCGACGAAGCAGGGCAATCCCGAGGGAAAGTCCCGCCAGCCCGCCTCCGGCAATGGTGATCCGTCCGGTCAATCCCGCCATGCTTTGAATCTCAGAATTCCCGTGGGACGGGTGGTCTCCATCACTTTCCAACGCTCGAGATCCAACCCGAGCAGTGTCGCCAGCTCTCCCCGGCGGAATCCGGCCCGGATGCTTGCCGGCATGTCGTGGCGCGTCACTTTCCCGATGAAAGGAAATGCCAGACAAGAAAGGCCCAGAGGGAAAAGATGCCGCAGGGGTTCGGAAAAAATCAGCACCTGAAACCGGGACAACTCTTTCCCGAGCTTCTCCAATGCATCCCTCTCGAAATGATGGAGAATCAGACTGCCCACGGCCATTCCTCCGGCAGCCTGTGGAAGAGTCTGGAAAAAGTCTCCCTTCCTCCAGGTGACTCCCGGATCCAACGGCTGGGTGGGTTCCGAAAAATCCAGCCCCAACACCGGACTCCCTCTCCCCTGCCTGCACAGGGCATTGCAGAGCCTCCCCTCGCCCGCGCCCAGTTCCACGATCCCTGAAGCAACCGCTTTGTCATAGGAGCGAGCGGAGCGAACAATCCACCGGGAACTCCCAAGGAAAAAATCCAGCCGCCGCAGATCTCTTCGGCTCCGAACGGCCTCGGAATCCCCGGCGTCCAGCGTGTCCAGTATCTCCGGAACCACAATACGGGTGGAGAGAAACATCCCGGAAGACTCAGACCTTGATCCACGGATCCCGGTCGGCCTGCATGAATCCGGAGAGAACAATCCGCATTCCCACGTTGTTGCGACCTTTTTCCGGCGCCAGTTTGTCCCGGTAGGATGAGTGCAGAAACTCCGGATCGTCATTGAAACAGGATCCCCCTCTCAAAACGCGGAAAGGAGCGCCTTTGTCATACTCATCCATGCACCATTCCCAGACGTTGCCGCCGAGATCATGGATGCCGAAATTGTTTGCCGCGAAGCTGCCCACCGGTGACGTCTCCGGAAAATCGTCGGCCCCCAGCCGATGGTGGTAGTTTCCCGCACCATAGGGAGGAGGAAAATCCGCCCCCCAGGGAAATCCCTCAATGATGCCGCTGCGTCCCCTCGGTGTCAGGGCATGCTCATAGGGCAAGCCCACCGCCGCGCTCCACTCCTCATCCTTGGGAAGACGATAAATGTGCTTGGAATCCAACAACCCGAGCCAGATGTCCCGCTTTGTCAGCCATTCGCAAAAAATGTGGGCGTCGTTCCAGGCGACATTGACCACCGGATGATCCGGTGCCTGCGGGAAGTCCACCGTCGGCATTTCCGCCCCGGTTTCCACACAAAACTGCGCATAATCCAAAATGCGCACCGGCCAGATACAAAAGAGAGTTCTCGTCCGGGTGATCGGGACAAAAGGCATTCCCAGGCTGTTGAGAAAAGGACGGACGTGGGAGGCTTTTCCCGGATCATCGGTATACAGACCATCCTCCTTGGGAAGTTCCACTTCGGGAGGAGGTGGTGGGTGGTGCGGGGCAGAGGGGAAGGCTGTTGGGCGTGGGCTCCCCGCAACAGGAGCAACCTTGGCATTGGAAAAGGCCGCCAGCAGACGCTTCCGGTCCCCGAGCTTCGTGATCCCGATCTCCCGCAGATCCGCATCGCTCAGTCCGGTCAGCAGAGAATCATCGATCTTCTCGTTCCGGAAAGCAGGCAGCATCCCCCGCAATCCGAGATCGGTGAGGATTTTTTCGAGTCGGGAAGACATGGAGAAATGCGGATTTGCCAAAAAGTTCCGCTTCTGGCAAGTGCGACCTTAAAGTCCCAGTGCGGGATTGGAAAGCACCTTCAACGCTTTCTTCACATCGCTGACCCTCAGGATCAACAATCCCTTCCGGGCCGAAGGCATGGAGGCGAGATAGGCGTATTCAATGTTGATTTTTGTGGCCGAAAGCGCCTTGGCAATCCGGGAAAGCCCTCCGGGGCGGTTGTCATTCTCGATCATGATCACATCATTCTCGACAACCAGCGTGCCATGGGACTCCAACAGGGCGATGGCACGGCGCGTGTCACTGACCACCATGCGCACCACCGCATGGTCCACGGTGTCGGAGACGGTCAGACCATAAATATTGATCTTGTCTTCCGCAAGGGCGTCACAGACCTCGGAGAGGGTTCCCGGTTTGTTGGCAATGAAAATGGCGAGCTGTTCGACGATACGGACGGATTTCATACGTGGGGGCACTCTTGCACAGCCCGGGACGGGAGTCGAAGAAATTCCCCCGTTTCACGTTCCGGCTTTTTCCTCAAGAATCTTCAAGAAAGGTCTTTTACCGTTCCGCACGCTCCGCAAAGATGGCCCCTTTTCATGAGCGAGAAACAACAGAATGCGATCTCCCCGCGGCGGGAAGAAGATTTTCCGGAATGGTATCAGCAGGTCATCCGCGCGGCGGATCTGGCCGAGAATTCCGAAGTGCGCGGTTGCATGGTCATCAAACCGTGGGGCTACGCCCTTTGGGAAAAAATGCAGGCGGTTCTGGATCGGATGTTCAAAGAGACAGGCCACAAAAACGCCTATTTTCCTCTCTTCATCCCGCTGAGCTACCTGGAGAAGGAAGCCGCCCATGTCGAAGGTTTTGCCAAGGAATGCGCGGTGGTCACCCACCACCGCCTCGAAGCCCGGGATGGGAAATTGGTACCTGCCGGGGAGCTCACGGAACCGCTCGTCGTGCGTCCGACATCGGAAACCATCATCGGGGCCGCCTATGCGCGCTGGGTCAAATCCTGGCGGGATCTCCCGGTTCTTCTCAACCAGTGGGCCAATGTCGTCCGCTGGGAAATGCGTCCGCGGCTTTTCCTGAGAACCGCCGAATTTCTCTGGCAGGAAGGCCACACCGCCCACGAAACACAGGAGGAAGCGGAAGTCGAAACGATGAAAATGCTCCGTGTCTACGAGACATTTGCACGGGACTTCCTCGCCCTTCCGGTTCTCTGCGGGGAAAAGAGCGAAAGCGAACGCTTCCCGGGGGCCCTCCGCACCTACTGCATTGAGGCCATGGTGCAGGACCGCAAAGCCATCCAGGCCGGCACCTCCCACTTCCTCGGGCAGAATTTCTCCAAAGCTTCCGGAATCCAGTTCCAAGGCCGCGATGGCTCCGTCCAACACGCATGGACCACAAGCTGGGGCGTGAGCACGCGCCTGATCGGCACTCTGATCATGGCGCATTCGGATGACGACGGCCTCCTTCTCCCACCGCGCATCGCCCCCACCCAGGTGATCATCATCCCCATCACTCCAAAAGAAGACTCCAAAGCCGCTGTTCTGGAAGCTGCGGAAACCCTCGCCAAAACCCTTCGGAGCGCTTCCTTTCATGGCGAACCTGTCTCTGTTGAAGTGGATGCCAGGGATCTTGGCGGTGGGGTCAAAAGCTGGGAGTGGATCAAAAAAGGAGCTCCCCTTCGCATCGAAATCGGTCCCCGGGATCTCGCCCAGGGCACGGCAGCCGTCTCGCGCAGGGATCGTCCGCACAAGGAAAAGGCATTCCTCCCCATGGCCGGACTTCCCGAACAAGTTCCCGCCATTCTGGAAGAAATCCAGGCCACTCTTCTCGACCGGGCCTCCGCCTTCCGTGAAGCCCATCTGAAGCCCTTGGATTCAAAAGAAGACTTCTATGCTTTCTTCACTCCCAAAAACGCGGCCAAACCCGAGATCCACGGAGGCTTCGCCCTCACGCATTGGAACGGCAGCCCTGCCGTTGAAGAGCAGATCAAGGCCGACCTCAAAGTGACGATTCGCTGTATTCCTTTTGAGGAATCGCCGGAACCTGGCATCTGCCCCTTCAGCGGAGAACCCAGCAAACAGCGCGTCATCTGGGCGAAATCCTACTGAGCTTCTTCACGCGTCCGTTCGATCTTTGGAATGGGCCATGTAATAAAGCACGGGGACAGCCATCCGGCTGATGAGCAGGGAGGCGATTTCTCCCGCCATGAGAGAGATCGCCAGCCCTTGGAAGATCGGATCGAAAAGGATGACGGCTCCCCCCACCACCACGGCCATCGCGGTGAGCAGCATGGGGCGGAATCGGACAGCCCCGGCGTCGATGACCGCCTCTGCCACGGGCATCCCTTCACGCAGGCGCTGCTCGATGAAGTCCACAAGGATGATCGAATTGCGCACCACGATGCCTGCTCCCGCCATGAAGCCGATCATGGAAGTCGCGGTGAAAAACGCCCCCAGAAGCCCGTGCGCCGGAAGGATCCCCACCAGTGAAAAAGGAATCGCCGCCATGACGATCACCGGAGTCAGGAACGAACGGAACCACCCCACCATGAGAGCGTAGATCAGCACCAGCACGGCCCCGAAGGCAAGGCCGAGATCCCGGAAAACCTCGATGGTGATGTGCCATTCCCCATCCCACTTGACCGAGGGTCGTGCGTCGCTGAAGGGAAGGCTCGCATTGTAAATCTCCAGGCGCGAGCCATCGCCACCGAATTCCCGGGTGTCCAATTTCTCAAGTGCCTTGTTCATGGCAAGGATCGCATAAACCGGGCTTTCCACCACCCCGGCCACATCGCCAATCACATAGGTCACCGGCATCAGGTTTTTGTGATAAATGCTTTTGTCCGTGATGGTGTTCTCGATGGTCACCAGTTCCCTCAAAGGAATGAGGGGAGCCATTCCGGAAGCCGAGGAGCCGGGCTCCGGCAGCGCATTGGCATCGCCGGAACGCACGCGAAGTGCCAGCAGGTCTTTGGGAGTCGAACGAAGAGCCCGGGGAAGCTCCAGTACGATGTTCACATCCTCCTTTTCCTTCGGCAGATGCAGGAGATCGACCGCCTGCCCACCCACGGCAATGCGAAGCGTCTGTGAAATTGTCTCCGCGGAGATGCCGTGCAGCGCCGCCTTTTCCTTGTCGATCACGAACCGCGCCTTCGGCTGGTCCGCCTCGATGTACCAATCGGTGTCCACCACGCCGGGTGTGGACTGGAAAATCTCGATCGCATTGCGGGCCAGCGCATGGCGAACCTTCTCACTGGGTCCGTAAATTTCCAGCACCAGGGTCTGCAAGACAGGCGGTCCCGGCGGCACCTCCGCCAACGCCACCCTCGCCCCGTACCGGCGCGCAATCTCTGTCAATGCCGGACGAACCCGCTTGGCAATGTCATGGCTCTGCGCCTTGCGCTCGTCCTTGGGAAGAAGGTTCACCTGAATGTCCGCAATGTTCGCTCCCCCGCGCAGGAAGTAATGCCGCACCAGGCCGTTGAAGTTGAAGGGCGAGGCCGTGCCGGCGTAGATCTGGTAATCCGTCACTTCCGGCTCCTTCCGGATCACTTCCGCCATTTCCCGCGCCACCGAAGCCGTCCTCTCCAGAGACGAACCCTCGGGCATGTTCAGAATCACCTGAAACTCGCTCTTATTGTCAAAAGGCAGCATCTTCACCTTCACCCACCCGATCGCCACCGTTCCCATCGCCAGCAAAAGCAGCCCACAAATCCCGATGAGGAACTTCCTCCGTGCGGATGGCCGACTGATCAGCGGTCCCATCACCCTGCGGTAAAATTTCGTGAAGGCATCCTCCTCGTGCTCGAAGTGGGAATGCGTTCCCTCCTGTTTCGGGGCGAGCGAAAGCAGGCGCTTTTCCCCGTTCTTCCAGCGAAGCACGCGCACCGACGCCCAGGGGGTGGCCACAAAGGCGATGGCCAGCGAGAACAACATCGCCGCGCTGGCCCCGATCGGGATCGGCCGCATGTAGGGTCCCATCAGGCCGCCGACAAAGGCCATCGGCAAAACGGCGAAGATCACCGCAAATGTCGCCAGGATGGTGGGATTTCCCACCTCGTTGACCGCCCGCACGGCGATCACCGGCCAGCTCTTCCCTCGGTTGTCGGGCAGGTGGAAATGGCGGACGATGTTCTCCACCACGACAATCGCGTCATCCACCAGGATGCCGATGCTGAAGATCAGAGCGAAAAGAGTGATCCGGTTCAGCGTGAAGCCCATCAGGTAAAACACCAGAAGCGTCAACGCCAGGGTGGACGGGATCGCGACCGCCACAACGATCGACTCGCGCCAGCCGAGCGCGAAAAGGATCAGCAGCGACACACTCACCACGGCGATCGCCATGTGGATGAGAAGCTCGTTGGATTTTTCCGCCGCCGTCTCACCGTAGTTCCGCGTCACGGAGATTTGCACGTCCGAGGGGATCACCGTGCCCTTCAGCGTTTCCACTTTCCTGAGAACCGCATCTGCCACCGCGATGGCATTGGCCCCGGGGCGCTTTGCGAGACTCACCGTGATGGCGGGTTCCTCCCCGGTTGTCTCCGGATGCCCTTCATGCGCGGTGGATCCGTGCAGCACATACTGGTCGGGTTCCTGGGCTCCATCCACGATGTCCGCCACCTCGCGGAGATAGACGGGCTTCCCCTCATGAACTCCCACCACCACCTGCCCGACATCCTCAGCGGATTGCAGGAAGGCCCCCGTCTCCACCGCGATTTCCCTGTCATTTCCCGTCAGTCCCCCGGAGGCAAACTGCCGGTTCGCCTGCTGAAGCATGGAAACGATTCCGGCCGGAGTCAGATTCCTTGCGGCCAGGCGAACAGGGTCCAGTTGCACGCGAAGCTGCCGTCGGGCCCCCCCGATGAGGTGGGTTTCCGCGACCAGCGGCACTTGCTTTGCCGCATCCTCCACCTCCGCAGCGAGGCGGCGCAACGTCAGGTGGTCATAGTTCGGGCTGTGCAGCGTCAGCGCCAGGATCGGCACATCATCGATCGAACGCGGCTTGATCAGCGGCGCTCCCACCCCATGGGGAATCCGGTCGAAATTGGAACGCAGCTTCTCGCTCAGGAGGACAAGGCTCCGGTCGGTGTCCGAACCGACAAGGAACCTCACGATGAGAAGGCTCTGTCCGGGACCGGAGGTGGAATAAATATATTCAACACCCGGGATCTCCCAGAGCAACTGCTCCATCGGCCGCGTCACCCGCTCCTCGATCTCCTTCGCGCCCGCTCCCGGCATCGAGACCAGTACGTCGATCATCGGCACCTTGATCTGCGGCTCTTCCTCGCGCGGCAGCATGATCACGGCAAAGAGCCCGAGCAGCACCGAGACAATCACCAGCAGCGGTGTCAGTTTGGAATCGATGAACGTCTTCGCCACCCGGCCCGCGAGCCCGTATTTCTCTCCGGCTTCCAGCGTCATTTTCCCGCCTCCACCCGCTGGCCGTCCACCAGTGTTCCGCCCCCGTCCACCACGATTTCCTCGCCGGACCCCAGGCCGGAGAGGATTTCCACCTCACTTCCCACATGTCGCCCCGTCTTCACAATTCGAAGCCTGGCGCGTCCGTCATGGACCACAAAAACCAACTCCATCTGCCCGCGCTGGAGCACCGCATTTTCCGGAACCCTGATCGCACCCGCCCTGCCCACGGGGATCGCCGCGCGGCCGAACTGCCCTGCCCGCAGTTCCCCGGACTGCGGCAGGTCGAGCTTGATGAGGAACGTCCGGCTGTTTGCATCGGCCGTCGGGGAGATTTCCTCCACGGAGCCCTCAAATATTTTCCGGATTGCGGGAATCACGACCTCCATTTTCTGTCCCGCGAAAATGCCCCCGATCAACGCCTCCGGCACATCCGCCTCAAAACGCAGCGTCCCGCGGTCCTCAATTTCCAAAAGCGGTTTCCCGGGAACCGCCAGAGCCCCCACATCCGCAAGCTTGCGGGAGATCACCCCATCAAACGGGGCCGTCACCCGCGCATAACTGAGCATCGTTGCCATTTCTCGCGCCGTCGCCTCCGCCACCCGGAACCGCGCCTGGGCCGCATCAAATTCCTGACGACTGGACACCTGCTTCCTCACCAATGCCGTCACCCGCTCCAGATCCTGGCCCGCCTGATCCCTCTGCGCCATGGCCTGCTCGTAGCGTGCCTGGATTTCCTGGGCATCGATCTCTGCCAGCATCTCTCCCGCGGCCACCTTCTGCCCCAGCACCACCGGCATTTGGGAGATTCTTCCGCTCACCTTCGCCTCCACGATCGATCGGATCCTTGTCCGGACACTGCCCACCACTTCCTCCGATACCTCGCGTTCCGTCATCTCCACCTTCTTCGATTCAACCCTCACCGGATCCCCGGAAAGGCTCTCCTTCTTTTCATGTCCCGGCTTGCAGCCCCCCAAAAAAACCGCAGCCAGGCCCACGGCCAACAATATCTTCACGCATCTGTTCATAATGACTTTCCAATCACAAATCCAAGAACTGCTCCATAAAGCGCCCCTCCCCACCATGTCGAGGTCAAAGGACACGCCCCCGACCGGCATGCCCCAAGCGTCCCGATCACCCCTCCCACAACAGATCCCCCCGCCACAAACAGCCATATCGCGTTCACAATCCCCTTGCCTCCCGGCCTTCCAGCCTCTTCAATCCGCTCCCAATATCATTTTTCATCTTGGAATTGACATTATAACTATACAGTCATATAGTCAACCCCGAGATGCACTTTCTTTTTTCAAGAATGGCCAATCCATCCACACGCAAGGAAATCGGGGCGGAAGCGCTGGAGATGATCGCCGGACGTTTCCGTGTCCTGAGCGAAGCCAGCCGTTTGAAGCTCATCATTGCCCTCGAAGAAGGGGAAAAGAACGTGACCCGGCTCGTTGAGGAGACCGGTCTCACCCAGGCAAATGTTTCGCGCCAACTGCAAACCCTCACCGACGCCGGCATCCTCTCCCGGCGCAAGGAAGGACTCAACGTGATCTACCAAATTGCGGACCAGTCCATCTTCGACATGTGCGACCACGTTTGCGGCAGCCTTCAACGCCGCTTTTCCGATCAGGCCGAAGCTTTTTTCCCTCGAAAAAAGAAAAGCTGAGAACGTTTTTGCCTTTTGCGGGAGTTCCAGGCGATTCGGATATCTTCCACGCGGGAAAATTGGAAAAACAGGCAAATTCCATAAGGCATTTGCGCAAAAAATTTCTTCCCTCCGCAGGGGAGGATACTCACGATGCTCTTTTCGCCCATGAAACTTCTCCCCTTGCTTTGCACGTTGAGCGTCTTTTCCGGAACCACTCTTGCGGCCACTCCGTCGGACAAACCGAATTTCATCGTCCTCCTCACCGACGATCAGGGTTGGGCGGACATCTCCCGACCCGCCGACCCTAAGATCCCGGATTCCTTCCGTACCTTCTTCCACACACCGAACATGGTGCGGCTTTCGGAAAGCGGGATGAACTTCACGAGCGGATATTCGCCCGCGCCCGTCTGCACGCCGACCCGAAGGAGCATCCAGTTCGGAGTCACCTCCGCACGCGGTGGCGCGTCATTCAAGACCGACTTCGATCCTGCGGGAAAACTGTCCCTCCCCCAGATGATCAAAAAACACGCCCCCTCCTACGTCTGTGCCCATTTTGGCAAATGGGGGGAATATCTGATCGGCAACAAGGGCGAATACAACAGCGATCCCCGCGGTGAACCGAAAAACCTCGGCTATGACGCAACCGACGGATTCACCGGAAACGAACACGGCACCTGTGAGAACGGCAAGAGCAAGTTCGTGCTGAACGTGGACAACGCAGACCCGAAGCGCATCTATACCATGACGGAGAAAGGCATCGCCTTCATGAAAGAGCAGGTGGCCAGGGGAAACCCCTTCTACCTTCAGATGAGCTACTACGCGATCCACCGTTCCCCCCAGGCCAAGCAGGCGACCATCGACAAATACAAAGGGAAAACCGATCCTCGCGGAGGTGAGTTCACTCTGAATCTGCCTCCCATGCTTGAAGAATTGGACAATGGCATCGGGCTCCTGCTCGACGCCGTCCACGATCTCGGCATTGAAAAGAACACGTATATTTTCTTCGGGTCGGACAACGGGGGTGCTTTGTCCCAGAAAGTGGAGCCCGACCAACCCGGACTTCCGAACCGCAATGCCCCGCTCTCCGAGGGCAAGCATTCCCTGCGGGAAGGAGGCATTCGCGTTCCCATGATGGCCTCCGGTCCCGGGATCAAGGAAAACTCCTGGTGCCGCGAGCCTGTCGCTCTTTATGACTTCTAT
>JADHED010000390.1_pt1 | contig 54442 bp, 55 predicted proteins | sample 8952041 | NCBI WGS metagenome assembly JADHED01 (sample SAMN16124423, study PRJNA663239) | bioreactor sludge metagenome | isolation source: sludge (control) | place: India:Bengaluru | collected 2018-09-08 | reverse complement strand
AATGAATTATTACGTTTGTTTATTAAGTATTGCAAATGTCTAATGTAAGGGTATACTTCCCCAACCTTAACAGTATACGCTTCGTTGCAGCTTTAGCTGTAATGATTCATCATATAGAGCTGACCAAGTATTGGTTTGGCCAGCCTAATATATATACCTCATCTTTCGTAGGTGGTGTCTTTGGTCAGTTGGGTATTATTCTGTTTTTTGTACTCAGTGGTTTTCTCATTACCTACCTACTGTTAGCAGAGCAACAAGCCACAGATACCATATCCATCAAGAACTTTTACATTCGCAGGATACTGAGAATCTGGCCACTCTATTATTTCATCGTTATTCTAGGCCTGTTCATATTGCCACACATAAAAACAATGGCAGTGCCGGGCTATACAGAGCAAATACATGACCATTTTCTTTCAAAAACACTAATGTTCTTTTCTTTTATCCCGGATGTGGCCTATGCAATGTACAAACATGTACCCTATGCAGAGCAGGCATGGTCTGTAGGTGTAGAAGAACAGTTTTATGTCATTTGGCCATTGCTGATAGCATTAGTTGTACGCCAAAAGAAAACACTGAACATGTTGATTGGTGTAATTGGTTTCTATACTGCTATTAAAATCATCTCTATTGTGCTGAACAATAAATATGATAGTAATATCGCAATCAATGAGTTTTACCAGTTCTGGCAAAACTTCAGTATCGACTGCATGGCTATTGGTGGCATTGGTGCCTACGTGCTTTTCTACAAAAAAGAGAAAGTACTGAAGGTGCTGTACAATAAGTATCTACAGATAGCATTGTATGTTATTGTCTTTGTCATTACAATCAAAGGCCTAGACGTACCATACTTTACCTATCAATTATACTCTTTGATATTTATAATATTAATACTCAATCTGGCATCAAACCCCAAATCGATATTAAACCTAGAGCACAAGCCACTGAATTATCTTGGCAAGATTTCTTATGGTTTGTACATGTACCACAATATTGTACTGGCTGCTTGTTTGAAATTCTTACTGTACGAAGGCATTACCCTCAATTCGATATGGGGCAATATTCTTTATTATGCAGTAGCCATTACAGTTACTGTAATCATAGCATCCCTTTCTTACGAATACTTTGAAAAGTGGTTTATTACCGCAAAAGTCAAGTATTCAAAAATTGTAAGTGGCGATAACGTAACAAATGAAGAAGTTCGAGAGTCGAAAACAGCATAGCTTATATTTGTATGCATGGCCACGTTCAGCATACAACCAGGAAAAGAAATCAGCAATCAATTCTTACAAAGAGGTATATCAAGCTTTGAAGAGGCTTGTAGCTATATAAAAGCTTTACCCTATGGTCGTAATGCTGACAAGCATGATTCGTTATGCGTATTTAAAGATCAAAAAGGCACATGCAGCACCAAACATGCACTGCTTAAAAGGCTGGCTGAAGAAAACGGACAAAACGATATTGAGCTGATGATGGGCATATTCCGTATGAACGGCCAAAACACACCACAAACAGAGCAAGTACTATCAGCATATGGCTTATCATACATGCCTGAAGCTCATAACTACCTGAAATACAAGGACACGGTGATAGACTGTACAACATCTAAACAACTGGACTTTCAGCCCGATTTGATGGAGGAGTCCATTATTCAACCTGAACAAATAACAGATTATAAAGTGGCTTACCACAAGCTTTTTTTGTCAGAATGGTTAAAAATGGCTCAACTATCCTACTCACTATACGAAATATGGGCAATCAGGGAGAAATGTATTGCCGCGCTCGGCCAATAGCCTATGTATAGGGTTTTCCGCTACAATTCGGCTTAAAACAAAGTATTTTCTTACCTTTGCGCGTCAAACAGGTTCTTAATATCATATGATCAGCCGCAGAAATATACGGGTAAAAGTGATGCAGACGTTGTACACGTTGGCCAGCATGGATACCATAGCACTGGAACAACAGAAAAAGACAGGCACTACCCTACTGAATGACAAGCTTAATCGTTCACTGGATTTATTTGTAGTAGCTATACTATATACTTTCCGTACAGCACAATATGCAGAAATCGATTCGATGCAAAGAGCATCTAAATATCTGCCTACTGCCGAAGACCTGAATGTAAATACTAAGATTGCAGGTAATGAATATATGTGGGATGTATTGCAAAACCAGACTTTCTCTGAAAAAGTAAAAGAGGCTAAACTGGATCAGTACATAGACGAAGAATGGATTAAAAAACTATATCTGCAACTGGTACAGCAACCTGAATACATCAAATACATCACAGCTAAAGAACGCGAAACGGCTCGTGAAAAAGCTATACTCCAACTGATTTGGGAAAAGCTTATTTGGGAAAATGAATCACTGCAGGAACACTTCACTGAAGAACTGCCGGGCTGGGAAGATGATAAAGACATGGCTGCAATGCTGATGGAGAACTTCTTCAAAAGCAGCAGCAAAATCAACTTTCTGAATCTCATTTCCGGAGAAAAACGTGAATATGCGCACAATCTGATGTATACTGTTCTTGAAAAAGAAGATTATTGCATGGAGTTGATTCAGCCAAAACTGATAAACTGGGATGCTGAGCGAGTTGCTCTGATAGACCTATTACTCCTGCGAATGGGTGTATGTGAAATGCTATACTTCCCTACTATACCCACAAAAGTTACTATTAATGAATATATAGAAATAGCCAAACAATACAGCACGCCACAAAGCGGGCAGTTTGTAAATGGTGTATTGGATAATATTCTGAAAGATCTGGAAAGAGAAAACCTGATACGCAAACAAGAACGTAACCGTAAGTCTTAAATTTGCTTATTATGAAAAAACTATTGTTCGTAATTATTGCATCAACATTGTCTTTTACGGCTTGTAAAGAGGAGACAAAACAACATGGTTCAGGCAAACTAAGTGCCGATCTGGTAAACAATCCTGCAAGTGCAGAAGGTGTAGATCAGGCAACGCTCAACGAGCTACCAACAATGGACTTTACTGATACCATGCACAATTTTGGTAATATGCAAGAAGGGGAAGTTGTTACTTACGATTTTGACTTTACAAACAATGGTAAAACACCTCTTATCATCAGCAGTGCAAAAGGCTCATGTGGTTGTACTGCACCAGACTTTCCACACGACCCTGTAAAGCCTGGGGAAACAGGAAAAATAACCGTAAAGTTCAACTCGGCAGGTAAACCTAACCATCAAGAAAAATCAGTTACAATCGTTACCAATTCTGCAAAAGGAACACATATGCTATATATCAAAGCAGATGTTGCTCCGGGCAAAGCAGACCCTAACGTAATTTCTACTACACTGAATACAGAAACACACAAACAATATTAATCTCAATAAACACAAATACAATGTTCGTAAATCTGATGACGATCCTTTTACAGACTCCACAGGGAAGTCCTTATTTTTCACTGATTTTCATGGTAGGTATGATTGCCGTGATGTATTTCTTTATGATTCGCCCGCAGGCTAAACGTGCTAAAGAACAAAAGAAATTTCAGGAAGCTATTGCTGCCGGTGAAAAAATTATAACTACTGCCGGCATTCATGCTGTAATCAACCGTGTAAACGAAGACGGCACCTTGCAAATTGAAGTTAGCCGCGGTTCTTTCATGACTATCGACCGCTCTGCCGTTTCTATGGAAATGACTGCTGCATTCCGTAAAAAAACAGAAGGTACAGCAACTAAATAATTCATTATTACCTATGCTGAAAGTAGGTATAACAGGGGGCATTGGCTCCGGAAAATCTGTAGTATGCCGGGTGTTTGAAACACTCGGCATACCTGTATTTGATGCAGACGCTGCCGGTAAATATATGATGGAGAATGATGCCTCTGTAATAGCAGCAGTAAAGAAACTGTTTGGTAACGATGTTTATAAAAACAATTTACCTGACAGGCAATTGATAGCATCACAAGCTTTTGGTAAGCCTGAACTGTTACAACAACTGAATCAGATTATACACCCCGCTGTCTTAAGCTATGGCGGAAAATGGATGAATAAGCAGACAGCTCCTTACACCATTAAAGAAGCTGCAATATTTTTTGAAAGTGGCAGCTATACACAGATGGATATCATGGTAGGTGTATATGCTCCCAAAGCTATTCGTCTGGAACGTGCACTGAAACGCGATGGTGCTACAGAAGAAAAAATTCTGCAACGCATGGCCAACCAAATGGCTGAAGAAGAAAAAATGAGCCGCTGTGACTATGTTATCAACAACTATGGCTCTTATGCTATTATACCACAAGTATTAGAGCTACACAATGTTCTTCTTCAAAAAGCGAATACTATTTAGTTAAAAATTCTTTTAGTGTATGTTTCATATACATTCCTTATCTCATCATCTTTTTCCTCTTTCAGCATCAATTCTATAGCTTTTTTAAGGCGTTGTAGTCTTACATTTGCCCTGTCTCTGTCAATGGTATTTGTCGTATTATCCTTCAACTGTTGTTTGTATGCGCTTGCTACCATTATCAGATATAGCCCTTCTGACTGTCTGTAGTTTTTTATGGATTCATCTTTTACTACTGTTGTAAACAGACCAATACCTCTTTCAAAAGCATCATCATTGCGTACCCTGTCTATGTACATAGAAAGTGCGTTGGCAAAACTTATCCTGTCTCTTCCATAATAGTAATTTGCTTTTTCTTCAAAAAGTTTGATATCATCATCTTTACCACGCTCTCCAATCACTTCCCAGATAATACCTTCTAACTCTCCGGCAGGTTGTGTTGTGTAGTATTTTTTTGCCAACGAATAGGCTGTGTCTTTATCCATACGGTTGAGTGCACTTAATGACGCACCTGCTACAGCATAAGAACTATCAGAGATTGATTCCAGCATCAGGTCTTTTGAGTTATTATCTTTCCAATACCCTAGTGTGTATATAGCTTTTGCTCTTGTTTGATTATTCGGGTCGTTTGTAGCTATATGTATTACAGCTGCTTTCCACTTGTCTTGCAGCTTAGTGTTGGTTATTGGCGCAAGCATACCAAGCACAACTTCCCGTACATAAGCGTCCTTGTCTTTCAGTGAGGCTTCTATTATTGCCTGATTATTTACTTCATCTAAATCCTTACCTATTTGCTCAATACTGTTTAGCCTGCTAACTACATCATCACCACTTGCACTGTACGTATTCAACCATTCAGCAGCAGTTTTATTTTCTTCAATAGTACCTACTACCCAATGGTATACATCCGGTATTATTAATGGTTTTATACCATTTTTGTACGGGTATGTAAATACTCTACTTTTCGTTTCAAGCAACCAGTCTTCTGTTGTTCTTTCACTGCCATATACAATATCCGTTTTGAATGGCAGAATGAATACACCTTCTTTTTGCTTCTGAGTAACTTCTACTTTCAACTGCTTTTGCTCATCATCATAAGTGTATTTAATATCCAACTGAGGATATCCTCCTTTATAATACCACTGATTGAAGAACCAATTCCAATCTTTACCGGTAGCTTCTTCTACAGCCAATCTCCATTGCGTAGCTTCTGCAGGCTTCAATGCATTACGAGTCAGGTATATCATCATAGCTCTTGAAAATGCTTCGTCTCCCATTAGCTGATGCAGATAGTGTAGAATAACACTACCTTTTTGATACGATACTCTGTCAAACATATCCTCCTTATCACGGTAATGAAAACGAACCAGCGGTTCTGTACTGTTACTACCCAGATATGCATTCAAATCATCGCGCAAAGTTTTATCTACAGACGCTTTGCCATATTTGTACCTGCGCCAGAGTTGCTCACCATATGTAGCAAAAGATTCGTTTAATGTGAGGTTTGACCAAGACTCGGCTGTTACATAATCTCCAAACCATTGGTGGAACAGCTCATGCGCTACTATGTCCTCATTGTCTGCGTCTGCTATTTCTCTGTGGTTCTTGTTCATAAACTCACCAAACGTACTTGCGCTTGTATTTTCCATAGCACCGGAGATATAATCTCTTACTACTACCTGACTATATTTATTCCAAGGGTACGGTACACCTGTAACTTGTGAAAAATAATCTATCATATCCGGTGTATTCCTGAAGATGTCTTTTGCATAGTGTGCAAATTTGGGTTCCACATAGTAACTAACTTCTCTACCCAATTTTGTTTCCCTGTCTTTTATCACCTCATACTTACCTATAGCAAATGTCATAGCATATACCTGTATCGGGCTGTGCATACTCCAAATATCTTTTCGCATACCACTACCTTGTGGCTCTTGTTTCAGCAAAACACCATTACTCAACGTAGTGAAGCTATCAGGTACAGTAAGTTCTATTCTGGTTGAGGTTCGTTGATTTGGTTTATCAATCGTTGGCACCCAGTGGCTGTTCGACTCTGTTTCGCCCTGTGTCCATATTTGTGCGGGCTTGCCGGATATAGTGTAGTCTGTATTGATAAAATACAATCCCCTATCGTCATTTATGGCTTTGCTGCCCCCGCCAGCAGTAGCATATGGCATTGCTTTGTATTTAATATAAATATGTATCTGGCTATCTCTGCTTACAGGCTTTCTGAATCGAAGCGTTAACTTATCATTTGCATAATTGTGAGACGTAATACTGTTCCAACTACCACTGTTCCATTCCACAGCATCTATGCGCATACTTTTAGCATCCAATACCAACGAATCTGTTGCATAGAAATATGGTATCAATTGCAATCTTACTTCACCATCAGCAGTTTTGCCTTTCCAATCAAAGTTGAGCGCAACGTGGGTATATATTATCTCCCACTCTTTTGCAGACGTTAATCTGTATATACTAAGAGGATTATTCTTTGCGCTGACGCTTATTTCATTCAGCGTCACCTTCTGTTTTATTACTTTCTTGCTACTGCACGAACTTGCGAATAGTACTATCAGTAGGCTTATACAAATCGATATATTAGTATAAAATTTCATTAAAAACGTTAATTACTCGCTAAAATAGTGTTTAAAAGCCGTGTTATCATCCCCCAAATAGGGTAAAATGGTAGCTTATTTATATTCAGAAAATGCCATTAGGCAACGTTTATTGATTATTTTTGCGACTCGATATGCTACAGACAACTATCAATAATAAAAGCAACTTCGCAGTTGACCAGGTAGATGGCCAATGGATGATAAATGACACCCCTGCTGCATTAGATATACAAGTTCAACCAAATGGCTTGATAAGTGTGTTGCTCGACAATAAAAGCTATACTGCAACTGTTGAAAAAGTAGATACGAAAGCAAAAGAACTGGTGTTGAAAATTGATGGTCAGCCATATACAGTAGCCATCAAAGAACCAATTGATCAATTACTGAGCAGTATGGGTCTGGATCTGAAGGCTATGCAAAAAATAGAACCTGTTAAAGCGCCTATGCCCGGCATGGTACTTAAAGTGTTAGTAGAACCCGGGCAACAAATTAACAAAGGAGACGGGCTTTTGATATTGGAAGCCATGAAGATGGAAAACGTATTGAAAGCAACAGGCCCTGCAACAGTAAAAGCTATTAAAATAAACGAACGTACCGCAGTAGAAAAAGGTACTGTATTAATAGAACTGGAATAAAAAACACATTGAGATATCTTTATACATACTTAACGCTCCTGTTGCTGCTGCTGGCAGGCAACACCATAGCTAATGGTTTCTCTTATGTTTATATACAAGGGGATAAGCAAACACCCTTCTATGTAAAGTTTGAGGATGAAATGATGCCACGATACGGTAAAAACTACTGTATTATTTCACAATTGGCCCCTGGTCCAGTAAAAGTTCAAATACTGTTTCAACAGAACATATACCCTGCACTGACGTTCACTATACAAGTACCAGAAAACGGATTCAGGGGTTTCTTGCTTACTAAAAAGAATGACGAATTTGCACTGTATGATTTGCAAGAACAATTCTATCTTCCTACTGGTAATAGCATTGAAGACGACAAAGTACAAAGCATTACTACAATAAAACAAAGCAAACCAGCTTACCCACCAAAACCAGAAGAAAAAGTAAGTAATATCGCACAATTGAAAGCTGTAGAAGGTGAAGAAATTAACGAACATACAAATACCACAACATACACCACACCACCTCAGCAAATAACCATAATTGAAAACAATGAGCCTGTTACAAATACTAAACAGGTGAACGGACCTGAATTTGTGGATTTTGAAATTGACAACAGTCAGAAATCGCCTAATACAGGAACAGTAAGAACAAATGACCAGTTTAAAGGACAAGTTGCGATACCTAACAGTGATTGCCCGAAGGCTATAGATTTAGACTTGTTTGAAGCTATCCAGAAAAAAGCAAATGATAAATCTGATAGCAATCGCCTTAAATACTTGCTTGACAAAACTGAAGGCAATTGCTTTACAACCAATCAGGCAAGAATACTGACACGTACATTGAAAAATGATCCCGAACGCTATACTTTCCTGAAGAAAGTATACTCTCGTATTACAGATCAGACAAAGTTCCCTACACTGGAAAGCTTACTAACTACACAAGAATGGAAAGGCTATTTCAAGCTTATCCTTCCTCAACAATAGAACATGAAAAAGAGCATTTTACTAATTGCATTACCAATCGTTTTGACTGCTTGCAGTCAAAGCAAAGAAGATATTATTGCCGGTAAATGGCAAGCTGTTACCGTTGATAACCCACAGCAGGATTCTTTCTTTGCAGAGCAGGAAAGATTCCTTGATACATTTGGGAAAGCTGGCGATGCAGCAGCTAATAAAGCAATTTATGGATTTAGTAATGTAGACAGCGCCCGTGAATCTTTAAAGGCACAGTTGAAAGACTATAAAGCCATGCAACAACATTCAGTTGAAAACACGGTATTCAATTTTGACAAAAAAGGCACTGCTGTTATGGATTTCAGCGGGCAGGTTGACACCGTGAAATGGTCTCTCGATAAAGAAGGTAAGTTCCTGACATTGGAGGAATCTAAAAAGTCTTCAGCAGCCACAGCCATTAAAATGGAGGTTCTAGAACTTACTAAAAAGGCTTTGAAATTGAAGTTTACAGATAATGGCGGCACAAGCACGGTTTCTTTTAAACCTGCAAGCAAGAAATAAGACCTGAATCACTATCTTTACCAATCTTTTTTGAACAAGAACAAATTAAACCAAGCAAGATATTTATGAGCCGCATTATCTCATTCAGACAGGCATTAAGAGAAGCAATGCAAGAAGAAATGCGTAGTGACGACAGCATTTTTCTGATGGGTGAAGAAGTAGCACAATACAATGGCGCATATAAAGTGAGCCAGGGTATGCTGGATGAATTTGGTGCACGTCGTATAATAGATACACCAATTGCAGAGCTTGGCTTTGCTGCCATAGCAGTAGGTGCATCATCAAATGGTACTCGCCCGATAGTTGAATTCATGACATGGAACTTTGCTGTATTGGCACTGGACCAAATATTGAACCATGCTGCTAAAATGGTTTCAATGAGTGGTGGACAGTTTAGTTGCCCTATCGTATTCCGTGGCCCTAACGGGTCTGCTGGGCAGTTGGGCGCTCAGCACTCTCAAGCTTTCGAAAGTTGGTATGCAAACATCCCCGGTTTGAAAGTGATTTCTGTTTCAAATCCTTATGATGCTAAAGGCTTGCTGAAATCAGCTATTCGCGATAATGACCCTGTAGTATTTATGGAAAGTGAAGTAATGTATGGTGACGAAGGTGAAGTACCAGAAGAAGAATACCTGATTCCAATTGGCAAAGCAGACATCAAACGTGCAGGTACAGATGTTACAATCGTTTCTTTCAACAAAATGATGAAAGTAGCGCTTGGAGCTGCAGAAGAACTGGCTAAAGAAGGTATCAGTGCAGAGGTGATAGACCTGCGTACTATCCGCCCGCTGGACTGGCATACGATTGTAGAATCTGTAAAGAAAACAAACAGGCTTGTGATTGTAGAAGAACAATGGCCGTTTGCTTCTGTATCTTCAGAAATAAGCTACCGTGTACAAAAAGAAGCATTCGATTATCTGGATGCTCCTATACGCCGCATAACATCTGCAGATACAAACATGCACTATGCTCCAAATCTGGTAGCTGCATATCTGCCAGACGTTGCACGCACTGTTAAACTGGTAAAAGAAGTAATGTACATGGCTAAGTAAGCTGTTCAATACTTTAAGAAATAAAAAATCCCCTTGCTATGCGAGGGGATTTTCGTTTGGATGAAATGATTTAAATTCTTCGTAGTCTTTATATGCTTTAGACATCATTTTATAGTGTGCTACAGTACTTAAAACAAAATAAACTATAATTAAAGCTCCCCATATACTGTAAATCATTAGTTGTTTTTCACTTTTCACTACAGAGAGGGGAAAACAAATCCAAATAGTAAAAAAGCCAGTATAATTTATCGTATTGGCTATATCTAAATAGTAACTCTTCCTACTTCTCTTTGAATATAATATTATTGCTTTTGAAACTTCTATAAAGACCATAGTCAACAATAATATCATACTAACTATATTATACTCAAAATAAGAATCATACATATTATTGATGTAAGCCCAGTGAATGGCAAAGTATGAGCCCACCCCTATTGCTAATAATCCAATTAATCGCAATGGTTTTACAACCATTTTTTTCAAAGCTTTCCTATACTCGATTACATACCTGCGCCTTGTAAAAACATCAAGCGATGCTTTGATGCTGTAGAAGCCACTATAACCAAATTCATTGTGCGCTTCTTTCATGGCTTCTTCAAGGCTTATATTTGGCTTTGAATTTAGTTTGTCTTCTACCTTGCATGCAAAGTGGTCCAATATTTCCATCATCACTTCCGGCTCTCTGAAGCCACGCTTGTAGATGAAATACCTGAGCTCTTTTAATTGTTCCTGCGATAATTTCACTTTATCCATTAGCAATCTTCGGGTTTAGAATTAATTGAACAGAATCTAGCGCTTCCTGTAGTGCACTTATCTTATTAACTGTTTCTTTCTTGCCTTTTTTTGTGAGGGTATAATACTTGCGCATACGGCCATCTACCATCTCTGTTGTAGTTGTAAGAATTTCATCTGCCACCAGCTTATGCAATGCAGGGTACAATGCAGCCTCTGTAATGTTCATTTTGTTGGCTGTGATTTCCTTCACTGCTTTAGTCATCTCATAACCATACATTCTGCCATTGTCTTCCAATAGCTTCATTATAATTGTTGTGAGGCTGCCCTTTACTACTTGATTTTGCTCCATTATTGCAAACACACCTAATTTATTTAGGCATATACATAACGAATTTAGGCATATGGTTTTTATTTTCCAAAACTCCTGCTTTTAAACACTAAATTTGCCCTTCTTGATATAGGCATATGGCTACTAAACTGGAAACCAAAGTAATAATAATAGGTGCAGGACCTGCAGGTGCAGGCACTTCTGTATACCTTACACAGGCAGGCATCCCACATGTTATTATAGACAAAGCAGTTTTTCCCAGAGATAAGGTTTGTGGTGATGCGTGCAGCGGTAAAACAGCTTTTGTATTGCGCAAGGCGAACCCGCAATGGCTGGAGGAAGTATTCAAACAGGCAGATAAGTTTACACCAAGTCACGGCATAATATTTGTTGCACCAAATGGCAAGTCGTTGAATATACCTTACAATCCTAATCGCAAACCAGACGAACAAGCCCCCGGCTTCACTACCCCACGTATGGTATTCGATAATTTCCTGTTCGAAAAACTGCCATCACAACACAACACCATTTATCAAGGTGCTGATATAAAGGAAATAAAAAGAAACAGCAATAATACAATTACGGTAGTATTTGTAAAAGATAACGTAACAGTAGAAGTAACCGCACCATTGGTTGTAGGTGCAGATGGTGATAAAGGCATTACCCGCAAAACGCTGCTTACAGAACACTCGTCTGCAAAAGCGTATGCAGTAGGACTAAGAGCATATTACACAGGCATAACAGGTCTTAATAAAGACAACTTCATAGAGTTGCACTTCTTGCCAGAAATGCTCCCTGGTTATCTGTGGATATTCCCTATGCCGAATGGTATGGCAAATGTAGGTGTAGGTATATTGTCGGATGTTATTCGAAAGAAAAAGATAAATCTGCGCGAGCAGATGCTGCATGCTATCAAAACCAATCCGGACATCAGCCCACGCTTTGCCAATGCTACACTGGTGGATAAAATACAAGGTTGGGGGCTTCCAATGGGTATGGAACAACTTCCTGTATCCGGAGACAATTTTATGCTGACAGGTGATGCTGCCAGCCTTGTTGACCCTTTCAGCGGAGAAGGTATAGGCAACGCATTGTATAGCGGCATGCTCGCAGCTTATGCTGCTGAAAAAGCATTAAAAGAAAACAATTATCAAAGAAGCTTTCTTAAAACAGAATATGATGATGTGCTATACAAACGTCTTGGAGACGAGTTGAAAATCAGCTCTACCCTTCAGCGCCTTTGCCGATTCCCTTGGTTGTTCAACTTTGTTGTAAATAAAGCTAACAAGAGCAAATCACTCAGTGACACCATCAGCTGTATGTTTACAGATATGGATCTGCGAGACAAACTCCGCAAGCCATCTTTCTATCTAAACATACTATTCAACAGGTAAACTATAGGTACACAATCTTTTTGGTATATTTTTTATCGCCTATCATAATATGATATAGATAAACTCCTGGTTGAAAGTTTTGCGTTTGTATAATATTATAATTACGCCCTTCTTTGGCGGTGGCTTTTGCCTCGTATACTTTTTTACCTATAACATTAAATACAGATAACTCCATTACAGTACCCCCATGTGCTGTCCATTCTATTATTACCTTAGCATCTTTTGTAGGGTTTGGCACCACATTCAATAAGTTGTTTTCTACTGCTACCGGAAGGTCATCAAACACCTCTATATCGTCTATAGCCATGCCCTCACGCTCCGCACCCATGTCTGACATGAAATGATACCTCAGGCGCAATGTTGTTTGATTCTTTGGTAAGGGGATAGAAGATGTTTGCCACTTGGTGCTATTTTCTACAGACCACATATTATATAGTGTATCATTGTACCAGTTAGAGCCCTCACTCCAAGTACCAAGCTTTTGCCATTCTGTTCCATTGGTACTATATTCCATAAATGCACCATCGCAAAATACTGCACCACAATTTTCTATATCAATTGCACGCTTAAATCTGAAAGTTGGGTTTTTTAATATTGATAAATCAAAACAGGGAGAATAGAGATAAGACTGCTCGTAATCATTGTATATACCTGTCAAATTAGTTTTCCAACCATTTACCCCGCTGGCTGCCTTATTTATTTTAGAAGATGCTATTACCCCATGAGTCCAGGAGTTATCAATACCATTGGAAAACCAGCCACCATCTGATGCTTCAAAATCTTCAATATATGGATATGTTTGTATCAATGGTTGATTTTGGAATTCGTAATTCAACAAACTGTCATTGAGTAAATATGTGTCACCGGATACAGACAACCATATATTTAATGTGTGTTTACCTTTTTTAGTTAAATCAATCTTATTGCTGAATGTATAGTTGATAGTCTGCTTCCCATTGATAGACGCTAATGTTTCACTAACAATGCTACCATTATCAAATGAATAATATAACTGTACATTGGTCAATTGCTGATTGACCCCGTTTCTTATTTTAATGGTAAGAGGTTGAGGTCCTGTTAAACCACATTCGGATATTATGGGTGATACAACATCTAATAATTGTATATCGTTTTGTACAGTGTACATTTTAAGATTGTCGATTGTAACTCCCCTACCAAAATTTTGTTTGCTAATGAGTGATACGTCATTCTGCATAAACATAAGCTGACTACTTGTACTAAAGTTCTGTGAAGAGCTTAGCAATGCGTCCGTAACAGATAGGGATCCTGATTTGCCTACTTTACCTGTCCCTGCCAGTTTAATATCGTAGGACATTAAACGAACCCATGGCTTAGTATCATCGCCTCTTATATATACAGCATTACTATCATCATCGGGGGTATAGCCATGCAGTATATAATCAAACTCATAGCGAAGTTCCTCATTATTAGCATTATATGCTGCAAGATTATATGTACCATTCAACTCATTTCTGTGATTGTTGAGTGAATGCATAGATGCATCAAGGCTAATAGATCTGTTTCCTGATATTGTGATATCACTTTTTACAAAGCTTCTCATCCTACAGGTATCATTTACATTATTATAATCCCATCTTTCATCCGGGCTAACACCCAATATTGGTACTTGTGTGTCGATAATAGGCCAACTCTCAAAATTCTCTTCTACAGTAGTACTTAGGCTAACAGGAGGATTATTCAATTGACGAATTGTTGCCTGTATTGTATCATTCATAACCTGCGGATCAGTTGAGGACAAATTCTGAATTGCCAGAATAAGCTTATACTGATTTGCCACAGATAAATCTAAAGTATCAACCTTAACACGTGTTATGCTATTAGCAGAAAGATTTAAGTTGAAATCTTTTGATTTCCATACACTACCATTAATACTATACCCTACCCTGAAACTAGCAACAGGCATATCATCCAAATTACGTAACGCTATCTCTAATACCTCATTGTTTGTCAGCGCTGTACTAGTAAACAGTCTCCCAGATGTCGGGGTCTCAATTTTCCGAACAGAAATATCGCCATCTGAAATACTACCAGTGCAGTCGCCGTCATTAGGAATACGTTTTGCTGCCATACTACGATAGCCACTCATCCCATCTATAATAGGTCTTACTGCTACATAGTACACACTATCAGGTGATAACCCTCCATAAACAAAATTGGTAGTAGTAACTGTATCAGTAACAAGCATGGCAGGCCCGATTTTCCTCATTACTTCATACCCAGATACGTTGGGTATTGCTTGCCATTGTATACTAATATATTCGGGGCATTGAACTGTTGCTAACGCTACAACGGGTATGGGGTTTATTACAAAAAAGCCTGTACTGTTTTGTTCATTCGTCACATTTCTTATTACCCGCATCATACATTTACCACTACTTATACCATTGGGTACAAACCATGTATAGTGTCTCTGTGCAGAATTTATGTTATTGGCTATGAGTTGCCAGTTGCTACCACCATCTGTAGAATACTCTATACGTTGTGTATTAACACTTTCAGATGCATCCCAATAAATCCTCAGGCTGTCACCTGAAGCGACTTGCGCGCCGGTAGTAGGATATGTTAATTTAATACCTTGTTCAACAAAGTCATATGTAAGAATGTAATCCTGAGTTGCAAAGGGAACATTGTAACCTTTTACAGTAACTGTATAAACACCAGGAGGAGGATTATTAATCAGTACTTGTTCTGTATTATTCAACCTATCTTCACCCTCTACGGCATTATTCATAATATTAGCGGCTGTTGCATCTAGTATTAATGGCTTGTGTGTGGCAAAAGCCGGTGTTGTTACTACTATGTCAAGATCATTTACTAATTGCTTTATTGATGCTGTACTTGCAGGAGCGTCAAACCATAACAACATTACCTTTAGTTGTGCCGTATTAGTGGGTACATTTATAGTATATGTTTGTTGCCCGCCACTACCTACAGAACCTGATACATATTGATTCTTATTCAATACATTTAAGGCTTTTGTAACATTCATAAAACCAAAACCAAACGCATAGTCCGGTCCGGGATTACCAATATCTGTTGCGGTATTTAGTATTAGTGCCTTCAAAACGCTGGCAGGAGGATTCATGTTTCCATTTAGTTGCTTATACCTTTCAGACAAAAGTGCCAACCCACCCGATACACCGGGGCACGCCATACTGGTACCACCTGATACTAAATAAGAGTCTACTTTAGTTGTAGACATAACATCTACCCCAACTGCAGTAATTTCAGGCTTTAGTCTGCCGTCTTTAATTGGTCCTCTGCCTCCATCCTTTGCATTTACATAATTCTTATCCGTGCTGGTAACTACCAAACAGTTTTTAGACGCCTGATACGCACCTACAACTGTCGCATATCCAGCGGGGTAAGGATTACATGTCATAAATCCATCGTTACCAGCCGCAAATACATGCAGTACATCTTTATATTGCAACGAAAGTTTGTCAATAGCCTCTGAATAAGTATTGTATGTACCAGCATAGTCACAATCCCTGATAACAGCAGCATAAGAGTTATTAGTTATTGTCATATTATACTGGTCATAAAAAACACCTGTTTGCTCCCATATACCACTGAATAAATGATTAATAAAACTCGCTTCGGGAGCTACGCCCTCACCTTTTGTATTTACTATACCCGCACCACTTACTATACCGCTTATATGTACGCCATGGTTTGCATACTGTTGGGGATTATAATTGATACCTCTGTCTTTTAAATCGATATGATAATTAGCTGCACTATTGTCGCCAATACCAACCATTACCCCCTTACCTTTTAACCCTGACCCGCCATATATAGCTGGTAAATTTGCAATATTAGACTTTGATGCTGTTTTTGACTCGTAGTTTAGTGGTTGTGGTTGCTGAACTAAAGCTATTCGCTTTATAGCATAGTAAGATTTAAGCTTGTTGAATGACGATGTAGGAATTGTAATTCGATATATACCCACAGACTGTAATCCAATACGCTCTATACTACCTCCAATACTTGATATAAAAACTTCTATCTCTCTCTCGTTAACAGCACTAATAACAGAAGCTAACAACTCCATTTCTTTTTTAGTAATATCTTTTAGTGCTGCAAATACTGCCTGCTCAACCTTCCAATCATCTTCGAATGAACTTATCCCAAATATTAAATCAGGTGCAGAAGACTTTGTCTCAATTTTGGCATTCACTAATCCCTCGTAAGTAAGTGCCCCAACATAATCTCCCAAAAATACTCCTCGTGCTGCGAGCATTTTTCGTTCAGCAACTGTAGGTATACGTTTTAAGTGTAATAAAACTGTATAATTGCCATCGGTGTTTGCATTAAGTATACTATCGTACCATTGCTGTGCATTCTCCCTTATTACAATGGTGCCAAATCTTGTATCAACAGATTGAGCAGCAACTATTTGTGATAACAAACAAGTAGCCATTACAATTAAATAACGTATAAAAAAACAACTCTTACTTTTCATTTTATATAAATCAAGCCTGATACTATTACAATTTACGGCATAAATACCATTGACTTAGCAGATATTATGCTACTTTGATAAAATGACTATTACATGTTTTTCCTTATATTTATGTATGGATTAGATAATTAATCTTTAAACAAAAAATTGACCTGATGCTAAAAAAACTACAGCTATTTATCTTATTAATTCTCTTTACGTCTACAAATTGTATTTCTCAGACTACAAAAGTGCAATTCATTAATAATATTGCCGATGTTTCCACACCATCTGTAGATATATGGATAAACGGTGTGAAATCTATACCGGATATTTTTTTCAGAACTTGTACACCATATTCAAACTATGCTACTTCTGTGCCATTGCAAATAGGCATTGCTCCGTCTGGCAGCACAAGTATTAATGATACTTTTTTCAGTAAAACATTAACCATATCTCCAACTAATGAGTATGTATTAATATTGGCAGGTATCAAAAGTTCGTCTGGCTACAGCCCAATGAAGCCGGTTAATATTTACGTTTACCCAAACGCTAAAACAATAGCTGCAGGAGGTATAGATTTATTGTTTGCCAATATGGCTACAGATGCATTAGACTATGATTTCCGTTCTGGTATACAAACAATAGCTAATAATATCTCGTACGGTAATTTCAGCTCTAATTATTCGTCATTCTCTCCGATAGTAACTAAAATCAGAACTACTAACGACTTAGGTAATATTACATACAAAACATATGAAGCATTACTAAATGATCTATCCATAAATAATAAAGCATGCGTAATTCTGACATCCGGCTTTTTAAATCCGGCATCAAACAGTAATGGTGACAGATTAGGTCTGTGGCTTGCAAGCCCTGATGGTGGTAATTTAATTGAACTCCAGGAAACTACTCACGAAGCAATAGCAAGGGTTCAATTCATTCATAACTGTGCAGATACTACGGGAGATACTGTGGATGTGTATGCAGGTAGTGAAAGAGCAATTAACGACTTTGTATTCCGTAATTCGACACCATTTGTAGAGTTTTATGGGAATACGCCCATTACATTTGGTATAGCCCCTAAAAATAGCAGCTCCTCTACAGACGCATCATATACTCAAACTATCACCTTCGACTCATTAGGTACGCATGTTGTTATTGCAAATGGTATAAAAAGTGCGGCAGGTTACACCCCTCTAACACCATTCAGGCTAACAAAGTATAATAATGCCCGAGAGGTTCCTGCTAATGCTAGCAACCATGATATTCTATTCTGTAACGGCAGTACTGATGCTCAGAATCTTACTGTAAAAGATGTTGCTGCAACGACTATGTTTGCCAATATTGCTTTTGACAATTTCGGAGGCTACTATTCCATAACGGCTCCGGGCCTTATGCCTCTTATTCTGTCTGGTCTCACACCAAATACTTATGGATCATTCTACGCAAACTTCCCCACTCAGGGCGAAGCTTTAACACTTATTGCATCGGGCTTTGCGGATAGCACTAAAAATAGCAAAGGCCCAAAATTGCATTTGTATTATGCTAGGCCATCAGGCGGTGCGCTCGTAAGGCTACCTATTTTCACATCTGTAAATGAAATAAACAACGAAAGTTCATTAATTATTCACCCTAACCCTGTTATTGATATACTTCACATTAAAACAAAGACACCTATACAAAACATTTCGATTATCAATAGTGTAGGTGTACGAGTTAAATACATCAAAACAACGGCAAATACTATTGATGTAAGCAACTTACCGGCTGGTATTTATATAGCTGAGGGACAAACAGCAAACGAAAAAATAACCCAACGCTTTATCAAACAATAAACCTAACAAGACGAACGTATACTTAAAAGGCTTCCTGAATATTCAGGGAGCCTTTCTTATTAATATATGCAACCTCAGTTTACCAACCCGCCAATCAGTTATTTATTAGACAGGTGAAAAGTATATATGCATAAAAATAGCCCCGTACTTACGGGGCTATTTTATATTGTGAGATTACTTGAGATGGATTAACCTTCGTTACCGTCTTCAGCTTTCTTCAATTTATCTTTCAGTGCAGCCAGTGCGCCAAGATCACCAAGTGTTGGTTTTTCTACTTTGCTCTGAATGTTTTTCACTGCTTTCTTAGTTTTTTCGCCTTCAGCAGCTGCTTCTTTCTTAGCTGCTTCTTTTTCTTCAGCTACACCTTGTTCCCATACGCGAGTATGAGAAACCATAATGCGCTTATCGTTGCGATCGAACTCGATGATAACGAATGGCAGTATAGCATCTGCTTCTACAGTGCTACCATCTTCTTTTTTCAGATGGCGTGCTGGAGCATAAGCTTCCAGACCGTATTGCAGTTGTACTGTTGCACCTTTATCGTCTTTCTTAGTTACGCTACCTTCGTGAACGCTACCGATTGGGAATACTGTTTCAAATGTATTCCAAGGATCTTCTTCCATTTGTTTGTGACCCAGCGCCAGTTTGCGGTTTTCTTTGTCGATGCTAAGGATAGCAACGTCAATTTTTTCGCCAACTTTTGTGAATTCACTTGGGTGGTTGTAACGTTTGATCCAGCTCAGGTCGCTGATGTGAATCATACCGCCGATACCTGTTTCCAGTTCAACGAACACACCATATGGAGTGATGTTTTTAACAACGCCTGTGTGACGGCTGTCTACAGGGAATTTGTTTTCGATAGTTTCCCATGGATCTTCTGTCAGTTGTTTGATAGAAAGGCTCATTTTGCGCTCTTCTTTATCAAGTGTTACAACTACAGCTTCGTACTCATCGCCCATTTTGAAGAATTCCTTCGCATTGATAGGCTGAGAAGACCATGTGATTTCTGATACGTGTACCAGACCTTCTACGCCAGGCATGATTTCAAGGAAAGCACCGTAATCTTCGATGTTTACTACTTTACCTTTTACTTTAGCACCTTCACTGATACCTTCTACCATGCTATCCCAAGGGTGAGCAGTCAGTTGTTTCAGACCCAGGCTGATGCGTTTTTTCTCATCATCAAAGTCAAGAACAACCACATTCAGTTTCTGGCCATTTTCCAGTACTTCGCTAGGATGCGTTACGCGGCCCCAGCTAATGTCCGTGATGTAAAGCAGACCGTCAACACCACCAAGGTCGATAAACGCACCGAAGTCAGTAACATTCTTAACAGTACCTTCCAGTACCTGACCTTTTTCCAATTGAGATATGATAACAGTACGTTGTTGTTCAATATCGCTTTCAATCAGCGCTTTGTGAGATACTACAGCGTTGCGGATAGCTTCGTTGATTTTAACAACTTTGAAGTCCATTGTTTTACCTACATACTGATCGTAATCAGTAACAGGTTTAACGTCGATTTGAGAACCAGGCAAGAATGTTTCAAGACCGTATACATCTACTATCAAGCCACCTTTAGTTTTGCTTGTAATAGTACCTGTAACGATTTCGCCTGTTTTGTAGAAATCAACGATTTTTTGCCAAGCGCGGCTAGCACGTGCCATTTTGCGGCTCAGGTGCAGGTGACCGTTCTTGTCTTCTTTTTCTACTACCATCACTTCGATATCATCACCGATTTTGATATCCTGCATGTCGCGGAATTCGTTGAGTGATACCAGACCATCAGATTTAAAACCGATGTTGATGATTACGTCTGTTTTAGTAAGGCCTACGATAGTACCTTGCAACAGTTGAGATTCGTCGATAGACTTGAAAGTACTGTCGTACAATTTGTCCATTTCAACACGTTTCGCTTCGTTGTAAGAAGCTACGTTACGCTTGTCAACGCTCCAATCGAAATCGTCGTGAGCGCCGCCCTGTGTGTCCGCCAGAGCACCGGTTTGGTTAATTAATTGATTTTCTTCCAATTTTTGTTCCTCCTTTTAAGTGAAATTTTTGGGACGGCAAAGATAGCTATAAAAATCACACTAAATCCTTACGTAGCAATATTTTTTATATTTTTTCATAAAGTGTTTCTCTATACCAAGAAAATGACGAAAAATCTTTGTTAACGATTGGTTAATGAATTGCAATCATGCGGTTAATCGGTTTGCAAAATTTCTGAATGACTTAATAGCAATAGCATATTTGCACAAAAGATAATAAACAAAACAAAAAATGAGCAAAATCAAGCGTTTCATCAATACAGTAGTAGATATAGTGAAGATTGACAAAGTGCAGATTTCTGTATGGAATAAGTCAATTTACCAGTAATTTATAGTCTGTATTTTTTATTAATCAGTTGTTATCTGATTACAACTGCAACGGTTAAACATTCCATAGTGTTTGTTTAACCGATACTTGTTATTCATATTTGTGTTGCAAAAAATAATGAACACAAAATGAAAAAACTCCTATTTTCTTCAAAACTATTATTGGTAGGTGCTATGCTCGTATTGCCTTTGGCAGCAAGCGCACATAGTAATTGGTGCAACAGCCGTTGCGGTGGTGGTTGTAACTGTGGTTATAATCCATATTGCGCCCCTCTAGATGGCGGATTGAGCTACCTTGCGATTGCAGGTGTAGGCTATGGCATCAGACGCTACAGAAAAAACAAACAGAAGAACGCTGAAAACTAATCATTGCATATCCCCGTTTCATCAATCTGTTCGATGAAAAAAGTTGTCAAACATTCTAAAAAGACAGATATTTGCAGCTATTTTTTTCGAAAAATAAAAAACTACTCTTTATGAAAAGAATTGCCAACATAGTAAAGGTAACATTGGTTACTGCTATGGTAACGCTTCCAATGAGCTCTTTTGCCCACACAACATGGTGCTATTCCAAGTACGGTTGGGGTTGCAACTGCGGCGGCGGCGGTTATGCTGTACCTCTGGAAGGTGCTGCCATCATGCTGATAGCCGGTGCTGCAGGCCTTGGTATCAAGAGGTTTAGGGGTAACAAAAAGTACAAGTAAATTTCATATACGAGGAGAAAAGAGAAAATGACAGAAAGAAACACCCCTAAAACAATCAATAAGATATTGCCAGCCAATATCAGGCCTATTATAATAAGAGGTATTTTATTGATTTTGGGGTGGACATTGCTATATAAATATGTTCTTGCCCCATCAGGTATACCTGACAACCAGTTAAGCAAACTGGTACAGGAAGGTACAGCTATTATGTTGTCTTGGTTTTACCCAAACATAACACAACTAGGAACTGTTGTATATATAGACGGAGTAGCATCTGTAAGTATTGGGCATCAATGTAATGGTCTAGAACTTGCCGCGTTATATATAGGGTTTCTGCTGTGTTTCCCTTCCAGTTTCAAGAAAATACTCCTTTACAGTATAGTTGGCTTCCTTGCTATCTATATTTTAAATGTTATTCGCTGCGCGGTATTAGCTGTTATGTATATCAATCACAATGATCTTACAGACTTTGCACACCACTATGCCTTCAAGCTGGTAATCTATGCTGTAGTATTCTATGGTTGGGTTTTGTACACTAAAAAACCACCAGTAAAACATGCGTAGCAAAGGCTCATTCTGGCTGATATTCATTGTGGTTACAGCGTTATGCTGGCTCGATTATCAATATTTTACAGAGGGCCATGCACATCAATTATCTCCTATTAAAAGGCAAATAGGCCATCTTGGGATATTGACCATCATTATACCCATTGGGTATTTGGGATGGAAGGCATTGGGTATATCTTGGATACAAAAACTATGGCTAGCCTCCTATATAGTCACTTTAATCATAATCATGGCTGTTGGGCTTATACAATGGAAAACAAACGTGTTCGGAATAGGGTTTCTTGACCAGATAAGCCGCCTGCGATTGTTCTTCACTAGCCCGTTGCCTTATGGTATGTTATATATAATAAATAAGGTAGTAAAGAGCCAACAAAATAGATGAATAAATAATTCTTAGTTTTTTTGTTGGTATTATAAAATATATTACCTTTGCAGTCCTTAAAAAATAATATTAACGGTATAGATAATGCCTACTATTCAACAATTAGTTCGTAAAGGTCGTACACAAATCCGTACAAAATCAAAGTCTCGCGCTTTGGATGCTTGTCCACAGCGTCGCGGTGTTTGTACTCGTGTGTACACAACCACTCCAAAGAAACCAAACTCTGCATTGCGTAAAGTAGCGAAAGTTCGCTTAACAAACAAAGTAGAGGTTATCGCATACATTCCGGGTGAAGGTCACAACCTGCAAGAGCACTCTATCGTGCTTATTCGTGGTGGTCGTGTTAAGGATCTTCCGGGTGTACGTTACCATATAGTACGTGGTGCGCTTGATACTGCGGGTGTTAAAGACCGTAAACAAAGCCGCTCTAAGTACGGTACTAAGAAAGAAAAAGCTAAAAAATAATATTTAATATAATTAAAGCCAATCATAAACGATGAGGAAGGCACAAGCGAAAAAGCTCCCTTTAGCACCGGATCCAAAATTCAACGACAAAAACGTTACACGTTTTGTAAACTGCCTTATGTGGGGTGGTAATAAAACTGTCGTTCTGAATGCATTCTATAATGCATTGGATAAAGTTAGCCAAATGACAAGTGAAGACGGTTACGAAGTGTGGAAACGCGCATTGACTAACGTAACTCCTGCAGTTGAAGTACGTAGCCGCCGTATTGGTGGTGCTACTTTCCAGATACCTACAGAGGTTCGTCCGGATCGTAAAATATCGCTGAGCATGAAATGGCTCATCAGATTCAGCCGCGAACGTAATGGTAAAACGATAGCTGATAAACTGGCTAACGAAATCGTTGCAGCAGCTAAAGGTGAAGGTGGTGCTTTCAAAAAGAAAGAAGACACCCACCGTATGGCAGAAGCTAACAAAGCATTCAGCCACTTTAAAGTATAATTTAAGACACTTACTATACCAACAAAGCCGTCCTTTCCAGGACGGCTTTTCTTGTTTACACATATGTGCCAAGCAGGATAGCTTACATTTTCTAACGTACGTACTCTCCACATTACTACAACTTTTAGCCTATCATAATAAACACAAAAACAAACTGCAATACTATAATATCAGTAAGCTGAACACCATAAAAAATGCCTTGCTCTAAATAAGCAAGGCATTTTATTCGTTATCCTGAAATATCATTAAGCACCTGTAGCTTCACGCTTTTTATAGGCCCATGCGCCATATGCAAGTCCAGCAACAGCAAGTATACTCAATCCACCATCAATAGGTGCAGCATATGGTTCAACATCAGGGTCAAAACCAGGGCCAAATGCTGAAGCATCTATTCCTATCATTGTCATACATACAGTGAGCACTAATATTGATAATATCTTTTTCATATTTTCTTAATTTTTAATTCTCGTTATAATATTTTTTGGGTGTAATAAAGGTAGTATAGCACTACCCTTCACCCTAAATTTTATACCTCGTTAACCAGTCCTTTACATTTGTTTATGATGGCATTAACAAAGGAGGGCTCTATTAGCCCTCCCAGATTATTAGATTATTGCTTTATCAGTTTTTCAACAACAGTTTCTTTGCCATTATTTACTTCGACCATGTACATACCAGTTTGCAGATTTTGTATAGGAAGGGCTACTTCTGCAGCACTTACATCAAACGATGCTACAACTGCCCCCAACAGGTTTGTAATAGTAATGTGCAGTTCTTTAGTATCATCACCCATATATTTCAGTTTTGCAACAGACTGTGCAGGGTTGGGTGCTATCGACACTTCAAAACTTTTAGCTGATTGAGTGTATTCTTTACTAACTATGTTTTTAACATTTGTAGTTGGATTACCTGTTTTTGTAGGCTTACCTTCCATTACCAATTCAAAACGGTTATTGCCTTGCGTAGCAGGATCGCTAGTGATATCAAACCAGTATTCAAAACCAGGTACAATTTCTTCCTTTACATTCAGATACTTATCTCGAAGATAAATCCTTGTACCAAGTACCATGTTATATTCACCTAATACCAATCTGTACTTTTTCTGTACAGGAACATACATACCCATACGAATTACCTGACTGTCAACATGCGTTCTGCAATCTACAGACATGATTGAATCATCGTCGCTAAAACAATATACACTGATATCAGGATTTGCCATTTTAAGACAATCACCATAATCATAAGTAGATTTTGCAGTATCATTAAACAAGACTAACATCCTATCCCAAAAAATACTACTATCCATTACTTTCAATTCTACCTGAACGGGAGCTGCAGCAGTAGATTTCAGTATTCCCATAGCACCTGATGTTACTTTACAATATTCGGGGAATGTCATAGTACCATTTGTAAGCACTGTTGTAACAAAAGATGCACCGGCAGGTATGATAATGCTACTGAGTAACGGTATACTTGTATAACCACCTCTAGTACCCTGATTAGAATTCCATACTATTACATTTGCGCCAACACTTGTACGTGTAGTAAGCAATACATTAATCGGACTCTGAAAAGGATTACCTACCAATACAAACGGTGTATTTGAGCCTTTTGTCAGATTTAAAGTTACATCACCCTGATTTATAGGACCTGTCATATCTAACGTCACTGCATTAGGCGTATAAGAACCTGCATACAGTCCTTGCCCTTTTGAACCACGTACCAATACACGCACTGCTTCACATTTATCCCAACTATTTGCACCGCTTCCGTTTGTACTAGTAAATGCAGTCCACCCAATATCATTAACTGTAGATCCATTACCTGTAAGCGGATTGTACCAAAAAGCTGATGCAGGATTTCCAGGTTGATAATCGAAACCGTTGGTAGGACCACCGGTACCCGTAATATCAATATCGTCAGTTAGTTGGCTAAGACCTATTGAGCTAGAAAAAGGATGACATATAAATCGGAATGCTCTGCGACCACCCGGTATATATGTTTCAGTAGTTACATTTCCTACAATATAACCACCTGAAGACCTACCCTCTTTTACATAAGCTGTACCTGAACTACTTGATTTCAATGTCAAGTTGCCGTTAGATGTCAGTGTACTGTTACCTTTTATTTCTATACTGCCCCAAGATATAATATCCAGTGGCGTACCCAATGTTGCTGTAGCTGTTGAGCCTGAACCAGTACCCAATACTAACGACTCCAAAGTGCGGCCGCCACTTGTAAAGTTGAGTGTACCTGCCGTACCTGTTACAGTCAGTTTTGCGTTTTGACCACCAGTAATTGTACCATTGCCAGTTACAGCCCCACCCAATATAAGTGTTGAATTTTGTAACGATATAACACCTGCATTATCAAATGCACCAGATATTGTAAAGTTGGTAGAGCTATTAGTAAGTGTTATAGTAGCACCACTATATATCTTCATAGATGCTACAGTGACTGAAGTGTTGGCTAATGGTTGGTTTGACTTACTTACTACATGCACCTCTTCTGTACTGATCGGAACTGAAGCAAATGACCAATTACTCGCCGTGTTCCAATCTGTGCTTATTGAACCTGTCCAAGTATTACACAGATTTACATAACGAAGATCGTCATTCGTATCATCATGGTATGAAATAGCTGGCCCGCCATTCACAAACTGAAGACATGCATATTCACCAATGTCTCCGGTAGTTTCAAACCTTGCAGGATTACCCCAACTAGTACCCGATACATTCATTGAACGAACATACTTTAAGTCACCATTGGTAACATCAAAATATGCAATGGCAGGATTATTATCAATTATTTTCAAAGATGTGTATTGCCCAACATCACCTGTTGCATCAAGTGTTAAAGGTGAACCCCATGTACTGCCATTTGCATCATTAGCACGAGCAAATTTCAAATCATCATTACTTGCATCGTAATAAGAAACTGCAGGATTACCATTAACTATTTCCATAGAACAATACTGACCAACAGTATTTGTAGATTGTATTACAATGGGGGTACCCCACGTGCTACCGGTTGTGTTGGTTGCACGAACGTATTCCATATCACCATTACTCGCATCATAATATGCTATGGCTGGGTTGCCATTTACAATCTTCATAGAAGCATACTGCCCTACTGTACCAGACGATGTAACAGTAACAGGAGTACCCCATGTACTACCGGTTGTGTTAGTTGCACGAACATATTTCAAATCACCACTCGTGACATCATAGTATGCGATAGCAGGGTTGCTGCTAACAACAACCAGCGATGTGTACTGACCAATATTGTTTGATGATGTAACCGTAACCGGGGTACCCCATGAGCTGCCATTCGCATCATTGGCACGCACATACATCAGGTTGCCGTTTGTTTGGTCGTAATATGATATAGCAGGGTTACCGCTTACAATAGCCATAGATGTAAACTCACCTACAAAATTTGACGACTGAACTATAATAGCTGAACCCCAGCTATCACCCGTACTGTTGTTAGCGCGTATGTATTTCAGGTTACCATTTGTCTCATCGAAGTAAGACATTGCAGGATTACCATTTACCACTAATAGTGATGATGACTCGCCCACCATCGCACCGCCACCGCCGTTATCAAGCATCTGGGGGGTATTCCAGTTTTGAGCAAATGATTGGCTGGCTATACCAACTATTGCAATTACAAAGAATAAATACTTTTTCATGACTGTATTTTGTTTTGAGATTGATCTTTTCATTTGATACTGCACGAAAATAGCCTGCACCTGCAGATACATTCAAAATTTCAACCTTCATTAACCGCCCCTTTGCAACTGGTTAACCACCTATTAACAAAAACCACCATTATAAAAACATTCTATTTTGGGCAATCAAATAAAATTATTTAGACTAATCTAAAAATATTATACATTTGCTCTAACATGAAACAATTATTCCTCTCAATATTGGTATTAAACAGTCTTAATGCAATTGCACAAAGCAGTAAAGACACGTTGGACGATGTAGTGGTAACAGGCACCATGAAATTAATGAGCCGTAAGGATAGCCCTATACCTGTAGAGGTTATCACGGCGAAATTCTTTAAAAAGAACCCTACACCCAGCCTGTTTGAAGCAGTAGGTATGCTGAATGGCGTACAACCACAACTTAACTGTAACATCTGTAATACAGGCGATATTCACATAAATGGTATGGAAGGACCTTATACAATGATACTAATAGACGGTATGCCTATAGTTAGTGCACTATCTACCGTTTACGGACTGAATGGCATACCTAATAGTATGGTAGACCGCATAGAGGTGGTAAAAGGCCCGGCATCATCGCTCTATGGCTCAGAGGCTATGGGTGGTATTATCAATGTAATTACACGCAACCCAAACAACGCACCATTACTTAGTGCCGATGTATTTGCGACCAACTGGCAGGAATATAATGCCGATATATCAACTAAATTCAAACTTGGCAAACTGAACAGTATGCTAGGTGTCAGTTACTTCAACTACAGCAACCCAATAGACAATAACAAAGACGGCTTTACAGACGTAACCCTTCAGAACCGTGTATCGGTATTCAATAAATGGAATCTGATACGCAAAGACTATAAAACAGCATCGCTGGCAGCACGATATGTGACAGAAGAGCGCTGGGGAGGACAAATGAACTGGACGCCCGACTACAGGGGCAGCGATAGTATTTACGGCGAAAGCATAACAACCAAGCGTATAGAACTGATAGGTATGTATCAGCTACCCTTTCGCGAAAAAATCATGACACATTATTCCTACAACTATCACTATCAGGATAGCTACTATGGCACTACACCTTATAATGCAAATCAACAGGTGGCATTTATACAAGCCTATTGGGATAAACGTGTAAATGATAAACATAGTTTATTGCTAGGAGCATCTTACAGGTATACTTTGTATGATGATAATACCCCTGCAACACAGTCTGCAGATGGCAAGGCAAATACACCGGCCATCACCCCTTTGCCCGGCATATTTATTCAGAACGAATGGACTGTGACAACGAAACACAAAATACTGCTGGGTTACCGCTACGACTACGATAAAAACCACGGTAATATTCACTCTCCTCGTATTGCCTATAAATGGTCACCTGATAAAAGCAATACGGTACGAGCTAGCGTGGGCACCGGTTACCGTGTCGTAAACCTGTTTACCGAAGATCATGCAGCACTTACAGGTGCACGACAGGTAGTGATAAAGGAAACCCTAAACCCGGAGCGCTCTTATAATACCAACCTGAACTATAACACTAAGATCTTAGTCGGTAAAGGCTTTACCAATGTCGATGTAACAGCATTTTATTCTTACTTCACTAATAAGATAAACGGGGATTTTGATACCGACCCCAACAAAATCATCTATGACAATTTGAAAGGGCATGCCATATCCCGTGGTATATCATTGAACCTGGAGGGGAATTTTAGCTTCCCGCTACGTGTGATGGCAGGCATTACCTATATGAATGTATACCAGATGGAAGATACAGGTACTGGGCTTTATAAAACCATCCAGATACAGGCACCGGAATGGAGTGGTAATTTTGCCTTTACCTATACACTACCACGCGGCTATATAATAGACCTTACAGGCAAGTGGAACGGGCCTATGCGCTTACCGCTGCTACCCAACGACTTCCGCCCGGAATACTCCCCTTGGTTTTGTATAGCTAATATTCAGCTCACTAAAAAGATTGGCAAAACAATAGAGGTATATGGTGGTGTTAAGAACCTCTTTAATTTTGTACCCAAATACCCTATTCTACGTGCTCACGACCCATTTGATAAAAAAGTAAACGACCCTGTAGACAATCCGCAGGGCTATACCTTCGACCCAAGCTATAACTATGCATCCCTTCAAGGCATCAGAGGCTTTCTGGGTGTACGCTACACTTTAAAATAGCACCTACCAGCACACATGAAAGAAAATGTATTTTTATTTTTGAATTTTCAAACCATAGCCTTACCTTTGCACTCCAATTCTCGATATTGCTCTTATAATGACGGTATTTGGGAGAATAGGCCGCTGAAAAAGGCGGTAATTCGTTAAAACCAAAAAAGAAAGGTAAATGGCTAAAGAAATCACTGGCTATGTAAAGCTGCAATGTAAAGGCGGCCAAGCCAATCCGGCACCACCAATCGGTCCAGCACTGGGTTCTAAAGGTGTCAACATTATGGAATTCTGCAAGCAATTCAATGCTCGCACACAAGACAAAATGGGTAAAGTATTACCTGTTCTCCTGACAGTTTTTGCTGACAAATCTTTCGAGTTTGTAATCAAAACTCCTCCTGCTGCCGTTCAATTGATGGAAGCGGCTAAGATTCAAAAAGGTTCTAAAGAATCTAACCGTAACAAAGTAGGTAAAGTAACCTGGGCACAAGTAGAAGAAATCGCTAAAGACAAAATGGCTGATCTTAACTGCTTCACGCTTGAAAGCGCTATGAAAATGGTTGCCGGTACAGCACGTAGCATGGGTCTTAATGTTGATGGCGCTGCTCCTTGGGCAAATTAATCCATTGCTTCACCTTACTTAAATCATTGCAACAATGGCAAAAATTACTAAAAAAAGAAAAGCTGTAGAAGCTAAAGTTGATAAAAACAAAGAATACTCACTGATCGAAGCTGCTTCGTTGGTAAAGGGTATCAATACAACAAAATTCGATAGCTCTGTAGACGTTCACATCCGTCTGGGTGTTGACCCTAAGAAAGCAGACCAAGCTATCCGCGGTACTGTAAGCCTGCCACACGGTACAGGTAAAACAAAACGCGTATTGGTTCTGTGTACGCCTGACAAAGAAGCTGAAGCAAAAGGTGCCGGTGCTGACTTTGTAGGTCTGGACGAATTTGTACAAAAAATTGAAAGCGGCTGGACAGATATCGATGTTATCATCGCTACTCCTTCAGTAATGCCTAAAATAGGTAAACTGGGTAAAGTACTGGGTCCTCGTAACCTGATGCCAAACCCTAAAACAGGTACAGTTACTAACGATGTAGCTGCAGCTGTAAATGACGTTAAAGGTGGTAAAATAGCTTTTAAGATAGACAAAGCCGGTATCATACATGCTTCCATCGGCCGTGTATCTTTTGAACCTAAGAAGATAGCCGAAAACGCTCAGGAACTGATTAACACATTGGTGCGTATGAAACCAGCTACTGCTAAAGGTACTTACCTGAAAGGCATCAGCATGGCTGCAACAATGAGTCCTGGTATCGCAATAGATACTAAAAGCGTATCATAATTAAGCGTGAACGAAAAAGGTAATTTTTATCCTTAAAAAAACATTTGAAATGACACCAGCTCAAAAACAAGAAGTAATTGAAGTATTGAAAGAGAAATTCTCTCAGTACAACAACTTCTATATTACAGATACAGAAAGCCTGAATGCCAGCCAAACGAGCACGCTGCGCAGGCATTGCTTTGATAAGCAAGTAGAAATGACGGTAGCTAAAAATACCCTCATCCGCAAGGCTCTGGAAAGCCTGGACAGTGAAAAATATGCAGGCATCATGGATTCTCTGCATAACGTAACTGCCCTGCTGTTCAGCGAAAGCCCGAAAGAACCGGCACTTATCATCAGCTCTTTCCGCAAAGCAAGCAACGGTGAAAAACCACTGCTGAAAGCTGCATTTATCAACGGTGACATCTTCGTTGGCGACAACCAACTGACTGCACTGACAAACATCAAGACGAAGAACGAGCTTATCGGCGAAGTTATCGGCTTGTTGCAATCTCCTGCAAAACGCGTTATCGCTGCATTGTTGCACAATGCTGAAAACGGTGGCTCTACACCTACAGCAGAAGCTGCACCTGAGGCTCCGGCTACAGATGCCCCTGCAGCACCTGCAACTGACGCACCTGCTGCAGAATAATTACCTCGCCGGGTATAAAACGGCGCAACAACATTGGCTTCCAAGCTATATTATAAAACACAATTTGTAAAACAATTTAAAAAGATAATAAAATGGCAGACATTAAAGCATTAGCCGAATCATTAGTTAACCTGACTGTTAAAGAAGTACAGGAACTGGCTGACGTATTGAAAGCAGACTACGGTATCGAACCAGCAGCAGCAGCAGTTGTAGTTGCAGCAGGTGGCGACGGCGGCGGCGCAGCAGCAGCAGAGAAAACATCTTTCGATGTTATCCTGAAATCTGCAGGTGCTAACAAACTGAACGTTGTTAAAGCTGTTAAAGATCTGACTGGTCTGGGTCTGAAAGAAGCTAAAGAACTGGTAGACGGTGCTCCTAAAGCTGTTAAAGAAGGCGTTAGCAAAGCTGAAGCTGAAGATCTGAAAGCTAAACTGGCTGAAGCTGGTGCTGAAGTTGAAATAGCTTAATCTTATATTCTTCTTTATGAATAAAGCTACCCCAATCGGGTAGCTTTATTTTTTTGTAATTTGCTATAAGTAAATATCAGCCTCATGAAAGATTTTTTGAATAACCTGAACGAGAAAGTAAACGAAGCAAAAGATGCTGTTGCAGACAGCCTGACCCTTGATAAACTAACCGAAAAGCTGGGCAGCATCAGCGAAGGTGCTAAAGAAAAAACCATCAATACTGCTAATGAATTAATCGGGCTGACTCCAATAATTGAAGAGATAGGATTTAAGACTACCGGGATATCTGTAACAATGGGTCTGCCACCGGATATTACATTCCACTTCATGAAGTCGGAAGACGTATTGCCTGAACGCAGAAAGGAAATACTAGAAACACATAAAGACAAGGCGCTATTAGGTACAATTGTGAAGATGTTGGTGACTACAGATGAATATAGAGATAAACTAAAATTGGGCACTTTCAAATTCAGCAATATAGACATATGCATTGGCCTAACGCCCGGTATGACTATACAACTTGTACCGCAAACCCCCTCTACACAAAATTAATATCAACAAGACTTACATAAAAGCAAAAGCCCCGAAGAATCGGGGCTTGTTTGTTTATTCATCAATCCTCATAAAATACAGTAGTAACTGCAATCGGGTGCAATCTATACATTCACATCACCACACCCAACGAATTAATACTACAAACAGGATTGAAAAGAAATTATTCTACAAGGTACTGCCATACAACTCTATTGCAGACTCTATACAGCGCTCTCCATCTATTGCGGCACTTACTATACCACCTGCATAACCAGCCCCTTCAGCACACGGAAAAAGGCCTTTAATCTGTATATGTTGCAAAGTCTCTTTATCACGTGGTATTCTTACTGGAGAACTGGTCCTTGATTCCGTAGCTACAAGTACAGCTTCGTTCGTGAAATAGCCTCGCATCTTCTTACCAAAATCAACTACTGCTTTTCTCAGTGCTTCATTTACTTCTTTTGGCAATACATCTTTTATTGCAGTGCTATGAACGCCTGGAAGATAAGAGCAATCGGGCAATGTAGACGACACTCTATTCTCCGTAAAATCGCCCATACGTTGTGCAGGTGCAACCAATTTTCCACCACCTATTTCATATGCCTTACGCTCTACCATTTGTTGATAATACATACCCGCCAACGGGCCCTTAAAGCCATACTTTGCATAGTCTTTTTCATCTACTGCTACTACAGTACCAGAATTGGCATACGGGTTGTTTCGTTTCGATGGTGACCATCCATTTACTACTACCTCACCATGATCTGTAGCTGCCGGAGCAATAATGCCTCCTGGACACATACAAAACGAAAACACACCACGACCATACTCTTGTGCAACTACACTATAACTGGCTGCAGGCAAATGCTCATCACGCACTTTGCAATGGTACTGTGCCTGATCTATTATCAATTGTGGATGCTCAACACGAACCCCCAGTGCAAAAGGTTTGGCTTCTACTTCAATACCCTTATTGTGGAGCAATGTAAATATATCGCGTGCGGAATGACCTGTAGCAAGTATTACAACCTTAGTCTCTATTATAGTACCATCTGCAGTTTTTACTGCTTTTATATGTTCTCTGTCAAGAACAATATCTGTTAGCTTCCGACCAAACAACACCTCTCCCCCACTCTCAATTATAGCCTCTCGCATAGCAGTTATAATGTGTGGCAGTTTATTAGTTCCTATATGTGGGTGAGCTTCGTAAAGGATATTATCATCTGCACCAAAATGATGAAATAGTTGCAGTATCCTTTTTACATTCCCACGCTTAGTACTACGCGTATACAGTTTACCATCGCTATAAGTACCTGCTCCACCCTCACCAAAACAATAGTTTGATTCAGGGTTCACGATACCTTCTTTATTCATCGCAGCCAAGTCTCTTCTTCTGCTTCTAACATCTTTCCCTCTCTCTAAAACAATTGGTTTGAACCCGAGGTTAATAGCTCTGATGGCGGCAAAAATACCTGCAGGACCAGCACCTACAATTACAATATGTGGCTTGTTGGAAACATTTTGCAGCTCAGGGTCAAATGTAGCTAATGGCAGCACAGCCTCATTGATGAATACCTGCAATTGCAGAATAACTCGAGGTTGCTTCCCTCTGGCATCAATGGACTTTTTGATGATGTGATAGCCTGTTATCGACTGCTTGTCGACACCGGTTTCTTCCATTATATAACGATTGATACTACCTTCTGCAGCTTCGTGTGGTAATACTGAAACGGAAATTTGTTTTATCATACGCGTTAGGTTTTTATCCTAAAAGCTTAAAAAACGAAGGGATGTGTTAGCATCCCTTCATTTAACTATTTAGTTTTGTTTTTATATTTCTCTTTTACTTTTTCCAGATGGTTTACAAACTTCTGAACATCCGGATTGTAACCATAACCTTCCTCTGCAAGTTTGTTTCCATCTTCGTCAATATAAAAATAGAACGGTTGTGAATTGGCGCCGAATTGTGATGCCTGCAAATCTTCATTTCTATCACCTACTGTTACAACTTGGGAACCTAAAGCTTTTGAGAAATATTGCTTGTCTTTAGGCAGTTCTGTTTTATCGTAGTCGCAGTAGAGCGATGCCACTATAAAATCTTCCTTCAGAATTTTTGCAACTTCCGGTTTACTCCAAACCTGCGCTTCCATCTTACGACAGTTAACACAGTTGATACCTGTAAAATCGAGCATGATTGGCTTTTTCAATTTCTTCGCTGCTTCCAAAGCTTCTTCATATTCAAAATATGTCACCAGACCAAGGTTCTTAACTACCGGTGGTTCATAAATACGCATCTCCTCTACATACTTCTTAGGTGCTACTTCGCTATTGGCAGCACTTTCGCCTCCACTATGATTGCTACCAGAGCCACCACCTGCACTTAGTACAAAATCCTGTGTACCCACGGGTGGTATAAACTGGCTCATACCATTCAAAGGCGCACCCCACATACCCGGTACCAGATATACTGCAAATGAGAACATTGTCATTGCAAGGAATAGTCTTACTAGTCCTACATACTCCTGTCCATACAGATTTTTAGGAGGTGCATCATCGTGAGATAATTTTAGCTTACCTAGCAGATATACACCCAACATAATTGAAAGCACTATCCAGATAGCAATAAATATTTCCCTGTCCAGCAAGCGCCATCCTTGTGCAAGGTCAGCGTTAGATAAAAACTTCATTGCCAGCATCAGCTCAATGAAACCAAGTGTCACTTTCACCTGGTTCATCCAGCCACCACCTGTTGCCATTTTATTGAGCATACCAGGGAAGATGGCAAACAATGCAAATGGTAATGCCAGACCTACAGAGAAACCAAACATGCCTATTGCCGGACCAACTAAACCACCTTTACTGGTAAGTACCAACAATGGACCAACTATAGGGCCTGTACAAGAAAAGGATACAATTACGAGCGTCAGTGCCATGAAGAAGATACCTCCAAAGCTGCTCATCCCTGCTTTTGAATCCGTCTTACTTGTCCATGATGATGGCAGTGTGATTTCGAATGCCCCAAGGAATGAAATACCGAATATTACGAAAATGGCAAAGAAGAACAGGTTTGCTATCCAGTTAGTAGAAAGGTTATTCAATGCATTAGCACCAAATGTTGCTGATATAATAACACCAAGCAACGTGAAGATGATAATGATAGACAATGAGTAATAAATAGCATTACGTATGCCCTCTGCGCGACTCTTACTCCTTTTTGTAAAGAAGCTTACCGTAATGGGTATCATAGAATACACACACGGAGTAAGTACCGCCAATAAGCCTCCGCCTAATGCGGCAAAGAATAGCCAAAGCAAAGACTTCTCTTCAGCGGGCTTTTCTGTTTCAGCAGGTTTTTCTGTTGTGGTTGTTTCAATAGGTGTAGCCTGAGCAATTGCTACTTTTGCAGTATCTTCTGCTATTGCATTACTATCCGGAGCAGCCGCAGTTGTTAAGGCATTGGGCAATTCAGGGTCATTTATTGTAACGCTGAATGGTATTGTCTTTGGCGACAAGCAGGTTTCGTGATTACATGTCTGGTATTTAAACTTACCTTTTACCTCGCCATTTGTATCTACAGTAATTGGGACTATGTAGTCAGCCTTTTGATAATAATGCAGTGTTCCTATACCATCTACTTCTTCATCGATACGCTTACCACGCTCAAAAGGTTTACCGCTTACTCTATATCTTGTTGATTTAGCAGGTGTAAAACTTGGAGGCAATAAGCTTTCATCAAGTGGTGTACTAGTATTAAAAGCATATACATGCCAGTCTTTATCAGTTACTTCAAGATGAAAGATCAATTCATACTGATGTCCGCTTTTCTTTTTAGCCGTTACTGTCCAGACAGTTGGGTCTTTTAGTATCTGCGCATGGCTGATAGTGGTATTGGCCAGTAATATGAATACTGTAATAAAGCGGAGTAGCCTAGTCATTAGTGTACTTAATTTTATACTATTCTTTTATTTCGAAACTGAATGGTAGTGTTTTAGGCGGCAAGCAAGTATTATCATTACAAACCTGATACTCATGTTTGCCTGTTATTATACAAGCCCCTTTTACATTTACTAACTGCACATAATCTACCTTACCCGACAAATAAGTAACCTTACCATCAATACCCTCCATCTCAGTTGTTACTTTTACGCCATCCTCTGTTATTTTTCCAACCAATTGCACATTCGCGTTCTTATCAAACTTATAACTCGGTGGTATCAGAAACCCGTCGCCACCGGGTGTCATAGACCATATATGCCACTCTTTCTTTATCGTCAAATGAAATATCAATTCATATTGATGATTCCCCTTACTCTTTACTTCATACATCCACGTAGTAGGGTCTTCTATCATTTGAGCAAATACAGGAGACACTGTAAACAGACTGAGGACAATAAGAAGTATATACCTCAATTTAGTCATCATGTTGAATAGTGCATTACCAATAAAGAAAGTCAGTTAGTTGATTTCGTTTGGTAACATTTGTTACATTAAGAAAACTTTAAGTTAATTCATCTTGGCAAAAGCCTCCAGAATAGCCCTACCGTCAATATTATGAAGGTCTTCACTACAAGCACGTTCAGGGTGTGGCATCATACCAAAAACATTACGGCCTTCGTTACAGATACCTGCAATATTGTTTGTAGTACCATTTGGATTGGAATCCATATGTACTTCGCCATTTTCGTTGCAATAGCGGAATACTATCTGGTTGTTTGCAGTCAGTTTTTCTATTGTTGCAGCATCGGCAACATAACGACCTTCACCATGTGCTACCGGTATTTTCAATGCTTTAGTGCCTGCATTCTTACCTACAAAAGTTGCATCGCCTTCAGATTTGATATAAACATTTTTACAAGTAAATTTCTGATGGTCGTTCAACAACAAAACGCCAGGTAACAAGCCCGATTCACAAAGAATCTGGAAACCGTTACATACCCCCAATACTTTACCACCCTTATTTGCAAACTTGATTACCTCTTCCATCAGTGGGCTGAATCGTGCTAATGCACCGCAACGCAGGTAGTCTCCGTAAGAGAAGCCACCTGGTAATACGATACAGTCTTCAGTCGTGAATGCACTCAGGTCGTTGTCTTTATGCCAAAGCATAACAACTTCCTGTTTCAAATCATCTTGCAAAGCGTGCATCATATCCCTGTCGCAGTTTGAGCCCGGGAAAACAACAATTCCGAATTTCATTATCTGTAGTTAATATTTTTAGTTAGTTGACAGCTAGTTGGCAAAACACCAATAGCAGCAGGGAAAAATAAAACGCAAAATTACTAAACCATTTAGTTTTTTCAACCATAAGAGCTGGTGTTACTATAACACTAATTGAAGGCATCACAACCAGCCATATGCTTTTTTCTGATATATCTGTACCAATGGCCATAAGTATTGATATAAAAAAAGCAAACGCTATTGTAGTCCACATACGCCTGATATACACCCCTCCTTTATGTATCCAATCCTGCAATCCGTAAACTCCCATTACAAATAATACCAAAATACCTGTAATAGTACCAAATACATAAAGAGGGTCTTTAATTTGACGTGGCAATGACAAGCCTATTTGTGGCAGGTATTGAATAGTGTCCAGTTTATCGAACAAGAAAAGTGTACCTGTAAACAGATAGATAGGTGTCAAATAACCTATAATAGCAACAGCCCACTCTCCGGGATTGAACGTTCTTATTAGAAGCAATGCTATGAATATCAACAAAAAATACCCTACGGTTTGAAAATGCAATAACGCTGCAACACTGAAAATGAACCCTGTGTTAAATACATGCATCCGTGGCTTATTAGTTTGATGAAAGCCAAGCAATGAATCCAATCCGCCAATTATACACCAATTGAGCAATAGAATTTCACTGAAATATGTAAAGTCCGGTAATATTGACGTAAGTACAATGTAAATAAATGCAGTAGTATAGGTGGGCTTACCGAAAAGACGTCTATTTACAAATATACTATTCAAATACAACGCCTGAGCAAATATCATCACAGCTGACAATAGTGTGTAAGCAAATGCATTGCCTCTCAGCACTACATTAAATACATCTACAATAGCCTGAAAAAAGACATGATGCTCTGGCACCAAAGGAGCTACTGGTTGCCCCAATGCCTGCAACTTTACCAGTAATGTAATAATCAACAATATAATAACAGTGTACGGGCTGTTATTGCGAACCAAAGATAGCACTCAGCTTATTTTGGGCTAAAATACAACTTTGGCAAAGCAGATTTGCCTTTTCCTTAAACAAGGGATAATTATTTCTCTCGCAGATACCTGTTTTGCCTGTCTGGGCATCCAATCTGCATCATCATTGCCTTGGTTAGCGGTTAGCGCCTGCATCAATACTTTACCATCACCCTCTACACTAGCCAATTGCACGCGAGAGCGCGACGCATTGAAGTCATTAAAAAGAAAACCTAATGCCCCGCCTGTATTCACCATAGCAAAAGAAGAAAACATACCTCCATCCTCTTGCGAATATTGGTCCTTTCGGATAAATGAGCGCCACTGCCTGTTCCCTTCTCCATTATAAGACATAACCATGATGTCTCTGTAGTTATATTCACGAACAGAAGCTCCCATTGTAGGATAATAGAATGAATAATACCCCATACCGGGAGAATAGCTGTTTCTGGTACTTACAAAATAGTCTTCCGCTACCAATACAAAGCCACCATCGTTTTTTATAATTAGGTTGCGCACCATAAAGTCGCTAAATACCTTTTTCTTCTTTGCATCGTCTGTTACATTATCTCCAAATGGCATTAGTTTTAATGGCTCATAACTACCTGTTTTTATATTGTAATAAGAATACAAAACACCTTCATAAAGTCCATTCTTTTTATCTGCATAAAAGCCTGCAATGTAAATTTTGTCATTGTTTACGTCTAGCTTCATATATGTACCTGCAGCATACTTCATGCTCAACGACAATTCTTTAGCAGTAAACTTTCTTTCTGCCTGAGGCAATACCAACAACATCAGTTGATCGGCATAGTTGTGTCCTCCAGTTGGTGTATATGCAGGCAGATAAAAAGTACCGTCGTTATGCAGTAGGCCCTCTCCTACTTCAGCATCGTTATCCAATGTATAAGAAGTATGGCATTTGCTTAAAACCGTCAGTTGGTCATCCAACCAAGTAGCATCTATATTAACCGCTCCTCCTTTAATAGTGGTTTCGTACACCATTATTTTCTTCTTATCGTCCGATACTATTGTTTTGAAATAGTTTCTGGAACTGCCAAAAAAAGGTTGCTTTGATGCGTCAATAACAATCGGGCGTTTTTGCAGAATCCCTTTATCATCCAATAATGCCGCATACTGTGTTATCTTACCCGATTCTACAGACTGATAGAATACAATCATACGATTGTCGGTTATAATAAAACGTGTATCATATACTTTTCCTGAAAAGAAGTCCAATACAACAGTGGCTACTTTTTGCATATCATCATCATATGCATCCAGATAATAACCATTGTTATTGCTACGGTATATGTATTGAAGTCCGTTTATCTTACCTGCTATGGCATAGTCGCCATTGCGCCAATCGTAGTTTTCGTACGGAGTATAGTACACATCTTGTGCATGCGCATTGTATAATGACAAGCATGTCAGCGATAACGCCAACAACATCTTCAAGGTTTTCATAACACCAAATGTAACAGGTATTAATGATAAAACTCGGTTAAAAATTAGTCGAGAAAACGTGACTTCAATTCGGGGGTTGGCAGCATGCAGCTATCTCTTTTGCCATACCATTTATACCTGTGTCGGGCTATGTAGACATATATAGCATCTCTTCCAAATCTGGGAACCAACCACCCTACAACTGATAGTTTATATACACCACCAAGTATTTGCATAAGCTTTAAAACCGCACCCGATTTCACATAAACTTTCCCCTGATATTCAAGTAGTACACTATCAGGTATATTTTGAAGAAAATGAGCATATTGAAACGACTGCCCGGCTTGCGATTGCAATGGGGCAAACCTGAACACAGCTTTTTTATCCCTTCTTATAACCCATTGCACTGATTGATTGCACAAATTGCACACACCATCAAAATATAAAACGGGATGCCGGGGTGTCATTATCTTGCTGTTGATGAGTCAGGCTGCATTGTTTGAATAGGTTGAGCCACTTGCTCAGGATGCGCAGCTTTGTAAGCTTCCACAATAGAATCTGCTTTTGCCTTCACCTCTATAGCCGACCTGCGGTCCAGATCTTCAGCAGCTTGTTTATTTAAGTATTCTACCCTTGTAGCAAATATGGAATCTGCTTTTGCCTTAATTTCCTTGGTAGTCAATGTTTTTTGCTTTTCCTGACATGCAGAAAAACCTACTATAGATAAAAACCCAATAGCCAAAACAACTTTCTTCATCTTTAGATCTTAAGAACGTTGTAAAGTTACCACTAACAAAATGATAAAATGACAATAAGTAATCTATGGTTCACATTTTTTCAAATATTTAAGGATTTAATGTAGCAAATAACCTGCGAATTGCGGAAATTTACATAGAACCCATGCAGAAAATTATTACCTACATACTAGTATTACTAACCATGTTGGCCAAGGCAGACTATTGCTATGCACAGCCAACAGGCAATGATACTATTCTGCTAGGTGGTATTATAGTTGACAAAGACACATTTGCCATGGTTTTTTTGGAAGATTTTTACCTGACAGGCAAACTACCACGGCATCTTGCTAAACAAAGAGAGGCATACAACAGGCTTCGATATAATATCTACAAGGTTTACCCTTATGCAATTATTGCAGCAGAAGTACTGAAAGATGTGGATGTAAACCTCGCTAAATATGAAGATGACAGGAAAAAACGAAAGGAATATCTGAAATCTGTAGAAAAAGAGCTGAACAAGCGATTTAAGGGCGAATTGGAGAATATGACCATCTCTCAAGGGCAGTTATTGGTAAAACTAATAAACAGACAAACAGGCAAAAACTGCTATGGTATTATTAAAGAGCTGAAAGGCGGCTTTTCTGCTGTAGTGTGGCAATCTGTTGCACTCTTATTCAACAACAGCCTGAAAAGGGAATATGACCCTTATGACAGAGATAAAGAGATAGAGAATATTGTAGTAGAGCTAGAGGCTAATTACTATTATAAATACAAATACCAGCGTCAGAACGCGCTGATACAGCAAGGCAGACGCAAAACCTGATAGGCACATAAATTGTCGTAATAGCTTTAATTACAGGCATATTGATACCTTTGCATCTGTAAAAACAATACGCAGTTGAAACTCCATATTTTAGCCATAGCAGTACACCCAGACGATTTGGAACTTGGGGCAGGTGCTACACTTGCAAAACATGCCAAAATGGGACAGGCAGTTGGCATTATAGACCTGACCCAAGGAGAGCTTGGTACACGTGGTACACCTGAGCTAAGGCTGCAGGAAGCAGCTAATGCTGCTAAAATAATGGGGTTGGCAGTCCGCGAAAATCTGGGCATGCGCGATGGCTTTCTGGTAAATGACGAGGCTCACCAGCTTGAGTTGATTAAATACATCCGCAAATACCAGCCTGATATAGTAATAGCTAACGCACTGGAAGACCGACATCCTGACCATGGAAAGTCGGGCAAGCTGATAGCAGATGCATGTTTTCTGGCAGGCCTCAGGAAGATAGAAACAACGCTGGATGGTGCTGTACAGAGTGCATGGCGCCCGAAAAGGGTGTATCACATGATACAAGACAGGTTTATTGAGCCTACATTCATAGTAGATGTGACAGATACACATAAGATTAAGATGGAAGCCATTAAAGCCTACAAAAGCCAGTTTCACAACCCTGATTCTGATGAACCGCTTACATACATTGCACAAGGGGGCTTTTTGGATGCAATAGAAGCCCGTTCATTGCTATTAGGAAAGCGCATTGGCGTTAAATACGGCGAAGGTTTTATTTGCGAAAACCTGCCGGGAATAGACAGTTTGGATGACTTATTACTGCCACAATTAGCTTAACAGTGGGCTATCCGAACCCCAAAGAAGATTTTTTTGAAATTATTTTTTCGATTTTGTCTTTTTAGTTTCGATTTTTATTACCTTTGCAGTCCTAAATTTAAAAAGAATGGCACGCGTTTGTCAGGTAACAGGCAGAAAACCCGTAACAGGTCACAAGATATCTTTTTCTAACAAGAAGGCGAAGCGCCGCTTCCTGCCTAACTTGCAGACTAAGCGTTTTTTCCTTGCTGAAGAAGACCGTTGGGTTACATTAAAATTGACTACAGATGCTATCCGCACTATTAACAAAAACGGTCTGTTGACTGTTGTTAAAGATTTGCGCGCACAAGGTCAGAAAATCTAATTGTAAAGTAAGTAAAGTAATAAACGCATAAGCAATGGCTAAAAAAGGAAACCGCGTTCAGGTAATATTAGAATGCACAGAGCATAAAAATAGCGGTATGCCCGGCACAAGCCGTTATATTACCTCTAAAAACAAAAAGAACACTCCTGAGCGTATAGAGTTGAAGAAATACAACGATATACTGAAGAAAGTGACTGTTCACAAAGAAATTAAATAATCTTATTTAAAATATTATTGAGTCATGGCAAAAGCAGCTAAAACCGCGATAAAGAAAGACCCGAAACTGGCAGCGGAAGCTAAAAACTATACTAAAGTTATTAAAGCTGTACGCAGCCCTAAAACAGGCGCGTATACCTTTAAAGAACAAATGATGCACAAGGATAAAGTAAAAGACTTCCTTGCTAAGTAAGCAGCCTCTATAGACTAAGTCTTATAGCCTTAGTACTTATAACCATATTTAAAAGCCGCTCTGATGAGCGGCTTTAGTTATTTCCTAGCTATCTGAAAGTCTTTTGATGTACCTATACAGTACAAACATCCAGCTACCAAACAACAGGCTAAGCAACCATACTTCTCTGTTTCTGAAAGGGTGAATGACATGATTGCCCACATCTGCCATCAGGCTGAAGGGAGCTGCTACAATATCCCAACTATTCCATCGCAGGTACCGCCCCAGGTATATACCATAGCCACTAAGGCATAAAAATATAAATACCACGGGCAGTATATATTGCTTTTTCATATAGCCATTCATCAGCTTCTCTATTTTGGACAAAGACATAAAGCCGAACATCAATCCGTTAATGGCAAATGATAGCAAGAGCAGCAAATCGAACCACAGCGGGCACTCTAACCTTTCATGCAAGTGAAACAGGTCTGTGGTGATATACATAGCATTCGGAAAGAACAACAGCCATAGTGCTGCATATAGCCATACTTTACGTTTGCTGCCTTCCACCTCTACCCTATATGCAAAGTATAATGGCAAAACTGCCAGAAAAAGGTTCCAGATAAGGAAGATAAAGGTGAATGACTGCGTATATATCATTCTCACTACCAATAGTATGGAACAAAACAGGATAGATGGCATCAGCCACCTGTAGCTTCTAATAAACGACATATCCTACTATAGGGCTTTTAAATAAGGTAAGAAAACAAAAACTCCGATAGAAATACTTACCGCAGCAGCCATGAGTACGGCTGCTGCAGATATATCTTTTGCATGTTTTATTAACTGGTGCCATTCATCGCCACAAGCATAGTCGCACACTTTCTCTATAGCAGTATTGAATGCTTCAGCTATCCAGACAATGCTCATTGCAATGATGATAAGTATCCAAGACATACTATCTATCCCGAGGTATAAACCTGCAGCCAAAACAACCAGTGTAGCTAATAAATGGATTCTTGTATTGGGCTCATACAATAGCCTGATGATACCATCAACCGCATGCATAATACTTGCCGCTCTGGACGTAGACTTCCAGTTTTCTGTCTTATGCATGGTATACATTTTGAGGTTTAGAACTACTATACCAGTCTATCTTACGAGAGTAATACATGATGACAGCCAGGATAACAAACAGACCTATGCTACCAAATATCAATGCATAGTCTTCCAACTGTATCAGTATAAAGATGTAGGAATATAAAGCTGTAAGTGCGAATGTGAAGCCTGCTGCTGTCTTCATGTTTTTGAAGATGCCCCATACATAAGAGCCTATCAAACCTACAGTAGCTATAGTTGCAATAATATAAGCATTATTAAACCCTGCATACTCTGATATGGAAAGCAGCAATGTATAGAATATGCAAAGCGCAAACCCAACCAACAAATATTGCAATGGATGTACTTGTTTTCTTTGTAGTATCTCAATAAAGAAGAACACGGTAAACGTAAGTGCTATGAACAATATGGCATACTTAACACTTCGCTGTGTCTTAGCGTAGCCATCTGCCGGTTGTATCAGTTTAACACCGAATGAAGACTTTTCTATCTCATAATCTCTGTCTTCTACCCAACATTGTGGATAGCTCCTGGATACCTGCAATACCTTCCAATGTGCATTAAAACCACTGCCTGATATTGTTGCCTGTTTATCGGGCAAGTATTGACCATCAAAAGCAGGAGACTGCCATGAAGATTGCAGTGCTACTTCTGTTGTTTTGCCAACAGGGGTAAAAAACAATCGAGATGAGCCCTTCAGCTTCAGGTGAATGTTGAACTTATTATTAATCTGTGGATTCAAGTTTACCATAGCATTTAACCCGGTCTTAAACAAACTTGTATTAACAACTCCTGCTTCCATAGGCTTTGAATCTCCATCCCATTGGAGTGACACTTCTTCTTCAAGTCCGCGAGCATCGCCAATACCCACCATTACTCTGGCATCATTCCACATAATATTTTCAGGTGCAATATTCAGTTTCTGCACATCTGCATAATTGAAGCCACCATTCAGTTGCAAATCAGATTTGTAAAGCATAACTGTATACAAGCTTCTGTGTCTTTCTTCAGGGATAGCTTTACCATTGATGCTTAATGTTTCGGGCATCAGATAAAAGCTTGACATATGCAAAACTGATTTACCATCCTGCATTACGTATGTTTTATATGGCACAACTAAAACAGGCCCGGTTATAGTCTGTTCATTTGCCCACTTACTACTTACTTCTTCTACTACTTGTTGTTGTCTCCCTTGTCTTTCATCTACAAGATTGGATACCAATGCAGCGGGTATCAGCATGAGGAGTATCAGAAAGCCAATCAGAAAGCCCTTAATCAGGGTCTTGTTTCTGTCGTAAAATCCGGGTGTTTTTTCAATAATTGTATCCATATTATGTTGATTTTTTAAAAAGTACTTTTTATTTCAAAGCATATTGAGCAAAAAAATATCAACCCAGATCGTTGATGATTTTTTCAAGCGCCTTTAAATGGTTTTTGAAAGCTGTTTCTCCCACTTTAGTAATGGTGTAAGTTGTATTTGTCTTCTTGCCAATAAAGCCTTTCTGCACTTTTATATAATTGTTCTCTTCCAGTGTTTTCAGGTGTGTGGCAAGGTTGCCATCCGTAACATCCAATAGGCTTTTCAGCTCGTTGAAGTTAACGGTCTCGTTCACCATCAACGCACTCATGATGCCAATGCGTATGCGGCTGTCGAACAATTTATTTAGTTGCGCTATCACACCTATATTTTTTACTTGCTATCATATTTCTTCCACATGATGATGCCATACAGTATGTGCAACACCCCAAAACCTATTGTCCATAAAAGTAATCCATAACCTCTTACAAATAAACAGACGCAACCCAGCAATACCTCTGCAATACCCAGATACTTGATATCTGAATGCGTGTACTTACTCCCGTTTATCAGTGACAGCCCGTAAAACGCAAGGCAAATAGGAGCAATATACAATTCAAGTCCATTCCACAAAAAAGCAAAAGCAAATACACCACCTGTAGCAAGCGGTATAGCCAGTTCTATAAACATCTTCTTAGAGGTACTGTTCCAAACACTTACTCCATCTTTCTTTGCTTTTCTGTGTGTAAAGTAATACCCTCCTGCCAGTGCTACAGCCAACACCCCGAATGCTAACAATACAAACTTCACCAATATGGATTGGTAGTCTGTATCCATCTGCTTATACGGTTCGCTATCATTGTACACACGGCGATAATAACCAGGAATATCCGTAAGCCACATTTTGGCTATAGCAGCCCCAACCAAAGCAGTACACCCGGCCCATACACCACTCCACCCACTAAGGGACAGAAAGCGGCTGGAACGCTCCATGATACCATGTATATCTTTCAGAGTTTGTAAAGACTCAACTTTATCCTGCTGCATAAATAAAGCACTTTGAAATACAAAGTAAATGCAATTGGTAGAGAAAACAAATATTCAAATCTTAAAATTTTCTAAACAATTACTGTCTTAACTTTAAGTATAACATCCGCCGTATGAAACAAGTACTACTTATCCTTTTGATATTTACAGGCATATACGCCAATGCTCAGGTAGATCTCAGTCGTGATCCTGGTAAACCTGTACTAGCGCCTAAGAAAAGTAATGCTCAATTACTGAAAGAGTCTCAACAACCTGTGCAAACACAAAGTGACAGCATCAATAATGCATCATTGAAGGCTAATGGCATTGTTACCAATCCATCTGCAATACAATATGGCGAAGGAGGAAGGCTTAATCAACAATCACAGCAATACAATATAGGAGGTGGAACTAAAGCTACAAATACCATCAATTACGATAACGGAGGCAAAATACAAGGCAGCAGCACAACTATTGAATTTGGGAAGAAAAAGCGCTAACTGATTCTCGCTATTTTTCGTTATATTACAATTGTAAACAATCTGCATTATGAGAAAAATAGTATTCATATTCTCAACACTTATTGCCTTATCAGTTACTGCTAAAGCTGAAAAAATCAGGCTAATAATAGACGCAGCACACGGAGGGCAAGATGCCGGTGCTGTAGCAATTGGTGGTGATAAAGAGAGTGATATATGCCTGCAATTTGCAAAAACACTGCAAGATGAAGCAAGTAAAAAAAATATTGACGTTGTGATGGTTCGCAGTGATGATGAATATAAAATGCTCAATGACCGTAATAACTTTAAACCAGAAGATGGAGTAAAATCGTATTATATATCGTTCCATATGAATGCTGAAAACAGCAAAGCAGAACGTGGTGCAATTATTCAATACAACGGCAATGCTAAAGGTTCAGCATCTGCTAAGGCATTTGCAGAAAAACTACAAACAGGATTTAATCTGATCAATAATATAAGCACACGTATCAATGATAAATGCAAAGCAATGGTTGTGAAAAACAGCGAAATACCTGCAGTAATTATTGAACCTGGATATATAAGTAATGAACAAGACCTGCGAAAACTGAAAGATAAAGGCATACAACAGGAAGTAGCTATGCTGGTTGTAAAGGCTGCAATGGAATAATATTATCCAACTAAAAAAACTTTGGAGCTGTCTGCATAGGCAGCTTCTATTGTTTTATTAAGAACCTGTATTTTTATACTGTAAAAATTTTACCTCGATGATGAGAAAACTGATAACAACTATACTTGGTTTAAGCATTATACTTTTATCTGTAGATGCATATGGACAGAAGATAAAACTTATTATAGATGCCGGGCATGGAGGTAAAGATGCGGGTGCTAAAAGTAAAGCAGGCGATAAAGAAAGTGACCTGACATTGCTAATGGCTGAAACATTGCAGAAGATGGCTCAGGAGAATAATATAGAAACAGTAATGACCCGCACCAAAAAGGACCAAACGCTGACACACGAACAACGTAGTGGCTACAAACCTGAAAATGGATACAAAGTTTATTATATATCGTTGCACATGGACAAGGATAAGAACACAAGTACACGGGGCAATAAATTGTACTACAACACCAAAGCGCTCAACTCTGCTACAAGTGTAAAACTGGCAGAACGAATAGGTATAGGGCTTCAAAGACTGAATGGCAATACATACAAAAAAGAAGACAACGAAGCCATCATACTAAAACGAAATTCAGTACCAACTGTAATGGTATATTATGGATATGCAACTAACCCGCAAGATGTGAAGATGGCTAAAGATCCCGGATACCAAAGAGAGGTTTCCATGCTAATAATAAGAAGTATATTTGAAATCAGGTATTAACAAATAAAGCTCACTAAATAGTGAGCTTTATTTGTTAATAAACTATCAATAACTATTACCTGATAATGCTAACAGGCATAACGGACTGTTCATTATTACCATCTCTTACTATGCAATAATATACACCTTGTGCTAATGCCGTAACATCGAGTTCTGTATTTTCAGAACCTGCTGCAACATCCTTTTGCATCAATACCTGACCGGTAACAGATACAAGCATTACTTTCAGACCATTTGAAGAGAAGCCCTTATTCCACGTAACTGTAACAGCACTTGACGCAGGATTTGGATATACCGTAATTTGCCCATTGCCAGAATTTACATTATTAACACCCACATTGAAGTATTGCTTGAACAACACAACGCCACCTGCTTTGCTGCCAACAAGCATTTCATATCTTGAATCTCCATCTATATCTGCAACGAATGGTGTTGCTCTTTCGCGAACGTTTATGTAACAGTAGATAGAATCAAGCCTTTTGTAAGATGTTATATTACCACCACCAATACCTTCGTATCTATATACAGTACCGCCATAAGTACCAAGCAGCAAGTATACTTTACCTGTATTATCTATCTTGCCAATGTATGGTGAGGTGTATGTATAAGTGATACCATCTTCCTGTATACCAATGCCACCTAAAGAGTCTGTTACTCTGAAGAATGATGGTACAGGCGTGCCTCCGTTATTCCTAAAATAGTATAGTTTGCCCATTTGCGCACCACATACTATATCATTTTTACCATCCCCATTAATGTCATAAATAAATGGTGCTGCATAATCGCCCACATCAAGTGTGCCGAACTGGTCGTTGAGGATAAGCTCCAAATTGTATACAGGTTTTACATTAGCAGATGTTGCCGTGTTCCTGTAATAACCAATGGTACCATCATTTTTACCAAACAGCAAGTCATCAAGCCCATCGCCATCAATATCACCAAATGCCATTTTTGCACCGGTTGTGTTTTTTGACCAATAACCCATAAAATCTGTATCCATCAGTTTGTATGAGGTTGTAGTGCCGGTTGATGTATTTTCGTAATAATGTATTCTTGCTCTGAGGCTGCTGGATGACGTTTGATAATAACCATCTGAAGTAATGAAAATATCGGGTTTGCCATCTTTGTTGTAATCATATACTAATGGCTGAGACCCCTCTCCGATATCTATCATATCACCCATTAACAAAGTATCTGTAACATAAGAAAAATTAGGACTTGCGTTAGTTCCTATGTTTTTATAGTACACAATACATTTATAGTTCTCTGTACCATCCAGCCTTGGGGTAAATGCTAAATCTTTATTACCATCGTTATCTATGTCCAGCCAAAATGCTGTTGGCATAAATGGCATATACAATGTTTTTCCATTAGCACCCCACATAGTATCCTGCGAAACAAAAGAATCTCTCGGATGACTGTAATCTTTCTTACCATTCCTCAGGTATTGAATGTCTGAAAAAGATATATTTCCATTCAGCATATCATAGTCACCATCACCATCATAATCTAACAAACATACTGTATTGCCCGCGTGGGTAGTTTTTGCATCTCCGGATGTCTTTAAACACGTAACACCTGTCTGAAAACATCCTACACCTAACTTTATTGTTCGTTCGTAGTTTTGCAAAGACTTGCCCCAACACTCGTCCATATAACACATCCTCATACTATCCGATGGTAAACCATCTTCTTTTTCACAATTCCTGTAAAAAGACAGTCTTGTACCATTTATATCATACGTAACTACGTCCAAATCCTGATCATTATCAACATCTATAATTGCAGGAATATCTATTGGTGCTACATAACAATTCACCATCCCCGAACCTTTCATAAAATACCTGAGTTCTTTGAAGAATGTAAATGCAAGTGACTTATTAGCCCCGCTACCTTTGTAGTATCCCTTATATACGCTGACACCACCCATACCTTTATGAAATAAATCAGCAATTCCATCTCTATTATAGTCCTCCAGCTTCATATAATCAAACACATCTGGAAAGCTGGTCTGATACTCCGGACGATAAACATATTTAGGATTACCGGGTATAGAGCTTTCATTCAGAAATGTTTTTACACTTCCGTATCGTCCTATCTTATCATAAATAGCCAAGTCTTTTACACCATCCCCATTCAGGTCGGCCATGCATAGTTGAGGGTTATTGAAGCCCCCTGCCCAAGCTAATGGTAGTTTTCTATTGTATGCTTCTACTGATGGCGGGTTATTGTAAGGTAAGTACTCTTGCGAAACAGCTTGACTGTATGCAATATCTGATGCAAATATTGCACTACATAAAAGGGTTGATTGAAGGATTTTTTTCATAAGGTTTCTTTGCTATTTGACAATATTGTTCTATAAATTTAAGACAAATACCTACACCAAACGTGTAACATTGGTCACTTATACAGACAATTAATAACCTTTTAATGGCGAGTTGGGTTCAGTTAAAAAATGATTAAAAACAAGCTTATCTGCCAGCCCCGGCAATAACTTATTGAGCCACACTGTCAATTTACCTTGTCCTGTCATCACAATGGTACGTTTGCGTTTTTCTACCCCATCCAGTATTATAGCAGCGCACTGCTCTGCAGACATCAGCTTACCTTCATCCAGTGGTGTTTCTCCCTGTGCGCTGCCATCGGCACTGCGGGCTACGTTTCGTATGTTGCTGGCCGTAAAGCCCGGAGATACCCACATAACATGCGCCCCTGTATGCAACAGCTCTGTACGCAAAGCCTCCAGAAAGCCCTGCATGGCAAATTTGGATGCCGAATACCCTGTACGTGCAGGCAAACCACGAAAGCCTGCAATAGATGAAACACCAACAATAGCCCCTTTATTTTCTCTTACAGACTTTACTGCAAACTTGCTGCAATACACCGTACCCCAAAAGTTGATGTCCATCAGCTCGCGTATCACCTGCAGGTCGGCATGCTCAAACAATGCCCGCATACTGATGCCCGCATTATTAATCAGCACATCTACCCTGCCCCATTTTTGCAAAGTAGCCTCTATAAATCGCTGACAGTCAGCTTCTTTACTTACATCTGCCGCTATATACAACACATTCGCGCTATCTATACCTATAGCCTCTCTCAGTTTGGCTTCGTTTCTGGCACAAACGGCAATTTTTGCACCTCTGTTCAGTGCATCTGTTGCCAATGCCTTACCAATGCCCGATGAAGCACCTGTAATGGCTACTACTTTATCTTTCAGTGAATACATATACTTTGTTGAACGTCGTAAAGTTAACGCTTAGTGGCAAGGTATTTATATGATACCTGAAACACAGAAATGTAAATAAAAAAGATATACACAAAAGTTGATAAACACATGGTACTGAAAAACTGTTTAATCCGTTAGTAATACATATTTTCACAACAAGTACTACAGACTATAACAATGCACTTGTATGTTGTATGGATGTATACGAATGCCTGCGGCCTACCGGCAGGTACGTGGGTAGCAAGCAAGATAAGTGCCCGAAACGCGGCTGTATTGGCGGCGCGTAGCTAAGCCTTCGGCGATGCAAAATATTGCTGAGCGCTCAGTGGCATTTAGGAATGACGATACCGGATTTGACAATTACTTAACAGCCGCATTAGTGCGGTTTGCGTAAACTTACAGGCGTTAATAGATTTAAACCCACAACACATTGACTGAAGCGATTATTAATCTGGACACAGTTAACCCCATTGAATTTTTCGGCGTTAACAATAGCAAATTCGATATTCTTAAGCGTAAGTTTCCACTGCTAAAAATCCTTTCTCGCGGCTCGCAGATAAAGCTATCGGGGCAGGCATCAGAAGTATCTAACGCGCAGGCTCGTATTGGGCAGTTGGTGAAATATCTGGAGCGCAACGGACATCTTTCTGAAAACTATTTTGCAGAGATACTGGGCGATGACGAGAACGGCGAAGGGCCTGCAGTGAATGTAGAAAACGAAGCCAATAACGATATACTTGTTTTTGGCCCTAACGGCAAAGTGATACGTGCCAAGACTGCCAACCAGAAACTGATGGCGCAGGTGAGCGAGAAGAACGACATCATATTTGCGATGGGCCCTGCGGGTACGGGTAAAACCTACACGGCAGTAGCACTGGCAGTACGTGCGCTGAAGAACAAAGCTGTTCGTAAAATCATCCTGACACGCCCTGCGGTAGAGGCCGGTGAAAACCTTGGCTTCCTGCCCGGTGATTTGAAGGAGAAGATAGACCCGTATCTGCGCCCGCTCTACGATGCGCTGGACGATATGATACCTGCCGATAAGCTGAACTACTATATGGCCAACCGTATAATAGAGATAGCACCGCTGGCATATATGCGCGGCCGTACGTTGGATAATTCCTTCATCATTCTGGATGAGGCACAGAATACTACAGACCTGCAATTGAAGATGTTCCTGACACGTATAGGACCGAGTGCAAAAGCCATCATCACGGGCGACTTATCGCAGGTGGACCTTCCGAAAAATCAGAAGAGCGGCCTGATGAAAGCAAAGCGCATACTGCAAGGCATTGAGGGTATAGCGCATATAGAACTGGACGAGGCAGACGTAGTGCGTCACCGCCTTGTAAAGCACATCATCCGTGCATACGACAAGGAGCAGATGGCAGAAGAAAAACGCGAAGAAGAGAACCGCGAAAAATTCCGCAAGCTGGGCGAAAACAAACAACAGTAAGTAACCAAAATATAAAAAGCCATCCTTCGGGGTGGCTTTATTGTTTCTTGCCCAAGTATGCCCAAATGCTCATTATCCTGATAACTTGGGCAAATGGGCAGAACTGCTCATGCTGCTCACGATGCTTATCTACTTGAACGCGTGAGCAAGATGAGCAAAGCTTGTCTATTCATTTTCATTCACGCTCATTCACGGTATTCACGTTTTGAAATCGTGAACGGCGTGAAAATCGTGAACGTGTTCGGGGGTGGGTAAACAAAGCAAACTCTTATTAAGTATATTTAATTCATGAACTATGAAAAATGTTGTGATACTGTTAATCAAATAATAAGTCATTCCCGTCTTTCAAAAACATCTGATTTTTTTGAAGTCAAAGAACCATTTATTTCAAAATGTGGAATAACTATTGTTGGTAAAGAACTAGTTAGCAATTACAATAAAAGTATTTCCCAATTATACAGGACACATAACGAAATAGAACCTACAATATCATTTGAATATTTTGAAAATAGTATACTACATATAGTTGAATCCCACGTTTCAATAAATACTAAATGTGGAGTGAATGAGATAAAAGCATTATTTGATACAATCCTTAAGATGCCAATTATTGAAAGAGAGATATTTTATTTTTTAAAAGGAGCTAAACTTGACAATATAAAGAGCTCAATAGGAGATTTTAAAATATACAAGTACCCTGATTGCATTCAATTATTGACAGACAAATACAAAACATTTTATGAGCATGATAAATTCCTTATTGATTCTGAGAAATCAAATGCTTTAATAAGCGTTAATGTAAGTAGTAGAGAAGAAAAAAGAGGAATCGAGATTGCTGATGGTTTAATTAGAACTTTTGAAAACGTAGTAAATTATACTATCGGTGATTTAAGACATTACCATAG
>JADHED010000389.1_pt1 | contig 54451 bp, 47 predicted proteins | sample 8952041 | NCBI WGS metagenome assembly JADHED01 (sample SAMN16124423, study PRJNA663239) | bioreactor sludge metagenome | isolation source: sludge (control) | place: India:Bengaluru | collected 2018-09-08 | reverse complement strand
AGCGGGGCAGCCTGGATCTCTTCGGCGAGGCTCTGGCAAAGAGACTCCGGAGGGCCCTCTCCCTGCGTCGAGACGCTGCCTAAGCGAGAGGGTTCGCAAACAGGGACAGGTTATTTACCATTTTTTCAGAGAGTTCATTCCGGAGGAATCATCTGCTCGTGTCCCAATTCTGGGCTCTCGGATGCACTCATATGGGCGAGTTTGCGTTCTTTCGAAAGCGACAAGTACCCCGCAAATACGCACGGCCCCCGCGATTCTGGGGGGAACTCACCTAGAATCGCGAAGTGCCCGTTTCCTCAGGGACCTTGGAGAACGGCATCTTTCGGTATCCGGAGCTTCCTGACCGGTTCGTTGCGGGTTTCTCCAGCCGCCTCTTATACCCGGATGACACACCAGATCCACAAGCGGCACGGCTCCTCGCAAAGAGCTTGGGCTTCGGTGGCGCGGAAATCGCCCGAGTCTCTCAGGTCCACGGCTCTCAACTGATCGAGGCCGGCGGTCTCCCCCGAGAAGGCGAAATCCGGGTCTGGGGAAAGGCCGACGCGATCGTTACGCGAGACGCTGGCCGCATGGCCGTCATCTCGACCGCCGACTGTGTTCCGCTCTTGCTGGCGGATCCCGCGACCGGCTGGATCGCGGCCGTACATGCCGGATGGCGCGGAACTGCCGCCCGAATCACGGCCGCCGTCCTTGGGTTCCTGAAGGCTCACGGCGTCACTCCACGAGACCTGATCGCCCTCTTCGGCCCCTCTATTAGCCGTGACCGGTACGAAGTGGGACCCGAGGTGATCGCGGCTCTGGCACCTCTCTTTGAAACAAGGGGCTTCCCAGAAGACGCCGTGACTCCTGGAGCTTCCGGCCGCAGTTATCTCGATGTCGCGGCCCTCAACAAGGCCATTCTTCTGGAATGGGGGGTTCTCCCCTCCAACGTCTTTTCCACTTCTTTCTGCACCGCCACAAGTGACATCTTCCCTTCCTACCGGCGTGACGGCGCGAAGGCTGGACGCCTCCTGACAGGGATCGCCCAATGCCCGAAATAGACAGCACCGAACCGAGGAAAAAGGGCCGCCGCTGGGTCCGGTACGCTCTCGTTCTGGGGGCCTTGCTCTCAATCCCGCCCATCCTCTTCGTGGCGTTTCTGCCTTTTCTTCTCGAGAGCCAGGCCGTCAGGAAACAGGTGCTCGACCAGGTTTCACGGCTCATCCTCGAAAAGACAGGTCTCTTTGTTTCCGCTCAGGATTTCGGGCTTTCATGGAGGAAGCGCTCTCTCATTCTCCGCGAGATCCGGGTCTCCAAGGAGAACGGGCCCCCGCTCGTGACCATTCGCGAGGCGGCAGCCGTCATCGATATCGAGGAACTGAGGAGGGAGAAGATCCACATCACCTCGCTCGACCTCGAAGGCGTTGTCGTCGACCCGTCTGCCCCGCTACCGGAACTGAAGGGAGAGACATCCGACCAGAGTGCCGGGAAGCCGGAGATCAGAATCGAAAGCTTCAACCTGAGGTCCGGTCAACTAAAGCCCTGGAAACTCCCGAAAGAGGCGGCCGCGTGGGCCAGCAGAGTGGCTGCTTCCGGGATTCACCTGCAGGGGTCATACGACGGCACGGCCGCGGATCTCACCCTCAGGGTGCGGGGCGTCCTACTCGAGCGGCCCGCCGGCAAGACCTTGACGGGCTGGGTCGAGACGAAAGCCCGCGTTGAAAATGCTGGGGCTTTTTCCGTCGAGTCGTTTGATTTGCGGACTCCTGGGCTCTCCATCTCGGCAAATGGATCGGGAGATTGGAGGAAACGAAAAGCCGGGGACACGCACGTTCGCGTCCTCGCGGAACCAGCCCGCGTTCTCCCGGAACTCTGCGTGGATGGGAGTTACGAAGCCTCTGGCACATGGGACGCCCCGAAAGGAGTCGCGGATTTCCATCTGGAAGCCCGGGAAGTGAGCGGAGAGTCTCTCGAGAGGTTCTCCCAAAAACCACTTCTTGACCTTCTGAACGCCAGCGGGACCCGGTTCTCTGCCAGCGCCGAGGGCCGTTTCTGGCCCGGCACCACCCCGAGAGTCTCGGGCCAGGCCAAACTCTTCTGGAACCACGGGGCCGAGCCGCTTATGCATGTAGCGGCAGAGTTACCAGAATCGCAAACGGGCAGCCTTTCGCCGTCTTTTCAGCTCAGTCTGCTTCCCCGGCTAGAAGGCCGGCGTTTTCTTGATGTCCGCCTCGAGGTTCCCGGCTGGACCGCCATGGGAAACGCACGTGTGGTTCACGGATACCTGGAACTCGAGAGCCCCGCGCTCTTGAAAACCCTCGTCGAAGTTCGCAAACACTGGCCCGGACTGTTACCTCTCGAGGCCATGGACTCGCGGCTGGCCGGCACCCTGAACGCATCCGCCCGATTCGAAGGGCCAGTCACCGCCCTGCGCACCAAAACGGCCGGGCAATTCCAGGGAGCTGGCGGAGGAACCGCCGAGTGGGATGTGACTGGCGTCTTCGCCGAAAAGAAGTTCGACGGATCCGTGAACCTCATCCAGGTACCGCTGTCCTATGCGGGACCTGGTTACGAGGGATTCGTGACGGGCACCACGGCGTTCCGGTATGCCGCCGGGAAGCCCTGGGTCAGCGTAAACGCGGAAGGCAGAGATCTCTGTCTGGGGACTTCAGGAGCCACACTCGAGCACGTATCGCTCGCCGCCCACGGAACGCAGGAACACGCGGTGGTCGAGTCTCTCGAGCTTTCGGCTGGCGGGGTTTCAACCCGCATCACCGGAAACGCGGCACCTCTCGCGCCCTGGAACCGCGCACACATCAGTCTCGAAACCACTTCTTTCCCAAATCTGGGCCCCGCTACCATAACGGCCGATGCGCGAAGCGGTGTCGTGGACTTGGTCCTCGCGCCGCTCGACACCCCCGCCGGCCTCATTGGGGCACAGGCGACTCTCCCGCTCGGTGCTCTCCGCCACGTCCCTCTCCTGGCGGAACAGATGGCTCGCTTGCCCCGGAACCTGCCCGGCGGTCCCGTGCTGGTCGATTTTGCGGTGGCGTCTCTTGACTCCTGCGGCGTAACGCGCCTTGGGGAGAGCGTGTTCACGGCGTTTTCGCAGCCTGTTCCCCCCGCTGTTCTCGAATTCGAAAAGACGGCTGACCGGCTTCAGACGAGTTTTGGACTTTCGATCGCGGCCAATCTGGAGAATCCCGAGTCTTCCACGGCCCAGCTGAACACGAGCGAGATTCACCTTGACTTCGCAAACGTGAGTCTCGACACGGCTTTTCCCGTCGAGGCCGCTCTCCAGAACGGGCGGATTAGCGTCGAGCCCTTCCATCTTCTGGGCAAGTCGACTGAGTTTGGCCTTTACGGATGGGCTCAACTGGATAAAAGGCTCTTCCATGGTAAGCCAGTAAATGATCCTGTTCAGTCTGTCTTCTTTTCAGCCGCGGGGTTTTTCGACGCCAGTCTTCTGAAACCCTTTCTCGCCGGAGGGATTCCCTCGGGTCTCATCGAGGCTGACTCCGAGTTTTCTGGACCGGTGGATTCTCTGACCGGTCAGGTCAAACTCAGAGGGAAGGACTTCGCAATCGTCTGGCCTCGTCCCTACCTGACCCGTATTGAGCGAGCCTCTCTTCAAGCCACGTTTTCGGAGGGCGGTCTCGAGATCACTGATGGCCGCGCCCAGATCAACGGCGGGGACGTTCTCCTGACCGGGAGCCTCATCCCGAAAAAGGGACTGGATCTGCGCTCATCGTTCTCGGATGTCCGGTATCGGCTCGCTTACGGTCTCAGATCGACGTTCAACGGCAACATCGACCTGTACTTCCCATGGGAAGGGAGGCGGCTCCTTTCTGGAAATATCGTGCTCGATCGCGGGGTGCTCGACCGCGACATCGACCTCGACCAGGAGATTCTCAACCGGATGCTGGCTCCCCCCGAGAGCCGCGAGACCGAACCGGGAGTCCTCGACACCATCGATCTGAACCTGCAAGTCACGACCACGAGTGGAGTCAGGGTTCGAAATAATCTTGCGGATCTCCGAGCCGTCTGGAGTTCGATCACCGCATCGGGCACGGCCGCCGAGCCCATCATCCGGGGCCGTATCGATGTTGAAAAGGGCGGGCGTGTCTTCGCTTACCAGCAGGTGTTTCGAATCGACTCAGGCGCCGTCATTTACACCGGCGACCCGGCTTCCGATCCCCGGATGGATTTCGTGACGACAAGTTCTCTCGAAGATCCCAGCATTTTGAATGCGGACACGATCGGGCGCTTTGAAACGAGCCCCGCGGCGGCTGACGCCGCCGAAGCCCTTGCGACCGGTCTCGCCACGTACTACAGCGAAAGGCTCACCCGGGGTATTGGCGAGGCTCTCGGCGGGACCCGAATTCTCTTCCGTCCCGTTCTCGTGTTTGGAGAGACCGATCCGGGAACCAAACTGACTGTTTCCAAAGACATCTCTCGAAATGTGCTCTTCGCGTTCACCCTGGACCTAAAAAACACGCAGCGGCAGACGTACCTGATTGATCTACATGACTTTGGCCGCCTCCCGTCACTCACGGCCCAGGCCTTCACGAGCGAGGACGGCACGTACGGAGGCACGCTGCAACAGAAGATCACCTTTGGAGCCAGCAAACCGCGTGACGAGGGGCTTCCGAGGCTTCGAAAAGTGGTCTGGGACGCCCCGAAGGGGGTCATTACCCGGGCAGTCAAACAGAACGTCAAACTTGGACGGGGAGATGCCGTGGCGCGGGATTACCCGTTTGATCTGGAAGTCGACCTCTCGACCGCGTTGCGGGCCCGCGGCTACCCGGGTGCCGAGGTGACCGTTGGCATGAACCCGGTCGAAGGAAAGGCTTCGAGGGTTGATCTTCATATCAAGGTTCTACCGGGGAAAAGAACCGAAGTCGTCTTTGAAGGTGACAAGCCGCCGGGGCCTTCACGCTCACTGATCGCCGCTTCTTACTTCCCGAATGAAGAAGAGGCTTCGTCCCTCGATGAAATGACGGCGCAGACGCGGCGGGTCTTCCGCTCCCTCGGGTATCCAGACCCAAAGGTAGAAATGAGCGCCGTCGACCGCGAACTTCGGGGCGAGTCCGTCCGCATCATTACCATCACCACCCGGGCAGGGGAGAAACGGCCCATCGAGAACGTCGTTTTCAACGGGGTGACGGAAAGCGAAAAGCAGTACCTTTCGAGCCGGTTTGCGGGACCTGCCGAACGGCTGGAGTTGGCCCGGAAAGAGCCAGGGGCCCTCCGGCGCCTGAAATCCTCTCTTGATCTCCTCGGAAGACCGATGGCCCGCGTTGTCGCGGTCGTGCTCTCAGCCGGGGGGAAAGACCTGACCGTCGACGTCGACGGAGGACCCCACTCCCTCATTTCCGGTTTCGAAATGGGTGGGGTGGACACCCCAATGGCCCAGAACCTTCTAAAGGAACTCCCGCTAAACCCCGGAGACATCGCTCGCGGCGACCAGATCGCCCTTGGCTCCATACGGCTCGAGGAGAAGCTTCAATCTCTGGGTTTTGCCGGGGCAAGAGTGAAGGCGGTGATTCTGCCGGTCTCCCCGGAGCTGGTGCCACCACTTCTTGTGCGGTACGAAATCGAAACTGGAGAGCCAGCCGTTTTGAACTCCATCCAGTTTTCGGGGCGCCGGTTCACCAGCCGGAAATTCCTGTACCGGACGGCAGATCTGACCAAGGGGCAGGCCGCTGTCCGCCGGGAGACCGATGAGGCCAGGGCCCGGCTGTTTGATACCGGTATCTTCACCTCGGTGCAGTCGGAGTTCCACCGAAAGGCTCCCGGGGAAATCGATGTCGTCTTTACTCTGGAGGAGAAACCCAGATTCTCCGTGGCTTATGGACTGCGGTGGGAAGACCAGGAAGGGTTTCAAGCCGTTGTCGACCTTCTCGACCAGAATTTCCTGGGCAGGGGCATGGCAGTCGGCGTGCGCGGGCTCTACTCCCGCGACGACCGCAGCGGCAGACTCTATTTCGCCTCCCGCGGCATCCTGGGGACGAAACTCGATGTGGAGACCTTCCTCGAAATCCGGCGCCGGCTCGAAGCCGGATTCGTGGATGACACGACGGAGTTCACCCTGCAGCTGTCGCATCCTCTTTCCCGAAAGCTGACCGCGCGGCTGTACGGACGGTACCGGAAATCCCATCAGTTCGAAGAGACGCCGCTCGACCCTGATTTTCCGATCGACATCACCCTTTCGCTGCCCTACATCGGGACTCAGATCATTTTCGATTCCAGAGACGATCCTGTCTTCGTCACCCGCGGGTACCTGGCTACCCTCGACGTTCAGGGGAGTGACACGTTCCTCTCGAGCGATTTCTCTTACCTGAGAGCCTTCGCCCAGGTGAACGCTTTCGTACCGGTCTTCCGGATGAAGGCGGGTCCTGTGGTGTGGGGGCAGTCGTACCGGTTTGGCCTGGCGGAGCCGTTCCGCGAGCAGGAACTGATCGGAGATGTACGTTTCTATGCTGGCGGAGACAGCTCCGTCAGAGGGTACCCTCTCGATTCTCTCGGACCGTACAGTTGGCTCTTCGGGCCGCTCGGAGGTTCGCGAGTGGCGCTCATCAACCAGGAACTCAGGATTCCGTTGCACCCATACATTTCGGGCCTCGTCTTTTTCGACGCGGGCTCCGTGTGGGATGCCCAATCCACCTATCAAGACTTCCTGGCGAAATCCGCGGGCATTGGTTTGCGCGGAAATACTCCTCTGGGGATCTTGCGTGCAGACTTCGCGTTCCCGCTCGATCGCCGGGAAGACGACCCTTCGTGGAAGTTCTATTTTGGTTTCGGTAACGCTTTCTGAGTGGTGGCCCGAGCGCCCCGACACTCGCCAAAAAGGAGAAACGATGAAACGCACTGCAGTCGTCCTTGTTATTGCGGCCATGGCCCTTCCGGCTCTTCAGGCAGCGGCTCAGTTCCAGCCGCCGCGCCCCAGCCCGAAATCCACACTGACCCAGACGATCGGCGTGACGGATTTCTCTCTTTCCTACAGCCGCCCCTCCGTCAAGAACCGCATCATCTGGGGAGAACTCGTGCCCTGGGACAAGCCGTGGAGAACCGGCGCGAACGAGGCAACGACCTTCACGGCGCCGGACGACGTCATGGTCGAGGGCAAGAAACTGGCCGCCGGGACTTACAGCATCGTCACCATCCCGAACAAGGATGAGTGGACCGTGATCTTCAACTCAGACACGGCGCTCTGGTTCCGTACCGACTACTCAGAAAGCAAGGATGTGCTCCGCGTGAAAGTGAGACCCCAAACTGGATTGTTCCAGGAGACGATGGGGATCACGTTCGAGAACCTCACGGCCGATTCCGGCGAGCTCGTCATCGCATGGGAGCGTTACCGCGTTGGGGTGACGATCACTGTCGATGCCAAGGAACTCCCCGCGAAAAAGGCTCGCGAAGCCGTCGCGAAGGCCAAGGCAGACGACTGGCAGACACCAATGCAGGTGGCTCGCTACTTCGCCGACGAGAAGGTCAGCATGACCGATGCTGTGGCCTATATCGACAAGTCCATCGCCATCCAGAAGAACTACACGAATCTGGGACGCAAGGCCCGCATCCTGGCGCAGGCCGAAAAGTACGCAGACGCCGTGAAGGCGGGGGAAGAAGCGGTGAAACTCGCCAAGGCAGCCCCGGAAAAGCCGAGTGTCGAGTCGCTCGAGAAAGCGATCGCCGACTGGAAAACCAAAACCTCGAAGTAACGCGATTTCCTGGCAGGGCCTCAACCAGTTACTGGATCGGTGCACCCGGGAGCGCGGACATCTAATCCGCTCCCGGGCGCCCTCCGGAGGCAGAGTCCCTTATCTCTGCCTCCCAGCACGGCCGGACACTACCGCTTCAAGACCATACAAACTGAAGCGCAGGCGATTCCGCCAATGTTCATCGTGGCTGCAACACGTGCATTGGGAACTTGTAGCTTCTCCGGGGCCTTGCCGAGGAGTTGCCAGTAACACCAGCCCGGCATGGCAATTCCGGTCGCCCCCACGGGATGGCCTTTGGCAATCAAGCCCCCTGAAGTGTTGATTCCACATTCCCCGTGGGCCGCTGCCTTCCCGTCACCCCAGTATCTGGCCCCCTTGCCCGGCTCGGCCTTTCCGATGACCTCCGTTGCGAGAGCCGCCATGATCGTGAAGCAATCGTGGACCTCCGCGACATTCACATCGGCTGGAGTCACCCCCGCCATTTCGTAGGCTTTGCTCATCGCTTTGTAGGCGCCCGCGGGTTTGAGGGTGTCACGGCCAGCGACCGCGATCGGATCCACCGCATTCCCGAACCCGGCCAGTTCCACACACTGCTCCTTCTTTACCCCGAGCCGTGACAGGCCTTCTTCCGTGGCCAGGATCATGGCGGCGTACCCGTCGGTAATCTGCGAGCAGTCGTAGGTTTTCAGCGGGAGTCCGTCCACGACGTACCGGTTGGCACCCTTTATTTCGAGCGCTTGCTCGAGCGTCACTTTCGCTTTTCGCATTTGCGCCCACGGATTGAACTGGGCATTGTGATACTCCGCCACGGCGATTCTCGCGAAGTCTTCTTCCGTTGCCCCATGGGTGTCGATGTACGCCTTCATGATCTGAGCAAACTCGTGAGGGGCAACAAACGTCTTGCCTTCCCGTTCCGCGGGATGCGTGTAGAAGCCGAGGACGTGCCCCACCTTCTTGCCATCCGCCTTCCCCTCGACATCTCTCATCTTCTCGTAACCAATTGCGATGGCCGTTTCGCCGGACCCCGCCAGGAGCTTGTAAACACACGTCAGGATGGCTTGTCCGCCCGACGCGCAGGCGTTCTCGACAAACTCGATCGGTTTTCCAGAAAGGCCAGAAACTGATGCCACGAGGCCCGCGAGAAGCCCCTGGTCGTTGAGGGAGATGTTGCATGTGGCACCGATTGACGCGGTATCAAGAGCCTCCGCCGAAACACCGGTGTCCGCGCAAACGCCTTCGACGGCCGCCCGGACGATCTCGGGAACCGTCATTCCCATCAGTTTCCCAAACTCCGACTGGTGGAATCCGGCAATGAAGATCTTCTTGTGCATGGAGTCCTCCTTGAAAGAGCAAGGTCGCGCCCTCTGAGTCCCGAGCATAGGCGCTTGGCGCTGGCAAGCAAGAGTGAATGGAGTCTTCTCGGGGAAACGTTAAGATCCGCCTCTCATGGCCGCTCAGACTTTTCGCACCGTTTGCAACAGGGATTGCCCTGACGCCTGCGGGATCGTGGCAACTGTTGAAGATGGAAGACTCACCCGGCTTTCCGGCGATCCGGATCACCCCGTCACTCGGGGCTTCCTCTGCTTCAGGACGTCCCGCTTTCCCGAGCGCCAGAACTCCTTGGAGCGAATCACACAGCCCCTTCTGAAGCAAAACGGATCGTTTGAACCCATCTCTTGGGAAAACGCTCTGGAACTCCTCGCCACCCGCCTTCTAGAGATTCGCGAGCAGTCTGGCCCCGCCGCCATCCTGCACTACCGTTCGGGTGGCTCCCTGGGCCTCCTGAAGTCCGTGGTGGACTACTTCTTCGAAAAGTTCGGCCCGGTCTCGGTCAAGCGTGGAGATATTTGCTCCGGCGCGGGGGATGCCGCGCAGGAGACGGACTTCGGTGACGAGGAGTCTCACGACTTTTTCGACATCCTCAATTCAAAAAACATCCTTCTTTGGGGAAAGAACCCCGCCGTCTCGAACATCCATCTGCTTCCGCTGCTCCGGGAATGTAAGAAGAAAGGCGCGAGGATCCTCCTCATCGACCCCATCCGGCACAAGACCGCTCCCCTCGCGGACCATGTGGTTCTTCCGCGTCCCGGGAGCGATTTTTCCCTGGCGATGGCGGTTGCCAGAATCTTGTTCGAAACCTCACGCACCGATCCGGCCGCACCGTCCTTTTGCGACCACTGGGACGCTTTCCGTTCGCTTGTCTTTTCAAAGGACATCACCAGGTGGCTCGATGAGTGCGACGTCACACTCGCGAGCGCGGAGGTGATCGCGGCCTCTCTCGCAGAGCATCCAGCCAGTATTCAGGTAGGGTGGGGAATGGGCCGCCGGATGAACGGCTCGGCCATTGTCCGCGCTCTCGATGCGCTCGGCGCCATCAGCGGGAACATCGGAATCGCCGGCGGCGGCGTCTCGTTCTACTACAAGCGCCGCGGAGCGTTCGACACCAGTTTCCTGAAAAAGGAGTGGCCGCGGACGCTTCTCGAGCCACGCCTCGGCCACGAGATTCTCGCGGCGCAGAATCCACCCATCCGTGCCGTCTGGGTCACGGCCGGCAACCCGGTCGCCATGCTGCCAGATTCCGCAAGCGTGGCCCGGGCTCTCGAGACCCGGGAATTCGTGGTGGTGGCGGACTCGTTCCTGACTGACACCGCCCGGCGGGCCCACCTCGTTCTCCCCGTCACGACCCTTGTAGAAGACGACGATCTACTCGGAGCTTATGGGAATCACTGGCTCGGAGCCTCGACTCCTGCCGTGGCCCCGCCACCCGGGGTTCGCTCTGACCTGGAGATCATCCAGGCACTGGCGAACGTCATCGATGCAAAGACCAAAATGACTGCGAACGGCCTATCGGCCAGCGTCTCAGGCACGGCACGCGAGTGGAAAAAGCGGCTTCTGAAAAACGTCGAGCCGCTCGGGGTGACACTCGAAACTCTCGAGAAGAGGTCGATGAAGAATCCCCTGGTCAAGAACGTTCTTTACTCCGGCCTCCGTTTCCCCACGACGTCCTCTCGCATGAACCTGATTCACGAGGCCATCCCATTTCCTCCGGAAGAACCCGGTTTCCCGCTCTGGCTCTTTTCAAACTCCTCGGAGAATTCCCAGTGTTCTCAGTGGGCAATCGGAATGCCAGAGATTCTCGTGGCGACCTGCCATCCCGAGGCCGCGCCCGGATTCTCAGACGGGGAAACCGCCACTCTCGAAAGTGAACTTGGCAGCCTCCCCATCAGACTTCGTTTCGACACCAACCAAAGAAAGGATGTTGTTCTGGTTCCCAAGGGAGGGGCTTTCGACCGGGGCACTTCTGCGAACGCACTCGTCAAGGCCCGGGTCACCGATGCCGGGGAGGGCGCTGCGTTCCTCGACTGCCGGGTTCGCATCACTGCCAGGAGACATCCATGAATAAGCAGCCCATCCTCATCTGGACGGCCGCGGCTATCTTGACGCTGGCCTCCGCCGTGTGGCAGCGCCTCTCGGGTCCCACTCACCCCATTCGGGGCTCGGTGATGCTCAACGGCACACAGATCCAGTACCGGTTGACCCGGACACACGGCGGCGAGGGGGATCAGCCCATCGTTGTGAGAGTCGAGGAGAGATCGGTTGGAGGAAGCATTGCATGGCGGCGTTACCCCACGAACGACCCCTGGCAGTACCTGCCCATGCAGCGTGACGGTGACCAGCTCAAAGCCGCGCTGCCGCACCAGCCGCCGGCCGGCAAACTCGAGTACCACGTCCGGTTCGAAAAAGGCGGGGAAGCGGTTGTCGTTCCCGTGAAAGGCGCGGTCACGCGGTTCAAGGGTGCCGTTCCCAACTGGGCCCTCATCCCGCACGTAATTGCGATGTTTCTGGGCATGCTGTGGTCGACGGCTGCCGGGATCCAGGCGCTGGCAAAAGCACCAGGTTATGCCCGCAACGGCCGGATCACACTCAGTCTGATTGCAGCAGGAGGACTGATTCTGGGACCGGTCGTCCAGAAGTACGCGTTTGGTGAATTCTGGACGGGCGTTCCCTTTGGGTACGACCTCACGGATAACAAAACGCTCATCGCCGCCCTCGCGTGGGCTGCCGCCGTCTGGTTCGCAAGAAAGGACGGCGCGGGGCGGGGACCCGTTCTCGTGGCCGCGCTCGTGACGCTCGTGATCTTCGTGATCCCCCACAGCGTCTGGGGTTCGGAGATCAAGTGGGAAACACACGGACAGGCTGCTTCCGGGCAGCCTGTCCGTACGCCAGCACCGGTGTCCCCCTGACCACGGCTCCGGTCTCAAACGCCTGAAGTGCCCCTGAAAAGGGCCTCCATGTTCAGAGATTTGACTTTCGCCTGTCCCGCCATAACGACGTAGGCACGGGCGAGGGTGTCCTTGGCCGTACCGAGAACCGTCCCGACGAGCCCAAGGGCTTCGGCCATCTCGGCAGGCGGGATGCTTGGCAGGATGTTCCGCCAGATGGATTCCTCCAGGACATTGATGGCCGTCTGCACTTCGGCGAGATCGTATCCAGCCGTGTAGCGCGCCGAGGCAATCGACTCCATGTTCTTCCTAATTTCATCCAGTTGACGCTCTTGGAGTGCCTGGATTGCCATGTCGAGCAGGTGATCCAGACGTTCAGTGGCCACGTCCAGGCCGTCCCGTTCGTACCCCGAAAGGTGCGAGCGCTGAAGAGACTGGACGGCTTCCCTGATGATGACGTCCCGCTTCTCGTTCAATAGCCGTATGACGATGTGGTGCGGGTGCGGGTGGAGAGTTTCCATGTCCATTTCCTTTTGTTCTCAGCTGATTCTGAGGGTCACGATGGGATCACCCTTGGCCACGGAGGAACCCGCCGAGACGTGAACAGCCTCTATGACCCCTGACTCCGAAGCGCGGAATTCGTTCTCCATTTTCATGGCCTCGACAGTTGCCACGCTCTGGCCGGCGGCCACGCTGTCTCCCGGTTTGACCCGCACCGCCAAGACCAGGCCCGGCATGGGAGACCGCACGGTGTCGAGCCCCGTCTTTTTCACCTTCTTCGGCGCGAATTGCTTGAGGATCCTCTCCCGTTCGGTTCCGATTTCAACGATCTCGGAGACTCCATCCAGATCAATCGACCAATTGGGGCCCTCGGCGACCATGACCGCTTTGTGGGAGATGTTGTCGACCAGAAGAGACCAAATCGGCGTGCCCGAGACTTTGCGTGCATCGACGTGGAAAGTCTTGCCGTCCAGTGAAATCTCGATGGCGCCCCCTTCATCTTCCCTGAGTTTCACCGGGTAGGTCGTGTCCTTGAGGGTCACGAAGTAAGTCGTCTCTCGCATTTCATGGCCTCCCGCTCGATTCGTACCGCCCGGCCGATTTCCAGCCGCCCATTTTCGAGCGCCCGGCCCCATCGCCAGAAAGTGCGGTCCCCGCCGCCGCCGGGGCCCTCTTGGATTCCAGGTGATAAAGAAGGGCCGCGGCCAGGGCGACCCTCTCGGGATCTGACCGCTCGACGAGCCCCCCGGCAGTGAAAGTCTCCTCGACAAACTTCGTGTGAACATCGTTCGTCAGAAATCGCGGCTGGGAAAGAAGCCAACGGTGAAACTCGAGGCTCGTGTCCACGCCGTGGATCTCGAACTCGTCGAGAGCCCTCGACATCCGGGCGATGGCCTCGGCTCGCGTCCCGCCCCACGTGATGAGCTTGGCGATCATCGGATCGTAGTAAACCGAGACCTCGCTTCCGGCCCGCATCGAGCGGTCGACCCGAATGCCCGGGCCATCGGGAATCCTCAGGAAGTGAATCCGGCCCGTCGCCGGCGCAAAATTGTGCCGGGGGCTTTCCGCGTTTATGCGGCATTCGATGGCGTGCCCCTTCGGATGCGGATCGGCCCCGTAAGCCATGGCCTCGCGGCTAATCGGCTCACCCATCGCTATCCGAATCTGCTCCTTGACGATGTCGATGCCCGTCACCCACTCCGTCACGGGGTGCTCGACCTGCAACCGGGTGTTCACTTCGAGGAAGTAGTAGTTCTTGTCTTTGTCCACCACGAACTCGAACGTTCCGGCATTCCGGTACTCGAGTGCCCGGGCTGCCTTGACGGCCGTCTCGCCCATCCGGCGCCGCATCGCATCATCCACGAATGGAGACGGCGTCTCCTCGACGAGTTTCTGGAAACGGCGCTGCACCGAGCATTCGCGCTCTCCGAGGTGAATGTAGTTGCCGTGCGTGTCTCCGAGGATCTGGATCTCGACGTGCCGCGCCGGAGAAATGTACTTCTCCATGAAGATGTCAGGGTTGCCAAACGCCTTTTGGGCTTCGCCCTGCGCCTGCCGGTACGCCTCCTCAACGTCCTCGGCGCGGTGAACGATTCGCATCCCCTTTCCGCCGCCGCCACCAGCAGCCTTCAGAAGAACTGGAAACCCGAAGGAAACGGCCAGCGCGCGAGCTTCCGCCGCATCCGGAATGCTCCCCTCGCTGCCAGGGATGGTCGGGACGCCGAACCCCTTCATCAGCGCTCGAGCCGCTACCTTTTCTCCCATCTCCTCGATGACCTCTGGCTGGGGCCCGATGAATACGAGTCCGGCCTCCTCGACCGCGCGCGCGAAGGCCTGTCTCTCGGACAAGAACCCGTAACCTGGATGAATCGCCTGGGCGCCCGAGCGGCGCGCAACATCCAGAATTCTCTGAATACTGAGGTAACTCTGGGGAGCGGGGGACTCGCCCAGGCGGAAAGCCTCGTCCGCATGCTCGAGGTGCAGCGATTCCCGGTCCGCGTCTGAAAAAACGGCAACCGTCGTGAGTCCGAGTTCCTTGCACGCGCGCAAGATCCGAATCGCGATTTCGCCGCGGTTGGCAACCAGAACCTTGGAAAAAGGCCGGGCGGGAGGGAGCGGGCAGTTCTCGTTTTCAACCATCGTCTCGCTCCTGGCTCACAGCGGAATGTTCCCGTGCTTGCGAGAAGGTCCCTTCTTCCGCTTGTTCTTCAGCATCTCGAAGGCTGCGATCACCCGGGGACGCGTGTCCCGCGGGTCGATCACCGCGTCGATGTACCCGCGGGAGGCGGCAATGAACGGGTTGGCGAAGCGTTCGCGGTATTCCTCGGTCTTCTGTTTCAGGAGTGCCGCGGGGTCGTCCGCCGCGGCGATCTCGCTCTTGAAGATGATCTCGGCCGCGCCCTGTGGCCCCATCACCGCGATCTCGGCCGTCGGATAAGCGAAGTTGATGTCACCCCGAATGTGCTTGGAACTCATCACGTCGTAGGCACCGCCGTAGGCCTTGCGCGTGATGACGGTGACACGGGGGACGGTGGCCTCGCAGTATGCATAGAGCAGCTTCGCTCCATGTTTGATGAGGCCGCCAAATTCCTGATTGGTTCCCGGGAGAAAGCCCGGAACGTCCACGAAGGTGAGAATGGGAATATTGAACGCGTCGCAGAACCGGACAAAGCGTCCGCCCTTGAGAGAGGAATCGATATCGAGAACACCCGCCAGAACCGCGGGCTGATTCGCCACGATTCCCACGGGCCGCCCTCCGAGACGAGAGAAACCAACCACGATGTTGCCCGCGAAGTCTGGCTGGATCTCGAACAACTCTCCCTCATCGACCACTCGCCGGATGATTTCGCGGATGTCGTACGGCCGGTTCGGATCATCGGGCACGGCCTTGAGCAGTTCTTCATCCCGCCGGTTAACCGGATCCGCCGGCGGCTTCACCGGCGGATCCTCCAGGTTGTTCGACGGGAGAAACCCAAAGAGCTTGCGTGCGGCGTTCAACGCCTCGACATCATTGGGAAACGCCCCGTGCGCCACTCCGGACCGCCCGCAATGAACCGAAGGCCCCCCAAGCTCCTCGAACGTCACTTCCTCCTGGGTCACCGTCTTGATGACGTTCGGCCCCGTGATGAACATGTAACTCGTGTTCTCGACCATGAAAATGAAGTCCGTGATGGCGGGCGAGTAGACCGCGCCGCCAGCACAGGGACCCATGATCACCGAGATCTGCGGCACAACCCCAGAGCTGAGCGTGTTGCGGTAAAAGATCTCGGCGTAGCCACCCAGGCTCTCCACGCCTTCCTGAATACGCGCGCCGCCGGAGTCATTCAGGCCGATGACCGGAGCACCGTTCTCGAGAGCAAGGTCCATGATTTTGCAGATCTTTTCAGCGAAGGTCTCCGAGAGTGACCCGCCGAAAACCGTGAAGTCTTGTGAGAAGACATACACCAGACGCCCGTCGATGGTTCCCCAACCCGTGAGGACGCCGTCTCTCGGGATCTTCTGTTCGTCGAGCCCAAAAGCTTCGCACCGGTGCGTGACGAACATGTCGAGTTCATGAAACGAACCGGGATCGAGGAGAACTTGAAGCCGCTCCTCCGCCGTCAGCTTGCCCTTCTTGTGTTGCGCCTCGATTCGTTTCGCTCCGCCCAGAAGACGGGCCTCGCTCTCCCGTTCGCGCAGGTGACGAATCTTCTCTTCGATTGACATCGGTTCCCCCTCGCTACCCCTGATATTCGCACCTTTTGGGTGCGGAATCTGGGTCCAGTTCGTGAGTCCTCACACGGGAAGGTACGCCCCCTTGTTTCTCATCGCGAGGAATCTCGAACCAGCAGCTCATTGATCCTGCGAGCCATCGCAGCCGGGTCCTTCACGCGGGACCCTTCCGCAAGGACGGCCTGTTCGTAAATGAGCTGACAATAGTCCTTCAGCCGCGGGTCATCCGGCGCCTTTTCGTGGAGCGAGCGCATCGCCTCGACAGCGGGGTGAGTCCCGTTCATTTCCAGAATCCGTTTCGACTCGCCTTCCAAAGCCGCGTGCCCGGCTCTCTTCAGAAGCCGTTCCAGATTAGGACTCATCTCTCCCTCTGGCGCAACGAGACACGCAGCGCTTTCGCGAAGCCGCTTTGAAAGCCTGACTTCGGAAACCCCATCGAGAAAGCCCTTGAGAGCGTCGAAGAAGCCGCGGAACCGCGACTCCTCGGGGGCCTCCTCTCTCCCCACGGCTTCGGGAAGATCACCTCGATCCGCGGCTTTCAACGCTTTCCCCTTGTACTCCTTCAGTTCCGGCAAGGCGAACTCGTCCATGGGGTCTGTCAAGAGAAGGACATCCCAGTTCTTCTCCTTGAACACCTCGAGAACCGGGGCGTTTTCGATGGCGGCCCGATTCTCGCCCGAGAGCGTCCAGATCTCTTTTTGTTCAGCGGGCATCTTCTCCGCGTACTCGGTGAGCGTGGTCATTTTTCCGGGTTCGGTCTTTAGCGACTCGAACAGCAGAAGGTCAGCCAGCGCTTCCCGGTGTTCCATGTCGCGGGCGATCCCTTCCTTCAAGATGGTTCCCAGCTCACGGAAGAACGTGCCGTAAGTCTCTGGCTCTTCCTTTTTTAGCTCCTCCAGGCCCTTGAGAACGTTCTTGATGATGTTCTTCTTTATTCTCTCGAGGACCGGGTTTTTCTGAACCGTTTCCCGTGAGACGTTGAGCGGCAGGTCCGGGCAGTCAACCACGCCCTTCACGAAGCGAAGCCACTGCGGAAGCACCGCCTCGCAGTGGTCCATGATGAGAACGCGCCGCACATAGAGCCGCGGCCCCGTCTTCACCTCTCCAAAGCGCATTTCGAAAGGCATGTGAGACGGGATGAACAACAGCACCTTGAATTCGACGGTTCCTTCCGCCGAGTACTGAATGACCTTGGCCGGTTTTTCCCAGTCCCCGGAGATCTGCCGGTAAAAGGCAGAGGTTTCTTCCTCGGTCGCCTCGGACTTCGACTTCAGCCAGAGCGCCTTGCGGGAGTTCAGCGTCTCCTCGACCGTCTTTTTGACGGGTGGCTCGGTGGACCCCTCCTCCTTCGGTTCGGTCTTCTCGACATCCATGACGACGGGGTGCTCGACAAAGTCCGAGTATTGCTTGACGAGCTGGCGCAGCCGCCACGAATCGAGGAACTCCGTGGCGTCCTCCTTGAGGTGAAGCGTGACGTCCGTTCCGCGGCCGTTCTTTTCGGCTGGCGAGACGGTGAAGGTTCCCAGTCCGTCGGATTCCCACTTCACGGCCTCGTTTCCCGGCCCCGCCGAAAGAGAGGTGACGGTCACACGATCGGCCACCATGAAAGCAGAGTAAAAACCCACTCCGAACTGGCCAATCAACTCCGGGCGAGACTTCGCCTCCACCTGCGCCAGGCTTTCCAGGAACGCCTTCGTTCCCGACTTGGCGATCGTCCCGAGGTTCTCGATGGTCTCGGCCATCGTCATTCCCGAACCGTTGTCTGAAACGGTCAGAGTGTTCGTGGCTTTGTCTGCAACGATGCGGATCTTCCAGTCCGGATCTCCCGCAACCAGGGTGCCATCGGTGAGAGACCGGAAGCGGAGCCTGTCGATGGCATCGCACGCATTGGAGATGAGTTCACGAAGAAACACCTCCCGGTGGGTGTAGAGAGAATGGGTGATGATGTCGAGGACTTGCCGGAGTTCACTCCGGAATTCAAGGGTTTCGGTGTGAGTCTGCGTCATCTCGATATCCTTTAATTGTTTTGTCTTGCGGGAGTCCCTGGCCGCGTATCTTGGGCCTTTGGGAACCGCCGGGTCCATGGAATCGAGAATTTTACCCAGGATTCACACTGCTTTGTGCCATCCTCATCACGGTGAGAGAGAGGGAAGTTCTCGAGAGGGGAGTTGCGGATTGAATCCGATTACGCACCTCCTGGCATCGTGGGCTCTTGGGGAGAGTGCGGGGTTATCCTCGCGCGACCGCAACCTGGTGACGTGGGCCGGGGTGGCCCCGGACCTCGATGGCCTGGGTGCCATCGTGGACGCTGCCAACAGGGCTCTCGGCCGGCCGGAATCCACCTATTACTGGCTTTTCCACCACTCGCTCCTCCACGGTCTTTTTGCGGCCCTTCTTCTCCCGGCTCTTTTTTGCATCTGGGCCAACAAACGTCTCCGGATGTTCCTGTTTGGCGTCCTCGCGGTGCACCTCCATCTCCTGTGTGATCTGGCTGGTTCTCGCGGACCGGACGCGGGTGACGTCTGGCCGGTTCCTTATTTGATGCCCTTTTCCGAGAGGCTCACCCTTGCCTGGCCGGGGCAGTGGGAACTCAACGCCTGGCCCAATATCCTGTTCACGGTTTTGCTCATCATTTTTGTCTTCCACCGCGCCGCAGTGGCCTCTCATTCCCCCGTTAGCCTCTTTAGCGACCGGGCGGATCAGCTCTTCGTCAAGACCGTTCAGGCGCGCTGGTACAAGGGAAAAAATGCAGATAAACAGTGTGACGAGGTCTAAATGAACCCGCACGGCGACAGCACACGGAAACTTGCAGGCCCCGGCAAGGGCGGGGTTTTTACCGTTCTCCTCGCCCTCCTCAGCGGTCTGCTCGTGGCTCTTCTCATTCAGCGCCTGTTTCTCACGGGCCTCACGGAGCGCGCGGAGCGAGATCTTGCACGCACGCTCGAGCGCATGGCAAACGAGTTCAGTCCCCTGCTTCCCGCGGACCCCGCACTGCCACAAACGGTCCTCAAGGCCGCGGAACAACTCGGGTGGCGCCTGACGGTGCTCTCCGCGGACGGGCGGGTCCTGGCCGACAGCGCGGTTGATCCAGCCAGGCTCTCCACGGTTGAAAACCACGCTTCCCGTCCGGAGATCGTGGCCGCGCGGGACTCTGGAATTGGTTTCGACCGGAGACGGTCGGCCACCGTGGCCGAACCCTTTCTCTACGCGGCCCGGAGAATTGACCATTCCGGAGCCCCCGCTGGCTATCTCAGGATCGCGGTGACCGAGAGCGAACTCCTGTTTCCCGCATCGCCATTCAACCGCAAGGTCACGGCCCTCTCTTCGTTTGCGGGGCTCTTGGCCGGAGTCCTTGTCTTGGCCTTGAGGCGGCGACACTCGGGAGAACTCGTGCTCGTCAAAGACGCAGCCAGGAGGGCTCTTGCGGGTGAAACCTCGCACCCCGCCTTCCAGACGTCCGAGGAAGCGGCCGAGGTGTATGCGGTCTTGGGAGACGCCGCCAAACTCATCAACGCTCGCACCGAGGATGCCAGGGAAGCGCGAGAGATGGTGAGGGCACTTCTCACCCTGGTGCCGGAAGGTCTGGCGCTTTTCGATCAGAACCTGAAATTCATGGACGCAAACCCGGCCTTCCTGGAGCTGCTCGGAGTGGACCCGGCGACGAAGACGGCGGGTCGTCACTTCATCGAAATGTCCCGTCACCAGAAACTCGTCAGCGTGCTCGAGAGGGCGATCGCCGGCACCGCGGTTTCGGAAGAGATCGATGTCGAGGGGAAGAACGGAATGCGGCGTATCGAAGCCGTGGCGCTCCCCGTGTCGAGACCGCCCCGCCAGGCGGCCGCCGTTCTGCTGCGTCCTGTAAAGTCCGCATAAAGAGAACATTAAGACGGTGTAAAGGGACGCTGGTATTCTCTTGGCCTCTCGACTCTGTGCGAGGAGGCCTTTCTTGTTTCGTCTTTTCCCAAAGGAGGAGAATTTCCTCCCCCAGTTCAAACAGGCGGCCCAGATCATTGTCGATGCCGCGAAGGCTCTCGATGAACTTGCGGCTGATTTCAGCGATTCCGAAGTCAAGGCCAGCCGGATCAAACACCTCGAACACGAAGGAGACCGCGTCGCGCACCAGACGTTCGATCTCCTGAACAGAACGTGGATTACACCGATCGACCGGGAAGACATCCACTCGCTCGTCTCCGCGCTCGACGACGTCCTTGACTTCATTGATGCCGTGGCTTCGCGGATCACGCTCTACAAACTGACGGCCGGTTCGGCTGAACTCAAGGCAGCCACGGAACTCATCGTTCAGTCGGCCGTCACCATTCAGCGGGCCCTCAGTCTTCTGGCCGACATGAAACACTCGAAAGAGATCATCGAGGCATGTGTGGAGATCAACCGGCTCGAAAACGAAGCGGATGCGCTCAACCGGATTGCGATCGGGCGGCTTTTCGAAAGGTCAAAGGACCCGATCGAGATCATCAAATGGAAAGAGATCTACGAGATCGTCGAGGGAGCCACGGACCGTTGCGAGGACGTCGCCAACGTCCTGGAAGCGATCGTCATCAAGTCGACCTGAAGAAGCTGGAAGTCTCTCGTGACGCTCATTTTCTTCATTATCTTCCTCGCTCTTGCCTTTGACTTCATCAACGGATTTCACGACGCCGCCAATTCGATTGCGACCGTGGTTGGCACGCGTGTTCTTTCCCCGAGAGTGGCCGTCGTCTGGGCCGCGTTCTTCAATTTCGTTGCGGCATTCGGGTTCGGGACCCACGTGGCGCAGACGATCGGGAAAGGAATTGTCGAACCGGCCATTGTGGAGCCCAGACTGATTCTGGCGGCGCTTTTTGGCGCCATCTTCTGGAATCTTCTCACCTGGTGGTGGGGGCTTCCGTCCTCCTCATCCCACGCCCTCATTGGAGGGCTGTCGGGCGCGGGCATCGCCAAGGCGGGTTTTGGGAGCCTGGTTCTTTCCGGAATCGTCAAAACCGGAGCCTTCATCGTGATCTCTCCCTTGCTTGGGTTCGTGATGGGCTTCGTTTTCTTCCTGGCTGTTTCCTGGGCCTTCAAGGCGTGGCGGCCCGAGAAAATCGACCGCATTTTCCGGCGCGTGCAGCTTCTGTCCGCCGCCACGTTCTCGCTGGGTCACGGCGGTAACGATGCACAGAAAACGATGGGGATCATCTTCGCTCTTCTGGTTTCCACGGGACACCTCAAGGGCGACCACATTCCGTTCTGGATCGTCTTGCTCTGCTTTGCGGCCATTGGGCTGGGGACGCTCTCCGGAGGCTGGCGCATTGTCCGGACGATGTCGATGCGCATCACCCCGTTGAAGCCTGTTGGCGGATCTTGCGCTGAATTTGCCGGGGCGCTCACACTCTTTGGCGCAACGTTCTCGGGAATTCCCGTTTCGACGACACACACCATTACCGGAGCCATCATGGGAGTTGGGGCCACACGCGGGCTCTCGGCCGTGAAGTGGGGGGTCGCGGAGCGGATCGTGCTGGCCTGGATCTTCACGATTCCCGCCTCTGCCGCCATGTCCGCGGCGGTCTGGTGGATCGTCTCTCGATTCTGAAGGGAATCGATGACGCCGCGCTGGCCCCGGGCGTTTAGACTCGCGGGGTGACTGAAAACGAATCAACCGGCGCGCGGCCCGGCGCGCGAATCGCCGTCATCGGCGGCGGACTGTCGGGCCTCGTGGCGGCAGACCGCCTCGCCGGAGCCGGGTTTTCAACCGTTGTCTTCGAACGCTATCCGGAGGCCGGAGGCCTCGTCGGCACGTTCAAGGCCGGCGGCGAACCTCTCGAGTGCTTCTACCACCACCTCTTCACGTCCGACACTGATTACGTCTCGTTTGCAGAGGAATTCGGTCTCGAAAGGGACCTGGAGTGGCTTCCCTCAAAGATGGGGTTTTACTCTCGCGGCAAGCTGTGGGACTTTGGGACGCCCCAGTCGCTCCTGAAGTTCCACCCGCTCGGAATCCCGGGCCGGCTTCAATTCGTCCTCTCGACTCTCAAACTGCGCCACCAGTCTTCCTGGAAGCCGCTCGAGGGAAGAACAGCGGCGAGTTGGTTCCGGGAGAACGGGTACCGAAGAGCCCTGGAGGAGGTCTGGGGCCCGCTCCTCTTTCAAAAGTACGGAGCACGCTGGGAAGACGTGGGTCTCGTGTGGCTCTGGGGCAAGATCGCTCTCAGGACGCGGTCGCGCGACAAGACGGGACTCGGAGAGAGGCTGGGTTATCTCAAGGGGTCGTTTGGCCGGGGTATTCAAGCGGTTCTTGCACGTTTCCAGTCGCGAGGAGGGGAGTTCCGGCCCGCGCGTCCCGTACGCGTGGTGAGCGCGGAGGGCGGCCGGTTCGCCGTCGAGTACAAGGGTGGCCGCGAGTTTTTCGATATCGTTCTCTCCACGATCGCCATCCCGGAACTCCTGAAAATCGCACCGGACATCCCGCTCGAGTCCGTGCATCTCTGGAGGCGGGTTGCCTATGCGCACGCCCTTTGCCCTGTCTTGCTCCTCGACCGCTCCCTGTCGAAATACTACTGGACCAATGTCGGGGATACGAGCATGCCGTTTGGAGGCGTGATCGAGCACACGAACTTCATACCGAGAGAGCGTTACGGCGGGCACCACGTCGTCTACCTGTCGAACTACGTGCTGCCGGACGATCCCCGCTGGCGGATGCGGGATTCGGAACTCTGGAACCTCTATCTGCAAGCCCTCGCCAAGTTCTCCCCCGAGTTCTCGAAGGCCAGGATCATCGAGCAACAGATCTTCCGCGCCGAGTACGCTCAGCCCATCATCGGCGCCAACTACTCGGAGATTCTGCCCGCGATTCGAACCGGCCTTCCCGGGCTTTACTCGGCATCCATGGCTCAAATCTATCCGGAGGACCGGGGCCAGAACTACGCCATCAGGATGGGCCGGGAAGCGGCCGAAACCATTCTTGACGACCTGAAGAGCAGCCCCTCAACCGTTTGATGAAGGCCTAAAATGGCGACATGCTCGCAACTGAAAACGCTTCCAAGACCGTTCTTCACGGTTCTTCTCGCTTTTCGTGGTGGGATTGGTGGATCGACCGCAAGACGCGCTGGGTACGCGATGCAAAACCCCAGCTCGATGCCGGCATCTTCCGGGCCATGGCTTCCGGAAAGGGTCTGCCCCCGATCCACCAGAAGTCGACGTTCGCCTTTCGCAGTGTCAAGGACGGAGCCGACCGCTTCCTCGGAATGTCCAAGGCCGGCGAACGTCCTTACGCGCGTATTTACACACGCCTCGGGAACCCCACCACGGAGTACCTCGAACGTGTTCTCTTTCAGCTCGAAGCCCACCACGTCATCGAGAAAGCCCTGGCCGAGGATGAAAAGGAGCCAACCATCGGGGCCCTGATCTTCTCTTCCGGAATGGGCGCGCTTTCCACCCTCTTCCTGTCGCTCCTCCATTCCGGAGACGGCGTCTTGGCCGGGAACATTTACGGCTGCACCGACAGTCTGTTGAGGGGGCTCTCCAAGTTCGGAGTGGAGCCCTACTTCTGCAATACCGGCGATACACAGGCCGTCGAGAGGATGCTCGATGAGCACCCCAACATCGCCGTGGTGTTCCTCGAGTCCCCCGAAAACCCAACCTTGCGACTTGCGGACATTGAAGCGGTCTCTCGCGTAACGGAGGCCCGGGGCGTCCTATTGGCCGTCGACAACACCTTCTGCTCGCCTTATCTGCAGCAGCCATTCCGGCTCGGTGCCGACATCGTCATGCACTCGATGACGAAGTTCATCAACGGACACTCGACCGCGGTCGGCGGTGCCCTCCTGGGACCATTCCGGTTCATGAAGACCGACTTCTTCCCCTGGTACAAGGACATCGGCGCCTCGCCGTCACCCTTCGAGTCGTGGCTCAACTCGGCCAATATCCAGAGTTTGGCTGTGAGGCAAGACGCGGAATGCGAAACCGCCATGAAAGTGGCGACATTCTTGAGTACACACCCCAAAGTCGCTTCTGTCGCTTACCCGGGTCTGCCAGATTTCCCCCAACGCTCCCTCGTCGAAAAACAGATGCGCAAGGGAGGCTCGCTTCTCTGCTTCGAGGTGCACGGGGGTGCGCCCGCCGGAGAGACCGTGATGAACTACTTCGCCCGTAAGGACGTGCCCATGGAACTCGCGGTGAGTCTCGGCGCCGCCATCACCTATATCCAGCACCCTGCCTCGATGACGCACGCGGTCGTGCCCGAGGCCGACCGGCTCGCGCGCGGTATCACACCGGGCTTGATCAGGCTCTCCGTGGGGCTGGAAGGAGCCGAAATTCTGATCGAACACCTTGACAGGGCACTGAACCTCACATGAGCCGGTTCAGCTGGAGAAAAAGGAACCGGTGTTGGTTTCTCGCCTGAGGACTCAGGCTTGAACCGAGCGCGGGCGCAGCCTTTCAATATCCGGTAACCGCCTCTCTGCGCCCGCTAGCAGGGACCGTTCGCCAAATCGCCAGCGGTTTCCCGTGAGCCACCCGTCAATGAAGGTTCGGCTTCCGACAATGAGCCCTTCGGAAAGGTACCGGCTCCGCTTCCGAAGGGCAGCTCCAGTTGGAAACTCTCCTTTCTGGGCCTCTACATCGGCGGCCTCTTCTCTCGTGAAGCCCTGGCGAACGAAAGTCTCCTCGCCCATCGCGTAGAGAAGACGCCGGTACTCTGCCTGCACGATCCGCCACGAGCCGGGTCTTTGCGGCATCAAGGATCGAATCCCTTCCCGGGCGCGTTCTCCCCCTTCCACAGCTTCCGCATACCCGCAGAACCGGTAGTCAGCCGGCTCGTTCACGATGCCCGCTCGAATTGGGTTCAGGTCGATGTAAAGCGCCATCGTCATGAGTGTGGTCTCCTCCCCCTCGACGATGACGCTCCGGAAGCGCTCCTCCCACAGAGTACCCGACCGCTGGTGATTCCTGTTGTAGGAGCTGCTGAACCGCTGTTTGAGCGACTTCATGAAGTTCGAGAGGCTGAACATCCGGCGCGTGAAGGAGGCCAGGAGCGCACGAGCCCGCTCTTCCAGGCCCGCCTGCCGGAAAGTGTCGAGTTCTCGGCGCAAGCCGATGACGAATTTCGCCGGGTAAAGGGCAGCTACGCGGGAAACAACCTCTTCCTCGGTCAACTCCCGAGGTTCTGGAACCTCCACCAAGACGTGGAAGTGGTTCGACATGACACAGTAAGTGAAGACCTTGAGGCCATAGAAGATCTCGCACTGACGAAGGATCGTGCGAAAGGTCGCCTTCTCTGGCTCGCCCATGATGAACCTGCGGTCGACGACACGGGAGATGCAGTGGAAGAACCCAGCCTGGGAACCCTCTACCGGAAAAGCTCGTGCCCTTCGCATGAGGTGACTTTAGCAGATACCCAGATATTTTGTCTGTCCCTTTATCCCTTTTCTTTATCAGGCGCCAAGTGGTCTCGAGGCACCCTCACACGATCACGGGTTTCTCTGCCACGACACGGGCGAGAACGGTGGACAGCATGTCCACGTGTTCCCTTTCCTCAGCCTCGAGTTCGCGGTAGAGCTTCCACTCGGGAGAGCCCGTCGGGAACTTGCGGCCTGCATCGAGAAAGAAGCCTCGCGCCCGCTTCTCGAGGTGGACGGCCAAACGCAGGAGAGCGGCGCCCGAGAGTTCCTTGAGATCCGCGCCCGCAAAGATGGCCACCTGCTCGGGCGAGAGATTGGGATTGACGCCAGCCTCGGGCGCATCAATGTGATAACGGCGCGCAAGGGTGACCATGTGCCCCTTCTCCATCTCCGAGAGTTCCCGGAAAAGGTGCGCCAAGTCCGGGTCTTTCGCCTCGACTTCCTGAGCGCCGCGCGCATAGAAGGACAGGCCTCCCAACTCGATCTCAAAGGCGTGCCGGATGGCCTCGACGGCTTCGGGGGACTCGATCCCGGTGTCGTGACCGGCCACCAGTTTCCCGCCGCATGCCGGGCAGAGGCCGTACGGGAAGGCGAAGCCCTCGGACACTTTCTGGCAAGAGCTGCATGTCCAGATGACCTTCTCGCCCGCGCAGCAGATGTGTTCCTCGTCTCCAGCCTCGAAAGGCCGCCGGCATTTCGAGCAGGAGGCTTCAACAGGCGCCGGTGCGACCGCCTTCGGCGCATCGGCTTCTTCGTCGAGAACTACGGGCCACTCCCTGGTTCTGAGGTACTTCTCGATGGCTCCTGCAGCGCGCCGGCCTGCCCCGAGAGCAAGGATGACGGTCGCTCCGCCGGTCACGATATCGCCGCCCGCAAAGACCCCTGGAATGGACGCTGCCTGGGTCTTTGGGTCGACGTTGATGTACCCCTCCCCGCGAACGGAGAGATTGGGTGTGGTTCGGGAGATGACCGGGTTGGCGCGCGTACCGAGAGCGTAGATAACGGTCTCGCACTCGAACGTCTCGAACTCGTCAACGGGAACGGGTCTTCTCCGGCCGGACTTGTCCGGTTCACCGAGCTTCATTTTCTGGACGACGATGGCCTTCACATTACCCTTGTCGTCCGTCTTGATCTCTGTCGGGCTGACGAGCCAATGGAAGTGAATACCTTCTTCCCTGGCATGCCGCAATTCCTCGACACGGCACGGAGCTTCTGCTTCGGTTCGCCGGTAAAGGCAGTGAACTTCCTCGGCCCCGAGGCGTCTCGAAACGCGCAGGCAGTCCATTGCAGTGTTCCCGGCACCAAGAACCACGACCTTCTTCCCCATGGCAATCGGCGTGTCCTCATACGGGAACCTGTCGCCACCCATCAAGTTGATGCGCGTGAGGAACTCATTGGCGCTGTAGACCTGGCCTGCCTGCTCGCCGGGAATGCCGAGGAACATCGGGAATCCGGCTCCAGTGCCGATGAAGACCGCATCGAACCCTTTCTCTTTCATCAATTGTTCGATCGTGAAGGTCTTTCCGATCACCTTGTTGGTCTCGAACTTCACTCCGAGCTTCTGAAGAGCGTTGACCTCGCGATCAATGGTCGTGCGCGGCAGACGGAACGACGGGATGCCGTACCGCAAAACACCGCCAATCACGTGGAGCGCTTCGTAGATCGTCACATCGGCGCCTTTGCGGGCGAGGTCTCCTGCGCAGGCTAGGCCAGCGGGACCGGATCCAACAACGGCCACCTTCCCGAGTTGTCCCTCGTTTTCGGGCGGCCTCACGTCCGGAAGGGGTGCGTTGTCACCCACGAATCGCTCGAGCCGGCCGATGGCGACCGGTTCCATCTTCTTCTCGAGGATGCACTGGATCTCGCACTGGGTCTCCTGCGGACACACGCGGCCGCAGATCGAGGGGAAGAGGTTGCTCTCCTGAATGACCGAAAGCGCGCCGGAAAGGTCGCGAACCAGGAGATGCCGGATGAATCGAGGGATGTCGATGGCGACCGGACAACCCGCGATGCACGCCGGCCGGGCACACTGAATGCAGCGCTCCGCCTCCACCAGGGCATCCGCCATCGTGTAACCGAGGTTCACCTCGAGAAAGTTCCGGGAACGCTCGAGGGCGTTCCGCTCGGGCATCTTCGTTGCGTGTTCCGGGAGTTCCTTGAACTTCTTGTAGTTCCGCTTATTCAGCTCGAAGAGCTGTTCCTCGATTGTGCAGACCTTGTTGAAATCGTCCTTCGCAGCCGACTCCTGGGACCGGAAACGATCCTGCCGCAGTTGCAGCTCGGCGAAGTCGACGTCGTGGCCGTCGAAGTCGGGACCGTCCACACACGCAAACTTCGTGTGCCCCCCCACGCTCACGCGGCAAGACCCGCACATTCCAGTGCCATCCACCATGATGGCGTTGAGGGAAACCATGGTCTTGACACCGAAGGGACGGCTGACGTCCGAACAGGCGCGCATCATGGGGAGCGGCCCGATGGCCACGATGAGATCAGGCTTCTCTTTCTCCAGGAGTTCCTGAAGCGCCGCGGTCACAAAACCGGGCTTGCCATAAGACCCGTCATCCGTGCAGACGATAAGGTCGTCGCAGTAGCGGCGGAAGCGGTCTTCCCAGAAAACGAGGTTCTTTGCGCGGAAACCAATGATCCCAGTTGTCCGGTTCCCTTTCTCCTTGAAGGCCCGAAGCTGTGGAAACACCGGAGCCACGCCCAGCCCGCCCCCGACGAGAACGACGTGACCAATCTTCTCAATGTGGCTCTCGAGCCCGAGAGGACCCACGAAATCGGAAAATTGATCGCCTTCGCTGTATTCGCGCATCATCTCTCTCGTCGTCTTCCCGAGAGCCTGGACGACGACGGTGATCGTCCCCCAGTCGCGATCGTAATCCGCGACGGTGAGTGGGATGCGCTCACCCCCCTCTTTCAGACGGACCATGACGAAGTGGCCGGGCTGGGCCGCCCTGGCAACATCTGGAGCGTGGACATCCCAGAGAAAAGTGATGTCTGAAAACTGTTCGCGACGGACGATCTGGTACACGTTTACCCCCGTGATCCGAGACGGCTGAACTATACCGTTTTCATGGGGAGAATGGAGTCGGCCGGCGCCGGCCCCTTGCACGATTTCGTGTACTGAGCACTCCTGACTTGGGGTATCGGCATCTCGCCCCGGCGTCTTCCACCGCGCCAAACTCGACTTTCGACGTCTCCTGAATCCTGGCACCTTTTTTGATGTAAAAATTCTTGGTTCCTGATTTTGGGACGAAGGAGAAAGACATGAAGAAGACCACGATGGGCGTTCTCGGCACCCTCACTGCTCTCGCTCTCGGCAGCACGGCCCTTGCCACCATGGATATCCAGAAGGAGTACAAGGCCAAGGACCCGAAGGCGAACTGCCAGACCTGCCACAAGGAGAAAATGCCCAAGAAGGGCGCCGCCGATCTGAATGATTTCGGCAAGAAGGTCGGAGAAGCCAAGGGTAAGGACGGGAAGATCGACTGGACGAAAGTCCCAGCCCCCGAAGCAAAGAAGTAGCCGCACCAGCCCGCCGCTTCTTTTTATGAAGAAACGCCCCTCAAAACGGGGCGTTTCGTGTCTTCCAAAGAGTCCGCATCAGGGAAAGACGTCGACCGCGCACCCCGTGCCAACAGCCACCATGGCTTCCCTGGCGATCAATTCCAGCTCCGAATGACCGAGCGGCTCGATCCCGCGCTCCATTGTCTCGCGCGCAACCGTGTAGATCTGAACGCCCAGAATCCTCCCGCCATTTCTGATCACGGTCCTCAAACGCGTGGCGTACATTTCAATTTCGGAGGGGTCTGGCCCCTTCCCATTGAATCGGAAGAACATCGACTGGACGACCACCGGGTGCCTGCGTGCCGCGGTTTCCAAGTTGTGGAGAATCCGGCTGAAAGGGATGGCGGTTCTGCAAACCGCGCGGAAGAACTCCTCCGTTCCAGCATCAAGCTTGATCCAGAACACCCCTCCCCGCGAGGCAAAGAGGCCGTGAGCACGGACCATCACATCCCGGTCAAGACCGCTTCCATTCGTGATCAAGACGACCGGGAGACGGCCAAAGCCGAACCGGTCCCGGGCATCGAAGACCAGCTCCGCCAGCCTGTCGAACTCTTTGAAGGTCGAAGGTTCGCCGTCGCCGGCGAATGCGATATCCGCCAGAGTCTCTCCCGAGGCCGCGTCAGGCGGCTCCCAGTGCCCAAGCTCCGCCTCGAGTTCGGCCAGCACCACTCCCAGATCGATCGGCGGACGTCCCGTCTTCTTGACGATTTCCTTGCGATCGATCACCTCGCAGTAGACGCAATCGAAGTTGCACGTCTTCTGCGGGTCGAGGTTGATTCCCAGGGAGAGACCCCGCGCCCTTCGTGAACGGGCCACATAGACGAACCGGCGGTTTCGCCAAGAGCGGGGATGAAGCGTATGCGCCGTTGGATCTTTCTTCATTCCCTCCTCGTAACCGGTAACCTATTCTCTCTTCTTTGGGAGACACCATGGCACTCAGAGCTGGAATCACACTTGGCCGGTATCAGTTGCTCCAGAAGGTGGGAGCCGGAGGCATGTCCGAGGTCTATCGTGCTCACGACCAGACCCTCGAGCGGTCCGTGGCCGTCAAGGTCATCCTGGATCCAATCGCTGAAAACAAGGAGTTTTCCGAGCGGTTCCTCAGAGAGGCACGGCTCGTGGCAGGCCTCGAACACCCCAACATCCTTCCAATCTACGACTTTGGAAGCCAGTCGATTGATGGCAAACCCATCTCTTTTCTCGTCATGCCCCTCGTGACGGGAGGGTCTCTCAAGGACCGCATCAAGGGCCCTGTTCCTCCATCTCAGGCCGTGGAATGGCTCTGTGGAATCGCCGCCGCTCTCGATCACGCTCACAAACGGGGGATTCTGCATCGAGATATCAAACCGGGAAATGTCCTGCTCGATGCCACGGGCCGAACGCTCCTGGCTGATTTCGGACTTGCCCGGATGGCAGATGCCACGTCCGGACTGACGGCCACGGGAACGGTCATGGGCACGCCTCTCTACATGGCGCCGGAACAGGCCCAGGGTGAGAAAGTCGATGCCCGGGCAGACCAGTACGCCGTTGGAATCATCGCGTTCGAACTCTTGACGGGCCGCGTTCCCTTCAAGGCAGACTCTCCACTCGCCATCTTGCACCAGCACGTCACGAGACCTCCCGAGCCCATTTCCCTGGTTCTGCCGCAGATTCCCCGGAGTGTTGACTCCGTCATGTCCCGGTGCCTCGCAAAGGCTCCGCACGAGCGATTCGCCAGTTGCTCCGAATTCGTGAAGGCTCTTTCTGTTGCTCTCGGTGTTTCCATGCCAGCGGTCACCTCGGGACCCGTTCAAATTAGCCCCGAAACAGCCCCGATCCCCGCGCCCATGCTCCCGCACGAAGCCGATTCCCGAGCAGCGACCATCGTTTCGAGAGAGGTACCTGCGCCTCCGCCGCCGCCACCTCCGCCACTTCCTCAGCCGGTTTCCCTGACGGCACCGGCTTCCGCAAACGTCCTCGGGAAAAGGCGCTTTCTCCTGATTCCGGCCGGAATAGCAGCCCTCGTGCTCTTGACCGTGCTTCTGCTGGGGGTCTTGAAACACATGGGAAAGGCCCGGCAACCCGCCACGGCGTCCCTCGAACCGCCAGTCATGACCCCGCTTCCGGCCCCTCTTGCGACAGCAACGGCTGTACCGGCCCCCGTTTCCGCCGCGGAAGTGACGCCTCCTGAAGAGGTAGAAGCTACGCCAGGTCCCGTCGAATTGCCCCTCGCGGAGGTTCCGGAATCTCTCCCGTCCCCAGTCCCGGCTACACCGAAAGCCGGCTCCCCGGGCCCGCAAATAGAAAAACGCCCGTCCGTCCCCGCCGGGCCCTCGAGAGAGCGGCCGCCGGCGGAACCCCGGGAAGCCTCTCTCAAAGAAAGGGCTCCTGCCCCGGCAGAGCCGGTTCTCGTGTTCCGTAATGAACCCACGGTTGGCGGCTCGGCCGGTTACGGCGATTCGTCACTCGGAAACGTCTACGAGGCTCTCGATGCGTCCCGCAAACCGGGCCGCCGCCTGGAGAAGAGTGACTTCGCCCAGGCTGCGGGCGAAGTGCGCCAGATCAAACAACGGTCCCCTGGGGCCGAAACCGGTTTTCTCGATGCCTTCAGCCGGGCAGGGCTAGCGTTTGCGGACGGGCGCAACCAGGAAGCATGGGTCCTGCTCAACCGCGCTCTCGCCTCGGCCCCTTCCAGTTCCGTTACAAGCCGCCGGCTTCAGTTTGTTGACCGGCTGATGTCTTCCCGCGGGAATCTCCCCGGGACAGATGGGGCGTGGATCATGGGCCTCGCATTCGACGACGTCCGGGGTGATCTCGAGGAAGAACTCGAGAAGGCGCTCGAAAAGAGCCCAACCAATGGAGCGCTCCACTACGCCAGGTCCCTGCACGCGGCGGCCCGCGGCCAGAACCTGGAGGCTGCCGAGAGCGCCCGCAGGGCCTGCCAGGAGGGCCTGGCCGAGGCGTGCAACATGGTGGGGAGGGGCCGTTCACGGTAGAGAAGCCGCACACGGCCCCCCTTGGTCAGGAGTCTTTCCGCAGGAATCCCGGGCAGGCCGTCACGGGCAAGATGGGGTACTTCAACAACGAAGGTTCTGTCTTTGCGAGACGGCACATGTAGAACGTCTGGCCCGTGAGCGAAGGGATTCTCTTGACGTGCGCGCAGACGGCACACAGACCCGCATCCGGGATGCCTTTTCTCTCCTCATCACTTCTTTCGTAAGGGCGATTCATGGGTATGCTCTATCGAACCTCCTGCTCATTTGCAGCCGTTCCGAGAGGGTTTCAAGAACGTGGTTTTTCTCAAGACCTTCCTCTTCACGATTTTCGTTCCAGGAATGATGGTGGCTGGGTTTCCGGCCCTGGTGCTCCGTCTGGAAGATCCCCCCTCATCGCCCGTGTTTTCGGGTCAGGGGCTGCTGGGAGTCCTTCTCATCGCTCTGGGCGGAGCCGTCTATTTCAGCACGGCGTTTGACTTTGCGCGGCAGGGGCAAGGGACGCCATTTCCCCTGGACCCTCCCAGACTCGTCGTTCGCGGCGGGCTTTACAAATGGGTCAGAAACCCCATGTACCTCGGAGTTCTGACAGTCATTACGGGAGAAGCCATCCTGTTTCGGTCCTGGCATCTCGTTTGGTACCTGCTGTCCGTCGCGGCGGGCTTTGCGGTTTTCGTCCGGTTTTACGAAGAACCCAGCCTCCTGCGCCGGTTTGGAGCCGGCTACAAGGCCTATTGCCAGAGCGTTCCGCGCTGGATTCCCAGGAAGCCTGGCCCCACGGGCCGCCCGTCAGTCCCCGAGTGAAGTTCCGACGGCCCTCGCGGCGTCGAGCCAAGGATGGTCCGGGGGAACCGCTTTCCGTTTTCCGGCCACGTCCTGCAGAGAAACGGCCTCCGTTCCCTGGCCGCGAGACGCAACCATGACTCCATACTGACCATCCTGGATGAGGTGGGCGCACGTGGTGCCCAGGCGCGTGGCTAGGAAGCGGTCCGCCGCTGATGGCGTTCCGCCACGCTGCAAATGGCCAAGAATCGTCACCCTGGATTCCAGCCCTGTCAGCTTCTCGAGCCGGGTTGCGAGGACAATGGCCCCGCCGATATCGCGGTGTCCGCCCTCCCCGTTTGGCGGCAATTCGGGAGCCTCGGCCCTGTTCTCCTTCTTCTCTGCCTTCCCCTTCTTCGCCTTGCTCGCTTTCTTTCGCGGCCTCCCCTCCTCGGTTGCCGCGGCTTCCTCTACGTCTGGACGTACCTCCGCCAGAGCCTTGGCCCGAGCCTTGACATCTGCCTTCCGCCGGGCTTCTTCCGCCTCGGCGATAGACATGGCACCCTCGGCCACACAGACGATGCTGAAACGTTTCTCCCCGCGGCTTCTTCTCAGGATGGCCTCGGCCACCTTCTCCGTGGAGTACGGAATCTCGGGAATCAGAATCACGTCCGCTCCGCCCGCGACCCCGGCTCCCAGAGCGAGCCATCCAGCGCGGTGGCCCATGACCTCGACGACAATGATCCGGTGGTGGCTATGGGCTGTGCTGTGGAGCCGGTCAATGGCCTCGGTCGCGATACCGAGCGCGGTGTCAAACCCGATCGTCGAGTCGGTCATCGCAACATCGTTGTCGATCGTCTTCGGGAGCGTGATGACGTTCAACCCCTGCTTCATGAGATGAAGAGCATTTTTCTGAGTTCCCCCGCCCCCCAGACACACGAGACAATCGAGGTGGTGCTTCTGGTAGTTGTCGACGATGAGATTCGTCATGTCGAGCATCTTCCCGGCCACGGGCATCGAATGCGGCTTGTCGCGACTCGTGCCCAGGACAGTTCCCCCGACTGTCAAGATGCCGGAGAGGGTCCGCTCATCGAGCCAGAGGGTCCTGTTTTGCATCAACCCCCGGAACCCATCCTTGAAACCAAGAACCTGCATTCCGTGGCAACCGATTCCCGCCTTGCCGATGCCGCGGATCGCGGCGTTTAACCCCGGGCTATCTCCTCCCGCGGTCAGGACCCCAATGTACTTCGTCATTACGCCCCCCCTTCCATCGGCCTGGCATGAAAACAATTATGCACCCGTATCTGTATTGCTCCAGGACTCGTAAGATCATCGAGAGGTCTTTTGATGAGAACTCACACTGCCGAACTCAAGCTCGAATCCCTCGCCACGAGTTTTCTCGAGAACACCCGCGAAGAACACGAACGTTTGGCACGCGACTTGGGGCACCTCGATCGTGAAGGCCTAAGGAGTCTGGGCGGGATCCTCGGCCGTTTCGACAGGAAAAACGCCGGTCATTTGACAGCGGAAGAGAGACTTCTTGCCCGCCGCGTCCTGGGCCGCATGCGCAAGCCCACCAACGCGTCCCTGGCCGTCATGAACCGTGTGCTCGATTACCTCGACTTCAACTCGGACACGCGGCTGGACGAGGAGGAGATGGAGGTTTGCGTCGAGATTCTCGAGATGTTCTCCCGGGCCGACTCCCAAAACGATTCCCTGTCGGAGAGAGAACTCGAGATGCTCTATTCCGTCCTGCGTCACCTGGACCACGACAACAGCATGACGCTCGAATCCGAGGAACGCGCCCGGCTGAGAAAGGCCCTCATGAATCCTGATGTCTTCATGGCGGAGCAGAAGGCCCAGAACCCGCGGCTGCGTAAAGTCCTCGGTCTTTCCTGAGACGGTTGTCTGGTGCTGGCATTTCTGTTCACGGCTCGGAGCGGAGGCGGTAGCCCACCCCCGGCTCCGTCCTCAGGAATTCAGGCTGGGCCGGGTCGTCCTCGAGCTTGTGCCGAAGCTGTGCCATGTAGACGCGGAGGTAGTGGGTCTCCGTTGCGGCGTTGGGGCCCCAGACCTCCTTCAACAGCTGCCTGTGTGTGATCACTTTCCCCGCGTGCTTGACGAGGACCGCAAGGAGGCGGTACTCGATCGGCGTCAGGTGAACTCTCGTACCGTTCCTTAAGACCTCGCGTTTCGCCAGGTCGATCTCGATGCGGCCCATGTGGACAACGGGCTCCGGCTTTTCTCCGTTACGTAAGGCCAGGTGCCGCAACGCGACCCTGAGGCGGGCATGGAGTTCACCCGTTCCGAACGGCTTGGTCAGGTAGTCATCCGCCCCTGCATCGAGAGCGGCAATCTTGTCTGCCTCCTGGCCCCGGGCCGAAATCACGATGATGGGCGAAAGGCACCACTCGCGTAACCGCTTCGTGACCTCGATACCGTCGATGTCCGGAAGACCCAAGTCGAGCAAGATGACCTCCGGGTTGTACGCGGCGGCATCGGCCAGCCCCTGCCCTCCTGTTTCCGCTTCCACGAGCCGGTACCCATGACTCCCCAGTGCGACCCGCAAGAAACGGCGCATGGGAAACTCGTCTTCGATCAGAAGCACGAGTGGGGCCGGCCCGGTCATGAACTCTCCTCATCAGGCGCGCCAGGAGGCGGAGAACCCGCCGGCAAGCTGAACTGGAAGACGGCCCCGCCTGAAGGATGGTTGAAAGCTCTCATTTCTCCTCCATGAGCCCTGACAATCCCGCGCGCGATGGCGAGTCCGAGTCCCGTTCCCTTCTGCCCTGCCGGAGCGAGCCTGAAGAATTTCTCAAACACCCTTTCCTCCAGACCGGCGGGCAGACCCGGGCCGTGGTCTCTGACGTCGATCACGGCACGAGAGTCCCGCACGCAACACTCGATCTCGAGGGGACTTCCCTCTGGGGTGTACTTCGCTCCGTTTTCCAGAATGTTGATGAAGACCTGTTCAATCAAGGCCCCGTCAACCTCCACGAGGGGAATGTCCACGGGGATCTTGACGGTGACTTTTCTGTCTCCAAGGGCTTCCTCGGTTCTATTTAACGCGGCCCCGATGACCTCCTCGAGGGGAATCCACTCCTTCTTCGGTTTGATGCCGCCCGACTCGAGCCGGGTCATGTCGAGAAGATTCCCCACCAGGTGGTTGAGACGCGTGGACTCTTCCACGATCGTGAGCAAGAGTTCCCGGTGAAGAACATCGGGCACGGGCGGTTCTTCCAGAAGGGTCGTGGCGGCTCCCGCGATGGCCCCGAGCGGCGTTCGAAGGTCGTGGGAAACAGACGAGAGGAGAGTATTCCTGAGAGCTTCCGTCTCGGCCCTCAGCTCCGCGGCCTGAGCGTCTTCGACCAGGTGCGCCCGTTCCAGAGCCATCGCGGTTTGTTTGCAGAAAGTTGCCAGGAGCTGCCGCTCCTCGGGTTCCTCGATGCGGCTGGCATTCGCCGGGAGCATTCCGAGGACCCCCAGGACCTCCTCGCCCGAGGAGAGCGGAAGGTATAGCGCACGGGCGGCGGGAAGGGTCTGCGTGCCCGCTCCCGCCGGTTCGAGGTGGGCAAAGGTCCACAGAGCCGCCCCGTGCTCCCGGTCGTCAACTTCATATCCACCAGGCTGCGGCGAGATGCGGCCATCCTCCCCAGGGAGGAAGATCACGAAACGCCCATCAAAAACTCGCTCGAATGTGCGAAGGGCGGCGGCGATGATCTCGGGCGTTCTCTGGCTTCGGGCGAGTTCCCGCGTCAGGCTGTACAGGGCCGAGGACCTTTTTTCCCGTTCTCTGGCGGCCTCGGCCTGCTGGCGGATTCGCTCCGTCAAGTCCGTGATGATCAGAGCGATGGTGAGCATGACGACGAACGTGAAGACGTGCCGCGCGTCGGAGACGGCAAAGGTGAACCTCGGCGGGACGAAGAAGAAGTTGAAGCACGCGATCGATACGAACGCGGTGAATATCGACGCGGCGCGGCCGTACCGAACGGCCATGAACACCACCGCCAAAAGGTAGACCATTGCGAAATTGGCGAGATCGAAGGCGCGGAAAAGCGCTCCGGAAATTGCTGTCGCCATGCCCGCGGCCAGACCGCCTTTGACGAGCGAATACGGCTCCAGGATGCGCTTGATCCTGGGAGGCGATTGGGGCGGCTCTTTTCGCCTCTTCCTGGTGGCTCCAGAGCTGACGAGAACATCGATGTCGCCGCTTCCCCGCACGAGGTTCTCCACGAGGGACCCTCGCAGGACGCGGCGCCACCAGGCGTGAGAGGGCTTCCCGATCAGCATCCGGGTGACGTTGTGAGTCCTGGCGAAGGCAAGGATTTCATCCGCGACGCTGTCACCATTCAGCGTCACGACTTCGGCTTCGAGTCTCTCGGCCAGCCTCATTGCCTGCTTGAGTCCTTCTCGCCCATCCTCGCTGAGCCGCGCCCGCGAAGTCTCCACGTGCAGCACGGTCCACTGCGCACCGAGGCGGCTCGCCATCCGCTTGCCCGTCCGCACGAGCGGCAAGGCTCCCGGTTGCGGGGCCAGACAGACCAGGATGTGCTCGGCCACGGCCCATGTCGCCGAGATCCCCTGACTCCTGCGATAAGCCTGCACGTCGGCGTCCACGTGCTCGGCCGTTCTGCGCAGAGCGAGTTCCCGCAACGCCAGGAGGTTTCCCTTCTGGAAGAAGCCTTCCATGGCTCTTCGCGCTTGCTCGAGGGGGTAGACTTTTCCCTCCTCGAGCCTTTCGATGAGAGCCTCGGGCGGAATGTCGACGAGTTCCACCTCGTCAGCCTTCGCGATGATGCCGTCGGGGAGGGTCTCGCGGACACGAACTCCCGTGATCTGGGCAACCACGTCATTGAGGCTCTCGAGGTGCTGGACATTCATCGTCGTCCAGACGTCGATCCCCTCGTCGAGGAGTTCCATGACGTCTTGCCAGCGTTTCTCGTGCCGCATTCCCGGGGCGTTCGTGTGAGCGAGTTCGTCGACCAGGATGAGAGCGGGACGCCTTGCCAGCGCGAGGTCGAGGTCGAAATCCTCGAGGTCCTTTCCCCGGTAGCTGAAGGTCTTTCTCTTCAGGATCTCCATGCCCGAGAGGAGATTCTCGATGGCCTCCCGGCCGTGGCTTTCGACGTACCCGACGACGACATCGGCTCCCTCCGTCCGCTCCTTCTGGGCGGCCTCGAGCATGGTGTAGGTCTTCCCGACACCGGGCGCCGCCCCAAGAAAGACCTTCAGGCGGCCGCGCGCATTCCTCTCTTCCTCTTCTCGAATGCGAGAGAGGATGTCGTCAGGGTCACCACGGCGGGCGTCGTTCATGAGACAGGAGAATTCTCTCTCTCGAGCGCGAGGTTGAGACTTAGAACGTTGACGCGCGGCTCACCGAGAATCCCCCACGTCCGGCCTTCGGTGTGCTTTTTGACGAGGTCGCGCAGCCGTTCCTCCGGTATGCCGCGCAGACGGGCGATGCGCGGGATCTGGTAGAGCGCCGCGGCAACCGAGATATGGGGATCGAGACCGCTTCCAGAGGCGGTCACGAGATCAACAGGAACTGGCTTTCTCGTGTCGAGGCCAGAGTCTTTCAACGCCTGGATCCGCTCTGCGACGTCCTTTCGGAGAGCTGGATTGCTGGGAGCCAGGTTGGAACCCGATGAGGATCTCGCGTTGTACGGGATCTCGGGGGTGGACGAAGGACGGCCCCAGAAGAACCGGGGGTCGCTGAAGGGCTGCCCGATGAGGAGTGAGCCTGAAGGGTCTGGCTCGCCTGGGATCAGACTGCCGCCGGCCTGCTCGGGAAAAAGGAGGGCGGCAAGACCGGTGACAGTCAACGGATAAAGAACACCCAGCAGGATGGTCAAAGCCACGAAGAGACGCAGGGAGGTTTGCAATTCGCGAAGCATGGGTTCCTCACACGAGTCCCGCCACTGTCAGGAGCAGGTCAATCAGCTTTATGCCTGCGAAGGGGAGAGCGAGACCACCAAGTCCATAAATCAAGATGTTGCGCCTCAAAAGCTGACTCGCCGGGAGTGGCCGGTACTTGACACCTCTCAGCGCCAGGGGAATCAGGCAGATAATGATGAGCGCATTGAAGATGACGGCTGAGAGAACGGCGCTGTAGGGAGAGGCGAGCCGCATGACGTCGAGAACTCCGAGGGCCGGGTAGGTTGTCGCGAAAGCCGCCGGAATGATGGCGAAGTACTTCGCCACGTCGTTGGAAAGACTGAAGGTCGTCAGGGCGCCCCGCGTGATGAGCATCTGCTTGCCGATTTCCACAATCGCGAGCAGTTTGGTCGGGTTCGAGTCGAGATCGACCATGTTCCCCGCTTCCTTGGCGGCCTGAGTCCCCGTGTTCATCGCCACGGCGACGTCGGCCTGTGCCAGGGCTGGAGCATCGTTCGTGCCGTCCCCGGTCATGGCGACGAGGTGTCCCCCGGCCTGCAGCTTCCGGATGAGCGCCAGCTTCGCCTCCGGTGTCGCCTGGGCGAGGAAGTCATCCACCCCGGCCTCGGCGGCAATCGCGGCGGCCGTGAGGGGGTTGTCCCCGGTGATCATGATGGTCTTGATACCGATGCGGCGCATCTCGGCGAACCGCTCCTTGATACCTCCCTTGACGATGTCCTTCAGCTCAACCACGCCCATCACCCGGCTTCTTTCGGCCACGACGAGCGGCGTCGCTCCGGACCGGGAGACGCCCTCGACCGTCTGTCTGACCTCCAGAGGCAATGAGCCGCCGTTTTGCTTCACATAGCTCTCGATGGCATCGACGGCGCCCTTGCGGATCTCACGCTTGTCGAGGTTGACGCCACTCATCCGGGTCTGGGCCGTGAAGGGAACAAAAGACGCCCCCAGAGCGTGGATGTCCCGCTCGCGCAGCCTGAACCTCTGTTTTGCCAGAACGACGATGCTGCGGCCTTCCGGAGTCTCGTCCGCAAGAGAGGCGAGCTGGGCCGCGCCTGCAAGAGCCGTCTCCGAGATCCCCGGGGCTGGCAGGAATGCCGAGGCCTGCCGGTTGCCGAGCGTGATGGTGCCGGTCTTGTCGAGGAGGAGGATATCGATATCACCCGCGGCCTCGACAGCCCTGCCCGACGTGGCGATGACGTTTGCACCGAGCATCCGGTTCATTCCAGCAATCCCAATTGCCGAGAGGAGGCCGCCAATCGTGGTCGGGATGAGACACACCAAAAGGGCCACGAGCATCGTGACGGAAACAACAGAGCCGGAGCCGGATGAAACAACGGCAAACTGAGAATAGGGCAGCAGGGAGGCCGTCACGACGAGAAAGACGATCGTGAGGGCAGAGAGGAGGATGCTGAGGGCGATCTCATTCGGGGTCTTCGTCCTGCGCGCGCCCTCGACGAGCGCGATCATCCGGTCGAGAAAGGTCTCACCCAGACTTGCGGTGATCCGCACGACGATCCAGTCGGAGAGAACTCGGGTTCCGCCCGTCACCGCGCTGCGGTCACCGCCGCTCTCCCGGATGACAGGAGCGCTTTCCCCCGTGACGGCGCTCTCGTCCACGGAGGCAATTCCCTCGATGACTTCACCATCAGAGGGAATGAACTCGCCGGCACTCACGAGAACCCAGTCACCTTTACGCAACTGGGTAGCGTGAATGGGCTCGAAGATGGCGCCGTGCCGGGGTTCGGTCAGACGCTTGGCGATCATCTGTTTGCGCGCCTTGCGCAGGGTCTCGGCTTGCGCCTTGCCTCGGCCCTCGGCAATGGCTTCCGCGAAGTTCGCAAAGAGCACCGTGAACCAAAGCCACACCGTGACCGAAAGAACGAACCTGGTGGGAGCCTCCGCCTGGCCAGAAATTGTCTGTCCCTTTTCAACCAACAAGACCATGGTCGTGAGGACGCTGCCAGCCCAGACGACGAACATGACCGGATTCCTGAGCTGCTGACGCGGGTCGAGTTTCAGAACAGACTGCCAAAGGGCCGCTAGAAGCAGGGCCCTGTCGAGCTTGAATCGTGACGTTTCTTTCATGGTGGGCCTCACTTCAAAAGCACCAGGTGTTCGGCGATGGGGCCGAGGGCGGCCGCCGGGAGAAACGTGAGCGCACCCACGAGGAGAACAACCCCCGCAAGGAACACCACAAAAAGAGGCGTGTGCGTCGGAAGGGTCCCGGGCCCAGCCGGAACTGTCTTTTTTCGCCCGAGGGATGAGGCGATCGCCAGGACGGGAATGGCGACCCCGAACCGGCCCACGAACATGCAGAATCCCAGGAGCGTGTTGTAGAAGGGCGTGTTGGCCCCGAGACCGGCGAAGGCGCTGCCATTGTTGTTCGATGCCGAGGAAAGCGCATAGAGGACTTGACTGAACCCGTGAGGCCCGGGGTTGCTGATGGGCTTGATCCCAGCCTCACTCGTAACGGCCAGCGCTGTTCCGCCCAGAACCAGGATCGAGGGCGCCAGAATCGCCAGACACGCCATCTTTATCTCGAAAGCCTCAATCTTCTTTCCGAGGTATTCGGGCGTCCGGCCCACCATTAGCCCGGCCGCAAAGACGGCAATGATGACAAAGAGGAGCATGCCGTAAACACCCGACCCCACCCCGCCAAAGACGACCTCGCCCAACTGAATGAAGAGCATCGGGAAGAGCCCGCCAAGCGGAGTAAAAGAGTCGTGCATGGAGTTGACAGACCCATTGGAAGCGGCCGTCGTCGCAGCGGCCCAGAGCGCCGAGCCGCCAGATCCGAAACGAACCTCTTTCCCCTCCATGTTCCCGCCCGCATGAAGAGCACTTGCGGCCTGATCGATTCCCGCTTTCGAAAGCGCGGGGTTTCCCTCGCTCTCCGCGGCCATCGTGAAAAAGAGGAACGGAACGAAGATCAAGAGCATGGCGGCCAGAAGAACCCACCCTTGCCGCAAATCGCGCACCATCCTGCCGAATGTGAGGCAAAAGGCCGCCGGGAGCAGGAGGATCGAGACAACTTCCAGGAAGTTCGAAAGGGGTGTCGGGTTCTCCAGCGGATGCGCCGAGTTGGCATTGAAGTACCCGCCGCCGTTGGTTCCGAGTTGCTTGATGGCGATCTGCGACGCCGCGGGTCCGAGCGGCAGGGTCTGAGTCGTGATCAGCGCCCCAGGTGCGCTCTTCGCCGGGTCGAGGAGTTTCACCGAAACCGGTCCGCTGAACGTCTGCACGACCCCCTGCGACACGAGAGCAAGCGCCAGGATCAAAGAGAGGGGAAGCAAGATGTAGAGAGCGCCCCTCACCAGATCAACCCAGAAGTTTCCAGCCGTGTCAGCCGTCTTTCTCGCAAGACCGCGGAAGAGAGCCACGGCGACCGCCATTCCAGCGGCCGCCGAGAGGAAGTTCTGGACGCCGAGAGCCAGCATCTGGGTCAGGTACGACAGGGTCGCCTCCCCGCCGTAAGCCTGCCAATTGGTGTTGGTGACAAAACTGATGGCCGTGTTGAAGGCAAGGTCCGGGGAGACGGCCGCCTGCCCGGCAGGATTCAGCGGCAGGAAGGCCTGGAGCCGCTGTATCCCATAAACCAGAAGGACGCCGGTCGCACTGAAGCTCAGCAAGTTGAAGGCGTACACATCCCAGGACGTCTCGCTCTTCTCGTCCACGCCGGAAAGCCTGTAGATGAGCCTCTCCAGCGGCCGAAGGGGCCCTGAGAGAATCTGGCGTTCCCCTTCGTAGACCTTCGCCATGAAGGTGCCCAGGGGCTGGGCGCAGGCCAGGAGCACCGCAAGGGAGACAAGTGTCTGAACGAGATCTGAAGCATTCATGGGATTCGCTCCGGGTAAAGCAGGGAGAACGTCAGGTAACAGAGGAGCCCTGCGGCCAGAATCCCTGCGATGAGGTGAATGACGTTCATTTCCGGGACTCCCCGAGCTTCTCGCAGAAGACCACGAGGAGACCCGAAGCAGCAAATAGGGCGAGTGTGGCAATGACGAATACGGCGTCCATCGTTTTCTCCATGAGGATTGGGTTTAGCCTCCCCATAGAAGATGGGCCCCGCGGCGTCAGCGGGGTGTCAAGAGACCGTTATCAGCCGTCAAGATTTCATCAAGAGGGTCGAGGGCCTCGAGAGCGAGGGCCTCGAGAGCGAGGGCCTCGAGAGCGAGGGCCTCGGCTTGGGTCAGGGTCTTTGGTTTTGACTTTCGTGGCGGGGAAGTGGTAGCCTTCCGTCCCTTTGACCGGAGGGCATTAGGAAAAGCTATGTACGCAGTTATTCAAACGGGAGGCAAGCAGGTTCGTGTTGCGCAGGGCGATGTCGTCCGGATCGAGCGAATCTCTGGGCAGTCCTTCGTGAAAGGTCAGGAACTTGCGATCAGCGAAGTCCTGGCGGTTTCAAAAGATCAGACCTTGGACCTCGGGAAGCCCTTCGTGAACGGGGCATCCGTGAAGGCGACCGTAATCCGTGAAGTCCGCGGACCAAAGGTTATTGCCTTCAAGAAGAAGCGCCGGAAGCAGTTCAAGAGGATCCACGGACATCGTCAAAATCTCGTCGAGGTCCGGATCCAGGCAATCGAGGCCTAGGCCGCGTTCTTCGAACGAGTCCTTAAGTAGTCAGTAGAGGTTCGCCATGGCACACAAAAAAGGTCAGGGTTCGTCCCGAAATGGCCGCGATTCCAACAGTCAGCGCCTGGGTGTGAAGCGTTTCGCCGGTGAGACGGTCACGGGTGGCTCCATCCTCGTCAGGCAGAGGGGAACTCCTTTGAAGCCCGGTCTCTACGTGGGCCGAGCAAAAGACGATTCTCTTTTTGCGAAGGTGGACGGAGTCGTCGTCTTCCAGGACAAGGGCCGTCTCGGCCGGTTCGTGAGCATCACGCCCACGGCCAAGCCCACAGCTCAGTAGATTCGACAGGCGCGGAGTTCTGGTTGCCAGGCCAGAACTCCGTGCCGCGCTGAGGCCCTAGGGTCCGGCGAGAAAGGTCCCGTCGAATCAATGTTCCTCGACGAAGCTCGCATTCATGTGGCGGCGGGAGACGGTGGAAACGGATGTGTGGCCTTCCGCCGTGAGAAGTGTGTCCCCAAAGGCGGACCGTCTGGAGGCGACGGCGGGGATGGGGGGAACGTCTACGTCGAAGCAGACCCCAATCTCAACACCCTGTTTCCCTTCAAGTTCAAGAAACGCTTCGTCGCCGGCCGCGGGGGGCATGGTGAAGGCTCCGACCGGCATGGCAAGAACGGTAAGGGGATAACGGTCTTTGTCCCGTTAGGGACGACGATCTCGGACGAGGGAAGCGGCGAGGTCTTGGGTGACCTCACGCAACCGGGGCAGCGCTTGCTCCTTGCGGCCGGGGGTCACGGGGGACGCGGAAACGCCCGTTTTGCAACGTCCACCTACCAGACACCGCGGCGGGCGGAGCCGGGAAGCCCCGGTCAAATCCGGGACCTCTACCTCTCGTTGAAGCTTCTTGCAGACGTGGCGATCATTGGATTTCCCAACGCCGGAAAGTCCACGCTCATCTCGGCCATCTCGGCGGCCCGGCCCAAGATCGCAGGGTACCCGTTCACGACCCTCGTTCCGAACCTCGGAGTCGTTTCCTGGGACCGGTTCAAGACTTTCGTTGCCGCAGACATTCCCGGTCTCATCGAAGGAGCCCACGAAGGGCATGGCCTTGGAATCCGTTTTCTCAAACACGTGGAACGTTCCCGCATCCTGTGCCATCTCGTCGATGCCGCGGACCTTCCGGAAGAAGACGCCGATGCCGCGGCAGAGAAAGCTGTCGGGACCATCGAGCAGGAACTCGAACGCTTCTCGCCCGAACTCGCGCGCCGGGAGCGGCTGCTGGTTGCCTCCAAGCGTGAGATCGCCTCAAACGAGCAACTCCGAGCCGTGGAGCGAGCCGCACGAAAGAGAGGCCAGGGGTTTTTCGAGATTTCTGGCGCCGCGCACCAGGGACTCGAGTCCCTCGTCCACTACCTCGGGACTCGCCTGGAAGCCCTGGCACCGGCACCCCCGCGAGAGGAGACGCCTGAATGACATCGAGTTCTGTATCCCGGCTGGGAATTTTCGGCGGCTCTTTTGATCCCATTCACAAGGGACACCTCGAACCTGTAGAGGAAGTCCGGCGCTCGCTTCGAATCGGCAAAGTCCTGTTTGTTCCCGCCCACGCCGCGCCGCACAAGCCCACCGGAACCTCGGCATCGTCTCATCACCGCTTTGCCATGGCAGCCCTTGCAACCGCCCCCTTCCCCGACTTTTTCCTGACGGATTTCGAAGCGACGCGAGGCGGAACGACCTACACGATCGAGACACTCCGGCACCTGCGGGCCAACCTGCCGGGTACGGAGATCGTTCTTTTCATCGGGTCGGATTCCCTCTTGACATTTCACTCGTGGCGGGAGTGGCAAGAGATCGTCCGTGATTACAAGCTCGCCGTCGTTTTTCGCGAACCGGCGTCTTACGAGACCCTCAAGGAAAAACTCGTTCCGGAGCTACGCCAGCGGCTCGCACCTGCCGGAGCGGCCTTCGAGGATGCTCCCGAGGAAGCTTCGGTCTTCTGGGGATCAAACCGTCCCGTTACAATCTCGTCGACGTGGATAAGAAAACGACTCGAGGAGGGCGAAAGCCTTCAGGGGACGGTCCCGCAGGCCGTCGAAACCTATCTCCGAAAACAGAAGCTGTACGGACTGGTGTAAAGCGCGCGTCCGCCGCACGCAAGAAGACACGTCTTCTCGTACCCCAAGTGGAAGCGGTCGACGGCCTGATAGAAAAAACGCTGGAGCCCGCGGCGCTAGACACGCCCGCGGCGCGGATGAGGAACCGGTCTCGTGAATCAGAGGCCGAGCGTCAGCGCCAGCGGGAAGAGAAGAATGCCGAGACGGAGGCCCGCCTCAGGAGCCAGCTCCAGAGAACGGTTGGGGCGCTCCTGGACCACAAGGCCGAGAAGCTGGTGGTCCTCAGGCTCGAGGGCCTGACGGCAATGACCGACTACTTCGTGGTGGCCACCGCGACCAACAGCCGGCAAGCGCAAGCGATGACCGACGCGGTCGAGGAGGCCATGCGCGAAGAAGGCCGGCGGCCGCTTTCCATCGAGGGGTATCAGACCGCGAAGTGGATCTTGCTGGACTTCGGTGACGCCGTATTTCACATCTTCGACGAAGAGACCAGGCGCTTCTACGGCCTCGAGCGGCTGTGGGGAGACGCTCCGGACGAGACGGGGACCTTCGCGGGCGGTTGACCGATTTTCTTGACCGCAGAAGCGCAAACCAGGTGGCCCCGCGCGCAAAACCCCTGATTGCAACGCGAAACAGGGGGCTTGCTGCTTCTCTCGCCCGTCTCGCAAGAGCCATTGATACCGAGGCCACCATTCTGATTCTGGGGGCTCCCGGAACCGGAAAGGACCGGCTGGCAGAGACGATTCACGCACGGTCAGTGCGTGCGCCGCAGCCATTCGTGAGAATCGACCTGGCCGCAATCGCCGATGACCTTTTCGAAAGTGAACTCTTCGGGTATGAACGGGGCTCATTCACCGGGGCCATGACCTCTAAACCGGGTCTCCTCGAGGGGGCGGACAACGGCACGATCTATCTGGACAGGATCGATGTCATCAGCGGGAGGGCGCAAGGGAAACTCCTTCGCGTGCTCGAAGAGCGGGCGTTTCGCCGCGTGGGCGGAACCCGCCAGCTAAAGGCCGGCGCCCGGTTCATCGCCTCTGCCCTCCAGGACCTGCCCAAGAGAGTCCGCGGTGGAGATTTCAGAGAGGACCTCTACTACCGCCTGGCAGTCGTGACGATCGTTCTGCCGCCACTTTCTGAACGGCTGGCGGATCTCGCTTCCGTGGCACGGGCCTTCTTGCGGGCGGATGGCCTGACAGGCGTCTTGACACCAGAGGTTGCGGCACTCTTGCGCGGGCACCCCTGGCGGGGGAATTGGCGAGAACTCGAGAGCGTCCTCAAGCGTGCCATCCAGGAGGCCCGGGCCCGGGGCGGCGACACGTTGCTGGTCTCCGATCTGGCTCTGGAGCCCCTGCCCGAAGCTGAAGGGCTTCTCCGTACAGCCGTACGGTTGGGCTGGTCCCTTTCGGAGCTGGAGAGGCGCTATATCGGCATGGTCCTCGAGGAGAGCGGGGGAAACATCTCCGAGGCGGCACGCAGACTCGGGATTTCCAGAAAAACCCTTTACGAGAGAATTGCCGCGAAACGTTGACACGAAAGCGGTGGTATATTGCGTCACCCTTTTCACCGCCTTCCTCACGACATGGCGGGTGAGCGTGACTCCAAATCGTTCTGGGAGAAGCCGGATGTCGACAAACCCCTCCACCTCCGCACCCTCGGAAACCGGCGATGCCATCAAGCAGCGTCTCCTTGCCAAACGCGACGACCTAGTCACCGACCTCAAGAAAAACCGTGAAGTCTCGGATGAGACCGTCGATGAGTCGGCGCAGGACATGGCGGACCGGGCGACCTCTTCCTACACGCGCGAGTTCGCCTACTCTCTTTCAGAAGCAGACCGCAAAACTCTCGTCCTGATCGATGAGGCCCTGGAACGCCTGAATGCCGGCAGCTTCGGTAAGTGCCTCAATTGCAGCTCTCCCGTGGAAGAGAAGCGGCTCGACGCCGTTCCCTGGGCGCGATTCTGCCTCGACTGCCAGGAGCAATACGATCGCGGATTGATCTGAATCCCGGCGCCGAGGGTCAAGGCTGCCGGGCAGGGTCCCCTGGCCCTTCGAGCGACCGCTGGCGATTTTTGAATGTGGCCGTGAAACGAGCCCCGGCCTGTTGGGCTTTTTTCTGCATCAGCCGGATTTCCCACCCCACTTCCGCAGGGGCGTGGGCGTCGGAAGAAAAGACGACGGGAACGCCCGCCAAAACGAGGCGCGAGAGAAGTTCCGGAGCCGGGTATTCCTCCCGGACAGGTTTCCGCAAGCCAGCACTCGAGACTTCAATGGCAACCGTTGCCTCGGCAGCTGCCGCCACAGCCGCCATCTCCAGTTCCCGGCAAGCTTCCGGCCTTTGGTGTCCAAATTTTTTGGGAAGGTCGAAATGGGTCATCACATCGAATAAGCCGGTCTTACAAGCCCTGGCGAGGAGCCGGTAATACTCGTTAAAGAGCGCCTCAGAACCTTCGGTTTCATGCCGCCTCGCGGAAGAGGGCCCGTCAATCCAGTCACCAGCCACCCAGTGGACCGAACCGAGGACCACATCCCATTGGTAACGGTTGAGAAGATGCTCGAGATCAGCCTCTCGCCCCTCGATGTAATCGGCTTCGATTCCGAGGAGGACCTCGATCCGGGATGCGTACTCTTCCTTGAGGCCCAGAACTTCATTCACATATCCCGCAAGTTCGCTCTTGGCCATCGCAAATTCGGGGAGCGGGTCGTCGCCGGGGAGAAAGTAGATCGGGATGTGGTCGGTGACCGCAACGGAAGATAGCCCCTTTATCAGGGCGGATTCGATGTAGTCCCGTGCCATCCCTCCAGCGTGCCCGCATCGGAATGTGTGCGTGTGGTAATCGGTGAGCCTCATGAGCCGGTTCCTCGGAGAGAATCTACCAAGGCGGAGTACGCATGCCCATACGAATCAATCGCGTGTACACGAGAGGGGGAGATCAGGGCGTCACGAGCCTCATAGGAGGCTCGAGGGTCCCCAAGGATTCTCTGCGTATCGAGAGTTACGGAACCGTGGATGAACTGAATGCCGTTCTGGGGCTCGTGCATGCGGCCCTTCTGGAGCGCATTCGAACCGGGGTTGCCCGGCCAGCGCTCGATAACGCGGCACGTGTCGTCGAGAGAATTCAGAATGATCTTTTCGTCATGGGGGCCGACCTTGCGACCCCGCCCGGAAACCGCCCTCCACAGCAGCTCTGCATCGAAACCCGGCACGTCGAGACCCTCGAGAACTGGATAAACGAGATGAACGCCTCGCTTCCAGAGCTGACCTCCTTCATCTTGCCAGGAGGCGGAAAGGAAGGAGCCTCTTTCCACCTTGCGAGAACGGTTTGCCGCCGCACGGAACGCATCGTTTTGGCACTTTCTCGCGAGGAAGAGGTCGCTCCGTCAGTTCTCACGTACCTCAACCGGCTGTCTGACTTACTCTTCGTCCTCGGACGATGGGTCGTCAAGGAAGTTGGGGAACAGGAAACCCTCTGGGACCCCACAAGAGCCTGACCGGGGTTCTCGCCTTACGCAAACGAGGCTCGCTGCCCGTTCTAGGGTTCTTTGTGTGCGCACTCCTTGTCTCCATACCCGGCCGGTCAGAGGCTCTTGACGTAGCGGCGATCTCGGAAATAAGGATCAACCCCATAAACGTCTTTTCTCCCGAAGAGGCGGCCGCGGCTTTCATTCCGTATCGTCTCGCGAACGCGCTGCACATCACCACGCGGGAGAGGTTCATCAAGAATCAATTAACGATCGCGCCCGGTGATCCGCTGACCCCGGAACGGCTCGCTGAGGCGGAAAGGGCCCTGAGGTTAACCAGGGTTTTCACCCGCGTCACTGTCCGGGCCGAGGGGACAGCCGTCGTGGTGGAAACCCAGGACGCCTGGACCCTCTTCCCGCATTTCAACCTGTCGAATAAGGGGGGCGAAGTCGCGTACACCCTCGGTCTGGAGGATGCCAACTTCCTCGGAATGGGACGCCGGCTGGACATCCGGTACGAGAACGGTCCGGAACGAATCTCGCGGTCTCTTTTTTACGTCGATCCTCAGATCTTCTGGCCCCACACGACCCTGAAGTTGCGGGCCTCCGACCTTTCGGACGGGCGAAATCTCGAACTCGGCATCGAACGTCCGTTCTATGCCCTCAATGTCCGCCGTTCTGGCGGTATCTTTTTTCGAAATTCTACCCACGATTCCATCCTCTACGCGGGGGGAGAGGAGTCGGGGCGCTACCAGAAGGCCGAGCGCCTTTTTGCCGCGGAAACCGGATTTCTCGTTTTTGCCTCAGAGGTGGCCCCAAAACGGCTCTACGGCGGCATCGAGTGGACGGACACTCTTCTGACAGACGAAGCCGCTCCGCAAGCCGGACCGGTTGACGAGCGCCGGTTCCTCTACTTGTGGGCCGGATTCGAGAGAGCCTCTCAGGGGTGGATTGTCACGCGCCAGGCAGACAGTATCGACCGGGACGAGGACTTCAACCTTGCGTCTTCCTTCCGGGTGGATCTGGGTGTTTCTCTTCCCATTCTGGGCGCCGATCACGCTGTAGCTCTGAAGGCCACCGGATCGACGGGTACTCCCTTCGGCAAGGGCTTTGCGGTTTTCTCAACGTCCATCTCGAGCCGGTACACGCAGGACGGTCTGGCCCAGACGCTGATCGGGACCGAGGCTCGGGGTTACCAGATCGAGGCTCCCTTCACTCTCGTTTTTCGGGCAAACGTCCTGGCGGGCCTTCAGCTTGACCCAGAAACACAGATTCAACTCGATGCCCTTGCGGGCCTCCGGGGATACCGGCTGCACGCAGTGGCCGGGACCGGGAGGTCGGTTGCCAACGTGGAAGGGCGGTATCTGTTCGCTTCCGACGTTCTGAATCTTGTTTCGTTCGGGGTGGCCGCATTCGCGGATGCGGGTGTGTCGTGGGGAGACCCCGACGGCTTCTACAGGCTGTGCGATGCTGGTGTGGGGCTAAGGTTTGGTCTGACGCGCGCGAGCCAGAATGCGCTCCTCCGGCTCGATGTGGCGCGGGCGTTTCGTCCGGACCCGCTGGGACGCACCGGATGGCTGATTTCGTTCTCTTCCGGATCAGCCTTTTGAGAACGCCATGACGAGGGTGTCACCTTCCAGCAAGATCCGGATCGCATCCTCGAACGGGAGAGGCGTGAAGAACTTGGGCCGAGCAAGAGAAACGGTAAAAACGCGCTGGCGGGATTGTCCGTAGGGGTTTGACTCGAAGATCTGGAGGACTTGTTCCCGCTTCGCTGGATCCGGAATCAACCGCTCGAACCGGATTCCGAGAGAGGTCAGGAAGGGGTAGATGGTGATCGTACCGGGGTGCTGGACCCGCATTTCGTTGAAAAGCCCCGCAACCGCCACGCGGCGGGCCGTGGGCGAGAAGAAGTAAGAACCGACCATGTCCACTGTTTGCATGAAAAGCCAGAACAGCTCATCGGAGGTGACTTTGTCGAACTGAAAAATGGTCTGCAGAATGAGATGGTGGACAAGCGGCTTTATGACGTGTTTTTCTGGAGAATCCTCCAGAAAGACATCGAGGATCCGGTCTGAGATTTCGGCACTCCGGTACTCGACCTCCGGACAGGTGTAAAGCGTGGACGAATCGTAGAAAGCCGCTTCTTCGAAGAGCTTCCCGGAGGAGATCCTGTCAGCGTCGAATTCCGCCGAGCGTGTAATGTTTCCGAGATCGTGACAGGCAAACGCGAGAAGAACCGCCACTTCGAGCTGGTCGAGAGACACGGCGCCTGCGCGGTTTCGTTCCTTCTCGTTCCAGCAAGCCAAATTACGGTTGATATCAAAAGGGTCGATTTCCTTTTCGCGAATTTTCGAAAACACGGTGCGGGCACAATCAACCACGGACCGGACGTGAAACGAGTTGTGGTAGGAGGGCGCGACCCTGTTCCCGCTTGAGAGCTGGACTTGGGCCTTTTCGAGCGGCACCCACACATCGCCGTCATAGCGAGAATGGGCTTGCGTGGCGATCTTGACGATCTCCTCGGTCACACCCCTCAAACTGCGCGATGCCTGCATCCCGCTTCAATCTAGACTTGCCGTTTCCCGAAGTCAAACGCCCGTCAAACCACCTGGGGTGGGGGCGGTGTCTTGAAATGATCGAGCGAGGCGGTGTCTTCTCTCGTAACACTCCCGCGCGAGCCGCACGTCTTCGAGAAACCACGGTAACTCTTCTCTTTTCAACGCCTGAGGTCCATCGACAAGTGCTTTTTGGGGGTCTGGATGGAAATCCACGAGGACAAGATTGGCCCCTGCTGCAACCCCCTGGGAGGTGACGTGCATGATGTCTAGAATTCCATCCGGGGCCCGGTCACGAGAACCGACCGAGTGGGAGGGATCAATCCCCACAGGCATTCGCGTCAGCCTCTTGACAACGGGTACATGAGAGAAATCGACGAAATTCCGGTGAGGGTCCCCCAGATGCGTCTTCATTCCACGAAGGCAGAACACAACCCGGGAATTCCCTTCCGAAGCCAGATACTCCGCGGCGTTGAGAGACTCGTTTAAGGTGATACCAAATCCCCTCTTCAGAAGAACCGGAAAGTCGTTCTGACGCCCGACCGCCTTGAGGAGTTCGAAATTCTGGATGTTGCGGGTGCCGATCTGGATGAGAACGCCCGTTGGCCACCCAGTCTCCTGAAGCGCTGTGCGAATCTCGTCCAGATGGCTCTCATGCGTGATTTCCATGGCAATGACCCGGATTCCATGGCGCCCGGCGAGTTCGAAAACATAAGAGAGGCAGGTTTTTCCATGCCCCTGGAAGGAATAAGGGTTGCTGCGGGGCTTGTACGCGCCCATCCGCGTGCACGGCTGCCCGTTCTCCTCGAGAGCCGTCATCATCGCTTCCACGGATTCGCGCGAGTCCACCGCGCACAGGCCCGCGAACACGTTCAGTGTGTCCTGGCTAAAGGTGACGCCGTTGTATTCAAAGCCGACGGCACGCCTGTCATCGCGGTGCCGGCCCAGGATCCGGTATTCCTCCGAGACGCGAACCACTCTCTCCACGCCCGGAAGAGTGGCGATTTCGTCCGTGGAGAGCCTTTTTGTGCTCCCAATGAGGTAGATCTCGGAAAGCACTTGTTCGGCTCCGCGTACCTGGTGAAGGCGAACCTCAATTCCAGGCAGCTGGGAGAGAAAAGAAAACGTTTGCTGAAATTCCGGCGACGCTTCGTCGAGGTTGGATTTGAGAAGAACAATCACAGTTTCCTCACCTGGCTGGCGGGAAGAAGGGCCGCAGCTCTGAGTCGACTATACCCGCTTGAGGAGTTCAGGGTCAGGTCTTGTCTCCGGCGCGGCGAAGCGTAATTGCGAGAATCTCCGACCGTGCGAAGAGCCGCATCGGGGGTCCCCACGTTCCCGTCCCGCGCGAAACCAGTAACGTTAGGGCCCCAATCTGGTATCGGCCCGCCTGGTGCGGATAGGGGATGGCCGCCAAATAGGTGAACGGCCAGATTTGCCCTCCGTGCGTGTGTCCCGAGAGCATGAGCCCCGCCCCCTGGCGCCGGGCTTCTTCCATTTCCAGCGGCGAGTGAGACAACAGAATCCTGGCGCTTCCCGCTGGAGCCCCCTCAAAGGCCTTCCGGATCGAGCTGCCGTTGGTTCCCAGATTCTTACGAGCGGTCAGATCATCCACGCCCGCCAGGACGAGTCCCGGCGAGACCTCCGCCCAGCTGTCTCTCAAAACGCGGAATTTCGCCTGGGTCAGGAGGTCCACGCTTGCGGCAAGTCCCGCGTAGAACTCGTGGTTTCCCGTAACCGCCCAGACCCCCAGGGGGGCATCGAGAGACTGCAACATTGGAATGAGGGGCCGTACGGGAGCCACTTCCGCGTCAACCAGGTCTCCGGTAATGAAGATCACGCTGGGCTTGAGGGCCGCAACCTGTTCGAGCCTGCGCGAGAGCCATTTCTCGCCCAGAAGCGTCCCAAGATGGAGGTCTGAAAGCTGGACCACCCGGAGGCCGTCCTGGTCTGCCGGCAAATTGGGAAGCTGCACTTCGTACTCAACGACCCGGGGGCCGCGCACATTCTGGATAACAGCCACAACGGAGAAGAGGATGGCAAGGACACCTGCGGCCAGCCGTGCCGGCACGATGACCGAGGGGAGAACCCGCCCGAAAAGCGTGAGGATGTCAACAGCCAAAAAAGCGGCACAGAGGAGGAAGAGAACGCCCATCCAGATGGCGCCGAGGAACTCGACGGCGGCACTCGCCAGACCCGGGAGAGTGTGGACCAGGATTCGGCCCACCGGGTAACTGAGCCAGAATGCCGCCACGATGGCAACTCGAAATGGGAGGGGGGTTCCTGAAAAGACAGGAAGCGCGAAGATCCTGCCATAGGCGTAAGCGTGGAACGCCGTCCAGATTGAGAGAACGATGGTGAGGAAGAGGGCAATTCGGCCTAGAGACCCCATACAGGGAGTTTACGTGCTAGATGCATGCCAGGGCCGCCCCGAGAGCAAACTCGGGGCTGGCTTCATGGCACCAGGCCGGACTTCAGAACTTGTTGGCGAAATCTGAAAGGCCGGGGATCAATAGGCGGCTGCCGCTGATGGCTTGACCATCGCGACGATGAACAGGATGAAAATTCCAATGGCCACAAAGAACGACAACAGGGCAAAGATGAGTCCCAGAAGTGGAATCATGCTGAGGATCATCAACCCGATGAACAAGACGAACGAGGCTGCGGTGAGCACGAGCCCGTGACGGGCGTGCCATTTGACCTCCGGATCGTTCTTCTCGAGCAGGAAGGGAATGAGCGCCAGAAGGCCGAGGTAGCAGAGAATCAGCATGACCGTCCGGTTCGACTGATCCGCGGGCACAGGCGGCACCCCTGGTGGGGGCGGCATTCCCGGGTCGTTGCCGGGCGGTGGCGGGGGAAAGTTGTCAGGCATGACCTGTTTACTCCTCGAATCGCATGTTGGTTTCAGTTCGGGGAGTCTAAACGAAAACGCTCGTTCCTTCTTTTGGGGACAGACAATATGTGTGGTAAACTCAGCAAATGCGAACGGCACGAGCGTTTCCGGTAGAGGGCTCTCAGGCTGGGTTCTTCCACTGTATCTCCCGGG
>JADHED010000388.1_pt1 | contig 54631 bp, 45 predicted proteins | sample 8952041 | NCBI WGS metagenome assembly JADHED01 (sample SAMN16124423, study PRJNA663239) | bioreactor sludge metagenome | isolation source: sludge (control) | place: India:Bengaluru | collected 2018-09-08 | reverse complement strand
CTTACAGCCCAATCCGCCCTCCCTCAGAAATGTGGGAGGGCGTTTTGCTTTGGGGAATTACCGGTCGATTCCGCCAAGCTGCGGTAGCATTGACGCTCGCGTTAACGTCAATACATGGCAACCTACAGCATCAGTGATTTGGCGCGGGAGTTTGATCTCACTACCCGCGCCATGCGTTTTTACGAAGACATGGGCCTCTTGCGCCCGGAGCGCGCCGGCCCTGGCGGGCGCAACCGCATCTACAGCGGGCGTGACCGAACACGGCTCAAGTTGACATTGCGGGCCAAGCGTCTGGGACTTTCGTTGAATGAGGCCAAGGAGATCATCGACCTCTATGACAGTCCTCGTGATACAGGCGTGCAGTTGCGCAAGTTCCTGGAGGTTCTCGCCATGCACCGGAGTCAGCTGGAGGCCCAGATGCGTGATTTGCAGGCGAACCTTGACGAGGTGCGAGAGCACGAGCGAGAGGCCATGGGGTTGCTCGAAAAAATTGAGCCATCACCGCGTGAAACTGAAGCATAATTGACGTTTACGTAAACGTAATAGGCCCGCGTTGCGATTGACTGCTGGCAGCGCGCATCCACCCCAAACACTATGCAGGAGACTCCATGAGCATTGCCACCCAGTTACCAGGTCTGAATTTCCAGTTGGGCGAAGACATCGATGCTTTGCGCGATGCCGTGCGTGATTTTGCCCAGTCCGAGATTGCGCCTCGTGCAGGCGAGATCGACCGAACCGACCAGTTCCCGATGGATCTGTGGCGCAAGTTTGGCGAATTGGGCGTGCTTGGCATCACCGTGCCCGAGGAGTTTGGTGGCGCCAACATGGGCTACCTGGCCCACATGGTGGCCATGGAGGAAGTCTCGCGCGCCAGCGCCTCCGTGGGGCTGTCCTATGGCGCGCACAGCAACCTGTGCGTGAACCAGATCAATCGCAACGGCAACGCCGCGCAGAAGGCCAAGTACCTACCCAAGCTGATCACCGGCGAGCATGTGGGCGCGCTGGCGATGAGCGAGCCGGGTGCTGGGTCTGACGTCATCAGCATGAAGCTCAGGGCCGACGACAAGGGTGGCTACTTTCTGCTCAATGGAAGCAAGATGTGGATCACCAACGGCCCGGACGCCGACACTCTGGTGGTTTATGCCAAAACCGAACCCGAGCTGGGCGCGCGCGGCGTGACGGCCTTCCTGATCGAGAAGGGCATGAAGGGCTTCTCCATTGCGCAAAAACTCGACAAGCTGGGCATGCGAGGTAGCCACACGGGCGAGCTGGTCTTCCAGGATGTGGAGGTGCCGCAAGAGAACATTTTGGGCCAGCTCAACGGCGGCGCCAAGGTGCTGATGAGCGGCCTGGACTACGAGCGCGCCGTGCTCACCGGCGGGCCGCTGGGCATCATGCAGTCGGTGATGGACAACGTGGTTCCATATATCCACGACCGCAAGCAGTTCGGCCAGAGCATTGGCGAGTTCCAGCTCATCCAGGGCAAGGTGGCCGACATGTACACCGTGCTGCAGGCCGCGCGTAGCTTTGCCTACACCGTGGCCAAGAATTTGGACATGCTGGGCGCCGAGCATGTGCGCCAGGTACGCAAGGACTGCGCCAGCGTGATCCTGTGGACGGCCGAAAAGGCCACCTGGATGGCGGGCGAAGGCGTACAGATCTACGGCGGCAACGGCTACATCAACGAATACCCGCTCGGCCGCCTGTGGCGCGATGCCAAGTTGTATGAGATTGGCGCCGGCACCAGCGAGATCCGCCGCATGTTGATTGGTCGCGAGCTGTTCGCCGAAACTTGCTAAGGTAGGCGCCCCGCATTCACCAAGGAACCTCATGACCAGCAGCTCCATCAACGACCTCTTTGAGCACAACCGAGCCTGGGCTGCGCAGATGGAGCGCGACAAGCCGGGCTTCTTCACTGGCCTGATGGCGCAGCAAAAGCCGCGCTACATGTGGATCGGCTGCTCCGACAGCCGCGTGCCGGCCAACCAGATCACGGGCCTGGAGCCGGGCGAGGTGTTCGTGCACCGCAATATCGCCAACGTGGTTGTCCCGACCGACCTTAACTGCCTTTCAACCATCCAGTACGCGGTCGATCAGCTCAAGGTCGAGCACTTGATGGTCGTGGGCCACTATGGCTGCGGCGGCGTGCTGGCGGCGCTGGAGGATGTGCGTGTGGGTCTGGCGGACAACTGGATCCGCCATGTGAAGGATGTGCGCGACAAGCATGCCGCACTGCTGGCTGGCATCGATCTGCCATGGCGCCACGACGCGCTGTGCGAGCTCAATGCCATTGAGCAGGTGATGAACATTGCGCATTCCACGGTCATGCAGGATGCCTGGGCGCGCGGCCAAAAGGTGCAGGTTCATGGCTGGTGCTACAGCCTGCGCAATGGCCTGATCACCAACCTGCACATGACGGTGCCGGGCGTGGGTGGCCTGCGCGAGGCGTATCAGGCGGCAGTCGAGCAGGTGGTGCGGCGCGAACGCCAATAGATCGGGCCGCGCAGCCTGCAGGTACGCCCCATGTTTCCGCCGCGACTGGACGCCCCGCAGGCCTACGACATTGCCAAGGCGATGCTGGACGGCTTCAACCGCCACTATCGCCTGTTCCGCGCCGAGTCCGCGCGTGCCAAGCACCGCTTCGAGACCGCCGACTGGCATGGCCAGCAGCGCGCGCAGCGCGAGCGCATCGAGTTCTACGATCTGCGCGTCAAGGAGTGCGTGCGCCGGCTGGACAAGGAGTTCAACGCCGGCAACCTTCCGATGGATGTATGGCACCAGGTCAAGCTGCATTACATCGGGCTCATGGTGAACCACCTGCGCCCCGAGCTGGCCGAGACTTTTTTCAACTCGGTCACCACCAAGATCCTGCACCGCACGCATTTCCACAATGATTTCATCTTCGTCTGGCCCGCCGTCAGTACCGAGTACATAGAGAGCGAAGACCCCAGCGCGCAGCCCAGCTATCGCGCCTACTACCCTGCGCATGGGGGGCTGCAGCAGGCGGTCGCCAGCGTCATTGAACAGTTTGCGCTGCAGCGTCCGTTTGAAGACCTGCACCGCGACGTGGCCTGCGTGGTGCGGGCCATGCAGCAGCAACTGGGTGGCGCCAAGCTGCGCAGCAACTTTCAGCTGCAGGTGCTGACCAGCCTGTTCTTTCGCAACAAGGGTGCATATGTGGTCGGCAAGCTGATCAATGGCTACACCGAGTTGGCATTTGCGCTGCCCATCCTGCATGGTGAGGAGGGCGGGCTGGTGATCGACGCCGCGCTGTTTGGCGAGGGTGACCTGCAGATGCTGTTCAGCTTTGCGCGGGCCTACTTCATGGTGGACATGGAAATCCCCAGCGCCTACGTGCAGTTTCTGGCCAGCCTGATGCCGCGCACGCGCCGTGCTGAGCTCTACATTGCGCTGGGCCTGGCCAAGCAGGGCAAGACGTTGTTCTACCGCGACTTTCTGCACCACTTGCGCTATTCCAGCGACCAGTTCCGCATCGCGCCCGGCATCAAGGGCATGGTCATGCTGGTGTTCGACCTGCCGAGCTTTCCTTACGTGTTCAAGCTCATCAAGGATCATTTTCCGGCGCCCAAGGAAACGACGCGCGAGCAGGTCAAGGGCAAGTATCTGTTGGTCAAGCAGCACGACCGCGTGGGCCGCATGGCCGACACGCTGGAGTACAGCCTGGTGGCCTTTCCGCGCGCGCGTTTTACGGACGAACTGATCGAAGAGATCCAGAAGCACGCACCCGGCCAGCTCGAAATCAGCGACCGTGACGGCGATGGCCAGCAGGAGGTCATCATCAGCCACCTGTACATCGAGCGGCGCATGATTCCGTTGAACATCCACTTGCAGGAATGCTTCGACGCCGGCCTGGACAAGCCCGAGGTGGCCGGCGCGCTGGAGCATGCCGTGCTGGAGTACGGCAACGCCATCAAGGACATGGTGTCCGCCAACATCTTCCCCGGCGACATGCTGTGGAAGAACTTTGGCATGACGCGCAATGGCAAGGTCGTGTTTTACGACTACGACGAGATTGAATACCTCACCGACTGCAACTTCCGCCGTGTGCCCGCACCGCGCACCGAAGAAGAAGAGATGAGCGGCGAGATCTGGTACAGCGTGGGCCCGCGCGATGTGTTCCCTGAGACCTTCGGCCCCTTTCTGCTTGGCAACGACGCAGTGCGCGCCGCCTTCATGCGCCATCACGCCGACTTGCTGGACGTGGACTTCTGGCAGTCGCACAAGGAGCGCATACAGGCAGGCCATGTCTATGACGTGTTTCCCTACGACAGCACGCGGCGCTTTGGCGGCGTGCCGTTTCCAACCCAACCCCCAGGAGATATCACATGAGCCAACACCAAGACCCCGTCGTCATCGTCAGCGCCGCACGCACGCCCATGGGCGCCTTCATGGGCGATTTTGCCGACCTGGCCGCGCATGATCTGGGCGGCGCCGCCATCAAGGCAGCCGTGGAGCGCTCCGGCATTGCCCCCGCGCTGGTCGAAGAGGTGCTGTTCGGCAACTGCCTGATGGCCGGCCAGGGCCAGGCGCCGGCGCGCCAGGCGCTCTTCAAGGGCGGACTGCCGCAGAGCACGGGGGCGGTGACCCTGTCCAAGATGTGCGGCGCCGGCATGGAGGCCACCATCCTGGCGCACGACCAGCTGATCGCCGGCAGCCGCGAGGTGATGGTCAGCGGCGGCATGGAGAGCATGTCTGGCGCGCCCTACCTGCTGAAAAAAGGCCGCGGCGGCTACCGCATGGGCCACGACAAGGTGTTCGACCACATGATGCTCGACGGCCTGGAAGACGCCTACGAGCCCGGCCGCTCCATGGGCACCTTTGGCGAGGACTGCGCCGCCAAGTACCAATTCACGCGCGAGCAGCAGGACGCCTTTGCCATCGCCAGCGTCACGCGCGCGCAAGAGGCCGCCAAGAGTGGCGCCTTCGACGCCGAGATCGCGCCCGTCACGATCAAGACGCGCAAGGGCGATGTCACGGTCAGCGTGGACGAAGGCCCGGCCAAGGCACGGCTGGACAAGATCAGCAGCCTCAAGCCCGCCTTCAAGAAGGACGGCACGATTACCGCTGCATCCAGCTCCAGCATCAATGACGGCGCCGCCGCCATGGTGCTGATGCGCGCGTCCACCGCCAAGCGCCTGGGCTGCAAGCCGCTGGCGCGCATCGTCGGCCATGCCACCCATGCCCAGGCGCCGGAATGGTTCAGCACCGCCCCGGTGGGTGCGACCGAGAAGCTGCTCAAGAAAATCGGCTGGCAGGTGGGCGATGTGGACTTGTGGGAAATCAACGAGGCCTTCGCCGTCGTGCCCATGGCCCTGATGGCGGACCTGAAGATTGCCCACGACAAGGTCAACGTCAACGGCGGCGCCTGCGCGCTGGGCCACCCCATAGGCGCCAGCGGCGCGCGCATCCTGGTCACGCTGGTGCACGCACTCAAGGGCCGTGGCAAGAAAAAGGGCCTGGCCACGCTGTGCATTGGCGGCGGCGAGGCCACGGCCATGGCCATCGAGCTGATCTGAGGTTTGCTCATTTTTCAATAGCTGTTGGCGCTTATCCGCTAAGCGTTAACGGCATATTTGGCCATTAGCCACTATTTGCGAGAGCACGACCATGCTGCTGACCCCCGACCAGGAAATGATCCGCGACGCCGTGCGCGCTTTTGCTCAGGAAGAGCTCTGGCCCCATGCCGCGCGCTGGGACAAGGAGCACCACTTTCCGCGCGAGGCGCACCAGGGCCTGGCCGCCCTGGGCGCCTATGGCATCTGCGTGCCCGAGGATCTGGGCGGCGCGGGCCTCAACTACCTCACGCTGGCCCTGGTGCTGGAAGAAATCGCCGCCGGCGACGGCGGCACCAGCACGGCGATTTCCGTGACTAACTGCCCCGTCAACGCCATCCTCATGCGCTACGGCAACGCGCAGCAACAGCGCGATTGGTTAACAAAGCTGGCGCGCGGCGAGATGCTCGGCGCCTTCTGCCTGACCGAGCCGCATGTGGGCTCGGACGCCTCCGCGCTGCGCACCACGGCGGTGAGGCAGGGCGACGAATACGTCATCAACGGCGTCAAGCAGTTCATCACCAGCGGCAAGAACGGCCAGGTCGCCATCGTCATCGCCGTCACCGACAAGGGTGCGGGCAAGAAGGGCATGAGCGCCTTCCTGGTGCCTACCAGCAAGCCCGGCTATGTGGTGGCGCGGCTCGAAGACAAGCTGGGCCAGCACAGCAGCGACACGGCGCAGATCAACTTCGACAACTGCCGCATCCCGGCGGAGAACCTGATCGGCGCCGAGGGCGAGGGCTACAAGATCGCCCTGGGCGCGCTGGAGGGCGGGCGCATAGGCATAGCCGCGCAAAGCGTGGGCATGGCGCGCAGCAGCTTCGAGGCGGCCCTGCAGTACGCCAAGGAGCGCGAGAGCTTTGGCCAGAGCATCTTCAACCACCAGGCCGTGGGCTTTCGCCTGGCCGACTGCGCCACGCAGATCGAGGCCGCACGCCAGCTCATCTGGCACGCCGCCGCCCTGCGCGACGCGGGCCGCCCCTGCCTGAAGGAGGCGGCGATGGCCAAGCTGTTCGCCAGCGAGATGGCGGAACGCGTGTGCAGCGCCGCCATACAGACGCTGGGCGGCTACGGCGTGGTCAGCGACTTCCCCGTGGAGCGCATCTACCGCGACGTGCGCGTGTGCCAGATCTACGAGGGCACGAGCGACGTGCAGAAGATCATCATCCAGCGCGCGCTGGCCTGAGGGCCGGGCCCGTCCATGCCGGCCGCCAGCGCACTGCCCGCCTGCCCCTGCGGCCGCACCGACAGCCGCGGGCGCGCGCTGCCCTATGCGCAATGCTGCGGCCGCTATATCGACCAGTTCGCGCAATGCCCGGCGCCCGATGCCGAGAGCCTGATGCGCTCGCGCTACACGGCCTTCGTGCGTGAGGACGCGGCCTACCTGCTGGCCACCTGGCAGGCCGCGCACCGGCCGGCGCAACTGGGCTTCGAGCCCGGCGTGCGCTGGCTCGGGCTGCAGGTGCGCGCCTATCTGCCGCTGGACGATGCCCATGCCGAGGTGGAGTTCGTCGCCCGCCAGCGCGACGCCATGGGCCGCGCGCACCGCCTGCACGAGCGCAGCCGCTTCCTGCGCGAGGGCGGGCGCTGGTACTACCTGGATGGAAAATTCATATAAAAAAAAGCCTGATTAGGCACATACCTCAGACTGTGCCGCGAGCCCTCACCCCAACCCTCTCCCAGAGGGAGAGGGAGTAAAGCCGGCGCAACCGGTCGCCCTCGCCCCTTTGGGGAGAGGGAGGGGTGAGGGGCCTCTGCGATATGTGCATAGTCAGGAAAAAAACGGCTTCGGCGCTTATTTAACAAGCGCTGTAAGCTATTAAAATAATAGTATCACTCCCACCACATGGCCGCAATGTCGTGCACGAAGATGGGGTAGTTCATCCAGGTGCCGCGCAAGCCCTTGCGCACCACCGTGCCGACCTGGGGCGCGAAGATCCAGGCATTGACTGCGTCCTGCGCCAGGTGGCGCTGCAGGTCGGCCCATAGCAGTTGGCGCTCGCGCGCATTGCCGGTGCTGGCGTGGCGCTGCACCAGGCTGCGGAACGCCGGGCTGTCGTAGCCGAAGTAGTAGCCCGGGTCGGTGTAGATCTGGTAGTCCAGCGGTTCGACGTGGTTGATGAGCGTCATCTCGAACTGCCCCTTGAACGGGCCGTTCAGCCATTGCTCCCAGCTCAGCTGCTGCAGCTCGGCGGCAATGCCCACGCGGGCCAGGTCTTGCGCGATCAGCGGGCCGCCCTCGTAGGCGTAGGGCGCAGGCGGCAAGGCGAGCGTCAGGCGCAGAGGCGTCGTCACGCCCGCACTTGTGAGCAGCGCTTTGGCGCGATCCGGGTCGTAGGGGTACATGCTGGCCAGATGCAGATAACCGGCATCCGCCGGGCTGAAGTGGCTGCCAATGGCCATGCCGCGCCCGTCGAGCACGTTGCGTATGAAGCCCTGGCGGTCGATGGCGTGGGTGATGGCGCGGCGTACGCGCACGTCGTTCAGCGGGGCATGCCGGTGGTTCAGCGCCAGCAAGCCCTTGCCCGTGGATGCGCCAATCAGTACCTGGTAGCCGCGTTCATTCTGGAAGCGGCGCACCGTTTGCGTGGCGAAGTTGAACGCCATGTCAATCTCGCCCGAGCGCAGGGCGGCGTTTTGTTCCATCGGATCGTGCAGAAAGCGAAAACTGGCCTGCTGTATGCGCAGCTTTGCCGCGTGGCGGTAGCTGGGGGCTGCGGCCAGCGCAATGCTGTGGCCATGGCGCCGCCGCTCAACCTGATAGGGGCCGGTGCCAACCGGGTCGCTGGCCGCCTGGGCCGCCGTTGCCGGGTGCAGGATCACGGCCGGCCCTTCGCCCAGGCGAAACAGCAGATGTGGGTCAGGATGGTGCAAGCTGAGCGCCACACTGTGCGCGTCGGGCGTGGTGAGGGCGGCAATGTTGTCAAACAAGGCTTTGCGCGCCTTGTTGGTGGCGCCGGGCGCCACGGCGCGCTCGAAGCTGAAGCGCACGGCTTCGGCATCGAACGCGGCACCATCGTGAAAGTGCACGCCCTGGCGCAGCCGGAACAGGTAATGCCGCCCGGTGCCGTCCACAGTCCAGGACTCTGCCAGGAGAGGCGCCACCGCGCCGCTTTCTTCGATGCGGGTCAGGCCCTCCAGCACGTTGTAGTGCGTCACCTCGCCCACGGCCGCGGCCGGCGCCATGGTTGGGTCCAGGCTGTCTGGCTCCAGTGCCAGGTTGATGACCACGGCACGCCGGGCGGACCGGTTCTGCGCCTGGGCCGGGCCGCCCGCCAAGGTGCCCAGGCACAGTGCGGCAGAGTGCGTCAGGCAGGCGCGGCGCGAGAGGGTGGAAGGCGCTCGTCCACGTGTCTCATCTGCGCTTTGTGTCTCGATTGGCGGCGTCTTGTTGCGTCCCCAGGGCGCGGGCCACTCCTTCTTGCTTTCTGACGTTTGCATGATGTCCGAGTATTGTTGCGTTGCAATACAAACTGTGACATAACATGCGAGCTTTTGCGACTCCAGCGTCGCGTTTTCCCGTCCATTGCCATGCAGCCCTTCAACTCCTTGCGCCGGCACCACGCGCTTTCGCACGCGTGGCTGTTGCTGCTGCTACCGGTGCTGCTGGTTGCAATGGGCTGGGGTGTGTCCAGCATCTTCCTGGAGCGCGAACAGCGCTACCGTCACCAGATCGAGGGCAGTCTGCAGGCGGTCAACCAGCTGCAGATGCGCGCCGTGAGCGACTGGCGTGCCCGGCGCATGGCCGAGGCAGCGGCGCTGACGCAGGACAGCTTGCTCGCGCAGGCTGTCGTGCACTGGCGCACAACGCCGTCGCCGGGCCCGGAGGCGGTTCTGCGCGAGCGGCTGCGCATTCTGATGGAGCAGATGCGCTATACCGCCGTGTACCTGACCGATACACAGGGCCGCTTGCTGCTGGATGCCGATGGCGCCGCCGCTGCCGCTGCCGGGCTGCTGCGAGCGCCCGAGCAGCAGGCGCTGCAGCGTGCGCTGGCGCAGGCGCAGCCCGCTGTCGTCGAATTACGCCGCGACCCGGCCTTTGCGTTCGCCTTCTATGGCCTGCTCGCGCCCCTGTTCGATGGCACGCGAGCGCTGGGCGCCGTGTGGTTGGTGATGGATGCGCGCACCACCTTGTTCCCGCTGTTGGAGACCTGGCCAAATCACAGCCCTACGGCCGAGTCCGTACTGGTGCAACCGGGCGACGGCGAGGTGGTGGCGCTCAGCCCGCTGCGCCTGCGCGGCAGTGATGCAGCGGCGCTGCGCCTGCCATTGGCGCAGGACTCGACAGACCCCATGGCATTGGCAGCCACAGGCGTGCGCGGGGCGTTCTACGCCCATGACTACCGTGGCCAGGAGGTGCTGGCCGTGGCCAGCGTCGTGCCCGAATCGCCCTGGCTGTTGGTCTCCAAGGTGGACGTGGCCGATGCCTTCACCGATGCGCAGCGCCGTGAGTGGTTGAGCCTGAGCCTGTTCGTGAGTCTGGGCCTGCTGCTGATGGGGCTGGCGGTGTTGCTGTGGCAGTGGCGCGCCTGGCGGCACGAGCGCGGCCTGAAGCGGGAGCTGCAGCGCAACCTGCGCTGGCTGGACAACGCGCAAAAGGTGGCCGCCGTGGGCTACTTCACCTACGACGAAGGTAACGAGACCTTCATCATGTCGCACATGGCTGCCGCCATCTTTGGGCAGCCAGACCACGAGACCATGACGATGCGCCAGTGGATGGGCTTGCTGCACCCGGACGAGAGCGTGCAGACCCTGCAGATCCACGGCGAGGCCATGACCGAACGTACGCCGCTGCGCACCCAGTACCGCATCTTGCGCCATGGCGATCGGCAGGAGCGCTGGATCGAAGTCTGGGCCGAATACAACCAGGCCGCGGACGGCGAGCCGCCGCTCATGACCGGCACGGTGCAGGACATCACCGAGCGCAAGCACGCCGAGCAGCAGCTGTCGCGCTACCGCGCGGCGCTGGAGGCGCAGGTGCGCCTGGATCCGCTCACCCAGGTCGCCAACCGCCTGGCGCTGCACGAAGCCGTCACCCAGGAGTGGAGCCGCGCGCAGCGTGATGGCACGGCCGTCGCCCTGGTGATGATTGACGTGGATCACTTCAAGGCCTACAACGACCACTATGGCCATGTCGCGGGCGACCGGTGCCTGCAGCAGCTGGCCGGGGCCTTGTCGGCCGTGCTGGGCCGTGCGGGGGATTTGCTGGCGCGCTATGGTGGCGAGGAGTTTGCGGTGCTGCTGCCCGGTGTTGACATGTCATCTGCCATGGCCGTTGCCATGCGCCTGGAGGAGGCCGTGCGCCTGCAGGCCATCCCGCACCACAACAGCGCCTGTTGCGACATCGTGACCCTCAGCATCGGCGTGACCAGCCTGCATGCAGCGCCCGAGCTGGGGCTGGATGCCGTCCAGATCCTGTTCCAACAGGCAGATGCCGCCCTGTACACGGCCAAGCACAGCGGGCGCAACCGCGTCGTGCTGTACGGCGCAGAGTGCATGCGTGCCTTGCACCCATAGCAAGGCGCGCCCGATGGAAGGACGCACCCCCATGACATTTGAAGCCATCTTGTTCGACTGCGACGGCGTGCTGGTGGACAGCGAGCCGATCACCAATGGCGTGCTGTGCCAGATGCTGGGCGAAGCCGGCTGGCTGCTGCCCCCCGAGGAGTGCATGCGCCTGTTCATAGGCAAGACCGTGCGCAGCGAGACGGCACGCATCGAGGCCGAGACCGGCCGGCCGCTGACCGATGCCTGGATGGCCGAGTTCTACGCCCGCCGCAACGCCCGCCTGCGGGCCGAACTGGAGGCCATGCCGAATGCCGTCGAAACCGTCCGCGCCGTGCATGCGCGCTTGCAGGGACGCATTGCCTGCGCCTCCGGTGCTGACCGGCAAAAGGTGGAGATGCAGCTGGCCCAGGTTGGCCTGGCGCCCTTCTTTGCCGGACGCATTTTCAGCGGCCATGAGATGCCGGCCACCAAGCCCGCGCCGGACGTGTATCTGGCAGCCGCCGCAGCCGTGGGCGTGCCGCCCGCACGCTGCCTGGTGGTGGAGGATACGGTCACCGGTGTCCAGGCGGGGGTGGCCGCGGGCGCCACGGTGGTGGGTTTGAGTCCGCCTGGCCTGGGCCATGGCTCGCCTGATGCGCTGCGGGCTGCCGGGGCCGTGCGCGTGCTGGCCGACATGGCTGAATTGACTGAAGTTATCCAAATCGTAAGCAAAATGGAACGAAAATAACAAAATAAAGTCATTTGTGATGTTGGTGCTCGCTTTGCTCATGTTCTAAAGAAACTCATGTTCTACCCGTAGATCTCTCCCGTGAAGCCTTCCATATCCTCCGCTGTGCTACCTTTTTTTAGCCGTTTGCATGGTGCGCTGGACTTCGCTTTCTCGTGGCTGCTGATCTACGCCCTGCCTGGCGCCGTGCTGGTGATTTCGGTGCTGGCCTTGGTTGCCTGGGCACCGCACTTTGCCCATGATGACCCCCGTCCCGTGGCCATGCGTGTGCTGGAAGATGCCGATGCCGCCCTCAGTCCAGCCAAGGCATTGGAGGCGCTGCAAGACCAGCAGCCGGTATTGCTGCGCGACAGCCAGCTGAAAGAGACGCCGTTCTGGTTCGCGTTTTCCGTTCCGGCGGGGCCAGCGGGCCGTCCGGCAGTCATCGAGTTTCCCTCGCGCCATCAGGTGCAGGTCGCCTGTTGGGGCGGTGCGCCATTGCGGCGGTTGGGAGACGCCGATCGCGCAGGACATCAGGGGCAACTGTTTGATTCGCGTGCCGGCTTTGGCCTGGGCTTGCAGGGCTTGCAGCCTGGCTCGCAGGTGCTGTGTCGCACCAGCTTCGTCGGGCCGGCGCGCCTGTCGGTACTGCAGTGGGATGAGGACGCATTGCAGAGTGCCATGCAGTCCTTTGAGCGTGATGCAGGCCTGCTGGAGGGCGGCATTTTGATGCTGGCGTTGTTTGTCTTCATCACCGGACTGATCAACCGCAATCCCACCTACGTGCTGTTTTCGGTATGGCTGCTGATCAATGTGCGCATGGCGGCCTTGTCTGCGGGCTGGGATCAGCAATGGCTGGGGCATGAGATGCCCGTCGCCTGGCTGATGCAATCACGTCCGATCACCCTGGCGTTGCTGTACGTACTGACCTTTGCCCTGTTTCGCGCGCTGTTTCGTGACGAACTGGCCAAGTGTGGCGTGCCACAGGTGGTGACCTTGCTGCAATGGAGCAGTGTGCTTTTGCTGGCACTGTCCGTCACTCTGCCGTACGCGCAGTTTCTGCCGTTGATATGGGTGGCGACGGCGGTCGGCATCATGCTGTTGGCGATCATCCTGGCGCGCATCATCGTCATTTCACGCTCACCGGTGGCAGCCTGGTATGGCGCCGCAATTGTCGTGATGCTGCTGTCCACCCTGTATGAGGTGGTGGCGGCGGCCTTTGGCGCGCAGGCCTGGATTGGCGCGGTCAACAGCGTGACCGCTGCGCTGGCATCCAGCCTTTTGGCCACCATGGCCATTGCCGCCCAGATGCGCCAGGAGCACCAGCAGCGCATCCAGGCGCAGGCCGAACTGCAGCACAGCTACGAGGTGACGCCATTGGGGCTGTTCACGCTCGATCTTGAGGGCTGCTTCATCGCCGCCAACCCCGCTTTGCATGCGGCACTGGGGCCAAGGGTGCTGGCGCGTGGCAGTAACCACTGGGATCGCTATTTCGCATCCATGGACTGGCTGCGCATGCTGCAATCACTGAATGGCCAGCCGGCAGTCGAGGTCGAGCTGGTGGGGCGGCCCAGGGGGTATTCCCCCAGGGGGCGGCGCTTTCTGGTGAAGGCTTCGCGTTCGGGCGAACGCATCGAAGGCTCGTTGCAGGACGTGACCGAGCGATCCCTGGCGACCGAGCGCCTGCAGTTCCTGGCCCACCACGATCCGTTGACCCAGGTGCTCAACCGTGATGGCATCCGCAGCGAACTCGACTGGGCGCTACAGTCTGCTCCGCCAGACGCACCCCTGGCACTGGCTTATCTGGACCTGGATCGCTTCAGGCTGATCAATGACCTGTTTGGCCACTACGCCGGCGACGAGGTGCTGCGCCAGGTCGGTGCCCGGGTGAAGGCGCTCTTGCAGGACGGCATGCACATCGGGCGCATGGGCGGTGATGAATTCATCATCCTCATGCCCGGGCTGGGCCTGGCACAGGCCGCCCTCATTTGCCTGAGCATCGTCGAGCAGATAGGTGATAAGCCGTACCGCGTTGGTGATCGATCGTTTCATGTACGTGGATCGGTGGGCTTGATCGAAGCGGCGCGCGGCAGCTCGGTCAAGGATGCGATCTCCACCGCGGACCGTGCCTGCCGCCAGGCCAAGAGCAGCCGCGGCAACCACTTGGTGGTGTTTGAGCACGATTCGCGAGCGCTGCAGGAGCATGAGGCCGAGATCCGCCTGGCAGCGCAGCTGACCGCCTCGGACGATCTGCAGGGCCTGTACCTGGAGATGCAGCCCATCATGTCGCTGCGCGAGCCGGATCAGTCACTCAACTTTGAAGTGCTGCTGCGCATGCGCGACGCCGCAGGCGAGCGCATACCCACGCCACGCCTGATTACCGCAGCCGAGAACAGCGGCCGCATGGGTGCGATCGACCGCTGGGTGCTGCGCCAGACCCTGGTCTGGATGCGTGAGCACCAGGAGGGCTTGCCGCATACGCGATTCATCTGCATGAACCTCAGCGGAGCTTCGCTCAACGACGAGGACTTTCTGCAGGATGCCGTGCAGCTGTTGCAGGAATACGCCGACGTGGCGCCTCGCCTGTGCCTGGAAATCACCGAGAGCGTGGCCCTGCACGATTTGCAGAACACCCGGCGCTTCATTGCCCAGGTGCATGGCCTGGGGGCCAAGGTGGCGCTCGATGATTTTGGCGCGGGCTATACCTCGTTCTCCTACCTCAAGGAGCTGCGTGGTGACTTGCTCAAGATCGACGGTGGCTTCATCGTCAACATGAACGAGCACCCGGCCAACCTGGCCATCGTCGAGGCCATCGTCGGCCTGGCGCGCAACCTGGGCATGAAGACCATTGCCGAATGGGCCGAAGACAACGCCACGGTGCAGGCGCTGGCCGAGATCGGGGTGGACTATGTGCAGGGCTTTGCGATTGCCGCATCACAGGAGCCCGCGCGCATGCTCGAGGCGCATTCAGCGGCAGATTTCGTGCACGATGCAGGCCTGCTGCAATCCTTGCAACTGCTGGCCTGGCCCGTGCCGCAGGCCCCCGCGGGCTTGCCGCCGGAGGGGTGGTCCGGACATTGATACGGCGCGCCTGGAATGCGCGTTTGCGCTGGGTCTTATCAGGTTGAATCGTATTGCGTCTCGGCGCGGCGCAGCAGGCGGTGCTGTGGCTACATCACCTGTGTCGGGGCTTGCTGCAGCATGGCGCCTGCGGCCATGTGGATGTCGCCGTGGGGTGCTGGCGGGACATCCAGGCTGATGTCCGGGTGGTGCGTCTCGACCATGAATTTCAGCATCGGGTGCTGCACGGCGGCCCAGCGCGCCTGGGCCGTGCGCACATCGAATTTCATTACGCGGTGCGGCAGGTTGCCGACATGTTGCATGGGGATGTAGCCTGCTTCGGGGTACACGTCTTCAAACAGCATGCGCAGGTACTGGCGATCCACCGGGGCCCGGCCGGTGACAACCATCCAATCAACCCCGCTGTGCAGGCAGTACAGGTAGAAGGCCTTGAACAACACGGTCTTGACCAGGGTGCCCACGCGCCCTTCGGCCACGCCCAGCCGGGTCGCTTCGGCCAGCAGGCAGCCGCTCAAATCATCGGGCAGCTCCAGAGATTGCTCCAGCGCCAGCGGCTCATAGCGGTTGGTCTGGATGCGCATGGTGCCCAGGGGCGAGCCATCCAGGTGGGATTCGGCCAGCAGCACCACGGCGCCGGCAGAAAAGTCAGCCTGCTCGGCCTGCAGCAGGTTGCGCGCCAGGTCGGGCACATGGCGTGCGTAGGCCGCGTGGCGTATCTGCACGGCCTTGTCCAGCGATTCGGCATCGCTGACCACGCGCACCGAGAACGGCAGGCGTTCCTCGACCATGGTCATGGCCATGGTCTTGGGCGTGCTGCGCGTCACGTTGATGGGCTGCGGCATGGCGGGCAGGGAAGGCGTCAGGGCTTGTGAAAACAACATGATCAGATCTCCCGGCCCGTCGATATGCAGGCCATGCACTCCACTATCGGGCGCGTGGCGCGATGCGATGTAGCGAAGAGCGGGTGAAACAATCCTCTTTTCCGGCTGCATGCGGCGGGCCGGTTCCGAGGCGCTTGGGCCCCACGAGCGCATTTCCCGCCCACCTGCCAGTGGACTGGCAGTGCAACCCCTCCCTGTCGCACGCATGGTGAGCGCGCTTCATGTTTGTCATAGGTGGCGCCTGATTCCGTTTCCAGATCATCCGAGTCAAGGTGCGAAGCCGCAGGCAGGGCTGTGGCGCGACAACGCGAAGCAACAACGACACGGGCGATGCAGAAATGGAACGGATGGCACTTGGTGTGCGGTGAACCTGCTCGCAGGCTTCATTCGATTGTGCTCAAGCACGAAATTTGTCACAAAGCCTTGCCTGGTAAGCGTTGGTAACTATGAATTTGTGAGTATTGTCTCGACCGGGACAAGCCTGCATTGCGTGTCGGGTGGCTTGTGTGGTGGGTCTGCGTGTAGTCTTTGCAGCCGTTCCTGGCATTGCATTTGCTTGTCGTCTCGGCGTTGGATCGGGCGGCAAGTCGTTGAAAGAACGGAAAGGCTGCGCGGTGCTTGCTCCATACCTACAGAAAAGGGGACAAATCATGATCAGCCGCAGGATGTTGTTGGGGGCAGCGTCGCTCGGCCCCTGGGCTGCCGGGCCTCTGCGGGCGGCGCCAGACCGCACCGGGGGCGACCCGTTGGGCTCCATGCAATGGCCCAGTCTGCACGAGCAATACCTGAACAAGGCGCCGGTGCGCTTTACCGATGCCGTGGTGCTGCGCACACCGGCCTTTGCCGACGACGCGCTCAACGTGCCGCTGCAGATCGACGCGCGCGCGCTGGCCGACGTGGGCGGCGGCATTGCGCGCATGCTGGTGCTGGCCGACCGCAACCCGGTGCGCGAGGTGCTGGAGTTCGAGCCGCTGCGCGCCCTGCCCATGCTGGCGTTTCGCATGCGGCTGGAGCAGGCCTCGCCGATACGCGCCCTGGTGCAGACGCGCGACGGCCAGTGGCATGCGGGCGGTGCCATGGTGCAGGCGGCGGGCGGGGGCTGCACCGTGCCCGGCGCCACGCGCGCCGACGGCTCCTGGCGCGCCACGCTGAACCAGGTGCGCGCGCGCATCTTCAACAACCTTACCGACGGCAGCCGGCGCCTGCGCGTGAACATCATGCACCCCATGGATACGGGCCTGGTGGCCGGCATACCGGCCTTCTACATCGAGCGCCTGGAGCTCCTGGACGCGCAAGGTCAGCCCTGGTGGCGCCTCGCGTTGCACGAGCCGGTGTCGGAGAACCCGCTGCTGAGCTTCGAGCTGCCGGCCCAGGGGCCGCAGGAGTTTCGCCTGAGCGGGCAGGACAACAACGGCAACCGCATCGCCGCCGAGGTGCGTGCATGAAAGCCGCAGCCCTGCTCCTGGCCGCTTGCGCCCTGGCCGCCACCGCGCAGACCGCGCCCGCCCCGGCCCAGCCCGACATGGCCAGTCTGGACTACCGCCTCAAGCCGCGCCGCATTGCCGAGAACACCTGGGTCATCGAGGGCGCGGTGGCCGATTTCTCGCGCGCCAACGGCTGCAACATCATCAACACCGCCTTCATCGCCACGGGCGAGGGCGTGCTGGTCATCAACACCGGCCCCTCGCGCCTGTACGGCGAGCAGCAGCGCCGCGCTATCGCTGCCGTCACCGATGAGCCCGTGCGCCAGGTGCTGAACCTGAACCTGCACCCCGACTATTTTTTCGGCAACCAGGCCTGGGCTGACCGGCCCACCCAGGCCCTGGCGGGCAGCATCGCGGGCCAGCGTGCCGAGGGCGAGGCCTATGCCGACAACCTGTACCGCTTGTGCGGCGACTGGATGCGCGCCACCGTGGCCACGCCGGCGCGCGAGGCGCTCGCGCCCCAGACGCTGCGCCTGGGCCCGCATGTCCTGCAGCTGCAGCGCCTGCAGGGCCACACGGCGGACGACCTGGTGCTGCTGGACGAGCACACCGGCGTGCTGTTTGCCGGCGGCCTGGTGTTTGCCCGGCGCGTACCCACCACCCCCCATGCCGATGCCGGCGCCTGGCTGTCCAGCCTGGATCAGCTGCAGCAGTGGCACGCGCAGGGGCGCTTTCGCCAGGTCGTGCCCAGCCACGGGCCGGTGCATGCCGGCCTGGAAGGCATTGCGCAGACGCGCGACTGGCTGCAATGGCTCACGGCCCTGATGCAGACCAGCGCCGAACAGGGGCTGGATCTGAGCGAGCTGCTGCGCCAGGCCGTGCCTGAGCGCTTTGCCTCCTGGGCCGCGCAGCCGGCCGAGCTGCATCGCAGCCTGGCGCAGTGGTATCCGCGCTACGAGCGGCAGGCGCTGGACGCACGGCCATGAGGCTGTGACCCCAGGGTGACACGCACTGCTTCATTTTTGAACAGTTGGCGCACGCACTGGCACGCATACGGACAGCAGCGGCGACATCCGCAGCGGGGCGGGGCTGGCATGGATGTTGCCCCTATCAGCAGCAAGCAAGCCAAACCTCTTTGAATCCACCTGAAGGGCCCCACCATGCGCAACCTCATCCTCCTCGCCTTCCTGTCGGCCGCTGGCGCAGCCGCCCACGCCAGCACCGACCTGGCGTCGGCCGCCGAGATCGCCAAGTCCAATGGCTGCTACAGCTGCCATGCCGCGGCCGAGAAGATCGTCGGCCCGGCGTTCAACGCCGTGGCCGAGAAATACGCCGGCGACAAGGACGCCGTGGCCACGCTGGCGCAGTCCATCCAGATCGGCTCCAAGGGCAAGTGGGGGCGTGCCGCCATGCCGGCGCATTCCAGCTTGAGCGCGCAGGATCTGAAGCTGCTGGCCGGCTGGGTGCTGGCCAGCAAGCCATGAGCTGCGCCGTGGCCACCGCTCATCCGCGCACCCTGCTGGGCGCGGCCTGGGCCATGCTACAGCCCAGCGCCGATGCCCAGGGCCAGCATTTGCAGGCTCACGCCGCCTGCTTGCTGGGCGACCACCAGCGCGCGCGCGGCCTGTGGGAGGCCCTGGCGCGCGGCGGCGACGACGAGGCGCGGCGCCAGCTCGACCGGCTGGCCGAGCGGCACGCCTTCAGCGATCCCAGATATCCGCGCTGATGGCCGCATACCAGGCCGCGCCATGGCGCGCCTCGGCGTCGCGGTGCGCGGGTGGGGCGGCCAGGGGGCTCACGCCCACGCTGTGCGGCAGATCCACCAGCCGCCCCTGCTCGGCGCGATAGACGCCCGCCACCGAGATGCCATAACCCGGCGCCAGCAGGCTGTAGCAGGTATTGGCCAGCCAGGCCGTGGGGGCCGGGCGGCCGGTGAGCTCGGCGGCGATGGCCGCCGCCACCAGCTTGCCCTGGTTGTTGGCGGCAAAGCCGGATTTGGGCATAGGCCCGGCCAGGGCGGCATCACCCAGCACATGGATGCCGGCCACGCGCGTGGAGGCAAAGTCCTCGCCGCGCACCGGCGCCCAGCCGCTGGCGTCCAGCACGCCGGCGCGCCCGGCAATCAGCCCGGCCTTCTGCGGCGGTATCACGTTGAGCACATCCGCCCTGTGGCGCGTGCCAAACAGCGTCTCCACCTCCAGCGCCCGGGCATCGACGCGCACCACCTGGCCGTCCTGGGCCAGGCTGACCCATTCGATCCTGTCGCCGTAGAGCGCCTTCCAGCCCTCAAGAAACAGCTCCTTTTTGGAGAAATTGTTCTTGGCGTCGAGCAGCAGCAGCTTGCTGCGCGGCTTGTGGTGCTTGAGGTAATGCGCGACCAGGCTGGCGCGCTCGTAGGGGCCCGGCGGGCAGCGGAACGGGTTGTCCGGGATCACCATGACGAAGACGCCGCCGTCGGGCATGGCCTGCAGCTGGCGGCGCAGCAGCCGGGTCTGGGCGCCGGCCTTCCAGGCGTGCGGCGCGAGTTCGGCCGCCGCCTCGTCGTAACCCTCGAGCGCGCCCCAGCGCATGTCCACGCCGGGCGAGAGCACCAGGCGGTCCCAGGGCAGCAGCCGCCCGCCCTCCAGGCGCAGCCGGCGCGCGCCGGCGTCCACGTCCTCGGCCCGCGCATGGATGACCTGCACGCCGGCGGCGCGAAGGCCGTCGTAGCCGTGGCTGATGCTGTCCCAGCTGCGCAGCCCGGCCAGGCAGTGGTTGGAAAACGGGCAGGTGACGAACTGCGTTGCCGGCTCCACCAGCGTGACCTGGATCTGCGGCGCATGGGCGCGTAGGTAGCGCGCCACCGTGGCGCCGCCAAAGCCGCCGCCGACCACCAGCACGCGGGCGCTGGCGCCCTGGGCGCGCACGAAGGCGGGCGCCGCCAGGCCGGCCGCGCCCAGCAGCAGTTGGCGGCGTTGCAGGGTCGTCGTCATGGCTTGTGCGCCGGTGACTCGGCAAACCAGCGCGCCAGGGCCTGCATCTGGGCCTTGTCATAGCCCTGCATCAACAGCGGCATGACGGTGGCGCCCGCCACGCGCCCGGCCTGGAAGGCCTGCATGCGTTCCAGTAGCTCGGCGCTGCTGCGCCCGCGCAGGGTGGGAATGCTGGAGCCTGGCGGCGCCCGGCCGTCCGGCCCATGGCAGGTGACGCAGTTGCCCGCCAGCAGGGCGACGTCCTGCGGGCTCGGGGCGGTCTGTGCCGCGCACAGGCCCGGCAGCAGGCCGGCTGCCAGCAGTACAGTATTTTTGATAGCTGTTGACGCTTGCTGGATAAGCGCTGAGGGCTGTTTTTGCCTTGCTCCCTCGCCCCCTTGGGGGCTTGTGTATGCACACATCTTCTGAAAGCGCATGGCACTTACTTGACGCGGGTTTTGGCTCCTTCCCCCTCTGGGGGAAGGTTGGGATGGGGGCCAGGCGCGCCAGCATCTTGCCGGCATGGGCACGCGAGCGTCGCCGGCCCCCACCCCAACCCTCCCCCGAAAGGGGAGGGAGAAACAGCCGAAAATCTGCGTTGATGTTGCGTGGCACGCTATCAAAAAGATGTGTGCATACACAAGCCCTTGGGGGAGAGGGTGGGGCTGAGGGGGTGCATTCAGCTGCGGCGCCCTGTGCAGGCCACCACCCTCACCCCTGCCCTCTCCCGCCAGCGGGAGAGGGGGCGCAAAGGCGCGCGGCGCGTTCATTGCCTTGCGCATGGCTGCGGGTCGCTGCGATACACGATGGGGATATGCCGGCGCTCGGGCGCGCGGCGCACGAAGTTGACGATTTTTTCGTGCTGCGGTGACTTGGCGCACACCGGGTCGGCGGCGGCCGCGTCGCCCGTGACCATGAAGGCCTGGCAGCGGCAGCCGCCAAAGTCCTTGTGGCGCTCGTCGCAGCTGCGGCAGGGCTCCTGCATCCAGTCCTGGCCGCGGTAGGCGTTGAAGGCCTGGCTGCGCTGCCAGATGTCGGCTATTGGCTGCTCGCGCACGTTCGGCAGTTGCAGCCCGGGCAGGTCGCGCGCGTTGTGGCAGGGCATGGCCAGGCCGTCGGGGGCAATGGACAGGAACACAGCGCCCCAGCCGTTCATGCAGGCCTTGGGGCGCTCTTCAAAGTAATCGGGCACGACGAACAGCAGCCGGCATTGCTGGCCTATGCGCTCGCGGTAGCCCTGCACCACGGCCTCGGCCTCTTGCAGCTGCGCGCGCGTGGGCATGAGGTGGTCACGGTTCAGCCAGGCCCAGCCGTAGTACTGCACGTTGGCCAGCTCCAGGTATTCGGCGCCCAGGTCGAGAGCCATGTCGATGATGGCGCCCACATGCGGCAGGTTGTGCCGGTGCAGCACGCAGTTCATGACCATGGGCCAGTCGTGGGCCTTGATGGTCTGGGCCACGCGCTTCTTCAGCTCGAAGGTCTTGGTGTGGCTCAGAAAGTCGTTCAGCTCGCGCGTGCTGTCCTGGAACGAGAGCTGCACATGGTCCAGGCCCGCGTCCTTGAGCCGCCGCGCGCGCTCAGGGCTCAGGCCCACGCCCGAGGTGATGAGGTTGGTGTAGTAGCCCAGGCGGTGCGCCTCTTGCACCAGCTCCTCCAGGTCGTCGCGCAGCAGCGGTTCGCCGCCCGAGAACCCGAGCTGCGCCGCGCCGAGCTGGCGTGCCTGGCGCATCACCTCCACCCATTCGGCGGTGGAAAGCTCGCTGCTCGCCTGCGTGAGCTGCACCGGGTTGTAGCAAAACACGCAGTGCAGCGGGCAGCGGTAGGTCAGCTCGGCCAGCAGCCACAGGGGCTGGCCTATGCCGGCGGGCGGTGTCGGGGTGTTAATCGAGCCAGCCACGGCGCGTGCCCTCGGCGATCAGCTCGTGCACCTGCGGGGCGATGCCCCGGGTGTCGAACAGCGATTCGAGTTCGGTCACGATCTCGGCCACGGTGTGGCGCCCGTCGCAGCGGCGCAGGATCTCGGCGGCGCTGTCGTTCAATTGCACCATTCCCTCGGGGTAGAGCAGCACCCAGCGGGTCTGCGCGGCCTCGTATTGCAGGCGCAGACGGCGCGACAGATGCGGCAGGTCCGGCGTGCCGGGGTAGGGCGGCGTGGGTGCGTGGGCGGCGGCGTCAAAGTTCATGGCAGGCCTTCTCTATGGCGTCCAGCATGGACCAGAGCACGTCCAGCTTGAACTGCAGAATGTCCAGCGCGCGTTGCTGCGCCGCGCGGGTGGTGAAATATTCCAGCGTCACGCGCAGGCCATGCTCCACGTCGCGGCTGGCCAGCGGTATGCGGCTGCGGAAGTACTGCAAGCCTTCGGCGTCTATCCAGGCGTAATGCAGGGGCCAGCTGGCCAGGCGGTCCTTGTGGATCTGCGGCGCGAACATCTCGGTCAGCGACGAGCACACGGCCTCCTGCCAGGGTGCGCGTGCGGCAAAGTTCACATAGGCGTCGCAGGCAAAGCGCACCGCTGGCGTCACGTGCGTGAGCGACCATAGCTCATCGCGGCGGATGCCCACGGCCTCGCCCAGGCGCGTCCAGGCCTCCAGGCCGCCGGCGCGGTCGCCTTCATAGTCGCCCTGGCCGTCATGGTCCAGGATGCGTTCCACCCACAGGCGGCGGTGTGCGCGGTCCGGCATGTTGGCCAGGATGGCGGCGTCCTTGCGCGGTATGCAGACCTGGTAATAAAAGCGGTTGGCCACCCAGCAGCGCAGCTCGACCGGGCTGCAGCCGCCGGCGTTCATGCGCACATTGAACGGGTGGTGGATGTGGTAGGCCGCGCCGCGCTCGCGCAGCCGGGCTTCAAACTCCTGCGCGCTCCAGGCGGGCAGGTTGGGATCGGGCGCGGGATTGGTGGCGATATCCATTGTGTGGGGTCTCAGTTGGCCATGGCGTTGAGAGCCATCCGCGAGCCGTGAAACCGACGAGCGCCAAGGCAGGGCAGCCGAGCAAGGGCCGCCCCGCAATGCGAGAGCGGGGGGAAGGCGCGCAGCGACTCAGGGGGGTGTTTCATCTCAGAATTCGATTTCCATGCCATCGAAGGCCAGCTCCACGCCTTGCCTGGCCAGCTCGGCGCGCTCGGGGGAGTCTTCGTTCAGGATGGGGTTGGTGTTGTTGATGTGGATGAGCACCTTGCGCACGCTCCTGGGCAGGCGCGTCAGTTGATCGAGCATGCCGCCGGTGCCGCTTTGCGGCAGGTGGCCCATGTCCAGCGCCGCCTTGTTGGACAAGCCCAGGCGCTGCATTTCGTCATTCGTCCAGAAGGTGCCGTCCACCAGCACGACGCTGCAGCGGGCCATCAAGGCCAGCAGGTCGGGCGTGACCTCGGCCAGGCCGGGCGCGTAGAACAGGCGCGCACCGGTCGCAGGGTTGGTGACGACCAGGCCGATGTTGTCGCCCGGACGCGGCGCGCCGCGAAACGGTGAATAGGGAGGCGGCTTGGAGGCCAGCGTCACCGCTTGCAAGGCTACGCTGGGCAAACCGGGGGGGCTGAAACTGCGGCCGTCGCAGGCGATGGCCTGCGCGGCCACGCCGCAGTAGTGCGAAAGAATTTTGGTGATGGGAAAGCCCGCGCCAATGTCCGACAGCACCTCGGGCGTGGCCAAGAGCGGCAGCGGCGTCTTGCGCTCGCGCAGCATCAACAGGCCGGTGACATGGTCGATCTGCGCGTCCATCAGCAGCACGGCGGCAATGCCGGAATCGCGCAGGGCACGCGCCGGTTGCAGGGCAGGGGTTTGCTGGATTTGCGTCAGCAGGTCGGGCGAGGCGTTGACCAGCAGCCAGTCCTGTCCATTGGCCGAGACGGCAATGCTGGACTGGGTGCGGGCGCTGGCGCGCAGCGTGCCCGCGCGCAGGCCGGCGCAATTGGGGCAGTTGCAGTTCCACTGCGGAAAGCCGCCGCCGGCGGAGGAGCCTAGAACGCGCAACAGCATGGATGATCCATTTGGGGGTGCGGGCCGGGCCGCGCGCGGCCCGGCATGGGGCGTCAACGGTTGGCGATGTACATGGTGATTTCAAAACCGAAGCGCAGGTCGGTGAAGGCGGGGGTAGTCCATTGCATGCTTGTCTCCTTGATAAGTGGCATGAAAGATGATTGCGTGCCGCGCAAACTCGCATTCACACAGCCGCAGCCATGCCACGCAAAATCAATGCCACCTCCGATGCCCCCCACTGGCCCGCCCCGCAGCGGCTGATATGCGGCGGCCTACACCGCATGGCCTGGCGCGACCTGGGTCGGGGCGAGCCCTGGTTGCTGCTGCATGGCGGGCCCGGCAGCGGCTGCAGCCCGGCGCTGCTGGCACCTTTTGACCTGCAAGCCCAGCGCGTGATCGCGCCCGACCAGCGCGGCGCGGGCGACTCGCGCCCGCGCGGGCGCACCGCGGGCAACCATCTGGCGGCACTGGTGGCCGACCTGGAGGCGCTGCGCCGGCATTTGGGGCTGGAGCGCTGGTCGCTGCTGGGCGGATCCTGGGGCACGGTGCTGGCCCTGGCCTATGCGCAGCGTTACCCGGATCGCGTGACGCGCCTGGTGCTGCGCGGCGCCTTTGCGCTGACGCGGCGCGAGGTGGGTGGCCTGCTGCTGCCCGGCAACCGGGCGCCCAAGCGCCTGGGCCGGGCCGACGCCGACTGGCCCGTGCCGGCCGGCGCGCCGCTGCCCTGGGCACTGTCCCGCCTGGCACAACTGCTCCAAAGCGGAGCAATGACTGCTCCAGCCCTGCAGGCCGGCCGTGGTTGGGCGCTGCGCGAGCGGCGCGACGCGCTGCTGGGCCTGCGCCGCAGCCTGCGCCATCTGCAGGGGCGTGCGGCGGCCGCCCAGCGGCGCGCCTGGGCCGGCCTGCAGCGCCAGCAGCGCCGCGCCCTGGCCGCCTTGCGCCGGCCGCGCGTCACGCCGTCCGACAGGCAGGCGCGGGCGAAATACCGGGTGCAGGCGCACTACCTGCGCCACCACGGTTTTGTGCGGCCGGGGCAGCTCGATAGGGCGGTGCGCCAGCTGGCGCAACAGGGCATTGGCGTGGATTGGGTGCATGGGCGCTTTGACGCCATCTGCCCGCCGGCCAACAGCCGGCGCTGGGCCGCGCTGGGCCAGGGCCTGGGGCAGAAAAATGCCCGCCTGTGCCTGGTGGCCTGCGGGCATCTGGGGGCCGAGCCTGCCATGCTGCAGGCGCTGCGCTACTGCGTGGCCGCGGCCGTGGGCGCCAGGGACTGAATGCCGCTGCCCTTGGGCGCGGTCTCGACAAAGCTGCGCAGCGCCCAGGCCAGCTCGGGGCCTATCACGCCGTCCCAGGGCGGCATGTGGACGATGCCGAACTTCTGCTTGCCGTAGCGCAGCGACTTGATGAAGAAGGCGTCGGCATCGCCCTGGCAGCGCTGGCGCAGGGCCGCATCCTCTATGCGGTTGCAGCGCCCGCCCATGCGGCGCAGGTCGGGTGCGGGCGCGCGCGTGCCGTTGGCATCCTGGCCGTGGCAGACGGCGCAGCTTTGGTTGAAGGCCTGCCGGCCTATGGCCGCGGCCTGGGCGTTGCCGCGCAGGGGGTTGGGCTCCTGCCAGGTCTGCGCCTGGGCCGGCAGCGGCGTGGTATCGACCCGCGGGGCGACTTGTTCCACGGCCTGCACTTTGCAAGCAAAAATGGCCGTTAGCGCAATACCAGCAAGCGCAATGCGCTTCAATTTTTGTAGTGAACGCATATCACCTCCAGTCCGGCCGGCAGCCCTTGCAGCCGCCCAGCTCTGATTCGGACACCACGGTGTAGAGGACGTGGTTGCCCTCGAACACGGCATTCGTCAGGTTGGTGGCGACGAACTTGGCCTCCTGCAGGTCGCTGGCGATGAAGCGCGTGCCGACGAACCAGGCGTGGTTCAGCCGCGCCATCTCCAGGCTGGCGCCGTCGAACACGGCGCCCGAGAAGTCCGAGCGCATCAGGCGTGCGCTCTCCAGATCGGTGCCTATGAAGCGCGCGCCCTTGAAATCGGTGTTGGCCGCCGAGGCCTTGGACATGCGCGCGCCGGTGAGGTTGGCGCCCTCCAGGTCGGCGGCCGACAGGTTGGCGCCGCGCAGGTCGGCGCGCGTCAGGTCCGCGCCGCGCAGGTCGGCGCCGGCCAGGTTCTTGCCCACCAGATTTGCGTGGCGCAGGTCGGCGCCGGGGCAGCGGGTGTAGGTCCAGATGGGGCAGCCGTTGATGACCAGGGGCTCGCTGCGGGCGTCGTCCTGGGCCGGCTGGGCCAGCGCCGCGCCGGCCCCGGCAAGCAAAATCGCCCCGGTCAGGGCGATGCGGGTGAAACGGGTCATGGGCGTGGGCTCCTGAGGGGACTTCTCTTGCTCCTTCCCCCTCTGGGGGAAGGTTGGGATGGGGGCTGGACTTCCGGCATCTTGCCAGCAGGAGGGCGTGAGCGCCGCAAGCCCCCACCCCAGCCCTCCCCCAGAGGGGGAGGGAGAGAAAGCCGCAGGTGGGGGCAGCGGCACTTACTTGGCCGCCACCTTCTGCGCCTTGGGCAGCTTGAAGACCCACATCGAGCCGCCCTGCGAGACCTGCTTGGTCAGCTCGGCCATGTCGCCGCCCCACAGCGGCACGGCGCCGCCGTAGCCGGACTGGATGGCCACGTACTGCTCGCCGTCCATCTCCCAGGTCACGGGCACGGAGACGATGCCCGAGCCGGTCTGGAACTTCCACAGCTCCTTGCCGGTCTTGTTGTCGAAGGCCTTGACGAAGCCGTCCGAGGTGCCGGTGATGAGCAGGCCGCCGGCCGTGGTCAGCGTGCCGGCCCAGAGCGGGAACTGCTCCTTGTGCTCCCAGGCGATCTTGCCGGTCTGCGGGTTGATGGCGCGCAAGATGCCCACATGGTCGTCATACAGCTTCTTGATGCGGAAGCCCTGGCCCAGGTAGGCCGCGCCGGCCTTGTAGGTGATCTGCTCGGACCAGTAGTCCATGGCCCAGTGGTTGGCCGGGATGTAGAACAGGCCGCTGTCCGGGCTGTAACTCATGGGCATCCAGTTGGTGCCGCCCAGGAAGGGGGGCGATACGAAGACGCTGTCGCCCTTTTCCTGGCCCTCCTTGGGCTCGGGCGGGCGGTTGCCGTTCTCGATCGGCAGGCCGGTCTTCAGGTCGAAGCCCTTGGCCCAGGTGATGCCATCGACAAACGGGTGGGCGCCGATGATGGCGTTCTGCTTCCAGGGATGGCCGCCGTCGTTCTTGGCGAGCTTTTCGCGGTCGGTGACGAAGAAGAAGCCGTTGCGGTCGGCATGGGCCGAGGCCTTGATGGTCTTGCCGCTCTTGGGGTCCTTGTAGTCGAACAGCAGCACCGAGTTGTTGCCCGAGAAGTCCCAGGCATCGTTGGGCGTGTGCGAGAAGAAGCCGTTCAGCTCGCCGGTGGTCGGATCGACATAGGCCTGGCCCGAGGTGTACAGGCTGGGCCAGTTGCGCGGGTCGTCGCCCTTGGCGGTGCGCTTCCAGGTGTTCCAGGGCGCGGGGTTGCCGGTGCCGACGATGATGGTGTTGGTCTCCACGTCGAACGAGGGTGTCTGCCACGGCGCGCCGCCGCCCTGGCTCCAGGCCTCGACCTTGCCGGTGGGGCTGTTCGGGTCATCCGGCCAGCTCGGCGCCTTGGGGTTGCCGGTGGGGGTGCTGGGCTGGCCGTTCAGGCGGCCCACATGGCCCTCGACCATGGGGCGGGCCCAGACTTCCTTGCCGGTGTCGGGGTCGCGGGCGTAGAGCCAGCCGACCACACCGAACTCGTCGCCCGAGGAGCCATGCACCAGCAGCGTCTTGCCGCTCTTCTGATCCTTGATGATGAAGGGCGCGCCGGTCATGGTGTAGCCCACCTTGTGGTCGCCGAATTTCTCGTTCCAGACCACCTTGCCGGTGTTGCGGTCCAGGGCCACGACGCGCGCGTCCAGCGTGCCGAAATAGACCTTGTCGCCATAGATGGCCGGGCCGCGGTTGACCACGTCGCAGCAGGGGCGGATGTCTTCGGGTAGGCGGTGCTCGTAGGTCCACAGGCGTTTGCCGGTGCGCACGTCCAGCGCCACGAAGCGCGAGTACGAGGCGGTGACATACATCACGCCGTCGTGGATCAGCGCCTGCGCCTCCTGGCCGCGCTGCTTCTCGCCGCCGAACGAGTAGCTCCACACAGGCACCAGGCCGCCGACGTTCTTGGTGGTCAGCGTCTTGGCCGGGCTGTAGCGCTGCGCCGTCAGGCCCAGGCCGTAGGTCAGCACGTCGGCGGTGGTCTTGTGGTCGTTGGCAATGTCTTCCCAGCTAACGGGCTTGACGTTGGCGGCGTGCGCCGTCAATGCCAGCGTGGCGGCCACGGCCAGGCTGCTCAGGCGCAGTTGCTTGGATACCGGTACGGTCATGGTGGTTGTCTCCTTGCGTTGTGGTGAATGAGGGAATCGCCCTCACCTATGCGCAAGACGCGTGCCACCTTTCGGCAACGGTGGCATGGACACTTTGGCTGTTGCAAGCGTTCAAATGTGCAACGCTGTGTGGCGCTCTCGCTGCTCAGCTATGGAGCAGCGCGCGAGCATATTCAGCGCATGCGCTGCAACAGCGGCTCGTTGCGAATGAATGGATGGTGCACAAAGGCCTGCACCGGCAGGGCGATGAGCGGTGTCAGCACCCAGGCGGGCCATTGGTGCACGCCGCTGGCGTGCTTGGGCAGGAGCGCTATCGGCACCAGCAGTAGAACCGCCATGAACTGATGCGGGATGACGGATAGCCGGTCGTATCGGTTGCGCTGCACGCAGGCGTCCTGTCGCTCAATCAATCAATCAATCAGATCAGGCGGCAGCAGGTTCTTCTTGCGGTAGATGGTGTTGCGGGACACGCCCAGCGCCTTGGCTGCTGCCGACACATTGCCCTTGTGCAGGCGCAACATCTGTGCCATGGCGTTGATGGTCACGTCTTGCAGGCTCTGGCTGTCCTCGGCCATGTCGTCCGGCGCCGGCGGCGCGCCCACGCTGGGCATCATGGGGGGCTGTGCCGGCTGCAGGGGCGCTGCGGCCAGGGCGTGCATGGGCGTGCGCAGCTCGTCCAGGAAGTCGTCGGGCAGATGCTCCATGCGGATGGTGCAGTCATCGTCCACCATCACCGCCGCCGTGCGCAGCAGGTTGTGCAGCTGGCGCACGTTGCCGGGCCAGTGGTAGGCGTGCAGCAGCTCCATGACCTGTGGCGCAATGGTGATCTGGGGGCAGTCCTCGCACAGGCAGTGCAGTACCTTCTTCACCACGGCCTCGAAGTCGCTGCGCTCGCGCAGTGCCGGCAGGCGCACCACCAGGCCATTCAAGCGGTAGTACAGGTCTTCGCGGAAGTCGCCGCGCGCGATCAGCTCTTTCAGGTTCTTGTGCGTGGCGCTGATGACGGTGACATCGACCTCCACCTCCTTGGCCGCGCCCAGGGGGCTGACCTTGCGTTCCTGCAAGACGCGCAGCAGCCGCGCTTGCAGGTGGCGGGGCATGTCGCCGATCTCGTCGAGGAACAGCGTGCCGCCGTGCGCCTGCAGGATCTTGCCGGCCGCGCCCTTCTTGCGCGCACCGGTGAAGGCGCCTTCTTCGTAGCCGAACAGCTCGGCCTCGATCAGCGTGTCGGGAATCGAGGCGCAGTTGACGGCCACGAAGGGCTGGCGCGCGCGCGCCGAGTCGTTGTGTATGGCCTGGGCCAGCAGGTCCTTGCCGGTGCCCGTCTCGCCCAGGATCATCACCGGGATGTCGCGATCCACCACCTTGCGCAGCTTGGTGATGACGGAGCGCAGCTGTGCATCGCCCGTGTCCAGGTATTGCAGCGAGGACAGCTGGGTCTTCTGCTGCGGCTGCGCCCCACTGCGCGCGGCGGCGCCGTCGCCGCTCAGGGGCGAGACGATGGGCGCGGCCCAGGGGCCGGTGGGCTTGACCTCGGTGCGGCACCATACCGATACGCCGTTGTGCAGGCACAGCTGGCGCGGCGCCAGGCTGGCGCCGGAGAACAGCTCGAACAGCGCGGACATGGGCAGGTTGAACAGCGAGGAAAAGGTGTGCGCCTGCAGCGCCCCGAAGGACATGCCCAGCTGGAACTGCGCACTGCGGTTGGCCGAGAGAAAGCGCCCCTCGGGCGTGAACGCGGCAATGCCCTCGACCAGCGTGCCCAGGAACTCGGGGCGTGAATGAAAGTGCACGCGCACGGCCTTGGGGAAGCTGCCCGCGAACATGTGGTTTTCGATCATCTGTGCCGACATGCGCACCAGCGCCAGCGTGTGCTGGTGGTAGCTGCGGTGGTCGCCGGTCACGTCCAGTGCGCCCACGATCTGCCCGAAGGGGTCGAGGATCGGCGAGCAGGAGCAGGTCAGCGCCTGGTTGGCGTTCATGAAATGCTGGTCGCCATGCACGGTGACGGCCTGCTGCGCCGACAGCGCCGTGCCGATGGCGTTGGTGCCCTTGGTCTGCTCGCTCCAGTCCATGCCGGGCACCAGGGCCACGCGGTTGGCCTTTTCAAGAAAGTCGTTGTCGCCCATGGAGTGCAGCACCATGCCCCGGGCCGACGTCAGCAGCACCATGCTGTGGGTGTTGGCGATCTGGCCGTACAGCGTCTCCATCACCGGCACGGCATGCTGGAACAGGAAGCGGTTCTCTTCCAGCGTGGCCTTCAGCTGGTTGAGTGCCGGACTGCTGAAATCGGGTGCGTCGTCGCTCGATACGCCAAAGGCCCTGGAACGCTGGTGCGCCTCGTCGATGACGGCGTCTGCGTCTTGCGGCGGCGCTTGCGCGGTGATGGCGGCCGCCCGGCCTGGCATGGTGTCCATGTTGTCTCCAGAAGCTGGAACTGCGTTGTCCCAGTGTTTTTTTGGCCACCTTGCCCGGTCGGCGTGCAAGCAAGGATGGCTGTGTCGGCTAAAGCGCAATGGTTCGGATGGTAGTGCCCCTGGCAATCCGGAATCCCCGTAGGGTTGTAGCAATAAGTGCGCCACAGCCGTGGCGCGGCACTGCTCCATGCTGTGACACATGGCCTTGGTGAGTGGCACGTCGTGGCGCAGACTCGGTCCAGTGCGGTGGCGCGGCTGGTGGGGGCGGCGAGGTGGCACACAAATTGCGCAAATCAGGTCATCAACTTTTGCCACAGGAGACAACCCCATGCAACGATCTTTTCTCGCCCCCCTTCAGCGCAGCCTGGTGGCCCTGGCCCTGTCCTGCGGGGCCAGCGCCGCACTGGCGCATGGCGACGTCGTGCCCCAGTCGGTGGACACCAGCAGCCTGCCTCAACTGGGCGCGAAATGGCGCGAATCCAACCCCTACAGCAGCGGCGAAGGGCACAAGGAGGCGCTGCGCATCGGTGGCTCGGCCTACAACCAGAACTGCGCCCGCTGCCACGGGCTGGAAGCCGTGTCGGGCGGCATTGCGCCCGATCTGCGCAAGTTCGATGAGGAATGCACGGGGTATGCCGACGCGGCCAAGAAGAAGGTCTGCTTCCAGGAGATGGACGATTTCTACGCCGGCACGGTGCGCCGCGGCCGTACGCGCGACGGCCGGGTCTATATGCCGCCGTTCGAGGGCACGCTGACGCAGGAGGCGATCTGGGCCATCCGCACCTATCTGGAGGAGCGGCGCAGCCAGCAGTGAGCCACGCCACCCCAGCACAAAGGGCCGCGATAGCGGCCCTTTGTGCTTGGAAGCGGTGTGTTTTGCCTTACTTCGCGCCGGCCTCGCTCTGGCGCCGGCCCTGCGATATGGCGTAGGGCGCGGCGCGCGCGGCCAGGACCGGGTCGTTGCCGGCCACCACGCCCTTGGGCAGCACGGTGGGGATGAAGGTCACGCCCATGCAGGCGCCCTGGCCCTCGGCCTCCACCTTGGTGATCCTGAGCTGGCCCAGGTTGACCTTCTTGCGCCCGGCGGGCAGCGGCACGGTGGGGCTGTCCAGCCGGTCGCCGGCCTCGGCCAGCTCCAGGTTGAATTCAAACCGGGCCTGGCCGGCGGCCACGCGCTGGCGCAGGTCGTCAAACAGGAAGTTGGCGCCCTTGGCCTTGGCCTCTTCGTCGCTCAGGCCCTGCACACCGCCGACGGGCTCGAAAAGCCACTTACCCCAGGTGGTTGCGCCCTGGGCGTTGACAAAGCCAAAGCCATGCACGCCCCAGTAGTTCAGGCCGGCAAAGCTGGCGGGCACGGGTTGCGCCGCCAGGTACTTGCCCTGCAGCAGCACCTCGGGGTTGGCGTCGGCAAAGGCCTTGACCTTGGCCGGGTCGGCCTTCTTCGTCGCCGGGTCGGCCTGCAGCGAGGCCAGGCGGCCCAGAAACTGCGCCGGCGTGGCGGCGCCGAACACCGGCGTGGAGATATTGCCCATCTGCCATTGCTCGCCGCCTGGCAGGTTGAACTGCAGGGCCATGTTGCGCTGGCTCTTGGTGTTGTCGGGTGCGGCGGGGTTGGCGCCGGTCAGTGAAAAGCGCGCCACGACGGGTACCGGCTGGCCGCTGAAGGCCGAGGCCGTGGACAGCGCGCGGCCCTGGGCGGAGCCGACGAATTCGCCGGTCGCGCAGATCCCCTTGGCGCCGGAGCGGCGCTGGCCGGGGAACTTGCCGGTGGTGGCCTCGAGCTGGTTCACCAGGGCCGTGGGGTCGGTGTTGTCGGCTGGGCCGGCGGACGGGTTTTGGGCGCAGCCGGCCATCAGGGCCAGGGCGGCGGCGGCGCTGGCGCCGGCCAGCAGACGGGTATGAGGGGGCATGCGAGGAGTCTCCTTGGTGGTGGTTATGAGAGAAAAATGGCTTTTGCGCAAACTGGGTATGCCCAAACAGCTATTGAAAACATAGTGACTCAAAACTGATAGCCCAGGCTGATGCCGGCCATCCACTGCCGTCCGGGCGCCGCCTCGTAGAAGCGGCCGTTGCCCTCGTTGACGATGACGGAGCCTACATATTTCTTGTCTGTCACGTTGTCCACGCGGGCAAAGGCGTTCAGCTTCCAGGCGCCCCATTGCCGGGTATGGCTGGCGCTCAGGCCCAGCACGTTGTAGCTGGGTGCTTCGACGCTGTTGCTGTCGTTGGCGGCAATGGCGCTGACATGGCGCCAGTCCGCGCCCAGGCGCCAGTCGCCGTGCGGGCGCCAGTCCAGCCCGAGGGCGGCCTGGGTGCGCGCCGTGCCGGCGATGCGCTTGCCGGCGCTCACGCAGCTGGTGCCGGCGGCGTTGCAGAAGCCGTCGCGCAGCTTGGCGTCGAGCAGCGTCAGGGCGCCGCTGAGCTGCCACTGGCGTGCCAGCTGCAGCTGGGTGCCCAGCTCGGCGCCCTGGCGCCGCGTGCGCCCGGCGTTGCGGTAGGTGGCGCGCCCGCCGGTGTTGTCGGCGGTGACGATTTCGTTCTCGGTGTCTGTATGGAACAGCGCCGCCGACCAATGGCCGCGCAGGGCGTCGCCGTCCAGGCGCTGGCGCAGGCCCAGCTCCAGGCTGCGCGAGGTGGCCGGCTGCAGGCCGAAGTTGAGCCCGGGCAGGCCGCCGGGGCGGTAGGAGATCTCGTTGAAGGTGGGCGTCTCGGTGCCGCCGCCGGCCGAGGCATAGACCTGGGTGGCGGCGCTGATCTGGTGCTGCAGCGACAGCATGGGCAGCCAGCGCCGGTAGCGCGTGTCGCCGCTGCCGTCGCCATTGCCGGGGGCGATGTAGTGGTCGCGCGACTCGAACTTCACGTTGCTCCAGCGCAGCCCGGCATCGAGCCTCCAGCGCGGCGCAAACGACCAGCTGGCCTGCATGTAGGGGTCGGCGTTGTTCAGCGTATTGCGCTCGTCGCGGCGCAGCGCGCCCTTGACGCCGAGCGCGCTGCCCAGGAAGTTGTTGTAGCCCTGCCGGTCTTCCTCGACCACGTTCACGGCCAGGCCGGCCACCACGCTCAAGGGGCTGCCCGCCAGCCGCGTGTCATGCGCCCAGCGCAGATCCACGCCGCCATAGCCACGCCCCAGGTCGATCACGCCGCCGGCGCTGGTGGGCGGCGTCTGTGCCGCCCTGGGGGTGGACTGGTATTGGGTGATGTGGCGCTGGCCGGCATACACCATCAGGCGCAGGGCATTGCTGGCGTCCACGCGGTGGTCGTAGCTCAGGCCCACCTGGGTCTGGCGCATGCTCTTGCGCATGTTGTAGTCGATCGGCCCCTGGGCCACGGCGCGGGCGTTGGCCCGCCAGTCGGCGGGCGTGACGCCGCCCGGGTCGAGCGCATCCACATCCACGTAGTTGGCCACCAGCATCAGGTGGCCGCTGTCGCCCGGGTTGGGTGTCCAGGCGGGCGTTGAGCATGTTCTTGTCGGCCGCGCTCTGCGCGCGCCAGCCGTCGGTCAGGTAGCGGCTGGCGCTCACCACATAGCCCACGCCGCTCTGCTCGCCCTGGGCCTTCAGGCCCAGGCGTTTCTGGCCGTTACTGCCGACGGCGAAGCTGCTGTCGATGCGCGGGCGGCCCTCGCCGCGCTCGGTGTAGGCGTTGATCACCCCGCCCGAGGCGTTGCCATACAGCGTGGAATAGGGTCCGCGCAGCACCTCGATGCGCTCGACCGACTGCAGGTCGATGTTGTTCGTCTGGCCCTGGCCGTCGGGCATGGTGGCGGGTATGCCGTCCACGAAGACCTGCACGCCGCGCACGCCGAAGGTCGAGCGTGCGCCATGGCCGCGTATCGACAGCTGCAGGTCCTGGGCGTAGTTCTGGCGGTTCTGCAGCAGCAGGCCGGGCGTGGTGGACAGCGACTCGGACAGATTCACCTGCCACTGGCGGTCGCGGATGCGCTCGCCATCGACGATGGTGACCGAGGCAGGCGCATATTCCAGCGGCGATTCCACCAGCGTGCTGCGCACGCTGACTTCGGGCAGTGACTGTGGCGCAGCCGGGGTGGTCTGCGCCACGGCACCCTGTGCCCACAGGATCGAGCCGACGGACAGGCAGAGGCGAACGACAGGCATGGAAGTTCCTTGCTCCAGATGCAACAGTTGCGGTGCGCAACCGTCCATGCAAGTCGGGCCACGCCAGGAAGAGGCCCGGCACGTAGTGGCCGGGCCGGGTGGGGGCGCTTAGAAGAAGCCCAGTGCCTGCGGGTTGTAGCTGACCAGCAGGTTCTTGGTCTGCTGGTAGTTGGACAGGGCCAGCTTGTGCGTCTCGCGGCCGATGCCCGACTTCTTGTAGCCGCCAAACGCGGCGTGCGCCGGGTAGAGGTGGTAGCAGTTGGTCCACACGCGCCCGGCCTGGATGGCGCGGCCCATGTGGTAGGCCACGTTGCCGTTGCGGCTCCACACGCCGGCGCCCAGGCCGTACTCGGTGTCGTTGGCGATGCGCACGGCATCCTGCACGTCCTTGAAGGTGGTCACCGAGGCCACGGGGCCGAAGATCTCTTCCTGGAACACGCGCATGTGGTTCTGGCCGTAGAGCAGCGTGGGCTTGATGAAGAAGCCGTCGTTGATCTCGCCGCCGGCGCGCAGGCGCTCGCCGCCGGTCAGGCATTGGGCGCCCTCGCCGCGGCCGATGTCGATGTAGCCCAGGATGCGGTCGAGCTGCTGCTGCGAGACCTGCGCGCCGACCATGGTGCTCTTATCGAGCGGGTGGCCCTGCTTCATGGCCTCGACGCGGGCCACGGCGCGCTCCATGAAGCGCTCGTAAATGGATTCTTGCACCAGGATGCGCGAGGGGCAGGTGCAGACCTCGCCCTGGTTCAGGCCGAACATGGCAAAGCCTTCGAGCGCCTTGTCCAGGAACTCGTCGTCGGCGTCCAGCACGTCGGCAAAGAAGATGTTCGGGCTCTTGCCGCCCAACTCCACGGTGGACGGAATCAGGTTGTCGGCCGCGGCGTGCAGGATGCGCTGGCCCACGGGGGTGGAGCCGGTGAAGGCGATTTTTCCGATGCGCTTGCTCGTGGCCAGGGCCTCGCCGGCCTCTTTGCCATAGCCGTTGACGATGTTCACCACGCCAGGCGGCAGCAGGTCGGCGATCAGCTCCATCAGCACCAGGATGGAGGCGGGGGTCTGCTCGGCCGGCTTCATGACGATGGAGCAGCCGGCGGCCAGGGCCGGGGCCAGCTTCCAGCAGGCCATCAGGATGGGGAAGTTCCAGGGAATGATCTGACCGACCACGCCCATGGGCTCGTGGAAATGGTAGGCCACGGTGTTGGCGTCGATCTCGGAAATCGTGCCTTCCTGGCCGCGGATGCAGCCGGCGAAGTAGCGGAAATGGTCAATGCCCAGCGGCAGGTCGGCGGCCATGGTCTCGCGCAGAGGCTTGCCGTTGTCAATGGTCTCGGCGATCGCCAGCAGCTCCAGGTTCTGCTCCATGCGGTCGGCAATCTTCAGCAGGATGCCCGAGCGCTCGGCCACCGAGGTCTTGCCCCACTTTTCCTGCGCGGCATGGGCGGCGTCCAGGGCCAGATTGATGTCGGTGGCGTCGGACTGCGCCACCTTGCAGAACGGCTTGCCGGTGATGGGCGAGACGTTGTCGAAATAGCGGCCGGCGGCCGGGGCCACCCATTTGCCGCCGATGAAGTTGTCGTACTGCTGGCGGTAGGGGAAGGAAAGGTCGAGGTTGAAGCGCTTGAATTCGAACATGTCCATGTTGGTCTCCTTGGGTGGTATGTGCCGGCGCACATGCGGCCGACTGCCCGAAGAGTAATCAAGCTTCGTGCCAAGCGGTTTGCGCAGTGTCCCGCGTTGGCGTGTAACAGTTGTTTGCGCGGAATGTTCCAGATTGGGCCAGTGGTGTGCAGGCTTGTGACATTGCTGCGATCGGAACTATGCTGGACGCAGGTCGGGTGATGGCGTTGGATCCACCCCTTGATCTAGGGCAGCCTGGTTTTGTGCCTGCAACGCTCGCACAAAAGCCGGGCGATCTTGCATGCGCTGCCAATAGTTGGCCACCGCCGGCGGGAACTGCGGCGCCAGGCCCAGGTGCTGCGCCAGGTGCAGGGCGTAGCTCACGGCCACGTCGGCTGCGGTGAAGCGCTGCGCGCACAGATAGTCGGCCTGCTGCAGGGCGGCGTCCACTGCGCGCAGCCGCGCCAGGAACCAGCGCGCATAGTCCTGCGCCACCTGGGGCTGGCGGCGCTCGGCGGGCTCGAAATGGGTGTAGCGCAGCACCAGCGTCTGCGGGAAGGTGAGCGTCGCGTCGCTCATGTGCAGCCAGTTGAGGTAGCTGCCATAGGCCGGATCGGCCGGCGCCACGTCCAGAAACCCGCCGCCGTAACGCGCCGCGAGGTATTGGCACATGGCGGCGGACTCGGTCAGGCGCGTCGCCCCGTCCTCCAGCAGCGGCACGGTGCCCAGCGGGTTGCGCGCTAGGTAGTCCCGCGCATGGGCGCGCGGCGGAAAGGGCAGCATGTGCAGGCGGTAGGGGAGTTGCAATTCCTCCAGCAGCCAAAGCGGGCGGAAGGAGCGGGCACTGACGCAGTGATACAGGTCGATCATGGGGAGGGTGGTGATGGAAGGTCCCCCGCAAGGGGCGGGCATACACTCTGGCGGAGTTGCCCGTGAGTATTGGCTTATGATGCTATATAGTTAATAGCTTGCAGCGCTTTATTGACGGGCGTTATGGCTTGTTTTAATTAAGATTTTTGGGCGGTGCGCAATGCGGCCAGCAGCGCCTGTGCGCGATCCATGCGGACGTCGTGCTCCTGTGCCATATGCCGCGCGACGTGATCGACCTCCGGCCCCACGGCGCCGGCGGCGATGGCGATGTTGCGCGCATGCAGTGCCATATGGCCGCGCTGTATGCCCTCGGTGGCGAGCGCGCGCAGGGCAGCCAGGTTCTGCGCCAGGCCCACCGCGACGGCGATCTCGCCCAGTTCCTGGGCCGTGGCGACGCCCATCACCTTGAGGGACAGCCGCGCCAGCGGGTGGGTCTTGGTGGCGCCGCCGACCAGGCCCACGGGCATGGGCATTTCCAGGCTGCCGACCAGCCAGCCGCGTGCGTCCTTTTCCCAGCGGGTGAGCGAACCATAGTGCCCCTTGCGGCAGGCCCAGGCATGGGCGCCGGCCTCGACCGCGCGCCAGTCGTTGCCGGTGGCGACGATCACGGGGTCGATGCCGTTCATGATGCCCTTGTTGTGCGTGGCGGCGCGGTAAGGATCCACGGCGGCGAATTCATAGGCGTCGAGGATGCGCTCGATGACGTCATGGCCGTCGTAGTCCGCCGTGGTGAGCACCTCGGGGGACAGGGCCACGCGCGCGCGCGACAGGCGCAAGTCGGCCAGGTTGGAGAGGATGCGCAGCCGCACCTGGCCGCCCGTGATGTCCTCGACCAGCGGCGATACGGACTCGGCCATGGTGTTGACGGTGTTGGCGCCCATGGCGTCGCGCACGTCAACGATCAGGTGCAGCACCAGCATGGGACCGCGCCGCGTGTGTTCCAGCACATGCACCTCGATGTCGCGGCAACCGCCGCCCAGGCCGATGAGCATCTTGTCGCGCTGGTTGGCCAGGTCGATGATGTCCTGCCTGCGGCGCAACAGTGACTGGCGCGCGCCGTGCGGGTCGGTGAGGCCCAGCACCTGCACCTGTGCGCGCATCAGCGGTGCCGTGCTCGACGTCTCGAAACCGCCGCACTCGCGCGCGAGCTTGGCCATGAAGGAGGCGGCGGCCACGACGGAGGGCTCCTCCACCGCCATGGGCACGAGCACGTCCTTGCCATTGAGCTGGAAGTAGCCGGCCACGCCCAGCGGCAGCTCGAAGGTGCCGACGACGTTCTCGATCATGCCGTCGGCCACGGCGGGCTCCAGCGCGCCGCTGTTGGCGAGCCGGCGGGCGTCCTCGTCGCTCAGGTGCGCGGCGGCCACGAGGTGCTGCAGGCGCTGCGGCACGGTCATGGAGCGGAAGCGGGGCAGGCGGGAGTCAATGGAGGTCATGGTGGATAGGGCAAGAGCGGGTGAGGAAACTGGAACGGGCGGCCGGCGCGCGCAGGTACAGTGCGGGCGCATGAGCGCACTGACTTCTTCCCTGTTCGCCCTGCTGGCGGATTCGCTGGAACGGCAGATCCGCGATGGCGTGTATCGCAGTGGCGACAAGCTGCCCTCGCTGCGCGAGATCGCGGCATCGCGCGGCTACGGCAAGAACACGGTGGTCGCCGCCTTCGAGCTGCTGGTGGCCCGGGGGCTGGTGGAGCCGCGGCGCGGCGCGGGCTTCTTCGTCAAGGAGGCCGTGCACCAGGCTCCACAGGCCGGCGAGAGCGCCGACAACCCGTCGCGGCGCCGGGCCATGGACATCGTCTGGCTCATGCGCATGCAGCTGCGCAACGAGCCGGGGCAACTGGCCGTCGGCGATGCGTTCCCGCCGTCCGAATGGCTGGCTGGGGCGCGGCTGGACCGCTCGCACCACAAGGTGGCGCGTGGCGGGCTGGGCGCGCTGTTCCGCTACGGCGACCGGCTGGGCTATGCCCCGCTGCGCCACCGCCTCGTGCGGCGCCTGGCGGATGTGGGTATCGATGCCCACCCCCAGCAGATCGTGCTGACCCATGGCGCCAACGAGGCCATGGATCTGATCGTGCGCTACTTCGTGCCTCCGGGCGGCGTGGTGCTGATCGACGACCCCGGCTACTACCCCTTGCTTGGCAAGTTGCACTTGGCCGGCGCCCGGGTGGTGGGCGTTCCTCGGCTGGCGGACGGCCCCGACCTGCAGGCCCTGGAGCGCCTGCTCAAGGTCGAACGTCCGCGCCTTTTCTTCACGCAGTCGCTGGCCCACAACCCCACGGGCTCGGACCTGTCGGCACCGAAGGCGCAGGCGGTGCTGCGCCTGGCGGAGCAGCACAACCTGCTGCTCGTCGAGAACGATGCGCTGAGCGACTTTCGCCCGGCCACGGCGCCGCGGCTGTCGGCTCTGGACGGGCTGGAACGCACGCTCTACCTCGGCAGCTTCTCCAAGTCGCTGTCGGCCGCGCTGCGCGTGGGCTACGTTGCCTGCAGCGCCGACCTGGCGCAGGAGCTGGCTGACCTCAAGATCCTCACTGCCGTCAGCAGCTCGGAATATGCCGAGCGCGCCGTCGAGACGCTGCTGGCCGAGCGGCGCTATGCCAGGCACCTGGAGCAGCTGCGCGGCCGGCTGGCCGAGGCGACGCACAGCGCCTACGCGTTGCTCGACCGCATGGGGGCCGAGGTGTTCGTGCGCCCCGCGCACTCGCTGTTCATCTGGGCGCGCTGGCCCGGCTTCGACGACGCACTGGCGCTGGCCCGGTCCATGCTGGACATGGGTATCGTGATGGCACCCGGCAACATCTTCAGCGTGGACGGCCACCAGGTCAGCCCCTGGTCGCGCTGCAACCCGCACGCGGTGCAGGATCCGCGCTTCGCGCGCGCGCTGGAACGGCTTCGCGGGTGACATTTCAAGCACCCATGGCGCTGTGCGCTGCCCGTAGCCGATGAAACTGGCGCGCGCCATGTGAGGGTAGCCGCGCAAGGGCCGTCCCGCCGCTCTGGCTGCGCCCCCCTGCCCACGCGCAGCGTGAGAGCGCGGGGAAGGCGCGAAGCGCGTCAGGGGGGTGTTGTGTCATTTTTTTGTGCGCTTCTTCCACGCGCGCAGGTCATGCATGCCCGGCAGGGTGCGGGGATCCACATCGGCGCCGAAGATGCTGTGCTTCTGGATCTTCTGCGTGCCCGTGGTGGGGATCTGTTCGCTGAACCAGACCCAGCCCGGCGCCTTGAAGTAGGCCAGGCCCGCCTCGCAGTGTGCGAACAGCGAGCGCAGCAGGGCCTGTGTGTCCGCCACCTGGCGTGCATGGGGCTTGAGCACGATGCAGGCCAGCACCTCCTCCTCGCGGATGTCGTCGGGCACGGCCATGACGGCGGCCAGCTCCACGTCGGGGTGTGTCAGCAGCCAGGCCTCGATCTCGGCGGCGGCGATGTTCTCGCCTGAGCGGCGGATGATGTTCTTGCGCCGCTCCACAAAGTGCAGCATGCCCGTGGCGTCGCGCGTGACCACGTCGCCGGTGTGGAACCAGCCGCCGCGCCATGCGGCCTCGGTGGCGGCTTCGTCGTTGAGGTAGCCCGAGAAGAAGTCTTTGCGCGGCGTCTCGGCCGAGTGGCGGATCAGCATCTCGCCGGGCGTACCGTCAGGCACGGCGCGGCCCGCATCGTCCGCCACGCGCACTTCGATGCCGGGCGTGGCGCGGCCGAAGGCGCGCGTGCCCACCTGGCGCGGGGGCTGGCAGTCGATGAGGATGCGCACGTTCTCCGTCATGCCCCAGAGTTCCAGCAGCGGAAAGCCGAAGCGCTCCTCGAACGTCGCGTGCAGCTGCGGCTCCACGCCCGCGCCCATGCCGAAGCGCACGCAGTGGTCCTTGTCGCTGGGCGAGGGCGGCTGCACACAGAGCATCTGCACGATGACGCCCAAGTAGTGGACGATGGTCGCCTGCGTGTCGCGTACCTCCTGCCACCAGCGCGTGGGCTGGAAGCGGTCGGTTTGGATCTGGCAGCTTCCGGTGAGCAACGCCGCGTAGAACGACAGGATGGACGCGTTCACATGGAACAACGGCAGCGGGTTGTAGATGCGCTCGCCCTGGGGCCGGAAATCGACGAGACCGCCGCGCGTGGCGTAGTAGGCGCCGGCGGCCAGCTCATAGCGGTGCGAGAGCACGCAGCCCTTGGGCCGGCCGGTGGTGCCTGAGGTGTAGAGGATGCTGGCGGGCGTGTCGGCCTCGGGTGTCCAGTTGGTTGCCGGATTGGATGCCGGGGGCAGGGCAGCGTCGAACAGCTCGAACAGGACGGCGGGCGGCTGCCACGTAGCCTCGCGTGCGCCGGCCTGCCAGTCGGCCTGGCGCGATTGCAGCACCACGGCCAGATCCACGTGCGCATGGTCGATCAGGTAGGCCAGTTCACGCGGGCGGTAGTCGGGGTTGACGGGCACGCAGCAGATGCCCAGCGCATTCATTGCGAGCTTGTGCAGCATGTGCTCCAGCCGGCTCTCTAGCAGCAGGGCGATGCGGTGCCCCTGGCCGTAGCCCGCCGCATGGTAGCGGTCCATGAGCTCTTGCACCGCCTGTGCCGCCTGCGCATAGGTGATGCTGCGGCCATCGGGGTCGTAGGCGCGCGCGGCATTGGGGGGGGCTACGAGCAGGGGGCGGTCGCCGAATGCGGCGGTGGCCTCGCGCAGCACACCGCCTATGGTCGCGTTCTCGTGCGGAGTCAGCATGGGTTTTTCTCCTGAATGAGGTCAGCCGCCTTCTCGCCGATCATCATCGACGCGGCGCAGATGTTGGCCGAAGGAATGGCGGGCATGACCGACGAATCGACTACGCGCAGGCCCTGCAGCCCGTGCACGCGCAGCCGGGCATCGACCACCGCGCCTGCGTCGTCGGCGGGCCCCATGCGCGCCGTGCCGCACAGGTGGTAGGAGGAAACGCCATAGCTTCGGATGTAGGCGAGGATGTCCTCGTCGCTCTCGGCACCCGTACCCGGCAGGGCCTCAGCCTCGAAGAAGGGGGCGAGCGCCTGGGTGCGCAGCAGGCCGCGCGCCAGGCGCACGCCGGCGGTGAGCACGCGTACGTCGTCCTCGTGCGACAGGTAGTTGGGGCGGATCAGCGGATCGGCCCAGGGGTCGTTTGACCGCAGCCGCACCTCGCCCTCGCTGCGCGGGCGGTGGGCCCACACGCCGCAGGTCATGCCGGGGTAGGTGTCGAGCTGGCCCACGTAGCCCTCGCGGTAGCTGGCGGGGGTGAACACACCCTGCAGGTCGGGACGGACACCGTCGCCCAGGCCCGAGTGCCAGAAGAAGTGCACGAGCGATGGGCTCAGCGCCAGGATGCTGGGTTTGCCCATGAGCCAGCGCGCGGCCTGGCCCCAGAGGCGCGGCACACGCGCGAATTCGTTGATGGTGAGCGCGCTGCCGCGCCGCACGCGGCCCACGACGCGCACCGAGAAGTGGTCCTTCAGGTGCGCGCCCACGCCCGCCAGGGCGTGCGCCACGGGCAGGCCCAGCGCCTGCAGGTGTTCGGCCGGGCCGATGCCCGAGAGCTGCAGCAGCCGAGGTGTGTTGATCGCGCCCGCGCAGACCACCACCTCGCGCCGCGCGCCGATGGCCTTGGGGCTGCCCTGCGGGCCGCCGTGTGCGTATTCCACGCCCGTGGCGCGCGTGCCGTCGAGCACGATGCGCGTGGCCTGGGCGTGGGTGCGCACCGCGAGGTTGGTCGGGAGCGAGCGCAGGTAGCCGCGCGCCGTGCTCTGGCGCCAGCCGCGGTGGATGGTGCGCTGAAAGTAGCCCACGCCGGCCTGGTTGTCGCCGTTGTAGTCGGGGTTGCTCGGCAGGCCCTGCTCCTGGGCGCCCGCGATGAAGGCGTCGCAGATCGGGTGTGGCCAGTCGATCGGCGTGACCGGCACGCGGCCCGCCGTGCCGCGCCGCGTGCTGCCCACCGGGCCTAGCCAGCGCTCGTTGCGCTGGAAGTAGGGCAGCACCTCGGCGAACGACCAGCCGGGGTTGCCCAAGGCGGCCCAGCCGTCGTAGTCCTCGGCCTGGCCGCGGTTGTAGATCAGGCCGTTGATTGCGCTCGATCCGCCCAGCGTCTTGCCTTGCGGCAGCGGCACGCGCCGGTTCAGCGTGCGTGGGTCGGGCTCGGAGCTGTACGTCCATGTGTACCTCGGGTCGAACAGCATCTTGATGAAGCCGGCCGGCAGGTGCAGGTAGGGGTGGCGGTCGGGCGGCCCGGCTTCGAGCAGGCAGACGGTGACGGCCGGGTCTTCGGCCAGTCGCCGTGCCACGATGGCGCCGGCCGCGCCCGCGCCGACCACGACGTAGTCGAAGCTTTCCTGCACGTCAGCTCTCCCCGTCGCTGTGCATCGCGCGCGGCCCGTGCAACTGGCGCTGACCAAGCGAGGGCGGCCGCGCAAGGGCCGCCCCGCCGCGCTGGCTGCGCCCCCCCTGCCGCAGCGCGCAGCGATGCGAGACAGGGGGGGAGGCGCGAAGCGACTCAGGGGGGTGTTTCACTTCAATGCCCTCCGAGATAGGCGGCGCGCACCTTCGGGTCGCGCCGCAGCGCGCGGCCCTCGCCCTCCAGCGTGATGCGGCCGGTCTCCAGCACGTAGCCGCGGTCGGCCACGGCCAGGGCCTGGCTGGCCATCTGCTCGACCAGCAGGATGGTGACCCCCAGCGTGCGCAGGCTGCGTATGGTGTCGAAGATTTCCTTGACGATCAGGGGCGCCAGGCCTAGCGAGGGCTCGTCGAGCAGCAGCAGCTTTGGGCGCGCCATGAGGGCGCGGGCGATGGCCAGCATCTGCTGCTCGCCGCCCGACATGGTGCCGGCCATCTGCTGCTGGCGCTCGCCCAGGCGCGGGAAGCGCTTGAACTGATCCTGGATGTCGGCCTCGATCTCCGCCGCGCTGGCATGCCGGTGGTAGGCACCCAGCAGCAGGTTGTCACGCACGGTCTGGTCGGCGAACACCTGGCGGCCTTCGGGGGACTGCGCGATGCCTAGCGCCACGCGCTGGTGCCCGGGGGTGCTGGCGATATCCTTGCCATGGAACAGCACGCGCCCGGCTTTCGCAGGCTCCAGGCCCGAGATGCAACGCATGAGCGTGCTCTTGCCGGCGCCGTTGCCGCCGATGATGGTGACCACCTCGCCCGCGTGCACGTGCAGCGAGACACCCTTCAATGCCTGCACGGCGCCGTAGTGCACGTGCAGGTCGTCGATGCGCAGCAGTTCATCGGACATGGGGCCCGCCTTCCTCTTCCTCGTCTTCTTCTGCGTCGTCCGTACCCAGGTAGGCAGCGATCACGCGCGGATCGCTCTGCACCTGGGCTGGCGCGCCTTCGGCGATCTTCTGGCCGTAGTCGAGCACGATCACGTGGTCGGACACGGCCATCACCAGATCCATATGGTGTTCGATGAGCAAAACGGTGATGCCCAGCTCACGGATGCGCAGGATGACCTGTGCCAGCTCTTGCGTCTCCTGCGGGTTCAGGCCGGCGGCGGGTTCGTCGAGCAGCAGCAGGCGCGGGTGCGTGGCCAGCGCGCGTGCCAGTTCCAGGCGGCGCTGCACGCCGTAGGGCAGGCTGCCGGCGATTTCCTGCGCCTTGTCGCGCAGACCCAGGGTGTCGAGGATCTGCAGCGCCTCGTCGCGCGCGGCGCGCTCGGCGGGGCCGCCGCGCCCCAGCAGGCTGCCGAAGAAGCCCGTGGAGATGTGCGAGTGCAGGCCGAGCTTGACGTTGTCGAGCACCGACATGCCTGCGAACAGCTTGAGGTTCTGGAACGTGCGGCCCAGGCCCGCTCTTGCTATGCGGTAGGGTGGCAGGCCCGTCACATCACGGCCGTTGAAACGGATGCTGCCGCGATCTGGCGGCACGATGCCCGAGAGGATGTTGAGCAGCGTGGTCTTGCCCGCGCCGTTGGGGCCGATCAGCGAGTGCACGTGGCCGGCGCGGATGCGCACGTCCACCTCGTTCGTCGGCACCACGCCGCCATAGGCCTTGAACAGGCCTTGGGCCTCAAGCAGCATGGCATCGGCAGTGGCTTCGCCACGCGGGCGCCAGGGCGCGAGCTGTTGTGGCAGAGCCTCTGCCGGCAGTAGGCCGGGCGCCCATCGGCGGGCCATCTTCTTCACGAATCCGGCCAGCCCGTCGGGCATGGCGTACAGCGCGAACAGCAGCAGCGCGCCGTAGGTGAAGTGCTGCACGCCGGGCCAACGCGAGAGGAAGGCGTCCAGCATCGTCAGCACCACCGCGCCCAGCAGCGGCCCATAGATCGAATGCCCGCCGAACAACACCATCAGCAGGATGAAGACCGACAGGTTGAAGGTGATGAAATCCGAGTTGATGTACTGGTTCTGCTGCGCGATCAACGCGCCCGCCAGGCCGCAGGTGACGGCGCTGATCACGAAGGCCAGCACCTTGAAGCGATAGACGCTGATGCCCACGCTCTCGGCCGCGACCTCGGCGGTGTTCACGGCCATGAACGCACGGCCGAACCGCCCGCGCAGCAGCAGGCGCAGCATCACGTGCAGGGCCACGCCCAGCAGCAGCACGAACCAGACCCAGTGCCTGGAGCTGAACATGGTGCCGCCCAGCGACAGCGGCAGCACGCCGTAGATGCCCTGCTGGCCGGCGAACACGTCCTGCCATTCGGAGACGATCTTCTCCACCACGATGCCGAAACCGATGGTCACCATGGCCAGTGCCGGCCCCTTGACGCGCAGCGAAGGCAGCGCGATGACGACGCCGAACAGCCCCGCCATTACGCCCGCGGCGGCGAAGGCCGGCCACGGGTTCCAGCCCCAGCGCGCGGTGAGCAGGGCCACGGTGTAGGCGCCCACGGCGAACAGCCCGGCATGGCCCAGCGACTTCTGCCCGGTGTAGCCCACCAGCACGTTCATGCCCGCAGCGGCGATGTAGTTGACGCCGATGAGGAACAGCACGCGCAGGTAGAAGTCGTTGTCGGTGAACAGCGGCACGGCCGCGGCCAGCGCGGCGACGATGGCGAGCCAGAGGTAGTGTTTTCCTTCGCTGCCCATCACACCTTCTCCTCGATGCGCTGGCCCAGCAACCCCTGCGGGCGCACTACGAGCACGATGATGATGAGCAGGAAGATGCTGATCTCGCGCAGCTCCGCATGCCACAGACCTACCAAGGCCTCGATCACGCCGAGCAGGATGCCGCCAAGCATGCAGCCGCGCGGGCTGGTGAGTCCGCCCAGGATGGCCGATGAGAAGGCCTTCAGTGCCAGCGTCATGCCCATGAAAACCGACGCCGTGGTGATCGGTGCGATCAGCAGGCCGGCCAGCCCCGCGAGAGCCGAGCTGATGACGAAGGCCAGCACCACGATGGCGCCCACGTTGATGCCCATCAGCGTCGCGGCGTTGCCGTTCTGTGCCACGGCGCGCACGGCCTTGCCAATCTTCGTGCGGCGCATGACCCAGTCCAGCGCCAGCAGCACGGCGACGCTGGCCACGAGCACCAGCACCTCCTGCGGCAGGACGCCTGCGCCACCGATGCGGATCACGTCGTTGCCCAGCGGCGAGGGCATGACCAGTGGCGACGGCCCCCAGATTGCGAGCGCCGTGTTCTGGATGATGATGCCAAAGCCAATGGTGCTCATGACCCAGGCCATGCCACCCTGGCCCACGAAGGGGCGTACCGCCGTGTAGTACAGCAAGACGCCCAGCAGTGCCAGCACCGCCATCGTGCCGGCCAGGCTGAGCAGGTAGCGGGTGAGCGTCACCTCGCCGGGTAGCAGCGCGTCGGTCATCTGCTTGCCGGCGAGCAGTAGCAGTACAGAGACCGCGACGAAGGCCCCGGCCACCAGGAACTCGCCCTGGCCGAAGTTCAGCGTTTTGGTGGTGTTGAAGGTGATGTTGAAGCCCACGGCCACGAGCGCGTAGATGCTGCCCAGGGCCAGGCCGCTGAAGATCGCCTGGAGTATCGAGTCGGCCATGCTCTGCCTTCCGCTGACGCTGTATGTGTCAAAAAAGTGAGCTGCTTGCGCTTGTTATGTAATGGTTTCAGTGGGTAATGCAGCTGAAATCGTTTTACAACAAGCGCAGGCAGCTCCTATTTTTAAAGTCATTGCTTGAGGTCGGCGGGCGTGAGGGATTTGTAAGCGTCGTCCTGGAAGCGCTGCACCTCGGTGCCGTTCTTCCAGCGCGCCAGGTAGAAGTCGCCCACGTGCAGCCCCTCGTGCACGGTCTTGCTGAAGGGTTTGTCGTAAGTCTTGATCACGCCCTGCACGCCACTGACGTTCTCCAGCGCGGCGGCTACCTTCTCGCCCTCGGTGCTGTTCGCCTGCTTCATCGCGGCGGCCAGCAGCATCACCGAGTCGTAGGCCTGCGCCGCGCAGGGGAAGCAGGTCAATGCGGGGAAGTTCTTGCGCACGCGTTCGCCCAGGGCCTTGGTCTTGGCGGAGGTGTCCTCGGTGGTGGACGCGGCCAGAATCAGGTGCTCGGACAGCTTGGGGCCCGTCATCTTCGGGAACAGCGAGCTGAGGTTGCCCCAGGTGCCCAGCGTGGTGGGCATGTAGTTGATCTTCTCCATGCTGCGCACTACCTGCGCGGCGCCGTCGGCAATGCCGTAGATGATCACGGTGTCGGCGCCCGCTGCCTTGATCTTGTTGAGCTGCGAGGTCATGTCCGTGTCCTTGGGGCCGTACTTCTCGACCGCCACGGGCTTGACGCCGTGCAGCGCCAGCACTTCGGTCGCATCCTTGATGCCGCCCTGGCCGTAGCCGGTGGAATCGGCCAACACGGCGATCTTCTTGTCCTTGGACGCCTTGACCGCGTAGGCGGCCAGCAGCGACACCTGCTCGCGGTCCACCATCGACACGCGGAACAGGTAGTTTTGCGGCTCCTTGGCGTAGCGCGTGGTGATCTCGGTAGCCGTGCCGATGGGCACCACCACGGGAATCTTCTTTTGCTGAGGTATGTGCAGCCAGGCCAAGGCATTCCCGGAGTTGGCGGGGCCCACCAGCGCCTGCACCTTCTCGCTGTCGAGCAGGTCCTGCACCGTCTGGATGGCCTTCGGTGGTGTGCCCTGGTCGTCACGGATCACGCCCACTACTTTGCGTCCCAGGATGCCTCCGGCCTTGTTCACGTCTTCGATGGCGGCTTCGAAGCCCCAGCGCCCGGCGGTGCCCAGTTCGGCCACGCCGCTACCGGACTGATCGGCGGTGTAGCCGATCTTGATGTCCTGCGCTTGCGCGGCGAAGGTACCCGCCAACGTGAGCGCCGCAGCTGCGGTTTTGGCGATCTGACGAATATCTGTCATGGCTTGTCTCCTGTGATTGCTGTTGCTGGTGGAATCCATCTTTGCCCGCCGCTGGCCCCGCCCATATGGGGCGGGGCAGGCTGCGAACGCCTACTGTAAGCTGACTGTGCCCATTGGGGTAGGTACAGTTGGTGCTGACAGCTGAAGCCCGAGGCACGTGCCTTAGTTCATCGACTATGTTTGCTGCAGCATGTGGATCGGTCGAGCGTGTCCGCACATGGCTATGGCTGGTGGGCCAGCACGCCGGGCCGGCCCCGGGGCCCATTTGCCAATCTCCTGGTACAGGCGCGCGCCGCGCTGTTGATGGTGGTCGTGGCACTCTGAACGCGCACCTCCGGGCGCTGAGGCTCATATGACCTGTGGTTTGAGGTGTATGGCCTGCTGGCGAAACTCTGCCGGTGGCACGCCGGCCCAGCCCTTGAAGGCACGCATGAAGCTTTTTTCGTTGGCGAAGCCGCAGGCATCGGCCACCTGCTTGATGGGCCGGTTGGAGCGCTGCAGCAGCTCGATGGCGCGGCGCTTGCGCATGTCGTCCTTGAGCGCCTGCAGCGAGGTGCCGGCCTCCTGCAGTTGGCGGTGCAGCGTGCGCGGGGATACATGCAGCCGGGTGGCCAGGGTGGTGGCGTTGTGGGCGGCCTCGGGCGCGGCCGCCAGCAGCTGGCGCACGCGCTGCGGCAGCAGGCGGTCGCGCCGGTACTGGTGCACGATGAGCGGCAGGGCGTGCTGCAGCATCTGGCGCATGGCAGCCTCGTCGCGCACCAGGGGCAGGGCCAGGTAGCGCGCGTCGAAATGCACGGCGGCTTGTCCTGCGTCAAATTGCGTCGGGCCACTGAACAGCACGGCGTAGGCGGCGGCATGTGGTGGCGGCGCGAACGGAAACTCGGCCGACAGTACGGGCAGGCGCGAATCGACAAACCAGCTGGACACGCCCAGCGCGTTGCGCAGCGTGGTCACCAGGCAGAACTCGCGCAGGCGGCCCAGGTCGCGCCGCTCGGTGACGGCGAGCGTGGCGCGCTCGCCCTCGGTGCTCAGGCGCAGCAGGATGTCGTCGGTCAGCAGTGCGTGGTGCCGGCACCAGCGCGCCAGCGCCAGGCCCAGCGTGGGTGCGCTCAGCGAGGCGCGCGCCAGCATGCCATAGCTGCCCCAGGGCAGGCGCCGGCTGAACCAGCCCAGGGCCTCGTCGTCCAGCTCGCGCATCGCGGCGGCGGACAGGGCCTCCAGCTGCCCGCTGCTGATGCGTGCTGCGCTGTCGTGCAATTGTGCTGGCGTGATTTGTGCCTGCTCCAGCGCCCGTGCCGGATCCATGCCGCGTGCGCTGTAGGCCAGTACGATGGCCTGCGCAAACGCCATGGGCGTGGCGGCCGTGGGGCCAGGTTTGCGAGGGACGGGTGGGGCTGGCGGGGCGTTGCTGACCATGGTCTTAGTTTGCATTGTCGTGGCGCGATTTGCAACCTTGCTGGCCTGATCAAAGGTTGCCAAAGTCGGCCTGCGGCGTATGCTACGAGCCCATTGCAGGACGGGCGCCCATGCCTGTCTGGTCGCACAGGAGATGAATACATGGAACTCGCCAACCCAGCGGCCAGCTATGCGCGTGGCAGCACCGACACCCCGCTGATCGAGGCCACGATAGGCGACTTCTTCGCCGACATGGCGCGGCGCCAGCCCGAGCGCGAAGCCCTGGTCAGCCGCCACCAGGGCCTGCGCTACAGCTACGCCCAGCTGCACCAGGAGGCACGGCGGCTGGCCAGCGCGCTGCTCGGCCTGGGCCTGGAGAAGGGCGACCGCATCGGCATCTGGTCGCACAACAACGCCGAATGGGTGCTGATGCAGCTGGCCACGGCCCAGGTGGGCTTGATTCTGGTCAACATCAACCCGGCCTACCGCACGGCCGAGGTGGAATACGCGCTCAACAAGGTCGGCTGCAAGGCGCTGGTGACCATGGCCCAGTTCAAGACCAGCGATTACCTGGGCATGCTGCGTGAACTGGCGCCCGAGCTGGCCCTGTGCCGCCCCGGCCTGCTGGCGGCCAAGCGCCTGCCCGAGCTGCGCACGGTGGTCTGGATCGATGTGGCGGGCGAGGGCGACGAGCAACCCGGAATGCTCCGTTTTTCAGAGCTGATCGCGCGCGGCAGTGCTGACGATGAGCGCATAAATACCATTGCCGCAGGGCTGAAGAACACCGACGCCATCAACATCCAGTTCACCAGCGGTACCACGGGCTTCCCCAAGGGCGCGACGCTGACGCACCGCAACATCCTGAACAACGGCTTCTTCATCGGCGAGTGCATGCGTTTGACCCCCGCCGACCGCCTGTGCATCCCCGTGCCGCTGTACCACTGCTTCGGCATGGTGCTGGGCAACCTGGCCTGCTTCACGCATGGCAGCGCCATCGTCTATCCGAACGACGGCTTTGACCCCTTGAGCGTGCTGGAGACGGTGCAGGCCGAGCGCTGCACCGGCCTGCACGGCGTGCCCACCATGTTCATCGCCGAGCTCGACCACCCGCGTTTTGCCGAGTTCGACCTGTCCAGCCTGCGCACCGGCATCATGGCCGGCAGCCCCTGCCCCATCGAGGTCATGAAGCGCGTGCAGGCCGACATGCACATGGCCGAGGTGACCATTGCCTACGGCATGACGGAAACCAGCCCCGTGAGCTGCCAGAGTTCTTTTGACACGCCGCTTGAAAAACGCGTCTCCACCGTGGGCCAGGTGCAGCCGCACCTGGAGGTGAAGATCGTTGACCCGGAGACCGGCGCCGCCGTGGCGCGCGGCGAGCGCGGCGAGCTGTGCACGCGCGGCTATTCCGTCATGCACGGCTACTGGGGCGACCCGGCCAAGACCGCCGAGGCCATAGACGCCGACCGCTACATGCACACCGGCGACCTGGCCACCATGGACGAGGAGGGCTACGTGAACATCGTCGGCCGCATCAAGGACATGGTGATACGCGGCGGCGAGAACCTGTACCCGCGCGAGATCGAGGAATTCTTGTACCGCCACCCGCAGGTGCAGGACGTGCAGGTGGTGGGCGTGCCCGACGAGAAATACGGCGAGGAGCTGTGCGCCTGGATCATCGCCAAGCCCGGCAGCAGCCCGACCGAGGACGACATCCGCGCCTTCTGCAAGGGCCAGATCGCGCACTACAAGGTGCCGCGCTACATCCGTTTTGTGCAAGCCTTCCCGATGACCGTGACCGGCAAGATCCAGAAGTTCAAGATCCGCGACGTGATGAAGGATGAGCTGGGCCTGCAGGAAAGCAAGACGGCATAAATCCAAACCTTTCGGAGCAACCATGATTCTCGAATCCCAGATCAATCCGCGCTCGGCGGAATTCCAGGCCAACGCCGCCGCCATGCGCGCCGTGGTCGATGACCTGCGCGCCCATGTCGAGCGCGTGGCCCAGGGCGGCGGCGAGACCGCGCGCGCCAAGCATGTGGCGCGCGGCAAGTTGCTGCCGCGCGAGCGCGTGGAGATGCTGCTCGACCCCGGCACGCCCTTTCTGGAGATCGCGCCGCTGGCCGCGCTCAACATGTACGGCAACGACGCGCCCGGCGCCGGCCTGATCGCCGGCATTGGCCGCGTCTCCGGCGTGGACTGCATGATCGTCTGCAACGACGCCACGGTGAAGGGCGGCACCTACTACCCCGTCACCGTGAAGAAGCATTTGCGCGCGCAGGAGATCGCGCAGCAGAACTGCCTGCCCTGCATCTACCTGGTGGACTCGGGCGGCGCCAATCTGCCCAACCAGGATGAGGTCTTCCCGGACCGCGACCACTTCGGCCGCATCTTCTACAACCAGGCCAACATGAGCGCCCAGGGCCTGGCGCAGATCGCCGTGGTCATGGGCAGCTGCACGGCCGGCGGCGCCTATGTGCCGGCGATGAGCGACGAGACCATCATCGTCAAGAACCAGGGCACCATCTTCCTGGGCGGCCCGCCGCTGGTGAAGGCCGCCACGGGCGAGGTGGTGACGAGCGAAGATTTAGGCGGCGGCGACGTGCACACGCGCCTCTCGGGCGTGGCCGACCATCTGGCGCAAAGCGACCTGCATGCGCTGGCGCTGGCCCGTTCCGCCGTGGCTAATTTGAATAGAAAACAGCCTGAAACGCAGGCGGATACTGCGCCAACAGCTCCTAAATATGAAGCAAGCGAGCTGTATGGCGTGATCCCTGTCGATACGCGCAAGCCCTTTGACGTGCGCGAGATCATCGCCCGCATCGTCGATGGCAGCGCGTTCGACGAGTTCAAGGCGCGCTACGGCAACACCCTGGTCTGCGGCTTTGCGCGCATCGAGGGGATGGCCGTGGGCATCATCGCCAACAACGGCATCCTGTTCAGCGAGTCGGCGCAGAAGGGCGCGCACTTCATCGAGCTGTGCTGCCAGCGCAAGATACCGCTGGTGTTTTTGCAGAACATCACCGGCTTCATGGTCGGGCGCAAGTACGAGAACGAGGGCATCGCGCGCCACGGCGCGAAGATGGTCACGGCCGTGGCCACGGCGAATGTTCCGAAGTTCACCATCATCATCGGCGGCAGCTTTGGCGCCGGCAACTACGGCATGTGCGGACGCGCCTACAGTCCGCGCTTTTTGTGGATGTGGCCGAACGCGCGCATCTCGGTCATGGGCGGCGAGCAGGCGGCCAGCGTGCTCGCCACCGTCAAGCGCGACGGCATAGAGGGCAAGGGCGGCAAGTGGTCTGCCGAGGAAGAGGAGGCCTTCAAGGCCCCGATACGCGACCAGTACGAGAAGCAGGGCCACCCCTACTACGCCACGGCGCGCCTTTGGGACGACGGCATCATCGACCCGGCCGACACGCGCCGCGTGCTGGCCCTGGCCCTGGCCACCTCGCGCCACGCGCCGATTGAAGACGTGAAGTTCGGCGTGTTCCGCATGTAAGGAGACACCATGACAGCCTTGACGATTCGCTACGACGGCCCGCGTGCCACCATCACGCTGACCCAGCCCGAGATCCGCAACGCCTTCAGCGACGAGGTCATCGCCGAGATCACCGCCGCCTTCACCGAGGTGGGCGCACGCGCCGATGTGCGCGCCGTGGTGCTGGCGGCCGAGGGCCCGGCCTTCTGCGCCGGCGCCAACCTGAACTGGATGCGCCGCATGGCGGACTACACGCGCGAGCAGAACCTGGCGGACGCCGCCAAGCTCGCCGAGATGCTGCGCGTGATCTACGAGTGCCCGAAGCCGACGATTGCGCGCGTGCAGGGCGATGTGTACGCCGGCGGCACTGGCCTGGTGGCCGCCTGCGACATGGCCGTCAGCGTGGACACTGCGGGCTTCTGCCTGTCCGAGGTCAAGATAGGCCTGATCCCCGCCACCATCAGCCCCTACGTGATCCGTGCCATGGGTGCGCGCGCCGCGCACCGCTACTTCTTGACGGCCGAGCGCTTCGGCGCGCAGGAGGCGCTGCGCATCGGCTTTGTGCACGAGGTGGTGACGGCGGAGCAGCTCGACGCCAAGGTCGATGAGCTCGTCAAGGCATTGATCAGCGCCAGCCCGAACGCCGTGCGCGCCTGCAAAAAGCTGGTGCTGGACGTCGCCGAACGCGAAATCAACGCCGCCCTGATCGCCGCCACGGTGGAGGGCATTGCCGACATCCGCGCCAGTGACGAGGGCCGCGAGGGCGTGCAGTCCTTCCTGCAGAAGCGCAAGCCCAGCTGGCTGGCCTGATCGTTGCAATGGACGCGCTCTGGCTCCAGATCGTGCAATGGCTCCATACGGTGGGCCTGCACATCGACTCAGGCACTGCCCAGGCGGTGGCCGAGGGGGCCGCGCGCGCCACGCAGCAGCTGGACATGCCCGGCCTGCTGGCCCTGGCCG